>Ga0105044_10013345_pt1 | contig 11154 bp, 10 predicted proteins | sample MAT01_FD_78092 | JGI IMG/M metagenome (GOLD analysis project Ga0105044, IMG submission 78092) | Freshwater microbial communities from Lake Fryxell liftoff mats and glacier meltwater in Antarctica - MAT-01 | ecosystem: Environmental > Aquatic > Freshwater > Ice > Liftoff microbial mat | place... | reverse complement strand
TGCGCACGCCGACTTTTGACAAATTGGTGAGCACTTTGCCCGGAAGCGAACCGATGTACGTGCGGCGATGACCACGGATCTCTGATTCATCACGCACGCCGCCGAGCGACATACGCACGTATTTACGATTGGTAGCCCGTGCGATGGATTGCCCCAGCGAAGTCTTGCCGACACCCGGTGGGCCAACGAGACAAAGAATCGGTGCCTTGACCTTGTCCACGCGCTGGTGCACGGCGAGATACTCGGTGATTCGCTCTTTGACTTTTTCGAGGCCGTAGTGATCCTCTTCGAGGATGTCGATCGCCCGGTTCAAGTCCTTGGATACCTTGCTCTTTTTCTTCCATGGCAAGCCGGTGAGCACATCAAGATAGTTGCGAATGACGGTCGCCTCCGCCGACATCGGCGACATCATCTTGAGTTTCTTCAGTTCGGCTTCAGCCTTATCCAGAGCCTCTTTCGGCATGCCTGCCGCTTTTATTTTCTTTGAGATTTCCTCAATCTCAGCCTGATCTTCGCCGTCGCCCAATTCTTTCTGAATTGCCTTAACCTGCTCATTCAAGTAGTACTCGCGCTGGCTCTTTTCCATCTGCCGCTTGACACGGCCTCGAATGCGCTTTTCGACTTGCAAAATGTCGATTTCTGCTTCGATCAAGCCCATCAAATGCTCAATTCGCTTGGCAACGGAAGGTAGTTCAAGCACTTCCTGTTTCTGCTCAAGCTTCAACGGAAGGTGCGCTGCGATGGAGTCAGCGAGACGACCGCCATCGTCAATGCCCGCCATTGATGTGAGAATTTCTGCGGGGATTTTTTTGTTGAGCTTAACGAACTGATCAAAATTCGCGAGAAGTGCGCGGCGCAAAGCTTCCACTTCCGCGGGCCCCTCTTCGCTTGACGCAATCGGCTGCGCTTCAGCAGAGAAAAATTCACCGTTGTTGGTCAGCGCGGTCAACAGTGCGCGGTGCAATCCTTCAACCAAAACTTTGACGGTGCCGTCAGGCAGTTTGAGCATTTGCAGTACTGTTGCGACACAGCCTGTGTCGTACAAATCCTCGGGCGAAGGATCGTCCTTGGCGGCGGATTTCTGCGCGACTAAAAGAATGTGCTTGCCACTCTCCATCGCCACTTCGAGCGCCTTGATGGACTTTGGGCGGCCCACAAACAGCGGGATGACCATGTGCGGAAACACGACGACGTCGCGTAGCGGCAACAAGGGATAGGACAGGATGTTGGGGACGTCAGCGCTAATGTCGGACATGGCAAACTTTCATATCATCGTGCGAACCGCGCAATGCGTGCAATGTGTGCGAATCACAAATTGCACCTGCGGCTGAGATGACTCAGGCAGCTTTGCTTGGTTCGCTGTAAATCAGTAAGGGACGGGAATTTGTCTCTACCGTGTTTTCGTCAATGACCACACGTTCGAGGTTATTGAGCGACGGCAAGTCATACATGATGTCAAGTAGCAGGGATTCAACTATAGATCGCAATCCACGTGCACCAGTACGCCGCTTTATGGCTCGCTTGGCAATAGCGGCCAACGCGTTATCGCGAACTTCAAGCTCGACATTCTCGAGCCGGAACATCTTTTGATACTGCTTCATGAGCGCATTTTTCGGGCGCACAAGAATATCAATCAAAGCCGCTTCATTGAGTTCGTCGAGCGTTGCCAACACGGGCAAGCGGCCCACCAACTCGGGGATCAGGCCAAATCGAATCAAATCATCGGGCTCGGTGTCACGTAACAGCGCGCTGATCGAACTACGATCGTCTGGCGAAACAACCTCAGCGCCGAAGCCGATTCCGGTCTTCGCAGAGCGTTGCCGAATCACGCGATCCAGACCTTCAAACGCTCCACCTACGATGAACAGGATATTGGCCGTGTTGACGGTGACGAACTCCTGATTCGGATGCTTGCGTCCACCCTGAGGTGGCACCGAAGCGTTGGTGCCTTCGATCAGTTTGAGGAGCGCCTGCTGCACGCCCTCGCCGGAGACATCGCGCGTGATTGAAGGGTTCTCGCCCTTGCGCGAAATCTTGTCAATTTCGTCGATATAGACGATACCGCGCTGCGCACGCTCTACGTCGTACTCGCAAGTCTGCAAGAGCTTTTGAATGATGTTTTCGACGTCTTCGCCAACGTAGCCAGCTTCGGTCAACGTAGTCGCATCAGCGATCACAAACGGGACGTCCAGCAAGCGGGCCAACGTTTGTGCAAGGAGCGTCTTGCCGGAGCCCGTGGGGCCAACTAAAAGAATGTTGCTCTTGGCGAGTTCAACGTCGTTGTCTTTGAGATTCGCGTCAATCCGCTTGAAGTGGTTGTACACGGCGACCGAAAGGATTTTTTTCGCGTGCTCCTGACCGATCACATATTGATCAAGTTTTTCGCGAATTTCATGCGGCGTGGGCAGGCGCTTAGAGCCGACGCGCTCAACAGTTTCAGCCTGGACTTCTTCCTTGATGATGTCGTTGCACAGGTCAATGCACTCATCGCAGATGAACACGGACGGGCCAGCGATCAGCTTGCGGACTTCGTGCTGGCTTTTGCCGCAAAACGAACAATAAAGGAGCTTGTCGCTCGTAGACTTCTCGGCCATAGGGATAAATTAATCAGCGTGACCGGCACGCGTTCGTGTCAGTGTAGCGCTTTGTACGAGGCAAAGGAGTTATGTAAACCGCTCTATCAGATAGTGGCGAGCTCGTGCGCAATCTCCGAGACCGACCGATAAGCGAAACGTTAGGCGATTTCAGCGCGCGAAGACGCCAGAACCCGATCCACCATGCCGAATTCCACAGCCTCTTCGGCGGTAAGGAAATTGTCACGATCAGACGCTTTGTCCACTTCTTCGATCGTTCGGCCTGTAAAGTCCGCCATGTGCTGGTTGTAGCGCTTTTTCAGTCGGACAATGTAGTTGGCGTGACGCTCGATATCTGATACCTGCCCCGAGAACCCGCCGGAGGGCTGATGAATCATTACGGTCGAATTCGGCAGCGCAAATCGCTTTCCCTTGGCGCCTGCAGCAAGCAGGAACGCGCCCATTGACGCCGCCATGCCAACACACAGAGTGCTTACGTCAGGCTTGATGAATCGCATCGTGTCAAAAATCGCCATTCCGGCCGATACCGATCCACCCGGAGAATTTATGTAGAAACTGATGTCCTTGTCCGGATTTTCCGATTCGAGGAACAACAATTGCGCCACGATCAGATTCGCGGTCTCGTCGGTCACGGCCCCGACCAGAAAAATGACACGTTCCTTCAACAGTCGCGAGTAAATGTCGAACGCGCGCTCGCCACGACCACTCTGCTCAATCACCATAGGTACGAGCCCCAAGCCTTGGGGAGCGCTAGTACCGAAAGTTTCGCCAAACCCGCCAGCCATTGCGCCAGGGGGAATCCAGTTCGTCATGATGAGTCCTTTTGCTTGTGCTTGTGCGCAGCCCTATGGAGGAGCCACGCTTCGTTCACATGATATGTCTTGTCGGGCACAATTGTCCGCGGTCGGACGAACCCGATTCTGTCAAGTCCGCCCAGAGATCAAGGGTGGTGCCGATCCGCGCAGTTTCAAGAGGCGCGCAGGAGCCTCGTTGGCCCGCAAATCGCGTGATATCTACGAGCGCCTGAAGCTACGCGGGCTGCTGACCAATCAGATCGGCAAAAGGCTGCGCCTTATCGCTCGTCTTCGCAACTTTGAGCACATGATCCACCACATTTTGTTCGAGTGCAATCGCCTCAAACTCAGACAGGCGGCGTTGATCCTGGTAATACCAAGCGACTACTTGTTCTGGCTTCTCGTAGCTCTGCGCCTGTTCGTCGAGCAAAGCGCGAACTTGTTGTGGTGATGCTTGCAGATTGTTGCTGCGAACCAGCTCGCCCACGATCAAGCCCATCGCGACGCGCTCGGCGGCAGCTGGCTCAAAAGTGGACCGCGACATCGCTTCATCAGCCTTGCCGCCGCGCGATTTGTAATCCTCAGTCGCGGCCGTCGCCATGCGCTCTGCTTCAGCGGAGATCAGCGCCTTCGGCACTTCAAGCGTTGAATACGAGCGTAAACCGGCGAACACCTGGTCACGAATTTTCTGGAATACGCGACGCTTGCGCTCAAGCTCAAGATTACCGCGCACTTCTTTTTTCAATCCATCAATGTTGCCGTCAGCGATACCAAAGGCTTTCGCGAATTCGGTATTGATCGTAGGCAGAATCGGGCGAGCAACTTCTTTGGCGTTCAGCGTAAACGTGGCCGTCTTACCGGCGACATCCTTGCCAAAATAGTCCGCTGGGAATGCCAGCGTGAAAGTCTTGCTTTCGCCTTTTTTAAGCCCCTGCGCAGCGGCCTCAAACTCCGGCAACATGCGACGTTCGCCAAGAATCATCGTGAAATCTTTGGCTGAACCACCGTCAAACGCGACGCCGTCAATCTCGCCGTTGAAATCCACGATCAGGCGATCGCCTTCTTCGCTGGCTTCGTCTTTGGCCTCGTAGCGAACGCGCTGCTTGCGCAGCGTTTCCAGAGTTCGTGCGACGTCCTCATCAGTGACTTCCACCACTGGGCGCTCAATTTCGAGCGCTGCGAAATCAGCAAAAGTCACATCCGGGAAGATTTCGAACGTAGCGACGAACTGATAGTCATTGACGTTCTCAGAGTCGGCTTTGGGTTCAATCCGGGGATAGCCCGCAACGCGCAATTGATTTTCATCAACTACGGCACCGAAGCTCTTGTTCACGGCGTCCGAAAAGACTTCCGAGCGCACCTGCGGGCCGTAAGTCGATGCAACCATTTTGACGGGCACTTTACCGGGGCGGAAGCCCGACATCTTGACGGTACGCGCGAGGCGCTTGATGCGGGTCTCGGTTTCCGATTCGATCTGGGCGACCGGGATCGTCATCGTGAAGCGGCGCTCAAGCGTGCTCAGTTGCTCAATCTGCGTGGACATGTTTTTGTTTCCATCCGAACGCGATCTCGCGTTCGCTCAAAGTTGTCGCCAGACGGCTTGTCCTGTTGCGCAGAGCGCAAAAAATGACGGCGCGAGAGACGCGCCGCCGGACAGTCCGCAATCATTAAATTTCGGGCATCTCTAAAAACTCACTTGTGCGGCGCATTGTGTCGTTGCGAGGTGCTCGCAATCCTCATGTACCAAAGCGTACATTGTGGTTGCTGCGCGCCCCGCGCCTAACACTGCATCCCCAAAAGTGGCTTTTTAGAGGTGCCCTTTGGTGCGAATGGAGGGACTCGAACCCACACACCTTTCGGCGCTGGAACCTAAATCCAGTGCGTCTACCAATTCCGCCACATTCGCATAACCTTCTATTATAGCTATCGTTTCCTATGGACTCTTATGGCCTCTACGTGACCGTTGACGAGCATTACGAGAACTTCCCGGTCGCCTCCGCGCTTGTGCCAAGAGCCATACGGCCCTTTGTCATCGCTATTTATCGCTTCGCCAGATATGCCGACGATGTTGCCGATGAGGGCAACGCGACCGCCGCAGAACGGCTCACCACGCTCTCTGCATTGGATGACGACTTGGTAGGCTTGTTCAGTGGCGGAGAAGCCAGTGCGCCTACTGTGCGGGGGCTAGCTATCATCCGTGACGCTGGTTTCGTCGCGATTACCGCGCAACCGTTTCGGGATCTGCTCGATGCGTTCCGACAGGATTTGACGGTTCAACGCTATGAGTCGTACGAGCAACTTCTCGATTACTGCCGACGTTCGGCCAACCCGGTCGGACGATTGATGTTGGCGCTGGTCGGTGTCGACAGCACCAAGGCGCTTGTCGCAAGTGACAATATTTGTACGGCATTACAACTCATCAATTTTTGGCAGGACGCGGCGCTCGATGCGTCGCGCGACCGAATTTATGTGCCCCACGACGAGTTTGCGACGCACAAAGTGTCACGCGATCAATTTCCCACCTACCCAGTGCACAAGCAGTTGATGCAGACCCAGTGTGAGCGTGCGCGCACTATGCTGTTAGCTGGTACGCCATTGCTGGCTAACTTATCGGGACGCTTCCGGCTTGAGATTGCCTTCACCATTGCGGGTGGGCTCCGTATCCTCGACAAGATTGCCGCCAACGACTGGGACGTGAGGCAGCGCCCGAAGCTCGGCTGGTACGATAGCCTTCCCGTACTTTGCCACGCCATCCGCGTGTGGTTTCGGGCTTCCAGACAGCGCGCCCCATGACTCCCGACCAATACTGCCAGGAAAAAGCCGCCAAATCCGGCTCCAGCTTTTACTACGCGTTCCGCTTTTTGCCTGATGAGCGGCGGCGCGCAATCACCGCGTTTTATGCGTTTTGCCGCGAGGTGGACGATGTCGTTGATGCCGCGACTGACCCGGATGTCGCGCGTGCCAAACTTGCCTACTGGCGACGCGAAACCGACACTATGTATCTCGGCGGCGCGCAACATATAGTCGCACAAACACTGGTGCCACACATTGCGACGATGCACTTGCCGAAGACTGCATTTCACACCGTAATCGACGGCATGCAGCAGGATCTCGAAAAAAATCGATATCTGAATTTTGAAGAACTGAGCCGCTACTGCTATCAGGCGGCAGGCGTCGTCGGCGAAGTCAGCGCCCGAATTTTTGGCATGAGAACCCGAGATAACCCGGCGACGCTTGCCTATGCGCGCGAACTGGGGGAAGCGCTGCAACTTACCAACATTATTCGCGACGTCGGCGAGGATGCGCGACGAGGCAGAATCTATTTGCCGCAAAACGAATTGGCGCAATTTGGCGTGCCGGGTGGAGCGCTCTTGCAGGGGCGTACCGAGGGCGATTTCGTTGGCATGATGCAGTTTCAATACGACCGTGCCATCGCAAGCTTTGATCGCGCAAATGCTGCGCTGCCGCGCGAGGACCGGACCGCACAACGGCCCGGACTGGCGATGGGCGCGATCTATCGGGCGCTGCTCGAAGAGATCAAGCGTGACGGTTTCCGCGTGATGGAGCATCGTGTCGCACTGACCCCGATCCGCAAACTCTGGCTAGCCTGGAAAACGTCGACATTCGCATGATGCACGTCGCTGTCATTGGTGCCGGCTGGGCGGGCGCAACCGCCGCGTTGATGCTCGCACGCGCTGGTATCCACGTAACCGTGTTTGAGGCGAACAGCATCGCCGGCGGACGTGCCCGCGTCGTCGAAAAGTCAGGCCGCCTGTTTGACAACGGGCAACACTTGTTACTCGGGGCCTACAGGCGATCACTGGCAATGGTTGATAGCCTTCACGCGGCCGATTCAGCGAACGAAGCGCCCTATTTGCGGTTACCGCTGATGCTGCAATCCGCGCCGAAAATGCCTGCGGCGCTTTCACTTGTAGCACCAAATCTTCCTGCACCACTGCATTTGTTGGCCGCAATCATTACTGCAAAAGGTCTCAGCCTGTCCGAAAAATTTGCGGCAGCCGCATGGGCTGGGCGACACCTGCGTGGAGGGTCGATTGGTGCAGCCGTTACGGTTTCGCAATTGATCGAAAACCAGCCGCGGCGCGTGCGTCAATCGTTATGGGAGCCGTTGTGCATCGCCGCGCTGAACACGCCGCCGGACGCGGCAAGTGCGGGCGTCTTTGTTGAAGTGCTCAAACGCTCGTTTACTGGCGATGCGCGGGGCAGTGACCTCATTATTCCGCGTGTCAATTTGACGGCGTTGTTGCCTGAGCCGGCGCTTGATGCAGTGCGTTCGCTGGGTGGCGACGTCCGGCAAAGCACCTACGTCACGTCGGTCGCGACCACCACATCGGGTGCGAGCGTAAGGTTGCGCGATGAGGCAACACATGCATTCGACTTCGTCGTCATGGCAACCGGGCCGCAACATCTGCCGCGCCTACTCTCTGAAATACCGGCGGCGGCTGCCATTGGCGAGTCGCTGCGCACGCTCTCCTACGAACCGATCACGACAGTGCATTTTGACTTTTCACACGGTGATCTGGGACAGGGCGATCAAGCGCCCATGTGCATGCTGGACGGATCACCAGGACAATGGGTATTCTGGCATCCTCTTCCCAACGGCCATTGGCGAGCAAGCGTGGTGATAAGCGCAGATCATTGCTCTGGCGATGAATCGTCGTTGATCAGCGCGACGCTTTCGCAACTCGCACAAAGCTATGCGCTGCCGACTCCGACCTGGCAATTTGTCGTGACAGAAAAGCGGGCCACGTACTCATGTACTCCGAAACAATGTCGAATGTTGGCCAGCATTCCAAAGCGCATCGGACCGCTATTTTTCGCTGGCGACTGGTGTGTGCCTGAGCTTCCAGCAACACTTGAAGCCGCCGTGATTTCGGGTGAGTACGCGGCACAAAAAATAATTTCGGAGATCAATCATGACTGACGCACGAAACGTTTTCGCCTACGGATCGCTCATGTTTCCTGCCGTCTGGAATCGTGTCGTACAGGGCGACTACCGCATCAGCGCGGCTACGATTCATGGCTTCCAGCGTCTGCGGATACGCGGCGAACAATACCCTGCATTAATTGTCAATCCTGACGCTGGCTTGCTAACCGGGCGCGTGTATTTCGATGTTTTAGCGAATGATATTGCGAGGCTGGATCACTTCGAAACCAGCGACTATGCTCGCGTATCTATCGTGGTCACGGTAGCGGACGAGGCGCTTGCAGCCGATGCCTACTTCACGCTCAAACCAGAAGTGCTGGAGCGACTGGAATGGAGTCCAGAGATTTTCGAGAGCGACGGCATGGAACCGTTTTTAGCGACGTATGCGGCAACCAACGCGCCGCCGAAGTAGCGGCACACTTACGGCGCTATTCGAACGGCACGATCACCGCGACGCGACGATTTTTGGCGCGGCCTTCGGGGGTGTCGTTACCTGCGAGCGGACGGTCAAAGCCAAAGCCGCGTCGCTCGAGATTTTCTTGAGCAAAACCGTGTTGGCTAACCGCTTGCGCGATTGATTCAGCGCGCTTCGTCGATAGTGTCCGGTTGAACTCAGCGGAACCGACATTGTCGGTGTGACCAAACAGACGCAGCTTTTTGATTTCAAGATTGTGCAGGTCGGTTGCCAACTTGCCAATCACAACCCTGGCGTTTTCACTAAGCACATCGCTGCCGGTTTCGAACAGCAGCGGACCGGGCAAATTCAGCACATAGCCTTCGTCGGTCTTCTCGAAGCCCAGATCAGTGAGTTTGCTCGTGAGCGACGGTTGCACGACGGGTGGTGGCGGCGCGGGCGGCGGCGCGCTGGCACATCCGCCAAGCAGCAGCGCGAGGGCGAACGCGGCAACGATAGTGCTCAGTGCTTGACGAACAAGCGAAAGGTGTTGAATTTTCATGATTTTCCGCTGGGGGATTTTCGCCCATGAATGGGCATCGCGATAACGTTAGTGGCCCCAGATTTGAGCACAGACGCACGCATCGCCAACGGCACCGACGCCGCAACACGAATCGATTCGTCCTGCGACAACGCCTTCGCGTTGTACATGGCCCAATCGGCCGCCTGCATGAGGTTTGTGGCATCGTCACCGTGATCCGGGAACACGGCGACGCCAATACTCGCCCGCACCGGGTGCGCCCATTCGTCCTCTGGCAGCGCGATGCCGAGCCAGACTGTCAGCCGTTCGCCCAGCTTCACCGCGTCGGAAACACTGGTGAGATTGGTTGTCACGACGACAAATTCGTCGCCCGCCAGACGCGCCAGGAAATCCGAGCTGCGCAGTGCCCGGCGAACGCGCGCAGCGGTCGCCACCAAAGCCGCATCGCCTTGCGAGTGACCGTGCGCGTCATTGATCTCTTTGAGTTCGTCCAGATCAATAAAAAGTACCGCGAGCGGTGTCCCCGAACCGTTGGCTTTGGCGAGCATCGTTTTCAACGTGGCATCAAGCATGGCGCGATTGGGCAATCCAGTGAGCGCGTCAGAAAAAGCGATGGATTCCAGGTGCTCGTTGGTCGCTTTGAGCTCGTACTGTTTGCGCTTAAGCTCGCGATTTTGTTCCGCGACTTGAAGAATCAACGCTTCAAAACTCGACGTCAGGCGATTAACCTCGCGCCCGCCACCACGCGGCGCGGGGGCTAGCAAATTTCTCGACGCACTGACCTCTTCGGCCCACTCTGACAGCTCCTCAACAGGCCTTAACAGCGCGCGGCTCAACGCTTTCGCCACCAACCAGCCCGCCAGCGCCGTAAACACCAAAACGACGGCGAGAATCATTAGTGCACGCGACACGCCATCACGCAAGGAGCGCTGGTTGGGATTGACCACCAACGTGCCGAGCGCTTCCTTGCCGTCGCGGCTCTGGTCATCCCGCAGCACATATTGCACAGGCTTCGCCTCGGCCAGCCCATCACCCCACGTTTTCAGCGCGGCGATTTCCGATGGAAAGGTGGCCTCTCCTGGTGCCACCACCTCCGCGCGAAGACGTCCAGTGCGGTCATATACCGCAGCCGAATCATGCCCAGCCCCGGTATCAAACACGCGAAGCGCTTCGGCAATCACGTCGTACCCACCGAAACGCATAGCGGCCGACATGGTGCTGGAAGCGACGTTGGCTTGCGTGAGCGCGGAGACGCGACTGTCGTCAGTCCGCCCGTTCAAAAAAAGCTAAGCGAGCGCCACTCCGGCCAGTAAAAGCATGGCGACTAGCGTGAGCACTGTCGCCAGCGTCGCTCGCCGGGCCAACGAATAATTCGAAAGAAAATCACGCAATCGAGCGCTCATCTCTGCTCTCCAGCCGTTGCAGAGGGACGAAGCTTGTTGCTCAAGCGCAATGCAACAGCGGAAATACTCAGTCGAGAGCGCTGTAAGGCCTCCAGACTCACTTCAAAGCGCCACTCGCCTGCCAACCGGTACGCGCCTATGATGCCACCGTCAGCGGTGAAATCCGCGTAGTTACTGAGCGTCAGAACAGGTTTATCCTGCAACGCCGAAAGCCACTCACGGGGGGCAGGTCGCACGTCGGCATGCAGCCAGACAACGTTGCAACCGGGCACCTGCGCGGGCGCTGTAATTTGTCGCCAGGTTACGGGAAGTCGTCGCACCTCGCGCGGCGTATCGCCAACAATCGCCGCGGCTGACGAGGCGGTAGGAGCCGTCAACGAGCCGCCATGGGCGAAGCAGACCGTCAGCCCCTTTTTTACGACGTCACCGGGCCACGATGTGTAGCGTGCGACGTTGACGATGAGGTCAGTCAGGTCGCCC
>Ga0105044_10013344_pt1 | contig 11155 bp, 8 predicted proteins | sample MAT01_FD_78092 | JGI IMG/M metagenome (GOLD analysis project Ga0105044, IMG submission 78092) | Freshwater microbial communities from Lake Fryxell liftoff mats and glacier meltwater in Antarctica - MAT-01 | ecosystem: Environmental > Aquatic > Freshwater > Ice > Liftoff microbial mat | place... | reverse complement strand
TGGTTACGGGAGTCGCGGGCTTGGTTGCGGGGGCCATGTCGATGGCCGCTGGCGAGTATGTCTCGGTCAGTTCACAATCCGATACCGAACAGGCCGACATCGAGCGCGAACGGACGGAGCTCGCCAACGACGCCGTGATGGAACTCGCGGAACTGACCGCGATCTACGTCAAGCGTGGCCTCGATCCTTCGCTCGCAAAAAAGGTCGCAGAGCAGTTGACGGCCAACGGCGCGCTGGCCGCCCACGCCCGCGATGAACTCGGGATCACGGATGCCCTGAGTGCACGGCCGGTGCAGGCGGCGCTGGCCTCGGCGGGGACGTTCGCGGTGGGGGCGGCCATGCCACTGCTGGTCGTCGTCACCGTTCCTGGGACGTATCTCATCCCCGTTGTTGCCGGAACGTCGCTGGTGTTTCTCGCTCTGTTGGGCGGGTTGGCTGCGTCCGCCGGCGGCGCGGGCGCGACGCGAGGCGCTGTACGGGTCGCATTCTGGGGCGCGCTCGCGATGGCGCTGACCGCAGGCGTGGGGGCCTTGTTCGGCGCGGTCGTGTGAGACGGTCGGCCCCGGTGCGGTGGCCACGCAAGAGACACCACCACAGGAACTTCCACTTCGCCTGACGAACCGCCGAGGTGATCTTCGTTCGCGTCGGCGCGTACCGTCCCCGTTCGGCGTCGGTAGCCGTGGGTGCTTTTCATTGTTGGTTTGGTATGGGCACATCCTCCCTTCTTCGTTCAACTGCCTGCTACTCTTTCACGATCTCGCCTTCGCCGGTTTCCTCAAACTTTTCGTGGGACGTGTCCAACGAGCGAAAGCGGATCTCGGCCTGGTCCGCGGAGTATGGGTCAAGGCACGTAGCACTCTTGTATTTGCCGAGATCGATGGCGCCGAATAAAGTCGGCGGTGGAAGTCATCGTGTTCATGGCAAGCTCCTTGTGCGCGGCGATTGGATGATGGGAATGCGGCAACCTTCACGTTAACACGCCCACGGCTTGGGGACCTCGTGCTCCTGACCGCCTTGGTCGTAGGGGGCGTGGCAATGTCCGCGGCAGGGGTGCTGGCTCTCGCCACCCGGTCGAGCGAGCGGGGAACGGCGACCGCTGCGGCCGCCCTGTCAGCGGTCGTGGTCTGCTGGTTGGCAGTCCGCTGGGTCCAGCGCATCCGCGAGTGGCGGCGGCGAGGTCGGGCCGAACGCGGATCTGCGCCGGACCGCCGTGAAGTTCCTTGATCCTGCTCAGCCGGTCGTCCCTTTGGCGGCCGGTGAGCTTCAACGTTCGGCGGCAAGATAGGAGGCCCGATATGCGGTATCCCTTGACGACGTTGGTGGCGGCGATCATCTCCATCGCCAGCCCCACGTGCCGGGTTGCGGCTGACGAAGCAGTCGTCAACACGACGACGGTCATCGCGGCCCTGAAGGGAGAGTGGGAACTCCAACCCGCGGCAGCGGACGGCGACAAGCAGCGTCTGACATTCGACGGCTCGCGATGCGGCGAATGGAAGAAGAGCAAAGAAACCCTACCGGTGAGCCTCACGTTCTACGTCGAGGGGAACGAACTGCTGCTCCGGCACTACTACGAGCCTAAGGGGGCATTCAACTACCGGCTCAAGCAACTGCGGTACCGTTACAAGCTCGATGAGGACAAGCTTACCCTGACCAGCGGAGATGCGACGGAAACTTGGACTCGGCTTGTGGACCAGCGCGATCGGCGAATCCGGAAGGCCGCTTTGCGGTTCGCAGAGATCATCAACTCCGGCGAGGCCGAGCAGCTTAAAGGGGTGGCCGACACGCCGTTCGTAGTGCCGGGCAAGGACGGACTGTTGAATGCATACCTGGGGACGGCCGACGAGATGGACCGCTGGTTCGGCGAGCCAGGTGCAAGGATCGAACTCGGCGACCGGATCCTCGGCGCCGAAACGTTCGACCAGCACATCCAGATCCTTCGAGCGTTCGGCGCCAAGGCGGACAGTCCGGAGTTAAAGGCGATGAAGAAGGCCGTCGGCGAAGACGGGGTGTTCGTGACGCTGACGACCGTGAAAGGCGTGGGTGTGAAAGGAGTGTTGAAGGTGCACATCGGCCAAGATTCGTCCGTCCGCATCGCCGGCTGCTATCAGCTTCCCGCCCAACCGCCTTATGGCCTTTGAATCTCCTTATTGATGTCGGGCGACTTATTGCATCACGCTCTCTTGGTTCGTTGATCGGGATCCCGTCGTCGGGATCAGGCACGATGGCGAAGCCCAACTCTTTAGCGCGGCGAACCGATTGTCTTTCCTGTCGAGCGCGCACCTCGGCGGCGTAGGCCGGTTCCTCCTTCTTACAGTAGCTTGCCGATCGCTCCTGAAGTGCAGCCATGATCGCTCCCGTTCGCCCGTGTGAACGCAGCATCACCCCGTTGTGTTTAGCAATGTGTCCAGAAAGCAAAGAGGCTCAAAGGTCCGCGTCGTTGACGCAAACCCTTGAGCCGCATTAAACATGCCGAGGACAGGACTTGAACCTGCACCCCCTTGCGAGGACTAGCTCCTGAGGCTAGCGCGTCTGCCAATTCCGCCACCTCGGCAATTCGACTTAATCAGGTTATTACTGGGCGCATCGCCGTCAAGACACACGCCACGGGGAACGGGTTCGCGGGTGGGCGGTTGCATCGGGTTGTGATGGCGACTATGATCATGACTTCCCGCCATCCGCTGCACTCAGCTTCAGGAGTTTCCGTGTCCCTCCGCACTTCAATGACGCTTGCCGTCAGTTTGCTTGCGCTTCCGCTTGTCGCGGCCGATTGGCCGCAGTTCCGCGGGCCGAACCGGACAGGGGTTTCCGAAGAGAAAGGGCTGCTGAAGTCCTGGCCCGCCGATGGCCCGCCTCAGGCGTGGAAAACGGAAGGGGTCGGCATCGGCTTTTCCAGCATGGCCATCGCGGGTGATCGCGTCTTCACCATGGGCGACCTGAAGGACGGCTGCCACGTCTTCGCCATCGATCGGGCGAAGGGCGGCATCATCTGGAAGACCATGATCGGCAAGTCGGGCGGCAACTATGCCGGGCCGCGCTGCACGCCGACCGTCGATGGCGATTCGGTCTACGCGCTCGGCCAATTTGGCGATCTCGTCTGCCTGAACGTCAAGGACGGCAGCGTGCGCTGGAAGAAGAACCTGCCGACTGATTTCAAAGGCAGGTCCGGCGGCTGGAACTACACGGAATCGCCGACGGTCGATGCCAACAAACTGATCGTTACCCCCGGTGGCCCCGAGGCCACGATGGTCGCTCTCGACAAGAAGACCGGCGCGGTGATCTGGAAGGGCGTCATCCCGAACGGGGAATCGGCCGGCTATTCATCGATTGTCGTGGCCGACATTGGCGGCACTCGGCAGTACGTCCAGTTGCTGTCGAACGGTCTGGCTTCTTTCTCCGCCGCGAAGGGTGCACTGCTTTGGCGTTTCGGAACAGACAGAGATCGCTTCGGCGGCAACACGGCCAACATCCCGACGCCGATCGTCAAAGGCAACCAAGTTTTCGCGTCGGCCGGGTATGGCCGCGGGGCGGCATTGGTGACGGTCAGCAGCGCCGGCGGCAAGTTCGATGTCAAGGAAGAGTACTGGAAGAAGGACCAGAACAACAAGCACGGCGGGGTCATCAACGTCGGCGACATCGTCTACGGTGATCGCGACGACAGCGGCCGGCCGTGGGCGATCGACTTCAAGACCGGTGAAGTGAAATGGACGAAGCAGGATCGCTCGAAAGGCAGCGGTTCCGCCTCACCCACGTATGCCGACGGAATGCTCTACATCCGTTATGCCAACGGTTGGGTATCGCTCGTGCAGCCGAAAGACGGCTCCGAGGTCAGCACGTTCAAGATCCCCAACGGCACCAGCAACTGCTGGGCCCACCCCGTCGTTCTCGATGGCAAACTGTACATCCGCGAGAACGACGCGGTGTGGTGTTACGATGTGAAGGCGAAGTGATGGAAGCCGCTAACGGCGTCGCCCTACGCCAACTCCATCCATGGCGACGCCGCAGGCGGCTATCGGTTCAATTCATGCTTCAGCGACACCCAGGCGCCGTCCTTCTGTGAACTGGCGACGCACTGGGTGATGAAGTTCATGCCGTCCACGCCGTCGGCCACGTTCGGGTAGATGCTGGCGGCACCGTCGAACTTCTGTCCGGCGGTCCGCTTGACGATGTCGTCAAAGACAGCGGTGTAAACATTGGCGAACGCCTCGAAGAACGCTTCGGGATGGCCGGCCGGCAAGCGTGATGACGAAGCCGACAGCGCGGAAAGATACGGCCCACCCGCCCGGGTATAGATCTGGTGCGGCTTGCCGTTCGCACGCACGATCATTTTGTTCGGCTCTTCCTGGTGCCATTCCAGCGAGCCCTTCGTGCCGTCCACTTCGATGCGCACATCGTTCTCACGCCCATGCGAGATCTGCGAGGCGGTGACGGTGCCGAGCGCGCCGTTCGTGTAACGGATGACCGCGGTGCCGTAGTCGTCCAGAGCGCGTCCTTCGACAAACGCCTTGAGATGACATGAGATCGAATCGGGCAACAGCCCCGTCATGTAGCGGCCGAGGTTGTAGGCGTGCGTGCCGATGTCGCCGAAGCAGCCGGCAATGCCGGACTTCTTCGGGTCGGTCCGCCACGCGGCCTGCTTCTGGTTGTCCGACTCGAGTCGGGTGCGCAGCCAACCCTGAATGTAGTTCGACCGGATGGCGTTGATCTCGCCGAGTTCCCCGGCCTTGATCATTTCGCGGGCCTGCCGCACCAGCGGGTAGCCGGTGTAGTTGTGCGTCACGCCGAAGACGACGCCCGTCTTCGCTACCACCTTCGCCAGTTCCTCCGCCTGGGCCAGATCGAACGTCAGCGGCTTATCGCACAGGACGTTGATGCCGGCTTCGGCGAACGTCTTCGCGATCTCGAAATGCGTGTGGTTCGGCGTGGCGACACTGACAAAGTCAACCCGTTCGCCGAGCGGCAACTTCGCCTCGGCCTCGGCCATTTCCTTGTAGGAGCCGTAGGCGCGGGACGGGGCAATGTCGTAGTCAGCCGCCGATGCCTTCGAGCGGGCCGCATCGGACGAGAGCGCCCCGGCGACCAGCACTGCCCGATTGTCGAGCACCGCCGCTCGCATATGCACCGCGCCGATGAAGGCCCCCTGGCCGCCGCCGATCAGGCCCATGCGAAGCTTGCGATTCAACGGAGCGTTGACTGCCATCGGAGAGATCCTCATCGAGTGCGTTGTGGAAGATGGATGATAAAGATACTCGCGAACCACGAACGCAGCCAGTTTTCAACGAAGAATTGTGGGCAATCAGATCTCGAGATTGATGGCGTCGACCTGCAGCAGCTTTTGAACATGCTTGGCCAGCATGTCCGCTTCGAGATTGACCGCATCGCCGACCGTTTTGTGCCCCAGCGACGTGTGGGCCAGGGTATGCGGAATCAGCATCACGGTGAATGAATCGGCATCGACTTCAACGAGTGTCAGGCTGATGCCGTCGACCGCGATCGAGCCTTTCGGCACCATCAACCGGGTCAACTCTGCCGGGCAGGAGAAGCGGATCATCTCCCATTCCCCTTGCGACTGCCGTTCGGCAATCCGACCGACGCCATCGACATGCCCCTGAACGAAATGCCCGCCCAGCCGATCACCGACGCGCAACGACCGTTCAAGATTGACACGCTGGCCGGAATGCAGGGTACCCAGATCTGTTTTCAGAATCGTCTCCGGCCCGATCTGAAACCCGAACCAATCATCGTTGATCGTGACCACTGTGAGACAGACGCCGTTGACGGCTATACTTTCCCCGAGCGAAAGCTGTCCCTTCCAGGGCGCGTGTGCCACTTCAAGCAGGCCGCCGTGGCCGTCATCATCGACGGCGGTCACGTAGCCCAGCGCCTCGACAAGCCCGGTGAACATCGGTAGGGTTCCCAGAAAAAAGGAGGGGATGAACTCTTCAGGATCATCGCAAACGAAGCTGCCGAAAGAGTGTGTGCGCCACACGTCATTCGCGCAGGCGAGCCCATGCCACGGATGTTATCTTATCGTGAGTCCCGACACGGGAAAACGGATCGCACGTAATCCGATGCGAAGGCTGCTCCGAGTGGCTGAACGCATGCGAAACGAAGTTTTAGCTTTGACACAGCACTAGCTTGTGCGGAATCGACAAGAATCAGCGCACAGCGGTGCGATTGGTCAAGCGCTCACACTTCCCTTTCCGGCAGCAGTCGAGTAAACTCCCACGGTCTGATTCCCTTTGAGAGTTCGCCATGTCGCAGCCGGTCAAGCCCGATCATACCGTTGTCGGCCCGCCGCCCGCGGCGTCGCCGGGGACTGTATCCAGTCAGGATGATCACACAAATTCGGGTGCCATCGTCGATGATGACGGCATCAACATCGCGCATCTGTTCGCACCACCCGAGGGCGAAGGCGAACTTGGCCGGCTGGGCCACTTCCGCGTCATGAAGAAACTCGGTGCCGGCGGCATGGGGATGGTGTTGCTGGCGGAAGACATCAATCTGCTGCGTCCCGTCGCGCTGAAGATCATGCTGCCGAAGTACGCGAAGAGCACGCAGGCGCGAGAGCGTTTCCTGCGGGAGGCACGTGTCGCCGCGAGGATTCAGCACGATCATATCGTCACCATTCATCATGTGGGTGAGGACCGCAATATCCCGTTCATCGCCATGGAGTTTCTGAAGGGTGCATCGCTTGATGATTACTTCGAAAAGAAGAAGGCGATGTCGCTTTCACAATCCATGCGAATCGGTCGGGAGATCGCCAAGGGACTTCAGGCCGCGCACAGTTTGGGCCTGGTGCATCGCGACATCAAGCCGGCCAATATCTGGCTGGAATCGCCCAAGGGACGCGTGAAGATTCTCGATTTTGGCTTGGCGCGTGATGCCGACGATGAAGCGAAGATCACGCACTCCGGCGCGATCATCGGCACACCGGCCTACATGTCGCCCGAGCAGGCAAGCGGGCGCACCGTCGACCAGCGGACCGATCTGTTCAGTCTGGGCATCGTGCTGTTTGAGCTTGTGACAGGCCGGCTGCCGTTCAGTGGAACAAGCACGATGGCGGTGATGCATGCGCTGACGTACGACCCGCATCCGTCGATCGCGGTATTGAATCCCAAAGCTCCGGCCGGGCTGATCAAGTTGATCGATCAGTTGTTGGAGAAGAAAGTCGAAGATCGGCCCGGCTCGGCCGGCGATGTCGTGAAATCGATCGTTGACCTGGAGAGGCCGGCCCAACGACTGGACGGTGTCCTTATCCCCGACTTCATTGATTTGCCGTTTGCCACTTCGGTTGTTCGTGAATCAAAGGAAGGCGGCGACTTGGGCTTGAAGCAGCGCACTCCCGACAAACTCGAGGCGAAGTCAAAAAGGAAGAACGTTCCGCGAACGCGTCGTCAAGCAGCTTCGCGGAAGCTTCCCGTGCCGTTTGCGTCAGTCCTGCCCGATTCGGAAGTTACCGATCGGGAAATCGTGCCGGGTTCAACCGCACCGGATCCCCGGCGATCGTGGCTGCCCGCGCTGATCGCCATTGCATTTGTGAGTACCCTTCTTGCCGTCGCCATGTGGCCTCGCGGTAAGCCGGTCGCCAGTACGCCGGAGTCGCCTTTGATCGCCGGAGGTGCCGAAACCAGCTTCGAGCTGGGCAACGGCGTTAAGCTGGAGATGATCGCAATCAACGCCAAGGGTAAATCGTTCCTCATGGGTTCGCCGAAGGATGAGCCCCTGCGAGAAGAATCTTCAAGTGCGACCGAACCGGAAGAGCAGCACGGAGTGACGTTCGCGCACAGCTTCGCGATGGGCAAGTACGAGGTCACGCAGGAGCAGTACGAAGCGGTCATGGGCCGAAATCCTGCCCGGTTCGTTAGTGCGAAACTGCCCGTTGACGGAATTTGCTGGGACGATGCGCAGACCTTCGTCACAAAACTGAACGCCAGGTTCAGAAGTGGCAGTGTGAAGTTCCGACTGCCGAGCGAAGCAGAATGGGAGTACGCCTGCCGAGCGGGAACGACGGCGGCCTACAACACGGGCATGACATTGACAAAGGCCGATGCTTGCTTCGATGGGGTAATCAATGCGGGTACAAGACCGGTGGGCAGCTTCAGGCCCAACGCCTTCGGACTTTACGACATGCATGGCAATGTCGCTGAGTGGTGTGAAGACTACGCGGGACCGTACAGCAAAGCCCCGAAGGATGGCGCATCGCAAAAGGCAAGACAATCAAACGATTTGCGAATCGTCCGCGGTGGCGACTGGTACAACCTTGTCCGCTATTGCCGCTCGGCCGCACGCAACGACAATTCGCCGTCTCACTTCAGCAAGTATTACGGCTTTCGGCTTGTCGCCTCCCAGGAGTGATGGTCATCCATCCGCGATCATGCCTTGCAATTTGCGGTTCCAGGCGTTGACGATCACCTCCACGTCCTGATCGAGCAAGTCGCCTTCGACCAGACACAAGTCCATCGCGAAGCCCTCCGGCTGAGGAAGCAAAACGTGCGGGATGTGGATTGCCAATGGGCGGCGGTTGTCACTTCATCCCGCGCCGCACGCGATGAGCAAGATTCTTCCTGACGAGAGCCTACTGATTGTTCAAAGTCACGTCGCTCCAGTGAAACGCCATTGCGAAAGCGATCGAATAGCTTGTCGCTCATTTCACCGGCAGCCCCGCCACCTTCACTTCATCCCAAGAACCAACCACCGCACTGCCCGGCACCAGCGAGTGCCGCACCGCGGCCATAAAATCGCCTGCGGGCACTTGCACCACCGCCGCTTCACACCTGTCGTTGCCGAAGCCGTGTTCCAGCAACTCGTCCGGTGTCGTCTGCAGTACGGCGAGCTCGATGCCGGGGTACTGGAACAGTTGTTGGGCGCGTTCGTGCGGGTTGCCGGTGATGGGCCATTGCCGGCCGGCAACGTGGATGGTGTCGCCTGTGGCGATGCCAACGAGTCGGCCTGGCAGGGCGGCAGTGATCGCATCGATATCGGTTGATCCGTCCGTGACGAGGGCGATCACCGGGATCCGTCCTTCGTCGCCGGGCGGGAACATGGAGGCGACGATGGCGTCGCCCACCGGACGCGGCGAACTGGCCCACGGGGCAAGGTGCAGCCAGAGGCCCGGGCCCGCGTTGATTTCGACCACGACGCCACGCTGCGGCTCCAGCGGTTGGCGGATGTCGACGACAACGACGTCCAGCCCGGCGACGCGAAGCTGCAACGCCTCGCATGCGGCCGCACAGTGGGCGACAATCGATGGATGGATCACGTCGGTCAGATCGACGAGGTTGCCGCCGTGCTTGAAGTATGGCGGCTGTCGGCGAACCAGTACCCGCTGCCCCTTCGCGGGGACCGATGCGATTGTCAGTCTCTGGGCCTGCAGCACGCCGATGGCGATGTCGTCGAGCTTCAGCTTGTGCCACGGCTTGCCGCTGCTGTCGTCGCCACGGCGCGGATCGCTGTTCACTTCGTCGATGAGTTGCTGAACGTTCTGTTCGCGGTAGCCGAGTGCAGCGTCTGCGTAGAAATGCTCGAGGGGGCTCGTGTCGGCCGTGGCGCACGCCTCGGCGTAGGCGTCCCAGGCGGCGAGGTAGTCGGCTTCGATCCGGCCCTCGATGGTGTCGGGGGCGTAGACGGTGCTCGGCGGGCTGGCCGGCTCGCTGGTCGTGGTCGTCGAGGGCGGCGCCTCGCTCGTGGTCGAGCCGTCGAGGGCCGGTACCGAGGCATCGGCGTCGCCCGCCTCGTCAGGGCCCGCGCGGCACGCTCCGAAGAGCAGGCCGGCCAGCACGACCACCAGCACCAGCGAGATCAGGTTCGGGGTCCGCCGCACGGGTGGGGACCATACGCCATCACATCTCGTGCATCCACGGTCTGTCTCCGACCGTCCCATGGTCTGTGAGCAGACGCATCCGATCCGACCACGTCGGCGGAGCACGAGGACCGGCCGGCGCAGGCGCTGCCGCGGCATCGCCCTCACTAGGGTCCGGCGCCGTGGCGAACATCGAGATGATCGAGATCCCCGTGCGTGGCTTCACCTTCGACGCTCGGCGGGCCGGCCCCGCCGACGGCGAGCCGGTGCTCCTGCTGCACGGCTTCCCGCAGACGAGCCACTGCTACCGGTTCGTGCTGGAGGCCCTGGCCGACGCCGGCTACCAGGCGGTGGCGCCGGACCAGCGGGGCTACTCACCCCGCGCCCGTCCGCCGGAGGTGGAGGACTACCGCCTCGACGTGCTGGTGGACGACGCCATCGCCATGGCCGACCACCTCGGCTTCGCGCGCTTCCACCTGGTGGGCCACGACTGGGGCGCCATGGTCGCCTGGGTCACCGCGGGCAAGCACCAGGACCGGGTCATCAGCCTCACGCCCATCTCGGTGCCGCACCCCTACGCCTTCGCCGAGGCCATGGCCACGCTGCCGGGTGACGGCCAGCCGCCCCAGAGCGAGCGCTCCTCGTACATCGACGTGTTCAAGAGCGAGGGGGCCGAGGAGATCTTCCTGGCCGACGACGCCGCCAACCTGCGCCGCACGTTCGTCGGCGGCGGCGACCTGCTGCCGCTCGGCGCCCTCAGCGACGAGGTGGCCGACGTGTACATCGAGACCCTCACCCGGCCCGGTGCCATGGAGGCCGCCCTCAACTGGTACCGGGCCATGACCCCCGAGTCGCTCGCCGGCTTCGGCGACATCACCATGCCCACCATGCACGTCTGGAGCACGGAGGATCCGGCTCTCGGAAGGGAGGGCGCCGAGCTCACCGGCAAGCACGTCACCGGTCCGTACTCGCTCGAGATCCTCGACGGCGTCTCCCACTGGATCCAGGAGGAGGCGCCCGAGCGCTTCAACCCGCTCCTGCTCGCCCACCTCGCGGCCACCTCAGACCGGTAGCGCACCCCGCGGAAGGCGCCCGGGGCTCCGACGAGCCCACCGGTAGCCTCGGACGGGTGACCGCACCGTTCCGGGTTCGCTTCGCGCCCTCGCCCACGGGCTACCTGCACGTCGGCAGCGCCCGAGCCGCCCTCTTCAACTGGCTGGCCGCACGCCAGGCGGGCGGCACCATGGTGCTGCGCATCGAGGACACCGACGCCGAGCGCAGCCGCCCGGAGCTGATGACCGACATCCTGGCCGCCCTCGAGTGGTTGGGCATCGACTGGGACGAAGGCCCGATCTA
>Ga0105044_10013342_pt1 | contig 11155 bp, 8 predicted proteins | sample MAT01_FD_78092 | JGI IMG/M metagenome (GOLD analysis project Ga0105044, IMG submission 78092) | Freshwater microbial communities from Lake Fryxell liftoff mats and glacier meltwater in Antarctica - MAT-01 | ecosystem: Environmental > Aquatic > Freshwater > Ice > Liftoff microbial mat | place... | reverse complement strand
GCGGCGCGGCGGCTTGGTGCCAGCCCTTCGGCCATCAGCCAGCAACTGACAGGGCTGGAAGCGGCGCTTGGCACCATGCTGCTTGACCGCAACACAAGGCCGGTCACCCTGACCCCGGCGGGCGAGATGTTTCGCCGCCGCGCCAAGATCATCCTGAATGAGGCAGCACAGGGCCGGGCGGAGCTGGCAACGGCCGACCTTTCCGGCCTGACCTCGTTCCGGCTGGGGATGATCGAGGATTTCGATGGCGATGTGACGCCGCGCCTGCTGTCCGACATGGCGGAGGAACTGAAAGGCTGCCAGTTCCTGCTGGAAACCGGGGCCAGCCACCGGCTGTTCGACCAGTTGGATACCCGCGCGCTGGATGTGGTGGTGGCCGCCGACATGGGGGCTGCGGCGGAATGGATGGAGGTGCATCCGTTGCTGACCGAACCCTTTGTCGCTGCGGTTCCCAAGGGTGCGATTGGCAAGGGCGATCCGTTGCCGCAGTTGCAGGCGCTGCCGCTGATCCAATATACCGCGCGCCATCTGATGGGGCGGCAGATCGCGGCGCATCTGGCGCACCAGAACCTGCGGTTGGCCCATCGGTTCGAACTCGACAGTTACCACGCCATCATGGCGATGGTGGCCGGTGGCGCGGGCTGGACGATCCTGACGCCGCTGGGGCTGCTGCACGCGCAGCGGTTCCTTGACCGCGCCGAGATTTTGCCGCTGCCCTTTGCCCCACTGAGCCGCACGATCTCGCTGAATGCCCGGATCGGGGTGCTTCGGGACATGCCAGGGCAGATGGCAGCACGGATGCGGCCGCTGTTGCAGGAACTTGTCGTAGGCCCGGCGTTGGCGCAACTGCCGTGGCTGCGTGGGGAATTGCGGGTGCTTTGATTGGGATCAGGCGACGACGGGTTCTGCTCTTGCCGCCTGATCCACGAAAAGTCCGAGGCTGAAACTCAGCTACCGCTCAAACTCAGGTGCCGTAGGCGCGGCGCTGGCCCATCACTGCATCGGCGGCGGCCGTCAGCGCATCGGCGATGTAATCCAGATCGCCCCGTTGCAGCCGGGCGGGCAGCCGCACATCGCAGGCCCGCATCAGCATGGCCCGGGTTTTCGGCAGGTCGGGGGCCTCGCCCAGAAACTTCCAGTTCCAGAAAGCCCGTGCATTGTCGGCCGACAGGCCGAACACCTGCACCGCCACGCCGCGCTGTTTCGCCGCGGCCTGATAGGCCAGCGCCTGAGCATCCAGATCGAACCCCACCAGGTTGAACTGGATCGAATCCGGGGCCCGCTGTTCGGCGGCCATTGGCGGCGGCACATCCAGCCAGTCGCAGCGGTTCAGCCGCCCGGCAACATAATCGTGGTTCGCCCGGCCATCAGCGACGCGGCGCGCCACCAGCGGAATCTGAGGCCGGATCACGGCGGCAGACAGGTTCTGCATCCGCATGTTGTACAGCGGCAGGCGGTTTTGCCAGTGGTGAAAGCTGTTCTGCATCCCGGAATGTTTTTTCCAGTTATGCTCATAGGCACCCGACATGATGATGGCGCGCGCCGCCAGTTCGGGGTCGTCGGTTACCATGATGCCGCCTTCGCCGGAATTGATCAGCTTGTAGGATTGAAAGCTGAAACAGCCGACTTTGCCGATGGTGCCGATCTTGCGGCCATGCCATTCGGTGCCCAGCGAATGGGCGGCATCTTCGATCACCGGAATGCCACGTGCATCGCACAGGGCCATGATCGCATCCATATCCGACGTGTGGCCACGCATATGCGATATCAGCACAGCAGCGATATCATCACCCAGTTTCGCGGCAAAATCCGCCATGTCGACCCGGTAGTTTGCCCCGACTTCGACCAGCACCGGCTCGCATTCGGCATGAAGCACCGCCGAGGGCACCGCCGCAAAGGTGAAGGCGGGGATCAGCACCTTGGCACCGCGCGGCAGATCCAGCGCTTTCAGCGCCAGAAACAGCGCGGCAGAGCAGCTGGAAACGGCAAGAGCGTAGCGCGACCCCATAAGGTCGGCAAACTCCGCCTCCAGCAATGCGACCGGCGCGCCTTCGGGGGCGGTGTAGCGGAACAGGTCACCGGATCGGAGCAAGCGTTCGATTTCCACCCGCGCCTCTTCCGGGATCGGTTCGGCATCATAAAGGTTGGGGGCTTGATCCTGCAGGTCACGTGCCATTCATTCATCTTTCCTGAATTGATCTTTCAGGAAATCTGTAAATGACCTTTGTGACAATTGCCACAAGGATTTGTTAAGATCGGCTGAAATCAGCCGGAAAATCGCAGCGGTTGGCGACTAGAACCCCAATCTGTCGCGCAGGCTATACCATGTCATCGCTAGCAGTAGCATCGGGTGGCGGAAACCGGGGCCGCCGGGGAAGCGGGGTTGTGGCAGCGACGCCATCAGATCGAACCGCGATGCCTGCCCGGCCACCGCTTCGGCAAGCACCTTGCCCGCCACCGTCGCGATCGCAACGCCATAGCCGGAATAGCCGCTGGCTGACAGGATATTGGCGGCAACCCGGAGGAAACACGGCATCCGGTTCATGGTGATCGCCAGCGTTCCGCCCCAAGCATAGTCGATCCGCGCATCGGCCAGTCGGGGATAGATCGCCAGCATCGGTTTGCGCACCGCTGCGGCAATATCGGCGGGAAAGCGATAGCCATAGGTTTCGCAGCCGCCAAACAGCAGGCGTCTGTCATCCGACAGGCGGAAGTAATTTACCACGAATTTGCTGTCGGCCACCGCGATGTTGCGGCGGATCAGGGTTTCGGCGCGATCACCCAAAGGTTCCGTGGCAATGATGAAATTGTTGATCGGCATCACCCGGGCGGCCACCTGCGGCTCCAGCCTGCCCAGGTAGCCATTGCAGGCGAGAATCAGATGGTCTGCCACCACGTCGCCCTGCGCCGTCGCCACCGTGACCTTTGGCCCTTTGGTGATGGCGGTCACTTCCGAGCATTCAAAGATCCGCACGCCGGCATCGGCTGCAGCTTTGGCCAGACCAAGCGCATAGTTGAGGGGATGCAGATGGCCGGCCCCCCAGTCAACCTCGCCGCCGCAAAAAGCGTCGGAGCCGACCAGTTCGCCCAGCCCGGCCTTGTCCAGTGACGTGATCTGGCGATAGCCATAGTCGCGTTCCAGCTTTTCGGCGTTGTGGCGGGCGTGGCGCAGTTCATGCGGATGCCAGCAGGCATGGGCAATGCCGGGGGCAAATGTGACAGGCATGGCGTGGCTGGCAATCAGCGATTGCACCAGTGCCTTGGCCTCCTCGGCCAGATCCCACAGGCGGCGGGCAGCCTCCTTGCCCGCCATGGCCTCCAGATAGCCCTGATCGCGGCGCTGGCCGCTGCCGACCTGCCCGCCATTGCGCCCCGATGCCCCAAAGCCGACCCGCTGCGCCTCGACCAGCACGACATCAAACCCGCGCTGCGCCAGATGCAGTGCCGCCGACAGGCCGGTATAACCACCGCCGACCACGCAGACATCGGCGCGAAGGCTGCCGTTCAGGCTGGGAAAACCGGGCAGGTTTGTTGCCGTTGCCGCATAGTAGCTTGGCGGATATTCCCCGGGCCGGTCGTTGGCATAGAGCAGGTTCATACGTTCAACAGCAGATGCTCACGCTCCCACGGGCTGATGACCTGCAGGAACTCCTTGAACTCATTGCGCTTGACCGAATCGTAAACCGAGCAGAATTCCGGCCCCAGCACATCCTGGATCGGTTGACTTTCCGACAAAAGATCCAGCGCGTCGCCAAGGTTCAAGGGCAGTTCGTCGATGCCCTTGTAGGCGTCGCCCACACATTCGGCACGCGGCAATCGGCCCTCTTTCAGCCCCAGATAGCCGCAGGCCAGTGACGCTGCCAAGCCAAGATAGGGGTTGCAATCCATCCCCGCCAGCCGGTTTTCGATGCGCCGCCCCTCGGGATCGGAAACCGGAACGCGCAGCCCGGTGGTGCGGTTGTCGCGGCCCCATTCCAGATTGATCGGGGCCGAAAAGCCCGGAACATAGCGCCGAAAGCTGTTCACATAGGGGGCAAGCAGCGCCACGACGGCGGGCAGATAGGTCTGCATCCCGGCGATGAAGTACAGAAACTCGGGTGTTTCCTCGCCTTTGCGGTCGGAAAAGATGTTTTTCCCGTTTTTGCTGTCAACCACCGAATGGTGGATATGCATTGCCGACCCCGGCTCGCCCTCGATCGGCTTGGCCATGAAGGTGGCAAAGCAATCGTGGCGAAACGCGGCTTCGCGGATCAGGCGTTTGAAATAGAAGATCTCGTCCGCCAGCTTGATCGGATCACCATGGGCCAGATTGATTTCGATCTGCCCGGCCCCGGCTTCCTGCAGGATACCGTCGATCTCGAACCCCTGAATTTCGGCGAAATCATAGATATCGTCGATCACCTTGCCATATTCATCGACCGAACTGACCGAATAGGCTTGTTTTGCCGCAGCGCGCCGCCCGGTGCGGCCCATCGGCGGGATGATCGGCTGATTGGGGTCGGTGTTTCGGGCGGTGAGGAAAAACTCCATCTCGGGCGCGACAATCGGGCTCCAGCCCTCGGCGTTGAACAGGCCAAGCACCCGGCGCAGCACATTGCGGGGGGCAAAGGGCACCGGGTTGCCCTGCTGGTCCATTGCGTCGTGGATCACCTGCAGCGTCACATCGGCCGTCCATGGCGCAACGGTTGCAGTGGTGAAATCGGGCACCATCACCATATCAGGCTCGGTGTAAGCACCAACCGGATTGTCGGCCCATTCGCCGGTTATGGTTTGCAGAAAGATCGAGTTGGGCAGGAAAAAGCTGGTCTGCTTGGCGAATTTCGAAGCAGGCATCGCCTTGCCCCGCGCCACCCCCGCGATGTCGGAGACGATGCATTCCACCTCGTCGTACTTGCGGCCAGCCACGTAGTCGCGGGCAGCTTCCGGCAGCTTGTCGGTCCAGTCGGCCATGATGCACTCTCTGGGTTCTACCCTCGGGGATGTTTGAAAAAGTCGGCGATCCGGTCGGCGACGGCGGCATTGTCAAGCGGCGCGCCCAGCTTTGCCACCGCGCGGTCAAGCAGCGGGTCAGGCACCTTGCCCCGGCCGCGGGTGCGGATCAGGCCATCGACAAAGCTGTCGGCAAACTCCGGGTGGGCCTGCACGGTGAACGCCCTGTCACCATAGATAAGCGCAGCATTTTCACAGAATTCGCTGGAGGCAATGCGCCTGGCAGCGGCAGGTTTTTCCACCACCTGATCCTGATGCCATGCGTTGAGTGTCAGGGTTTCCCCTTCGAAATCATAGTCTTGTTGACCAACGGCCCAACCATCGGCGAATTTCTCGACCTTGCCACCCAAGGCCTGGGCGATGATCTGATGGCCAAAGCAAACCCCCACCATCGGCACTTTGGCCGCATAGGCCTGGCGGATGAAATCTTCCAGCGGCGGGATGAATTCATGCGGCTCATAGGCACCATGCCGCGACCCGGTGATCAGCCAGCCATCGGCCTGATGGATATCGGCGGGAAACTGTCCCGCCTCGACATGCCAGGACCGAAAGGTGAAGCCTTGGCCCTGCAACAGGGCTTCAAACAGCGCCGGATAGTCGCCCAGCGAAGCCCTGAGGGCATCGGGGCTCTGGCCGGTTTGCAGGATGCCGATCAGCATTTCGGGCTCTTTTATTGGTTCTGGAACCTTAGACAGGGTGCAGCCATCCTGCAAGGGGGGCCGAAACCGGCGCGCGTCAGAGGTGGCGGCGCGCTTCTACCCGTTGGCGCGCCAGTGCTGACGCCTGATCGCTGACCCCCAGCAGGTTCGCCACCAGCCGCAATACCGCGTCTTCATCCTGATCGCGGCGGCCATCGGCCAGTGCCACCTGCCACAGCGCCTCGATCACCCTTTCACGGTCCTCATAGGGCACCGCATCCTTGATGGCGCGGGTGAAGCGGACGGTGTCGGGGGCCTCGGTTTCCAGCGTTTCAGCCTGCTTGCGAAGCGCCAGCGCCTCGGCATTCGAAAGGCGGTAGCGGCTGGCCAGCACCCGGTCGATCCGCGCCACTTCGGCGGCATCATAGGACCGGTCAGACCGGGCAATTCGCACCAACAGCGCCGCAAGCGCCAATCGCGCCTCGGGATCGGGGAGGCGGGCAGGGTACGGGGCCGCGAGGCGGCGAAGGAGATCGGCGAACATGTGCCCGAGATAGACTGAAGGTCGCGGGATTCCAACCCCAAGGCCGGGTTTGTGGCGGGCCGCGCCTCATTTCCCTGCAAAGGCCCGGTCGTATCGGCTAAATGCGCGCGCAGCTGCTGCCATCGGTGTTGAAAATGCCTGCGGCGCGATAGTTCTTCAGCGCGGTGCGGGCGGCAAGGGCAATCAGGCAATCCATCTCGTCCTGCCGGTCGGGGTTCGGGGTGTGCAACGTGGCGCGGATGCCAAAGGCCGGGGTGCCGTCAAAGGGAATCTCTTGGGCCTCCGGCGAAATGCCCACCATCGCGCTGATGGTATAGAGCCAGACCCGGTCGTCGCCCTCGCCCACCCACTGCCCGACATCGCTGCCCGTCACCACATTGACCACCACATCCGCCCCCGGCCCGTTCCTGGCGGTCAGGCCCGAAGTCGCCATCACCTCGGCCAGCGGCGGCAGCAGGTAGTTGCCGTAACCGGAGGAGTATTGGGTCGAGGACAGCTGGATAATGTAACTTTTCCCGGTGAGGGGGTCAGCGGCAGCGGAGGTCGGGAGGAGGAGGGTGAGGATGAGGATGACGGCGCGCATAGGGGGATAGTGCGGCGGATTGGGGGACGGGGCAAGGGGGGAAGCGGCGTTGTCCGGGGAGGATGGCTTGAACCCGATCGGCGGTGGCGCGGATGGCGGGCGGGTGTCGCCGACGGTGGAGACCTTGCGTAAATATGCCAAGGCGGTGGGCGAGCGGGGTAGGGTGGAGATGGCGTGAGATAGTCAATCACCGCACCGACCAGTCGGACAAGTAAACCCACCACACCCTCGGTGTATAATCTTGAAGTCAAGGATGGTTAGCTAGGTCTTTGACAACAATAGCGTGCTTTCTTTCCGCTTCCGCACGAACACCCCCGATTTCCGGTCCAGATCCACCAAGCTTTGTTCAATGCCATTGACACTTCGTACACGATGTGCCTTAGGCTTGCCCGTTCAACCCCTGGTAGCTCACCTTCGCCGGTCGCATTGGTGATATTCCAGCCCATTGAATTCAATTTAGCTAGATCATTATAAGCCGCATCGATCCTGACGTCAGCATGTGCTCCCCCATCCTGATCCGCCACGGCAAGAACAAGGTTTTGGCGGGAGAAGGTGTTTCCAAATCCATCTTTGATAACATAGGTGTTCCACCACGCCTCAAAAAATAACCAGTGCGAATCAAATAGGAAAGAGTTCAAGATAGGCAGGTACTCAGCGCCTCCATTCCAGACGCGCATCTTGACCAAACTGCAAGAAGGTACCAATTTCTTGGATTGATAGGGCGGGCAAAGGAAGGGAAAAATCCATTCTTGAGTCCTGCCTGCGTCGAAAGGGATGTAGAATTTTTTGTGTCATGCAACAAAACTCGAATAGCCAAAGCTATCCTTCTAAATTCCCGCGGATGCCCACTGTCGTATACATCCATTGAAGCATCCAAGAATTTCATTTGGTCAGAGAAGTTTTCGTGGATACTATCCAATTGGACAGGAACTTCCGGTCGTTTCATTGCTCTCCCCCCCTCAAACCAACCTCTCCACCCCCATCGCCGCCCGCACGAAATCGGCGAACAGCGGGTGCGGGGCGAAGGGTTTGCTTTTCAATTCCGGGTGAAACTGCACGCCGATGAACCATGGGTGGTCCTTCACCTCAACGATTTCCGGGAGCTTCCCGTCGGGACTCATACCTGAAAAGATCAGCCCGAAGGCTTCCAGTTGCTCGCGGTACTGGATATCAACCTCATAGCGATGACGGTGGCGTTCTTCGATGGTGGTGGTGCCATAGACCGCGGCCGCCTTTGACCCCGGTACCAGCACGGCGCTATAGGCCCCCAGCCGCATGGTGCCGCCTTTGGCATCATCGGCCTTGCGCCGCACCATGTGGTTGCCCTGAACCCATTCCTTCAGGTGATAAACCACCGGGGTAAAGCGCTTTTCGCCGCTTTCATGGTCAAACTCCTCGGACCCCGCATTGGCAAGCCCGGCCAGATTGCGCGCGGCCTCGATCACCGCCATCTGCATGCCAAGGCAAATTCCCAGATAGGGGATCTTCTTTTCCCGGGCGAATTGGGCGGCTTTTATCATCCCCTCGGTGCCACGCTCACCAAAGCCACCCGGTACAATGATGGCATGCAGGCCATCGAGATAAGGGGCCGGGTCTTCGCGTTCAAAGATTTCGGCGTCGATCCATTCGGCGATCACCTTGGTGCGGTTGGCCATGCCGCCATGGGTCAGCGCCTCGACGATGCTCTTGTAGGCATCTTCCAATTTGGTATATTTTCCGACGATGCCGATATGAACTTCGCCTTCGGCATGGGTGCGGCGGTCCATCACATCAATCCAGCGCGACAGGTTGGGGCGCGGCGCGGGATTGATGCCGAATGCATCGAGCACCGCCTGATCCAGCCCCTCGCGGTGATAGGCCAGCGGGGCCTCGTAGATGGATTTGAGGTCATAGGCGGCAATCACCGCCTCCTTTCGCACATTGCAGAACAACGAGATCTTTTCCCGCTCGCGATCGGGTATCGGATGCTCCGACCGGCAAACCAGCACATCGGGGGCCAGACCGATTGATTGCAATTCCTTGACCGAGTGCTGCGTCGGTTTGGTTTTCAATTCGCCCGATGCCGCCAGATAGGGCAGCAGCGTCAGGTGCATCAGCAGGCACTGGCCGCGCGGGCGTTCGTGGGTGAACTGGCGGATCGCTTCAAAGAACGGCAAGCCCTCGATGTCGCCCACGGTGCCGCCGATTTCACACAACATGAAATCAACCTCATCCGCGCCGATATTCAGGAACTCCTTGATTTCATTGGTGACATGCGGGATCACCTGAATGGTCTTGCCCAGATAGTCGCCGCGCCGCTCTTTCTCCAGCACGGTCGAGTAGATCCGGCCTGATGAGACAGAGTCGGTCTGGCGGGCATGCACGCCGGTAAACCGCTCATAATGGCCAAGATCGAGGTCGGTTTCGGCGCCATCGTCGGTGACAAACACCTCGCCATGCTCGAACGGGCTCATCGTGCCGGGATCAACGTTGAGATAGGGGTCGAGTTTGCGCAGGCGTACCGTATAGCCGCGCGCCTGCAGCAGTGCCCCAAGGGCAGCGGACGCCAGCCCCTTGCCCAGCGACGACACCACCCCGCCGGTGATGAAAACATAGCGTGCCATTGGCGCAAGCCCCCGTGATCAAGCGGCTGGATGGCCGCAGATTTCAACGCGCCGCGCGGTTCAGAATCACGGCATCACGGGATTTGACAAGTAGCGCAAAATTGAATGCGCCGCAACCCGACCGCAACATGCTGTTGCGATCTTTGCCCGTGCCTCAACGAATGGTGGTGGATCAGTCGGCTTTTGGGGGTGTTGCCGGCTGCTCGGATGCCGGTGTTTCCGCTGGCGCCGGGTTCAGCAAATCATCGCCGGTGACGGGTGCCGGGGTCTGGGAGGTGTCCGCTGCCGGGGCGGTTGCCGAGATGCCATCCACCACCGAATTGCCGGCCGCGTTCTTGGCCGCGATGATCGTCAGGCTCAGCGAGGTGACAAGAAATCCGACGGCAAAGATCCAGGTCAGCTTGCTGAGCGCCGTGGCTGCCTGCCGCCCCGACATCACGCCGCCGCCGCCACCCATGCCCAAGCCACCGCCTTCGGAGCGCTGCAACAGCACGACACCGATCAGGCCCATCGCCAGGATCAGATGGATGATGAGGACGACATTTTCCATTGCAGGCTTCCGTTTCAAGGGTCGCGCGGTATCTAGGCCGAGATTGCCGCCCCCGCAAGCCCCGACCGGCAGGCCGGGCTGACACGCTGGCGGCAATTCACCGCAAACCGTGGCGCATTTAGCGGTTTCACCCGGGCTGAGGCATCGCTATAGATCAGGCGGTTTTGGCAAGCCGAAGGGAAGCAGCATGGCCAATGTGGTTGTCGTAGGCGCGCAATGGGGCGACGAGGGCAAAGGCAAGATCGTTGACTGGCTGTCTGAACGCGCCGATGTGATCGCGCGGTTTCAGGGCGGCCATAACGCGGGTCATACGCTGGTGATCGACGGCAAGGTTTTCAAGCTGTCGCTGCTGCCCTCGGGCATTGTGCGCGGCGGCAAACTGAGCGTGATCGGCAACGGCGTCGTGGTCGATCCGTGGCATCTGGTGATGGAGATTGACAAGCTGCGCGGGCAGGGCGTGGAAATTTCGCCCGACAATCTGATGGTTGCCGAAAATGCCCCACTGATCCTGCCGGTGCATGGTGAGTTGGACCGGGCGCGCGAAAGCCAGAATTCGGTGGCTAAGATCGGCACCACCGGGCGCGGCATCGGCCCGGCCTATGAAGACAAGGTTGGCCGTCGGGCGATCCGGGTTGCCGATCTGGCGGATGATGCCACGCTGGAGGCGCGGGTTGACCGGCTGATCGGCCACCATGATGCGTTGCGCCGGGGTCTTGGCATCGCCCCGGTTGACCGCAACGCACTGCTGGTGGCGCTGCGCGAAATTGCGCCGCAGGTGCTACCCTATGCCAAGCCAGTGTGGAAGGTGCTGAATGATGCGCGCCGGGCGGGAAAGCGCATCCTGTTCGAAGGGGCGCAGGGGGCATTGCTGGATATCGACTTCGGCACCTATCCCTTTGTCACCTCGTCCAACGTGATTGCCGGGCAGGCCGCCACCGGCACCGGCATGGGGCCGGGCGCCATCGGGTTTGTGCTTGGGATCGTGAAAGCCTATACCACCCGGGTCGGCGAAGGCCCGTTCCCGGCGGAGTTGTTCGATGCGGACGGGGCACGGATGGGTGAGCGTGGCCGCGAATTTGGCACCGTGACCGGGCGCAAGCGTCGCTGCGGCTGGTTCGATGCGGTGTTGGTGCGACAGACCTGCGCCACTTCGGGCGTATCCGGGATCGCCCTGACCAAGATGGATGTGCTGGATGGGTTCGAAAAGCTGAAGATCTGCGTGGCCTATGACCTTGACGGGCAGCGGCT
>Ga0105044_10013339_pt1 | contig 11156 bp, 9 predicted proteins | sample MAT01_FD_78092 | JGI IMG/M metagenome (GOLD analysis project Ga0105044, IMG submission 78092) | Freshwater microbial communities from Lake Fryxell liftoff mats and glacier meltwater in Antarctica - MAT-01 | ecosystem: Environmental > Aquatic > Freshwater > Ice > Liftoff microbial mat | place... | reverse complement strand
CTCGCACCTTCATGGAGTCCCGCTTCGGTCACGACTTTAGCCAAGTGCGGGTGCATACTAATACCCAGGCAGCAGTATCAGCTCAGGCTGTAGGTGCATTAGCGTACACGGTGAAGCCAAATATTGTATTTGGAACAGGGCAGTATGCCCCTCATACCAGGGAAGGACAAGGATTACTAGCCCATGAGTTGACCCATATATTACAACAGCAATCCAACACGCTAAGGCATCCTCAAGCGAAGCTGACTATTAGCTCTCCTGGAGATGCAAGTGAACGTGAAGCAGATCGCATGGCCACGATTGTCAGTCAGCAGCAAAGCCATCGGCACCTCAATTCAGTAAAAGACAAGCTACAACGTCGAACAATTTTTGAAGGGATCGCTGGCTTATTTAGTGGGGATTCTTTTAAGGAAGAAGAACTACAAAATTACCTAACTACTTTAGATAAAACAGGCAAGATTGAAGATTTCACAGAGAGTGATAAGCTAATAAGCACTTAAGCTGCAATATGATGGTTATTCCCTTTATTTTTGATCTTGCGATGCCATTCAATTACTAACTCGCCTTGATTTAACAGCCTATCCAGTAGTAGCTTCAATTCATCCACTGATTGAAATAGACGGTGAGCAATGTATTCCTTACATGAATGCCAAACTAATTCAATAATATTATAGTCAGGGCTATAGGCTGGTAAAAAATCCAATCGAAAGTTAGTCAAATCTTTGGATACTTGACTTAAAATATCTTGCCGTTTATGAAAACTAGCATTATCTAGAATTAAAATAATTTTAGGACCATGTAGCTGAAAATCAAGAGAGTGATTTCCTTTGTTTACCCACTCTTGTTTAATTAATTCATTAAATTGTCGCAGTTGCTCCAGAAAGATATCTGCATTACCTTTTTTAATAAAAAAACATACTCGTTTACGATCTGATTCTCGAATTGCCCCCATGACATTTACTCGACCACGACGGCGTTGCCCTGTGATCTTCCTACGTTGTCCTTTCTGACCCCAATTTTTTCGCCGAATTACCTGTAAGCTAAACCCACTTTCATCCCAAAACCATACCTGTAAAAGCTCTGGATACTCTCTTGCTACTGCTAAATAGTCATTAAGTCTCTTTTGAAACAAAGCTCTCTCTATTGGATTTTGTTTGTCTCCCAGGTCATATTTAGCCCAAATATAACTATACTTTTTTCGCTTTAATATTCTCCTAACTTGAGAACTACTTAAATCAATTCCCGTTTGGTCTGTTAAATATGTTGCTAATCTTTCTGCCGTCCATCTACCAAATTCATAACCTAAATCAGCTGGTAATTGCTCGACAGTTTTTAATAACAATTCAATATATTCGGGAGTAGCTTTTCGGTGATGTTTATACTCTCGTTTATTATGTAAAGTTTCTAAATTATCTGGGTCTCCATGCATACACCAATAGGCAACTGTTCTGGGCGAACAACCTAAAAATTTAGCAATTTTATGTTGTGGTTTGCCATCATTTTGCAACAGGATAATTAAAATCCTTTCCCTAACGTGTTGTTGTTCGCTCTCTTTTAGAGCTTGCTGTAGTTGGGTAACTTGTGACGGCGTTAAAAAATTCTTAGCTGGTGGTGGCATAGTTGCTTTCAAATGTTTCTCTTATTTATTATGCAACTTTTATGCCGATTAGCTTAACAAAGCACGGGCGATCGTCAATGCCTGGAGACTGGGCGGCAGTCCTTACATCCTTATTGCTTTGCGGAAAGCACTCCTGATTCAGGAGATGCAGTCAGGGTTTACAGGAGATGACGATGAGCAAGCAATCTTAGAAATTCTAGAGCGATCCTACACTTTTGAACTGAGCAATATTTTTGGAACGGGTGGGGTAAAAGTTAAAGAGTTAAATTCAGACTTTCATGGAGAAGAATGGGATCGTCTTCAGAACTTCTATGAGAGACGCTTTAGAGGGGGTATGGATGCTCTACTCAAAGGCAAAATGGAACCACAAGGATTACCTGTTCCATTGGGAACTTCTTTGTCCGGTCTCGCTAATATTTTAATGTCAGAAGATATGTTGATGTTTGAAGATTTGCCTGGAGCACAGCCCAAATGGAATATTCCCTGCTTACTAGGAATTTTATGCCCACTGGATAAGGTCGTTGTTGATCAACTTCCTAATCTGAAGGTTCAGAAGGCAGACAAAGTAACAGAAGTTTACTGGGCATTTGACGGTAAAACTTGGGTTATGAAAACGAGAGAACGTGGAGCCTTTTCAGATGCAAATCAAGGAGTGATTGGACTGAAAACTCAGGTAGATTGTGCAACCGCAGCAAGAAATATCATCCACGAAGTTAGACACCAGAATCAACCTGCTGACTTGAAGATACCTCAAACCGAGATAGATGCCTATACTTTTGAAGAGGAATGGGCAATCAAAAGAGGTCTACCCCGAAGACCAGACTTCCGAACCCAGAAGCCAAGAACCCAAGAAGAAATTCCAAACTCCCCTAAAATCGAGGCATATGTTAGGGAAAGATACTCTGGCATCACCAGTACACCAGGAGACTCCCTTATCGGTCATACCCCAACCAATGAAGCGAAGCTAAGAAAGCCAAATGGTTCTGAATACACCCGTCCTGCTAAACAAGGTGAAGAGCACCAGGATTATGAGAAGACGAAAGCAAATCTGAATAATTTACCCAAGGTTAATCCATGCGAGTGGGTTTGCCCAAAAACAAAGACAACTCCTTAGCACAATCAATCTCTTTAGATCGTACTCGCTCAGTTCACGGTTAACTACTATTACAGATTAGTGCAATAAATTACAAATTTAAACCATTTCAGCCTAAAAGAACTATTTTGGAAGAAGTAAGCGCAAATAGACAGCAGTCGCAAAGGTAAGATTATTCACCTTTTACGAGGCATCGTCTTCCATGACCACCTTCCCAGGTTCTCCTCGCCTACTCAAAGGCGGCATTGTTCTCCTTGATTCAGAAACCTCTGCGGTGAGGCGAGTCATTAACCTGCAATATAATCCCGATACTCTCAGCCGGAGTTTACAACTTCAAAGCACCAGTAACGACAGTGGCGATCGCGCTGAAGCCCTACGGCTTAAAGGGCCTCCCGTCGAGACTATTAAGCTGGATGCAGAAATTGATATTGCCGATCAACTGGAATGGATTGATCAACATCCTGAAGTCGCCCAACTTGGCATTTACCCGCAACTGGCAGCCCTCGAAACCTTGGTTTATCCTACCAGCGGTCAGTTGCAAAACCAGAATCGATTAGCGCAGTCTGGCACGCTAGAGGTGTTGCCTATGGTGGCACCGCTAACTCTATTTGTCTGGAGCAAAAACCGCGTTATTCCGGTGCGTTTAACGGAGTTTAGCATTACCGAAGAAGCCTTCGATCCATTGCTTAACCCAATGCGTGCCAAGGTGAGTTTGGGGATGCGGGTGTTTAGCGTGAATGATTTAGGATTCGAGACGAAAGGCGGTGGGTTATTTATGACCTACTTACAACAAAAAGAGCAACTAGCAATGAAGAGCCAGGGCGGTACACATAGCGCCTTTGGTTTAGGAGGGATACCATGACGGACGTGTTTCCAATGACCAGCCGTTATCACGGAGTTGAGATTGCCACGCTCACCTCGGCAACCGGGCGATCGATCGCCTATTTACGTCGGCGGATTATTCCACCACCGGAGCAGTTTGTGGTGCTGCAAGAGCACCGTGTCGTGGAGGGCGATCGCCTCGATAACCTGACTGCGCAATATTTGGGCGACCCAGAACAGTTTTGGCAAATTTGTGATGCCAATGCCGCAATTCGTCCTCAAGATCTCACCGCAACCGTCGATCGACGGTTGCGCATTACCCTGCCCGCAGGCATCCCAGGAGTGCCCTATGCTTAAAGGCATTTACCTAACGCTGATGGTTGGACCAGCGGTTCCGATAGCAGTGCCCCCAACGGTGTTAGATGCCCTGACTAGCATTGAGGTAACGACTGCCAGTGGTGCGGCTAGCGGCTTTAGTTTGACGTTTACCTTGAGTAATCGATCGCCCTTGCAAACAATTTTTTTGTTGTCGGGCGGTGCGGCAATTCCGTTGCTGCGAGTGGTGATTGTGGTAACGGTGAATGGTAGGACAGAAGTATTGATGGATGGTGTGATCCAGCACACTCAGATTGCACCCGGAAAAGATTCCCAGCATTCCACCTTGACGGTGATGGGAAAAGATCTAACCGAGGTGATGGACTATGGCTTATTCAGTAATCCACCCGGAACGCCCTATCCTGCCATGCCTGCGGAGGCGCGAGTCGCTTTATTAATTGCCAAATACACGGTGTTCGGCGTGATTCCTAAAGTGATCCCCAGCGTATTGATTGATGTCCCCATTCCCACCGATATGATTCCTCGGCAGCAGGGTACAGATTTAGAGTACATTCAATCCCTAGCGAGGGAAATTGGCTATGTTTTTTACTTACAACCTGGTCCTACGCCTGGAATCAGCTTTGCGTACTGGGGTCCAGAAATTAAAGTGGGTGAGCCGCAACCTGCGTTGAATATCAACATGGATCTGTTTACCAACGTAGAATCCTTAAACTTTAGCTTTAACGGCAGTGGTAAAGTTCTGCCTATCGTGTTGGTACAAAACAAAGAAACTAAGTTTCCGATCCCGATCCCCATTCCCGATATCACGCCGTTGAATCCACCCTTAGGAGCCATTACGCCGTTGCCGAATAAATTAGAGTTTATTGAGGGACTTGCTAAACTTTCTCTAGTGCGGGCAGCCGCGATCGGTTTAGCGAAGGCGGCGCAATCAGCGGATGCGGTTACGGGAACGGGGAGTTTGGATGTATCGCGCTATGGGCGCATTCTGCGATCGCGCCAACTTGTCGGGGTGCGGGGAGCCGGAACGGCGTTTGATGGGCTTTATTATGTTAAGAGTGTGACTCATAGCATTAAGCGAGGAGAGTATAAGCAGCAGTTTGAGCTGAGTCGGAATGGTTTGGTTTCTACGGTTCAACAGGTGGCGGTATGAGTGAGGCGCTGTATGGGTGAGGCACAGAAATTCTATGGCAAATATCGGGGTACGGTTGTGCAAAACATCGACCCAGAACGACGGGGACGGATTCAAGCGATCGTCACCGATGTCTCGAATGTGATTCCGACCAGTTGGGCGATGCCCTGCGTCCCTTGGGCGGGTTTGCAGATGGGAATGTATATTGTGCCGCCAATCGGCGCTGGAGTGTGGATCGAGTTTGAGCAGGGCAATTCAGATTTCCCGATTTGGGTAGGCTGCTGGTGGGGTTCAACGCCCGAAGTGCCCAGTATTGGCTCGACGCTGACTACGCCTGGTGCGCCAGTCGTGGTGATGCAAACGCTTACTCAGGGAGCCGTGGTGCTAAGCGATGTGCCTGTGCCTCCCATGAAAGCCCCTGGTGTGATGATGATGAGTGGTCCCAGTTCAATCACGATCGATGCATCTGGAGTGACCATTACGGCACCGTTAATTACTTTGATGGGAGCCGTCAACATTACGGGAGCCACCAATATTAACGGAGGTGCGCTGCTTGTGACTTAATATTATGACTTAAGGTGCTGCGATTCATCAGTTGTTTAGCATTGTTTATGCAGGAGAGCAATCCATGCCCGGTTTTATCCTTCATGCAGGTGCAACCGTCCTCTGTAGCCACGGGGGGCAAGCTCAACCGACTTCGGTTAATCCTCGTGTTACCGTCAGCGGTCAGCCGATCGCCACTTTGCCGAGTCCTTATGCAATCATTGGGTGCGCTCTGCCACCGCCACCTGCTGCGAACGGTCCTTGTGTCACAGCCCAGTGGATTACAGCAGCAACGCGAGTCACCTCAATGGGAATGCCTGTGTTATTATTCGATAGTCAAGCGATTTGCGCACCAACGGGAACGCCGTTAATCATTGCTACGACACAGCCACGCGTCACGGCGACGTAAGTATGATTTAGTCATGAGGGAGGGATGATGAACGTTGACTTTCCACTTCAGTTCGAGGCTCGGGGACGCACTGCGACAACGGCAGATGACTCCCATATTCGAGATCTGATTGAACAGGTTTTATTTACTTCTCCCGGCGAACGAGTCAATCGTCCCACCTTTGGGAGTGGCTTGTTGCAGATGGTCTTTGCACCCAACAGCGATGCTTTGGCAGCAGCGACGCAAATGACGGTACAGGGTTCTTTGCAGCAATGGTTGGGCGATTTGATTGTGGTGGAATCGGTAGAAGTGGAAAACGCAGAGTCTACGTTACGGGTGACGGTGCGCTATGTCATTCGACGATCGCAGCAGCGGCAAGTGGCGGAGTTTAGTCGGGGCGGGCAGTTTAGCCTAGGAGGTCTGTGAGATGCTTTACTTCTGTTGTGATCAGCGGCGGCGGAATGCAGTTCTTGCTAGTTCGCTCAATGGCATTGACTATTTAGAAGTATTGGATAGCAATGCTCCCGTGCCCGCCGATCGCCAGTTAATTTTGCTGGTGCATCTGCTTAAAGTGCCGACCGGGATTACTCTCGCCTCAGATCATTTGCGCATTCTGGGGGGCGATCGCATTCCCAACATTCAAGTGACCCAAGTGACGACCTTCCTTGACGCTACCGTGGTGCAGGTCAGAGTCAACCAATGGGGAGACTATTCACCTTATACCCTGCAATTTGTGCGGAGCAAATCTGATCCACTGCCCCCTGTCTGGATTGATCCAGTTCTATCAGCTATTCAGTTCTCTTTTAAGGTAGAATGCCTCACAGATTTTGATTGTCAAACTGAGCGCTTTTGTCCGCCCGAAGTGCCGAGTCCACCCGAAATTAATTATTTAGCGAAGGACTATGCCAGCTTTCGGCAACTCATGCTCGATCGCCTTTCGGTGCTGATGCCGAAGTGGAGAGAACGCAATCCTGCTGATATGGGAATAGCGCTGGTGGAGTTACTGGCTTATGTGGGCGATGATTTAAGCTATCAACAGGATGCGATCGCCACTGAAGCGTATTTAGGAACGGCGCGTCGTCGGACTTCAATTCGCCGTCATGCTCGGTTGGTGGATTATTTTATGCACGATGGCTGTAACGCTAGAGTTTGGGTGCAAATCCAGGTGAGTGGAGATGCGGTGCTGCCAAAAGGAACGCCGTTGATTACAAAAGTGGAAGGACAGCCGCCGCTGATTGTACCGCAATCTGCAACTTGGATGCAGGCAGTTCGACAGGGTGCAACGATATTTGAAACAATGGAAATTGTACCGCTGTTTGTGCGTCATAATGAGATAGAATTTTACACTTGGGGCAGTCAGGAATGTTGTTTACCTCAAGGCTCAACGCGTGCCACGTTGAAGGATAATTATCCTAGTCTAAAAGTGGGGATGGTGCTGCTATTTGAAGAAAAGTTGGGTGCTAAAACGGGACAACCAGAAGATGCAAATCAGACCCATCGTTGGGCGGTGCGTTTAACAGTAGTCAATCCCACCACAGATCCCATTGGCGGACAATTTGCAAATCCGCCTAACCCTGATCCGGTGGATGTCACTGAAATAGCCTGGGCGATTGCCGATGCTCTCCCCTTCGCCCTGTGTATTTCCGCGCGTACTGATCTAGAGCATCAGGAACAATATCATGACAAGGTGAGCATTGCTTTAGGCAATATCGTCCTTGCCGATCATGGGATGACGGTGGCACAGGAACCCTTAGAGCCTGTGCCCAAACCTCATCTGTTTCGGGTGCCAATCACGGTTGGCGATCGCTGTGCTGACACCCCCGTCGATCCGATTCCACCCCGATTTCGCCCGACTCTCCAGCAAAGCCCTCTCACCCAGGCAGCACCCTATTCTCCCCAAAAATCGGCGCAGTCTGCTCTCCAGTGGGATCTGCAAAAGACCCTGCCCGCGATCGCCCTGAACGGCAGCTTGGGACAAAATTCTATCCCCTGGCATCCCCAACGCGATTTGCTCAATAGCAGCCCTCTATCGTCCGAGTTTGTCGCCGAAACTGAAACCGATGGCATCGTCTCTCTGCGGTTTGGGGATAACCAGTATGGGCTGCGTCCGGCATCGGGAACACAGTTTAACGCGACTTACCGAGTGGGGAACGGTGTCGCAGGCAATATCGGCGCAGAGGTATTGAGGCACGCAGTCAGCACCGAAAGTGCGATCGCCCAAGTCCGCAATCCTTTAGCTGCCGTTGGCGGTGTCGATCCAGAAATGCTGGAAGATGTGCGGCAACGTGCGCCTTTTGCCTTTCGTATCCAAGAGCGAGCCGTGACCGCCGAAGATTATGCAGAAGTAACCAAACGCCATCCCGACGTGCAAAAAGCAGCGGCGACTTTTCGGTGGACGGGCAGTTGGCGCACCGTATTTGTGACCATTGATCGCAAAGGTGGTTTACCTGTAGATACGCCCTTCAAAACCCAAATTCGTCAATTTTTAGAACGCTATCGCATGGCGGGTTATGACCTAGAGATTGATGCTCCCCGATTTGTATCGTTAGAAATTGAGATGCAGGTCTGCGTCAAAGCCAGCTATTTTCGCAGTCAGGTAAAAGCAGCATTGTTACAGATATTTAGCGACCGCGCTTTACCCGATGGACGATTAGGTGTATTTCATCCCAACTCCTTTACCTTTGGACAACCCGTTTATCTCAGTCCGCTTTATGCTACGGCTCAAGCGATCGATGGGGTGAGTTCGGTACAGATTACAGTTTTTCAGCGACAAGGCAAGCCCGATGGGATGGCGATCGCCCAAGGCAAGCTAGAACTAAATCGTCTGGAAATTGCTCGATTAAGCAACGATCCTGATTTTCCAGAACGAGGGATTTTAAAGCTAACGCTGACAGGAGGAAAGTGAGATGGATGAGTTAATCAACGCGACTCGCTTAAATGACTGTGGCTGTTGTGAGGGCATCGCTGTTCAGACTCCTGTAGACTACAATAATCGTCCAGGGTTAGCAGCGATCGCCTATCGAGTCGGTACATACTCCCAATTCAAGCACAGCTTATTGGCGCAGTTATCAACTCACCCAGCACTGCGAACATTAACGACACGAGAGGAAGATGATTTTGCAATCGCGCTGCTAGATGCCTGGGCGATCGTTGCCGATGTGCTGACATTTTATCAGGAAAGAATTGCTAATGAATCTTATTTGCGCACGGCAACAGAACGATTTTCGTTACTGCAACTGGCACGGCTGATTGGCTACTCATTACGTCCGGGAGTTGCCGCTAGCACTTATCTGGCGTTTACACTAGAAGATGCTCCTGGCGTGCCGAAAATAGTCACGATTGATATAGGTTTAAAAGTGCAGAGTGTGCCGGGGAAGGATGAAACGCCCCAGACTTTTGAAACGGTAGAAAAAATCACGGCGCGCACAGAGTGGAATGCCATTAAACCGCGCCTCACCCAGCCCCAAATCCTCAGCTCAAGCATGGCTGAGATCCTATTTAAGGGATTGAGTACCAATCTCAAGAGAGGAGATGGATTGCTCATTGTGACTGACACAAATCAAACATTTCGCCGGATTAAAAGCGTCACAACTGAGACTCTAGCTCAAGAAACCAGGGTAGACTTGGAAGGACTCTCTAGTCCACTTACAGCCTTGTCAACTATTTATAAAGCACCTACTTTTGGATTGGCGACACAATCCCTGAATAACGCCACAATTCAGACTCAAGTTTTGGGCAACAAATGGAATCAAACGACATTAGAGTCTTATGCGGGAGTGCAGGGATGGCGGCTAGAAGAGTTTAGTGTGGCGATTGCCGCACTTCAGGTCTATCAACCTCCAGCCAATACTGGCGTTTTCGTTTTTCGCTCAACGGCTGCACTGTTTGGTTATAGCGCGCCTGATCGCCCCCTTTATGGATTCAAGGGCAGACCTCAGCGTAATAGTGATGGCACCTTAAAGTTGCAACCGTGGACTCCTGCTGCAAGCGAGGCTAAAAATCAGCTCTATTTAGACAGTGCCTATGATGGAATTACAGTAGAAAGTTATATTGCAATTCGGCGATCGCCCAATGAGGACTTTATTATTGCAAAGGTGACACAAGTTGCCACGACTTCTCGAACAGAATATGGCATTAGCGGAAAGACCACTCGCTTAACCGTTGATAAAGATTGGTGGAATTCTGGAGTTAACGATTTTACAATCCTTCGTAAGACAATAGTTTACGCCCAAAGCGAACCGCTGACTCTAACAGAAATTACCATTTCTGATGAAATTAAAAAAGACCAAATTGTGCTCGATCGCCTCTATGAAGGATTGAAGCCAGGACACCATATTATTTTAACGGGCGAGGTAACGAATCCTAAAGGTGTCACTAGAAGCGAGGTAATCACCGTTAAACAGGTTAATACTGTGAACGGTAATACCGAAATCACCCTCGTGCAGTCGCTCAAAAACATCTATATTCGCAGTACCGTTAACCTCAATGGTAATGCCATTCTAGCGACTCATGGGGAAACGGTACAGGAGGTATTGGGTAGCGGTAACGCCAGTCGAGCTTATCAAACATTGACCTTACGGCAACCGCCCTTAACTTATATCAGCAGCGACTCCGCACCCGGTGGTGCTGCCTCAACGCTACAAATTCGGGTGAATGAGTTGTTGTGGCACGAAGCGCCAATGTTATATGGACAGGATGGGAGAGATCGCATTTACATCAGTCGGCTAGAGGACAATGGCAAAACGCTTGTAGAATTTGGGGATGGCAAAACTGGGGCGCGTTTGCCGACAGGGCAGGAAAATATTAAAGCCACTTACCGCAAAGGCATTGGCTCAGTGGGCAATGTTAAGACGGGACAACTAACCACTCTGCTCAGCCGTCCTTTAGGCGTCAAGGGCGTGACAAATCCGGGAGAAGCGACAGGGGGAGATAGCCCCGAAACACGCGATCGTGCCCGCCGCAATGTGCCGCTGACTGTCCTTACCTTAGGACGAATTGTCTCGTTACAGGATTACGAAGATTTCGCTAGCGCTTTTATGGGTATTGGCAAAGCGCTAGCAACCTGGACTTGGAGCGGGCAAGCCCGAGGGGTATTCGTGACGGTAGCGGGAGCGGGGGGCGCTGCGATCGCACCGGATATTCAGCCCTATCAAAATCTGGTCAGTCAGATGAAAAAATTCAGCGATCCTTATACTTCATTGCAAGTGCAATCCTATCGTAAGGCGTT
>Ga0105044_10013338_pt1 | contig 11156 bp, 3 predicted proteins | sample MAT01_FD_78092 | JGI IMG/M metagenome (GOLD analysis project Ga0105044, IMG submission 78092) | Freshwater microbial communities from Lake Fryxell liftoff mats and glacier meltwater in Antarctica - MAT-01 | ecosystem: Environmental > Aquatic > Freshwater > Ice > Liftoff microbial mat | place... | reverse complement strand
CTATCGGCTCGTAGTCGATCATCGGCTCGAAGACCCGTGCGGCAATCGCGTCCACGAGCCATTCGAAACCGATCTCACGAAGACGGATTCGCCGAAACCGATAACGGTCGTACGTAAATTCACCGTCAAGTGACACATCACTTCGATTTTGCGTGGAAATACTCTTTCAGAAACGCACGCAGCGGCTTCGAACGCACTTGATCCGCCGTCGTGAATTCGAGGCGAAGGACTTCGGTCCCGTCGGAGCGCTCGTTGGCGATCGATGCCGCATGTGCTGCGCCTTCAACGTGGCTGAGGTTGTACTGGCCCTGCTTAATAACGAAGTTGCATACGAGCGTTTTGCTCTCCTTCGTTCGCCACCAACCCCACGACTTCGCGTCGTTCGCCGTCTTGAACAAAATATGCTCGCGGCTATCCCATTTGACTTCGACATCGGGCACCATCTCGCCGATGAGTTTCAGCAGTAGAGGAAGGGCAGGGCGGTCCCACTTCGCTCCTTTGCCGGGCGGAAACCCTTTCTCGCCGAGGTGCCACGCTTCGCCGTCTTTCTTCCACGGCATATGGTCTTCGACGCTGCCCTGCGACTTCTCTTGCAGGCTTGCGAACGACGCAACCGCCGTCTGGAGAAACTTCAAAAACGCTGCGGTCTCGACCTCGGCCATCTTGTGAACGACGATCACAACCTGCTGCATTCCCGGCGATGCGGTCACTTCCACGCGGTTACTATCGCGCGAAAAGCCTTCGAGGCCCGGCGTGTCGCTGAGCGGTTTCAGGTTGAGTTCCGCGCCCAAAACCTCTTCCTTGAACGTGCCCCGACCGACGCGGAACACGAGCTTTAAGTACGCCTCGTGCCCCGTCATTGCGTGCAGGAACCAGCCGTTCGATTTCTTCGCGGCCGAAATTTCCACTATGCTGCGGTGGTTCCAGTTCGTGTCGGAAAACGTGCCGGATTCGTGGATGCGTTCGTTCACCCACGCGAGCACGGCACCCTCCCACTTGCACGGTTTCCCCGTAGTGGTGACGCGGTCTTTCGTGTGCCAACGCTCGCCGTTTTCCTCCCACGGCAACTGCGAATCTTTCCCGACTTCGGAGATGTCCATGTCGCCGACGAGTGCGAGTTTCGCCGCCTTCGGGTCGTAGCGTTCGCGCTCGACGTGTGGCCCCGCCGCGAGAATCTCCTTCAAAATAATGCCGGTGTGCGAGACGGGCCGCGACTTGTCCGCCGCCTGTTTCGCCACCACTTCTGGCGTGCCTTGCGCGACGATTTGCCCGCCGCGAATCCCCGCTTCGGGGCCGATGTCGATGACCCAATCTGCCGTCTTAATCACTTCGAGATTGTGTTCGATGACGATGACGGTGTTGCCGAGATCGGCGAGCCGGTGGAGTACGTCGAGTAGCTTTCGCACGTCGTCGAAATGCAACCCCGTTGTCGGTTCGTCGAGGAGATAAATCGTGCGGCCGGTGCTCGGCCGCGCGAGTTCGGCGGCGAGTTTCACGCGCTGGGCCTCACCGCCGGACATCGTCGGTGCCGATTGCCCGAGTGCCATGTACCCTAGGCCGACATCGGCGAGCGTTTGCAGAATCACGCGGATTTTCGGTATGTTTTTGAACAACTCCAGTGCCTGCACGACCCGCATCGCCAGCACGTCGGCAATCGATTTGTCGTGGAATTTCACCGCCAGTGTTTCCGGGTTATAGCGGCTCCCGTGGCAGGTGTCGCACTCGACCCAGACATCGGGGAGGAAGTGCATTTCGATCTTCTTTTGGCCCATGCCTTCGCAGGCATCGCAGCGACCGCCCTTCTGGTTGAAGCTGAATCGCCGTGGGTGATAGCCGCGCACTTTCGCTTCGGAAAGCCGCGAATAGACTTCGCGAATGAGATCGAAAACGCCGGTATAAGTCGCCGGGTTCGACGATGGCGAATTGCCGATCGGGTCTTGATCGACGTTGATGACTTTGTCGATGAAATCGAGTCCGGTGATCTCGTCGTGCGCCGCACCGACGGTGCGGGCACGGTTCAGACGGCGTGCGAGTGTGTTGAAAAGCACCTCGTTGATGAGCGAACTTTTCCCCGATCCGCTGACGCCGGTGACTGCGATGAACGAACGCAGCGGCAAGCTGACGTCGATATTTTTCAGGTTGTTTTGTCGTGCGCCGCGGATCGTTAAAAACTCGTTCGCCGGGAACTCGAATGCCGCACGCAAGTCCGCTTCGTTGGCTTCGATCGGGACTGGTTTCGCAGGCGTTTTGACGGAAATACGCCGGTTGGTCGGCACGGGAATCGACATCTTGCCCGACAGGTATTGGCCCGTGAGGGATGCCTTCGATTTAAGTACCTGTTTCGGTGGGCCGAACGCGGTGATTTCGCCACCGAGGTCGCCCGCGCCCGGTCCGAAATCGAAGAGTTGATCGGCACTGGCGATGACCTCGCGATCGTGCTCGACGAGGATGAGCGTGTTGCCGAGATCGCGGAGGCGTTTCAGCGATTTTAACAGCCGGGCATTGTCGCGCGGGTGCAGGCCAATGGTCGGTTCGTCGAGCACGTAAAGCACGCCGGTGAGGCCCGAACCGATCTGCGAGGCGAGCCGGATTCGTTGGGCTTCGCCACCGGAGAGCGTCGGCCCCTGACGTGCGAGCGTCAGGTAATCGAGGCCGACATCGATGAGGAACGTCAGACGATTGCGAACCTCACGCAGCACTTCGCCGGCCACGCGGGCTTGCTCAGTCGACGGCTTCCATTCGTCGAAAACGCGGTTGGCATCGGATAGCGGTTTGTCGCAAAGTTCGCCGAGTGACAGCCCTGCGACACGGGTGGCCGCCGCATCGGTCCGCAACCGCGAACCGTGACAAGCGGAGCAGGGCACTTCGTCGACGAGATGTTCGAGCTTTTGCCGATAGACGAAGCTCACCCGCGAGGCTTCATCGATCGCGGGGAAGAAGCCTTTGTACTGAAATTTGTGCGTTCCCAGCGTTTGCGCTTCGGGCGTCCGCGGCTTCTTTCCCTTCGTCGCAGGTACCAACGGTGCGAGTGCGATCCAGTCGTCGCCGGTCCCGTGGGTGATCGTGCGCTGGTGCTTCGGTTCGAGTGAATGGAACGGCACATCGAGCGAGAAACCGACGTGTTTGGCCAAGCCCTCGGCGACGCGCAACCACGCCGAACCGGGCGCGAGCCACGGCCACGCCGAGATTGCGCCTTGCCGGAGTGTCAGCCCGGTGTCACCGATCAGCAGGTTCGCGTTCGCACCACGTTGGAAGCCGAGGCCTTCGCAGGTGGGGCACCAACCGAGCGGGCTGTTAAACGAATAATTGTGCGGGTTCAACGGCTCGTAGCTCGTGCCGCATTGATCGCACGCCAAGTGCTGCGAAAACTTCTCGACGGTCCATTGCGTTTCGTCTTTTTCGAGATCAACATACGCGATCAACATCACGCCCTTACCGAGGCTGAGCGACTGTTCCACCGCTTCGGCGATGCGGGTTCGCGTACCGGAGCGCACGATGTTCCGGTCGACGACCACTTCGATGCGGTGCTTGCGTTTGTGGTCGATTGCGGGCGGTTCGTCGAGGTTGAACGAACGACCATCGACGCGCATTCGCGTGAACCCCGAGCGGCGGATTTCATCGAACAGCGACTCGTATTTTTCCTGCCCCTTTCGCTCGATCGGGGCCATGATGTAGATCTTCGTTCCCTCGGGCATCGCGAGAATTCGCTCGACGATTTCGTCGCGCGTCTGCGTGCCGATCGGGACGCGGCACTTCGGGCAATACCGCTGGCCGAGCCTTGCGTAGAGGATGCGAAGGTAGTCGTAAATTTCGGTGATCGTGCCGACGGTCGAGCGCGGGCTTTTGCTCGTCGTTTTTTGTTCGATGCTGACCGCGGGCGACAACCCCGTAATCTGTTCGACGCGCGGCTTCTGAATCTGGCCGAGAAATTGCCGTGCGTAACTCGATAGCGATTCGACGTAACGGCGTTGCCCCTCGGCATAGATCGTGTCGATTGCCAGCGAGCTTTTCCCCGAACCCGATGGCCCGCTGAACACGGACATTTCGTTACGCGGGATGCGTGCCGAGACGTTCTTGAGGTTGTGCTGCATCGCACCGCGCACGTCGATGTGCGTAATCTCCGGCAGTCGTGGCTTCTTTGCCACTTTCGCCAATTTTGCTTTCTTTCCAGACTTTGACGATGACTGACGACGCGGTGTCAGTATCGGGATCAACGCCTGCCCCGTGTGCGACTCGGGTACCTTCGCCACTTCTTCGGGGGTGCCGACGGCGACGAGCATTCCGCCGCCCGCGCCGCCGTCCGGACCCATGTCGATCAGCCAGTCGGCCGTCTTGATCACGTCGAGGTTATGCTCGATCACGAGGACGGTGTTGCCATTCGCCACGAAGCCCTGAAGCACGTCGAGCAGCTTGCGAATGTCTTCGAAGTGCAGCCCCGTCGTCGGTTCGTCGAGGATGTAAAGCGTTCGCCCCGTGCCGCGTCGGCAGAGTTCCTTTGCGAGTTTGATACGCTGGGCTTCGCCACCCGAAAGTGTCGGCGATGGCTGCCCGAGCTTGATGTAATCCAGTCCGACATCGTGCAAGGTTTTCAGCATCGTGTGCACTTTGGCGATGTGCTCGAAGTACGCGACTGCTTGCCCGACTTCCATCTGCAACACATCGTGAATTGACTGCCCGCCATACTTTACTTGCAGCGTTTCGTGGTTGAAACGCTGCCTGCCGCAAACCGGGCACGTCACCCAGACATCCGCGAGGAAGTCCATCTCCAGTTTGTTCGAGCCATTCCCTTCGCACGATTCGCAACGGCCACCGGGCCGGTTGAAACTGAACCGCCCCGACTGATACCCGCGAACCTTTGCTTCGGCCATCTTCGCGTATAGCGATCGGATCTCGTCGAACACCTTAATGTACGTTGCGGGGTTCGAACGTGGCGTACGGCCAATCGGCGTTTGGTCGATGTCGATGACTTTGTCGATCAACTCGATGCCTTCGATACGATCGTGCTCGCCGATCGAATGCGTGGCGGCATCTTCGCTTTCGGTTTCCGCGTCGGCGTTCGACTTCCCGACATTCTGCAACGCCTCTTTCAGAATGTCATTCACCAGCGAACTTTTTCCCGAACCGCTCACGCCCGTTACGCAGACGAACAACCCGAGCGGAATCTCGACGGTCACATTTTGGAGGTTGTTGTGCTTCGCGCCGACGATGCGCAGTACGCCGCCCTTCGCCTTGCGTCGCTCTTTCGGGATCGCGATTTCCTTCGCCCCCGTAAGGTACTGACCCGTTGGGCTGTTGGGATTGTCGAAGACTTCTTGCGGGGTGCCTGCGGCCACGATCTGCCCGCCGCGGATGCCGGGGCCGGGGCCGAAATCGACGAGGTAATCGGCGGCTCGCATCGTGTCTTCATCGTGCTCGACGACGATGACCGTGTTGCCCATGTCGCGGAGATTTTCGAGGCTGCGCAACAACCGTACGTTGTCGCGCGGGTGCAGGCCGATACTCGGTTCGTCGAGGATATACAGCACGCCGACGAGGCCCGAACCGATCTGGCCCGCGAGCCGAATGCGTTGGGCTTCACCGCCGGAGAGCGTCGGTGCGGAACGATCGAGGCTGAGGTAATGCAAGCCGACGTTGAGCAGAAACGAGATGCGTGCGCGGATCTCTTTCAGGAGTTCACTGGCGATGAAACGCTGCACGGCTGGCAGGTTCGCTTCCATGTCCGCGAACCAGACGACGAGGTCGCCGATCGGCATCCGACCGAGTTCGACGAGCGTCTTGTTACCCACACGAACGGCCCGTGCCTGCGGGTTGAGACGATGGCCATTGCACGCCGTGCATTTGCCGGTGCGCATGTATTTTTCGAGCTGCATCCGTCGCGGGCCGGCGGAGGTTTTCTTGAACTGCGAGAGTAGTTGCGGAACGATGCCCTCCCACTTGCCGCCGTGCTTCCAGACCGCGCCGCCACGCTGTTTCCACTCCCAGACGATGTGCCGATCCCCACTGCCAAACAGCAGAAGCTGTCGATGTTCCGGCGGCAGATCGCTCCACGGCAATTTGAGATCGATCCCGAGCGTTTTGCCTACGCCCTCGTAGATATGCTTACGCCAACGCCCCATCCCCTTGAGAGGGCCGACGACCATCACCGCACCGTTGTAAACGCTGAGCTTATGATTCGGAATCAGTAGCTGTTCGTCGAAGGAATACTGGCTGCCGATGCCATCGCATTCGAGGCACATACCCATCGGGCTGTTGAACGAAAAGAGTTGCGGGGAAGGGGGGCTGTAGCTGCGATTGCAGTAGGTGCAGGCGTAATGTGCGGAGAGCAGAATCTCTTCGTTCGGGGTTTCTTCGGCTTCGGCATCATCTTTGTTCGCGAGGCGCGTATCGGATTCTACGGACACAATCACCGAACCATCGGCGAGGTTCAGCGCCTGTTCGACTGCTTCGCCGAGACGCGTGCGAACCTTCGGTTCGACCTTGAGCCGATCGATGACGACTTCGATGTTGTGCTTGATGCGCTTGTCGAGTTTCAGATCGTCGGTGAGGCGAACGACCTTGCCATCGACCCTGGCCCGCACGTAACCGCGTTTCAGCATGTCGGCGAAGAAGTCTTTGAACTCGCCCTTCTGCCCTCGTACAACCGGCGCGAGCAACAAGAACCGCGTGCCTTCGGGAAGTGCCAGGATGCGCCCGAGAATTTGCTCGCGGGTTTGGGCGGTGATTGGCCGTTCGCAAGTCGGGCAGTATCCCTGCCCCAAGCGTGCATACAACACACGCAGGTAATCGCTGATTTCCGTAATCGTGCCGACGGTCGAACGCGGATTGCGACCCGCTGACTTTTGCTGGATGCTGATTGCCGGAGACAAGCCACCGACGAAGTCGACGTCGGGTTTCGGTAGTTGGCCGAGAAACTGCCGGGCGTAGCTCGACAGCGATTCGACGTATCGCCGTTGCCCCTCGGCATACAGCGTATCGAACGCCAGCGAGCTTTTGCCCGATCCGCTGACTCCGGTAAAGACGACCAGCGAGTTGCGGGGAAGTTCGAGGTTGATGTTTTGGAGGTTGTGTTCGCGCGCCCCACGAACGATGATATTCTGGTTGTCCATAACGGCGGGTACTGCTCGCTGTCGCACGGCGTGAGTAGGGTACGTCTGATTAGTATAGCCGGTTCGATATCCCTGCCACTGTGAACTTCGCCGGTTCGCAAAATCGGTCCGAATGCGGATTCTCGCGGATTACGTTCATTCAACAGGTGCTGGAATCGCTGAAATTAGACCGAAGCCGGGAACTAAACGTTCGCTGGCCATCTCTATGCATGTAGGGTGCCGTGAACATCGATGACCGTAAACTCATCGACGAGTGTCTCAATGGCCAGCCGAACTCGTTCGGCGCGTTGGTGTTACGCTACCAGGATAGGCTGTTTCGTGCACTCGTTTGCATCGTCAGCGACCCGGAGGATGCTTACGATGCGGCACAGGATGCTTTCCTGAATGCGTACCTTTCGCTGCACTCGTTCAAGGGCGATTCCGAGTTTTACACCTGGCTGTACCGGATCGCGTTCAATGCCGCGATAAGCCAAAAACGCAAGAAGCGCCCCGTAGTGAGCCTCGATCAAAGCCGAAACGGGCAGACGATCCCCGAACCATCGGATAACTCCATTGGCGTTCGACCCGACGAGCGGATGGAGCAAAGTGAAGACGATGCGCAGTTACACGAAGCGATTCAGCGATTGTCAGCCGAGCATCGCAGTGTGCTGGTGCTCAAAGACATCGATGGAATGAAGTACGAAGAGATTGCCGAGTTTCTGAAAGTACCGATTGGCACCGTTCGCAGCCGATTACACCGGGCACGGCTGGAACTGAAAATATTATTGTCGACGCACGACACCGATTCGATTTCTTGAGGAGAAGGGGACAACCCCAATGAATACGTTACCCGATTCGGAACACGAACTCGTTTGTCTCGCTGTCGATGGCGAACTGACTGCCTCCGAACGACCCGCGTTTCAGGCGCTGATCGCGAAATCGCTAGTCGCAAAAGAGCTTTATGTCGTTCTCTGCGAGCAGCGTGACCGCTTGCGGCAATTCGCGGTCTGCCGCGCACCGAAGTCGTTCGCGGAATCGGTTATGGTTCGCGTCCGCCAACTGCCTTCCCACACACACACAACACCAGCCAAACCGAAGGCGGATTTGCACCGTCGCACCGTTTTCCTATCGCTAGCCACCGCAGCGAGTTTCTTCTTGCTCATCGGCAGCGCGTCGTTCTACATCGCACAAAATCGCAACAGCGAAGCGGCATTCGCTTTACAAATTCTGGCGTTGCCATCGGGCGACAAGAGTGCGTCGCCGCCCGTCGAGACTTCGATTCTTGTCGCAGATCGCGACAACGACATGGATCCGGTCGAGTTCGAACCAATCGATGTCGCACCGAGCGTCGCCATCGTTGAGAAGCCCGCGACAACACCTGTTGCGAAAATCGCACCAGCGAATCCTGGGACGCTGCTCGGGTCGCCGCTCGTCGATTCGTTCAAGCCGTTCGATTCGCTCCGCGTGCAACTGCCGATGTTGATTCCCTTCAGCGATATTCAGCGCGACGATGCTAAAGAATCGCTTCGCAACCAACTGGTATCTGCATCGGGTACAAGGATCGATCTGTTCGCGAAAGACACTGCCAAGGCTGCCGAGTTGCTGATAGCATTCGGGAAATCGCAGAGCATTTCGACGATCACCGAAACGATCGCCGGCGAGCGGATGAAGCGCAAGATGCCTTCGACGTGGATCCTATACACCGACATGCTGACCGCAACCGAAGTATTGAACTGGTTATCATCCGCATCGACGACAACCCCGCAACTTGCGACGCGGCTCCACGTGGTTTCGGGCCAGCAACAAGAACGCAAAGACCTTCGCGAACTCCTCGGCATCGATCTGACCACAGCGAAAAAACTGGAAGCCACAACGCCGAATCAATCGCTGGCGGCAGGCACGATCGATCAGGTGGCCAGCAATTTACAGAAAGCGACAAAGCCAGAGAAATCAGCGATTCTGCTGACGTATCTGCCACCCCTCGTGCGGGCGCAACCGTCGCTTTCCAAAGACGTGAAGCAGTATCAAGAACTTCGCAAAGACCGCCAACCGGGCACCGTCAGCGTCATGATCGTGATCCGACCCACGAATGTCGACTGACAACCAGTTGTCACAGTCTCACGCGGCCCGGCGAACGTTCGCCGGGCTGTTTTCGTTCGTGTAACTCCGGCGTAACGACCGCCAACGAATTGGCTTCTCCTATCGTCTTCTCATCGTGCTTCCGGGTAGAATCGGGGGCAGGGCAGCCACTTCCTCTCACCCTTTGAGGTTTCTCATGCGTAAACGACTCTCACTCCTAATCGTGCTGATTGCGTGCGCCAGTCACGCCCGTGGCAGTGGCTTGCTGATTCCCGCAGACAAAAAACTCCCGCCACTCGCGATGGTGAGCCACAAGGTATCGGCCACGATCGACGAGCAAGTGGCAACGACGACCGTCGAGCAAATCTTCCGTAACCACACCGACCGCCCACTCGAAGCCACGTTCCTGTTTCCGGTGCCGAAGGGCGCGAGCGTCAACAAATTTTCGATGTGGATCGACGGCAAGGAAACGACCGGCGAACTCCTCGACGCGAAGAAGGCGAACGCCATCTACACCGAGATCGTTCGCCGCACGCTCGACCCGGGAATCCTCGAATACATGGGGACGGACTTGCTAAAACTTCGCGTGTTTCCCGTTCCCCCGAAGGGCGATCAAAAGGTGAAATTGCAGTTTACGTCGATCGCACAGAAAGATGGCAACGCGGTCGAGTACGTCTACCCGATGCGCACCGACATCCAGGCCACGCGAACGCTCGAAGCGTTTTCCGTGACGGTTAATATCAAGTCTGCACACTTGATTCAAAGCGTTTACAGCCCCACGCACGCGATCGCACTGCAGCGCAAAAGCGACCGCGAAGTGGTCGTCGAGTTCGAGAAGAATCAGGGGATGCTCGATAAGGATTTTCAGCTTTTTTACGGCAGCAGCAAGCAGGAAATCGGTATCACGCCGATCTTTTACCGGCCCGTCACTTCGGACGATGGCTACTTCATGATGCTGATCTCGCCACAAACCGAATCGGTAAAAGCACAGCGAGTCCCGCGCGATGTCGTGCTCGTTCTCGATAAGTCCGGAAGCATGTCGGACCTCAAAATGGCCCAGGCGAAAAAGGCACTTAAATTCTGCTTGAACAACCTCAGCGAGAAGGATCGTTTCGCGATGGTCAGCTTCGCCACGGTGGTCGATAGCTACCGCGACGACCTGTCTCGTGCGACGCCCGACCAACTCGAAAAGGCGCACAAGTGGGTCGACGATCTCCGCCAAAGTGGTGGCACCGCAATCTTGCCTGCGCTGAATGCCGCACTCGGATTCCGCACGAAAGACGAGGGGCGTTCGTTCAACATCGTGTTCTTCACCGATGGCGTGCCGACGGTCGATGAAACAAACCCGGATCGCATTATCAAAAGTGTCGCTGCGAAGAACAGCACCAGCACGCGGATCTTCACGTTCGGCGTCGGCGATGATGTCAATTCCTCGATGCTCGATCAACTCGCCGAATCGACGCGGGCCGTCAGTACTTACGTCCGTCCGCTGGAAGATATCGAAGCGAAGATGAGCAGTTTATACACGAAAATTAGCCATCCCGTCATGACCAACGTCCGCCTGTCGTGCAGTAATGTCCGGCTTCACGGCATCTACCCCGTGCAAATCCCCGACCTGTTTCACGGCAACCAACTCGTGCTCATCGGTCGCTTCAGCGGTCGCGGCCCTGCCACGATTAAGCTGACGGGACAAGTCGGCAGCGAGACGCGCGAGATCGTCGAAGAAGTCGATTTCCCCTCGCGCACGACCGACGACAAAGTGTTCGTCGAACATCTCTGGGCACGGCGAAAAGTCGGTTACATCCTCGATCAAATCCGTGCGAACGGCGAACAGAAAGAACTCGTCGACGAAGTCGTTGCCCTCGCCAAGAAGTACGGCATCGCCACGCCTTACACCAGTTACCTCGTCGTTCCCGATGGCCCGATGCCCGTCGCCGCACCCGGTCGATTTACGACGAATGGCGTTGTACCTCCCGGCGCGGGATTCGGTGG
>Ga0105044_10013334_pt1 | contig 11158 bp, 8 predicted proteins | sample MAT01_FD_78092 | JGI IMG/M metagenome (GOLD analysis project Ga0105044, IMG submission 78092) | Freshwater microbial communities from Lake Fryxell liftoff mats and glacier meltwater in Antarctica - MAT-01 | ecosystem: Environmental > Aquatic > Freshwater > Ice > Liftoff microbial mat | place... | reverse complement strand
TTAAAATATCTCCTGTTGTGGTATCCACTATTAAATTTTCACCGATGCTCCTTTTCAATGAAAAATTTCACTACCTATGCTGTATCCAATTCCACAACTGAACGAATGACACCTTTCTTCCAGTAAATACAATTTATTCTTTGGGAGTTCACGTTTTGTCTGAGCTTGGCTTGGTTTAATCCACGACTATATTCTCCATTCGACTTTCAACTATCACCTATCAAATAAGGCGTTGCGTTTCAAGCGCAGTTGGCACCCACCCGCGGCTTGCGCCCTATATGCCTTTCACTCATTAGCCTAATCCACGAATCACGGCGGTAGGCTTTTATCGGTTGGGTTTGTACATATACGAGCTGTTCCCATCACCGGTTCCCAAAAGAAAAAGAAAGCAGCAGCATCTTACAACTATTTCACACAAAATACTCTTATCAATTGCACAAATTTCTTTTATCCTTCATTGCCATTGGCTCACACTTCCTTGGTCAATCACAAGTCAACCTTGTGCTCAACCATAGCTTTGAGGATACGACACAAATGACTGACGGCTATCCCTATTTGATCACTACAAATTGGTGGAGTCCAAACTATGCAAGTTCAGATTACTTCACTCCTTTTGACGAGCAGTTTAACCAAAGCGGTTCCGGAGGGGTTCTTCACGCTCCGATGTCTCAGGGATTGGGATTTCAGGTGGCGCAAGATGGACAAGCTTACGTCGGAATGGTCACTCCACAACTTGATGGAGAAACCCGCGATTACGTCCAAGGATTTCTAAGCCTACCCATGCAGGCTGGCGAGACGTACTGTGTCGGTTTCTGGATCGCCATGTCCGATTCCTCGGGCATTCAAAGCTGCGATTTCCATGTGGCCTTTACTTCGGAATTGATTTACCCTGAACATTCCTATGCGATGGGATTACCCAACGCCATGCTCTTTGATATCGCAGGAATCAGTGGAGAAGATTGGACCTATTTCAATGGCTTGTACACTGCTCAGGGTGGAGAGCAATACATCTACTTGGGCAGTCAATCGGTGAACGCAGAGTTAGATTGTATAGTACCATTCAGCGATGCTTGGCTGTGGAATGAGGCCTATGTCATTGTGGACAATGTATCCGTAGTGGCTAGTGAAGAATGTACGGTGGGCAACACGGAAGTGAATTTATCGACTCTACGCATTTATCCTAATCCAACCTCCGACGGCGTATCAATTCATGTGGGTCACGACCGGCCGTTCCAATTGATTCTTTACGATATGTCGGGAGCAGCAGTGCTTAATGTTGAGAATTTAGTTTCTGATCAAATCGTTGACCTCAGTCATGTGTCAAAGGGGATGTATCTCGCGGTATGCAAAACGCATCAGAGATTGTTGAGAGAGAAAATAGTCATTCATTGACCCGATAGGACCCCGAAGGATTTTTAATTGCAATTGAAAAGATGGTAAAGTGAGATCACAAAATCATCTACCATGAAAAATATACTATTAGCTATAGCTTGCTTCATAGCAATGCATTCGCGATAGCAGTTTCAATTAGAGAGTACCTTCTTCGGTGAAACAACTTCCAACATGCGGGCGATTAGCATTGGAAATGTCACAACCCCAACACAAATACAATCGAGATTTCATCTCAACAACTTCCGTTGCAATCAATCCACCGGAGTACTGAACGGTCTTCTGTTCCGTTCAGACGGCGATCAAGGTGTGGTCAATCGGTGGCAGTTATACACTGGCCCTTCTGCTGATGCTCAGACCGAGCGCTTTCGTCTGTATTCAGACATTGGCGCTACGCCATACATCGGCCTTCAAAGCCTGAGCAATGGGCTGCGATTTGAAACTGCGGGCAACACTACCCGAATGCGAATCAATGGGAACAGCACTGCCGTTATCAATGGCTTTAACGGATATCGTATCCTCTGCGCCCGGTAAACTTAATGTGTTTGCCGATGACCTCTCGGCTGGAACATATACTTACACTCTGGTAGTGGATGGACAAATCATCACCTCTAAAAAGATGATGAAGCAGTAATATACTCTCAATCTATCTCGAAAGGCCCATATTGAATGGGCCTTTCCTTTTTCAACCAAGATATATAAGGCATGCTGCCAATTCATACTTAGTCTTGGCTTTCGGCGTGCTAATTATTTTAGTATATTGCGTTCTCATGTACCTCAATTGCCACTCCTGGTTCTCGCTACGGTACGGTACGATAAAGCCCGCTGACCTGCTCGAGCTATGCCGAGGAAATGGCGTGCAGCGCGCCGCGTTTACCGACATCAACAACACCTCCGCTTGCCTCGACATCCTGCGCATGGCGCCGAAATACGGCGTAGAGCCCGTTACGGGAATCGACTTCCGCAATGGGGCGCATTGCTGTTACATCGGGCTGTCCCGCAACAACGCAGGATTTCGTGAACTCAACGAACACCTTAGCGCACACCTCCACTCCGGTCAATCCTTTGAACCCATCGCACCCCATTGGTCGGACTGCATCGTGATCTACCCCTTTCGCGTATTCATGCACGAGAAAATGAATGTTGCCGATCTACCCGAACACAGCTTTGTGGGAGTGCACTCGAAGGAACTGAATCGACTGCGTTTCTCGCCCCTCGCCGCACACCTCCACAAATGCGTGATTCTCGAAACCGTTTCGTTCAGAAACAAACGCGACTTCAATACGCACCGTCTTCTTCGAGCCATCGATAAGAATACGCTGCTGAGCAAACTCAATCCATCGGAACAAGGCGAGCCCTGGCATGTGATGCGCCATGAAGACGACCTGAAGAATGACTTCAATGACTTTCCAGAGATCCTTGCCAATACCGAACGAATACTCGGTTCATGCCATGTTGAATTCGGTTTCGGAGATCGGGTAACGCCCTTCAATCAACGGAGCTACACTGCCTCGGAGGAGGAGGATTACGCGCTGCTAGAGAAGCTGGTGGAGGATGGATTAGAGTACCGCTTTGGACGAGTTCAACACAGAGAAGCAGAACTGCAGAGGGGCACAGAATTAAGCTCTGAGAAAACTCTGTTGCTATGTATGTCTGTGTTGAACACAATAAAGAATCGCGTAGAAATGGAGCTCAACCTCATCCGCGAAAAGAACTTCATCTCCTACTTTCTCATCAACTGGGACATCACCAGCTATGCGCGCAGCAAGGGCTATTTTTATGTGGGTCGCGGCAGCGGAGCCAACAGTCTGATCGCTTACCTGCTTCGTATCACCGACGTAGATCCGATCGAACTTGATCTTTACTTCGAACGCTTCATAAATCTCTACCGCAAGAATCCGCCGGACTTCGACATCGATTTCTCATGGATGGATCGCGAAGACATCACCCAATACATCTTTCATCGTTTCCCTCATGTGGTGCTCGTAGGTGCTTACAATACTTTTCAATACAAGGCTATCGTGCGCGAACTCGGAAAAGTATTTGGGCTTCCCGTGCATGAAATTGATCTGCTAAGCGACGGTAAATTCCGAGTGCAGGATCTCGATCAACTGGCCCAACTTGTTCTCCAATACAGTTCACTCATCCAGGATTTTCCCAACCACATTTCACCCCACTCTTGCGGCATACTCATCGCTGATCGGCCCATCACCGCATTCACAGCCACCTTACTCCCACCAAAAGGATTTCCGACCACGCACTTCGATATGATTGTGGCGGAAGATGTAGGACTCTACAAATTTGATATTCTCTCCCAGCGAGGACTCGGAAAAATAAAAGACACGCTCGCCATTATTCGTCGCGATCATCCCAATGACCCAGAGATCGACATTCACGATATGCAGCGGTTCAAACACGACGAACGCATCAAGCATTTGCTGCGCACCGCTCAGGCTATAGGATGCTTCTATGTAGAATCTCCGGCCATGCGTATGCTGTTGAAAAAATTGCTGGTAGATGATTACCTCGGACTCGTGGCGGCCAGTTCCGTGATTCGTCCGGGAGTCTCTTCCAGCGGAATGATGAAGGAATATATTCTTCGACACCGCGACCCCGAACGCCGGAAAAAAGCGCATCCCATTCTACTTCAAATTATGCCCGAAACCTATGGTGTAATGGTGTATCAGGAAGATGTGATTAAGGTCGCGCACTTCTTCGCCGGACTTGATTTGGGCGAAGCCGACTCGCTCCGTCGCGGCATGAGTGGCAAGTTTCGCGGACGTGAAGAATTTGATAAAGCACGTCAATCCTTTTTTGATAAAGCACGTGCAAAAGGACATCCTGATGGCGACATCGCTGAGATCTGGCGGCAGACCGAAAGCTTCGCCGGTTATGCCTTTGCGAAGGGACACAGCGCGAGCTATGCCGTAGAGAGCTATCAGAGTCTCTTTCTCAAAGCCTATTATCCACTGGAATACATGACTGCCACGATCAACAATTTCGGCGGATTCTATTCCACAGAAATCTACGCCCATGAAGCCCGCATGCACGGCGCAACCATCGAGCCTCCGTGTGTCAATCAGGGAAGTGCAGAAGCCGTATTGATCGTTGCCACTATTGTGTTGGGTATGGGTATTGTGAGCCAATTGCAGCACCAACTTATCGAAGACATTCTTCGGGTTCGCAGGGAATCCGGTAGGTATCATTCGCTAGAAGACTTCATGGATCGTGTGTCTGTGTCGCTCGACCAGATCAGCATTCTCATTCGTGTTGGCGCATTTCGGTTTACCGGGAGAAATAAAAAAGACCTCTTGTGGGAGGCGCATTTCCGATTGGGAAATATCCGAAAAACACATCCCATGCCGGGGCTATTCGTGGAACCTGTGCGTGCATTTGAATTGCCCCCGCTCCAGCATACTTCGCTCGAAGATGCGTACGATGAAATGGAGCTGATCGGTTTTCCGTTGTGCAATCCCTTTGATCTGTTGGACGAAGAGCCCGCGGATAGTGTGATAGCCGATGAATTTTTGACGCATATCGGAAAGACGGTTACCACAGTTGGGTATCTCGTGACACTCAAACCGACGAAAACAGCAAAGGGTGAAAAGATGTACTTCGGCACCTTTCTCGATCGCAGCGGGCAGTTTATTGATACCGTTCACTTTCCTCCTGTGGCTGCACACTATCCGTGGCGTGGAAAGGGCATTTATGAAATTCGCGGGCGTGTGCTCGACGACTTCGATGCCATCTCGTTGGAATGTCTGGAGATGCGAAAGCTCAGTTACCGGAGTGATCCGAGGTATGCGGATACTCCAACACCGAGAAACATAGCCACAGAGAAAATCATGATTTCTGGCTCTAACATATCCTCCTAAAAGGTGATTCTTTGATGCTCTGAGTTACAAATGAAAAAAAAACCGTGTCTCACTATCCAACCCGCACAATCGCCTTTTCCCAACCTAAGAGGCCCCGGATGAGATATCCTGAATGGTTAAATAAGAATTGCGCTAATTAACTTTGGTGCCTGTTGGGTTAAATATAAAAATCCTTAGTTAAGTTTGTGACATGTTGAGCATTAACACCTTCCACGCCGGAAGAACACAAAAGTTCACTGGTTATCAAGCATTTATGCCATTGAACATCAACGGTGAATGGGAATGGTCTGATCGGGAACTGACACGGCTAATCGAAAAATCAGCAATTGCCGTGGGCCAATTGGATGCCTATTCCCATCAGATTCCAGACATAGACCTCTTTATCCGAATGTTCGTGACTAAAGAAGCCACCGTCTCAAGTCGAATTGAGGGAACGCAAACCAATATGGAAGAAGCCCTATTGAAAGAAAGTGATATCGCCCCTGAGAAAAAGAATGATTGGACCGAGGTGAACAACTATATCCTTGCTATGAATGAATCGATCGAACGGCTAACGGAACTTCCCCTCTCTTCAAGATTACTGCGCAATGCTCACCATCAATTACTTCAAGGAGCGCGGGGTGAGCAAAAACTTCCCGGGGAATTTCGGCGAAGCCAAAACTGGATCGGCGGCAGCTCTCTTGCCAACGCATTTTTCATTCCACCCATTTGGGAAGAAGTGAACTCATTGATGGGAGATCTTGAGCATTTTCTGCATAATGAAGATTCTGGACTTACCAACCTCATGAAGATTGCCATCGCCCATTACCAGTTTGAAACCATTCACCCGTTTCTCGACGGAAACGGCCGCATCGGAAGACTTATGATTACGCTATATCTGGTAGAAAAGGGCCTTTTGCACAAGCCTGTACTCTATCTCTCCGATTATTTTGAAAAAAACAAAGGGCTATACTATGACTATCTCACCCGAGTGCGCACACACAATGACCTCATGTCATGGGTAAAGTTTTTTCTTCGTGGCGTCATTGAAACCAGCGAAAACTCTAGTCAGGCGTTACGGGATATGCTCGAACTAAAAAAGCAATGTGAGGAAATACGGATATACACATTAGGGAAGAAAGTTGCTGATGCCAAAAAGTTACTTGATCATCTATTTTATCATCTTGTTGCAGATGCACATGATGTGGCTTCCGTCACCGGACTTTCATCGGTATCCTCTTACAAGATTATTGACGACTTCATCCGGCTGGGCATTCTCAAAGAGATGACTGGAAACAAGCGAAACCGTATTTTTATTTTTGAGGAATACGCTGCGCTCTTCAGAAGCTGAGCCAGCCATTACAATAAACATTTATGTCTCGCCGCGGCGCACAATCCAACCCCCACAATCGCTTCTTCGCACTGAGCTACGAAGAGACGGATGAAGCGCGCATGCCTTGGGATATCGATGAGGATGACCATAAAAAACAAACCCGTTTCATTGAAGTATTTCCAAAAAGTATACTCTCTGAAAACGACTCCCCCGATCTCGGATTTCGCTACGGACTAAATCCCTATCAGGGCTGCGAGCATGGATGTGTGTATTGCTATGCGCGCAACTCGCACGAATACTGGGGCTATAGCGCAGGAACCGATTTTGAAGAAAATATTCTATATAAACCCCACGCAGCCAAGCTGCTCGAAGAAACCTTTCGCAAGCCCTCGTATCAGCCTGATCACATTATGTTCTCTGGCAATACCGACTGCTATCAACCCGCCGAACGAAAATTCGGTATTACCCGATCCTTGCTGGAGGTCTTTCTTCGTCACCGACACCCCACCGGCATCATCACCAAGAATGCACTCCTACTGCGCGATCTCGACCTACTAAAAGAACTCAATGCACTCGGACTGCTGCGCGTTACGCTTTCGATCACCACCCTGCGCGAAGAGGTGAGGCGGGCCATGGAACCGCGCACGTCGAGTGTGAAGCAGCGGCTACATGCACTGGAGACTCTGGTCGCTCATGGCATCCCCGTGAATGTGAATATGGCGCCAATCATCATGGGCATCAACAACGATGAAATATTCGATCTGGTAAAGGCCGTCGGTGAGCGCGGTGCATACAGTGTCTCCTACATCATGGCTCGACTCAACGGACAAATCGCGGGCATTTTTGAAGATTGGGTGCGCAAGACATTTCCCGAAAGGGCCGATAAAATTCTGAATCAAATCAGCGAAACTCATGGCGGCAAGCTCAACGAATCTGAGTGGGGCGCGCGCATGAAAGGCAAAGGGCTATACGCGGAGCAAGTCGCAGACATGTTTCGAATAGCTCGCAAAAAATTCATCACGGCAAAAGCACCAGAGCCCGTGAGTTTTGAGTTATTTCGGCGAGAGCCAGGTCAGATGACGTTGTTTTGAGCTGACTGACCCCAGATAGACGGTCGAGCCCCTGTACATTTGTAGAGAAAGGTCGGTATTCACCAAACTCAACGAAAAGTTAAACCTTCCGATTCGTAGTAACACTGAACATCACTTTCGTTCTCCTGTTCAATACTCCGAATTCAACCCAATGAAAACGCCTCGCATACTCGCCATCGCACTGATCACCATTACCGCCGTCAGCGCCTGTAAAAAGGACAAAATGACCGTGATCTGCGATGGATCGTCGCCCACCTATACCAGTCGTATCAAGGCCATTATCAATTCCAACTGCACCAGCAGCGGTTGTCATCCCAGTTATTCCACCTACGCCGGATTAGCAGGAATATTGGGAAACGGTCAGTTCGAACGGGAGGTTTTGACCAATCAGTCGATGCCGAAAAATGGAAACCTGAGCGCGGATGAACTTTCCAAGATTAAATGTTGGATCGAAAATGGACATCCGGAAAATTGAGTCATCGGATTAACGGTGTAGGTCGCAACCACCGATGAACTGTCGGCTCAAAAGCCATTTATCACTATTTTTTTTATTTGTTGTCACTTTTTTACATGACGTATCTCTTTTGAATTTTAGTATGCAAGAGGGCTTCGCCGTTCTTTTGAAAAAAGTAACCAAAAGAATCACCGCAATCAAAATGCATTGGCTGATGTACCTCCGGCCACGGAAGCAAAAGACGCGTGACGCCAATCCGCCACCATCTAGCCGTACGGCTAGGCGCCGCTAATTGCTGAGGGCCACCACACGCGTCAGGCGAATTAGCAATAGCTGGCTTTTGACGAAGGTTCAGCAAGTAGAACTTCAATCAGATTTAGTTTATCGCATCATCTAAAACCTTCACTGGTTAAAAGCAGGGACCACCGACAGCGTGTAAGTCTGGGGAAATCAGCGGCGAGCCGCGAAGGCGCTACTTCGTCACGCTTGCACATGCTTAAGAGAACCAAGGTGCATCAGAAGTTGCATTTTGATTTCCGCGATTTCTTTGGTTACTTTCTTACTAAAAGACCAGCGAAGCTCCCTTACATGCCAAAATTTGAAATGGACAATTCATGTAAAAAGTGACAAAAAAATAATATTAAGAGAATATGTTGCCCGTGAACAGCCGTCAAATCGGTAGTTACCGCGTAAACCGTTAATCCGATTGAGTCATAAGCTGATTGAACTCACTTCTGGGAAAATGACAACTTCCCTACGTGCATCTTCCGTTCCCTTATGTAAGTGATGCTCACATGGGCGAGTTCGATGAATATATTCTCCCTGCTAAAACATTTCTATCCTTCTCAATTGGCGCGAGCAAAAAATCGTCTTTAAAAAACACCTTCTGAATGGCCCGTCGATTCTCGGTTTTAGCGATTAACGAAAAAATAATTTGGATGTTCACGAATTTTGAATTCTATATTTGCACCCACAAGAAACGCAAAATGTTTACTCAAACCTCATGTATGATGTGTTGTATGCCTCACGGAAACCCGGAGAGATCAGCACTTCCATGGATTTGAGTAATTGAAAAATACCAACCAGCGAAAGGCTCTCCGGGAAACCAGAGAGCCTTTTTTGTTTGCTTCAAAATAAATCACTCAACAGAACTCACCCACCTAGTAAAATGACACTCTCCTTCTCACCAACCGCAAAACGACCAATGATTTCAGGCTCTGTTTTCATGTGTATGTGTTGTTGTATTCCCCATCCGGAGGAACGATGTTGATGTGGTGTAAATTGGTGTACATCTCTCACTCAAAGCCCTCCGGATCACTCCGGGGGGCTTTTCATTTCATCGAGTCCGCAGTCCGCTTCAGTCCAACCAACTCATGACAAAACGAAAGGCTGTATCTCGACCACTCACTCAAAAAATTAAATCATCCATAAAATCAACTCAGTATGTCAACACAACTTCACTTCGACACACTCCAGCTTCATGCCGGACAATCACCTGACTCAGCGACCAATTCGCGCGCTGTGCCTATTTATCAAACATCGTCATACACGTTCAACGATTCTGCGCATGCTGCGAATCTCTTTGGACTTCGGGAATTCGGCAACATATACACCCGAATCATGAACCCCACTACCGATGTATTCGAAAAACGCATCGCTGCCTTGGAAGGCGGGGTAGCGGCGCTTGCTGTGGGCAGCGGCCAAGCTGCGCAATTCATTGCACTCAACAACATTCTTCAGGCTGGTGATAATTTCATCTCCACTTCATTCGTCTATGGCGGTACCTACAACCAATTCAAAGTAGCCTTCAAGCGCCTCGGAATCGAAGTCCGATTTACACAAGGTGATCGCCCTGCTGATTTCGCACAACTCATCGATGAGAAGACCAAGGCCATTTACCTCGAAACAATCGGAAACCCTGGCTTCAACATTCCTGATTTTGAGGCACTCGCTGCACTGGCCAAAACCTATGACATACCGCTTGTGGTAGACAACACCTTTGGCGCCGGAGGGTACCTTTTCCGTCCAATCGAGCATGGTGCTAATGTGGTGGTTGAAAGTGCCACCAAATGGATTGGTGGCCACGGCACATCTGTCGGTGGTGTGATTATCGATGGTGGAAATTTCAATTGGGGCAACGGAAAATTTCCGCAATTCACAGAACCCAGTGAAGGATATCACGGACTCAAATTCTGGGAAGTATTCGGGGACAACAATCCCCTTGGACTGCCCAACATCGCCTTCGCCATTCGTGCGCGAGTAGAAGGGCTCCGCGACTTTGGCCCTGCTCTCTCGCCTTTCAATTCGTTTCTACTCCTCCAAGGACTCGAAACACTTTCGCTGCGCGTTCAACGCACAGTGGACAACGCCCTCGTGATTGCAAAATGGCTCGAAGCTCTGCCCGAAATCGAGTTCGTCAACTATCCAGGTCTCCCCTCTTCGAAGTACAACACACTTGCGAAAAAGTACCTGCGCAATGGATTTGGCGGAGTACTGTCGTTCAAGGTGCGCGGAGGAAAAGAAGCGGCGGATCAAGTGGTGAACAGCCTAAAGCTCATCTCCCACCTTGCCAATGTGGGTGATGCCAAATCACTCATCATCCATCCCGCCACAACTACGCACGAGCAACTTTCGCCAGCCGAACAAAAGAGCGCAGGAGTGGAAGCCGGTGTGCTTCGCCTTTCTGTCGGAATTGAATTTGTGGAAGATATTAAATCGGACCTCTTACAGGCACTCGCTGGGCTCACTTCGCCCGTAACAGCCCCAGAAAAAGATGAAGAAGTATTCGCATAAAAACTCGTTTGGTTTGGAAAGCGGCGCTGTACTGCCCGGATTGGAAATTGCGTACCACGTGTACGGCAATTTCCGTCCAGGCGTACGCGTGGTCTGGGTCTGTCATGCCCTCACCGCAAGCAGCGATGTGTTCGAATGGTGGCCGGGATTATTTGGAGAAAATGACCTCTTCAACCCCGAGGAATACGTAATCATCTGCGCCAACGTACTGGGCGGATGCTACGGTACTACTGGTCCACTTTCG
>Ga0105044_10013332_pt1 | contig 11159 bp, 8 predicted proteins | sample MAT01_FD_78092 | JGI IMG/M metagenome (GOLD analysis project Ga0105044, IMG submission 78092) | Freshwater microbial communities from Lake Fryxell liftoff mats and glacier meltwater in Antarctica - MAT-01 | ecosystem: Environmental > Aquatic > Freshwater > Ice > Liftoff microbial mat | place... | reverse complement strand
GGTTCGCATCAGGGCAAGGGCATGATTGTTGGCGGCAGCGGCGCTGGTCGTTTCTAGCCCACGAGCGGACTTGAAAGACTCGGCGGCCGCAAGGTAGTCAGCCGGTTTCAGGGCACAGAGACTCAACCCTAGCGACATTTGCAACCAGTATTCGCCGGGCTTGGTGCGCTCGGCTTCTTGAAGAAGTTTGACAGCCTCGTTTGCTCGTCCTCGCTCGCGGAGCGCATCACCCAAAAGATCCGCCTCATTTGAACCCACCGCGGCCGCTGCCTCTTTGGCAAGGGTTAGCAGTGACTCATCGCCTTTCGAATCGAGAGCCTGGCGAAACTCGCGTCGCCACGAGTTGTCGTCGAGTGCATCGGCCACGTTTCGCAGCTTCTTGCGTTGCTCGGCATCGATCGTCGCCCAGTAATCGAGGCCACGAATCATTTCTCCCTTGCGTTTCGAGGGTACGAGTTTGAGCTTCGCAATGGACGGTGCGGGATCGGCGGCAAGCACATCGGCCCCGTATTCTTGAAACGATCGATTGAAGGCTTTGGTCGAAGTTTCAAAGTCTGGACGAAACCCCACAAGCCGGACGGCTGCGAACTGTTCGCAAAGCTTCAAGTCCGTGAGGAGTTTTTCGTTCTTCTTTGCCAGGACCACTAGCCCCTCAGCCGCCTTTACTCGCTCGCGAGTCGCGGCGATGACGGCTTCAACTTCCGCCCGGTGCTCCTCGCTCGTTTCGGGTTTGAGAAGTGTCTCGGCATTCTCGGCGGCGACGAGTGCTTGCAACCAGACGACCAGGGCTGCCTCGGCCTGAGTCGGCGTCTCCACGGGCATGGCGGCTGCTCTTGCCTGGATTTCAGCGGATCTTTCGAGTGCGGCCTTCACTTCTTGAACAACGGACTCGATTCGTGCTTGCGTTTGCTGGTAGTACCAACCGTAGCCTCCCATGCCGAGCAGTGCCGCCACCGCGATGGATAGGCCGAGTGCGACCTGCCAACCACGCTTCTTGCGTCGTTCACCGCTCGTGGCTTTTTTGATGTGGCCGGAACGTTCCTCCTCTTTCCGGCGTGCGAAGTATCCCTCGACAATTTTGCCGACCGCGTCGGCCGTTTCCGGGCGATCCTGTGGTCTGGACGAAAGACAACGCTCTACGAGGCGAATCAATTCCTTGGGTGCCTCACTCATCTCCAATCGTTGCAGGGCAGGCTCGGTTCGACAGTCGCGGGCCTTGGCCCACAGGTCGTTCGATCGCTCGGTCCGATCGGTCGCGTTACTACTGTACGCGGGCCGTCCGGTCAGGATCTCGCACAGAATCGAGCCAAGGGCAAACACATCGGCACGGCGATCGACGGGGCCTTTCGCGGGGTCCGCTTGCTCGGGCGGCATGTAGGCGAACGTGCCGCGAACCGCACCGAACTTTGTTTCCGGTCCATGCGGAACGCGAAGTACGGATGAGGCATCCTCGCCTCGCGATTGCCGCTCGGAATTCCGGACGACTTTTGCCAGCCCCCAGTCCATGACTTGCACTTCGCCGAAAGCGCCCACCATGACATTCAACGGTTTCAAATCGCGATGCAGCACGTCTTTCTTGTGGGCAAAGGCCACGGTTTCGCAGACGGCCAGAAACTGCCGAAGTAAGGCATCCACGCTTTTCGACGATGGATTGCCATGATGTTCCGCGATGGCCTCGGCCCAAGTTTTGCCCTGAATGAGCTTCATGGTAAAGTACGGTCGGCCGTCGGGCGTCTTGCCGCGTTCGTGAATCGGCGCAATGTTCGGGTGCTGAAGCTGGCTGGCAACTTGAGCCTCTTCGCGGAAATCCTGGAGGTGCAAGGGGTCGGCCATCAGGTGGCCATGCATCACCTTCATGGCGATCACACGGCCGAGTTCGCGATCGCGGCACCGATACACCGCCCCCATGCCACCCTGGCTGACGAGCTTGAAATCCTCATATTTGTCGAAGGGGGCCGGTGTCTCGTCATCCGTGGACGGCTTGGCTTTTTCAAGAGCCTCGTCCCAGGCAGCGGTCGAATTCAAGAGTGCCTGGCCGACGCTCTTCAAAGCGGCATCGCGCTCGGCACCGGCCCAGGTCGCGGTCCTGGCCTGTTGGGCGTCGCACAATCCGTAGAGAATGTCGCGCTCGATTCGGAGCAACCAGGCCAATCGATCGCGTTCCACTGTCGCGGTACAAGCAGGAGTTTGGGAGTCGGCAGCGCGTGAGAGAGTCTCGGCCGCGAGTTCATCCGAACTGAATCGCACCGAACGAACGGCTGGGTCAGCACGCAATTTTTCCGCTTGCTGGCGAAGCAGCGCCAGATATCGTCGAGTGTCCCAGGCAGTGAGATCGGCCACGGGCGAGGCTCCTAGAAGTAGTCGAAGCCATCTTCGGGGAGAGGGGAAGTGAAGTCAACACTTTGGAGGCGTGCAGTGTATTGGTAGCTCAGGTTTCCAACCTGTGCAGAATCATCACGGGGCAAGAAACCGGGTTTAGAACAGCGTGCTCGCTGCCGATGCTCAGGTTGGAAACCTGAGCTACATTTCGTCTAACCTGCTACAAAAAGCGAATCCACATTTCCGTCCACGGAGTTGGTCCGCATGTCTCTCCTGCGCTTGGTTGCTTTCTTTCTCGCATTTACCTCGGTCGCTTTCGCGGCCGATCCGCCCACTTACCGCGTTCTCGCCGCCGACAATGGCCGCGTGGCTATTGTGAACGAGAAAGGCAAAGTCGAATGGGAAATCGCCAACAAGGCCGAGGTCCACGATCTAGCATTGCTGGAAAATGGCAACCTGCTTTTTCCCACCTCCCGGACGACGGTTGTCGAGATGACTCCGGACAAAAAGATCTTCTGGAAATACGAGGCCAAGCACAAGCAAGGTTACAAGGGCGGCATCGAGATTCATGCCTTTCAAAGGCTGGCTGACGGCAACACCATGGTCGCGGAATCGGGCAATGCCCGCATTGTCGAGGTGGACAAGGATGGCAAGATCGTCGTCGAGATTCCTCTCACGGTCGAAAAGCCGAATGCCCATCGCGACACTCGAATGGCACGAAAACTGGAAAACGGGAACTACTTGGTCTGCCACGAAGGGGACGGCAAGATTCGTGAATACGACGCAAAGGGGAAAGTCGTGTGGACCTACATGCTCGATCTGGGCGGCCGGCCTCGTTCGCCGGGACATGGGCCCGAAGGACACGGCAACGAAGTATATGGGGCCGTGAGATTGAAAAGCGGCAACACTCTCATCGGCACCGGCAACGGCAACCGCGTGCTGGAAGTGACTCCCGAGGGCAAGACCGTTTGGGAATTGAAACAAGACGAGTTGCCGGGCATCAAGCTTGCCTGGGTGACCATGCTGCAAGTGAAAGATAATGGCAACATCATCGTCGGGAATTGCCATGCCGGGCCGGACAGTCCCCAACTATTCGAGGTGACGCGAGATAAAAAGGTGGTATGGTCGTTCAAGAACTTCAAGACCTTCGGCAACGGCTTGGCTGCGTCGCAGGTGTTGGACGTCAAGTCGGTTCGATAGTCTGATTACTCCGTTCTGATCTTCCGGGGGCTTCTTGGTGACGCGTTCGAAATTCTCCTTCTTGATTCTGTGTGCCGGGTCTGCGGTCTCTCTGTTCCTTCCGGGCCTTCAGCGGTCGGGAGCGGAGCCGATAGTTTCCGATTTGCCGCGTGGGTACGTCTGCTATCAAGCGAAAACTCCCCTGGTGATCGACGGCAAGCTCGACGAGAAAGCCTGGGCCGCTGCACCGTGGAGTGAACCGTTTCAGGACATTGAAGGTATCGCGAAGCCCAAGCCTCGATTTCTCACGCGAATGAAAATGCTCTGGGACGACCAGACGCTCTACATCGCTGCCGAGTTAAAGGAGCCACACCTTTGGGGCACGATCAAGAATCACGATGAGGTCATCTTTCAGGACAACGATTTCGAAGTGTTCCTCGATCCGGATTCCGATGGCCATCTCTACGCAGAGATGGAGATGAACGTGCTCAACACGACCTGGGACTTGTTGTTGACGAAGCCCTACAAGGACGGCGGCAAAGCGATCAACGCCTGGGAAATCACCGGCCTGAAAACAGCCGTGCAAATCGATGGCACTGTCAACGACCCGAGCGATGAAGATCGAGGTTGGACGTTGGAAATCGCCTGGCCACTGCAAGGCCTTCAAGAACTCTCGAATGGCAAAATTCCACCCAAGCACGGCGAGCAGTGGCGGATCAATTTCTCACGTGTTGAATGGGACGTCGAGATCGTAAAGGGGAAATATGTGAAGATCCCCAAGCGTCCGGAGCACAACTGGGTTTGGTCGCCTCAGGGTGCGATCGACATGCATCGTCCGGACAAATGGGGCATTCTGCAATTCAGCACGGAAGCACCGGGAACGACCAAGTTGCTCCCCGATCCTGCGCAACCGGCACGCGATTATTTGTTTGGGATCTATTATGCTCAGCGAGATTATCACAAGAAGCACGGTCGATTTCTTTCTCCCCTGAGCGAACTGAAAGTGCCGCTTGGCAAGGAATTGGGCATGCCGCAACTCGATATGACACCCAACGGCTACGAGGCCAGTGTGGAATTGAAACGGGACGACAAACGCGTACGCTGGCGCATTTCGCAGGATGCCCGGATCGTGAAAGACTAAAATAGCGATACTTCATCGCCCGCAACCGCATCGGAGTCCAAAATGTCAATGGAACAAGCCACGCTCGGCGGCGGTTGCTTCTGGTGCCTGGAAGCCGTCTTCGAACAATTGCAAGGCGTATCGAGTGTGGAGTCCGGCTACACCGGAGGACCCAACCCGAATCCAAATTATCGCGACGTATGTTCCGGCACCACGGGACATGCGGAAGTTGTTCAAGTGACTTTCGACCCGGACGTAGTTTCGTATGCGGACGTGCTGAACGTTTTCTTCGCCATCCATGATCCGACGACCCTGAACCGCCAGGGCAATGATGCCGGCACGCAATATCGCTCGGCCATTTTTGTTCACTCCGAGGAGCAAAAACAAATCGCGACCGCGAAAATTGTCGAGTTGAATCAGGCGGGTCTCTATGCCGCCCCGATTGTGACCGAGGTTGTGCCACTCACGATCTTCTACAAGGCGGAAGACTATCACCAGGGCTACTATCGTGGCCATGCGGAGGTGCCGTATTGCCAGTACGTCGTGTCACCCAAGCTAGCGAAATTTCGCAAGCTGTTCGCCGACCGGATGAAGGCTTGAAGCCCGATATTGCCTTGCGATTCTCATGAACTTTTCATGGCGATCGGGTTACGATTTTAATGTTCTCCCTCCCCACGCCCATTGGGCTCTAATCGTGCGTGTTCTCCTCGTCGAAGACAACCGACTTCTTGCCCGCTCTCTCCGCCAAGGTCTGGAAGAAGAAGGTTTCGCCGTCGATTTGTCCGAAGATGGCGACGAGGCCGACCATAAAGCCCGCACCACGAACTACGACGCGATCATCCTCGACATCATGCTTCCCAAGAAGGACGGGCTCACTCTGTTGAAGGGCTGGCGATCGTCCGGCATGAACACGCACGTCCTGGTTCTCACTGCGCGTGGTGCCCTCGGCGATAAGGTCAAGGGGCTCGATTCGGGGGCGGACGATTATTTGACCAAGCCATTCGAGTTGGAAGAACTGCTTGCCCGGCTCCGCGCGCTGATTCGCCGAGGCCATCAAGTGAAGGATCCGATTCTCAAGGTTCACGATCTCTCGATCGATACCTCGGCTCGGAGTGTGAAACGAGCAGGCAAGCCGATTCATTTAACGCCAAAGGAATATGCACTCCTGGAGTTCCTGGCATTCCATCACGGCAAAGTTGTGACGCGCTCCATGATCTGGGAGCACCTGTGGGACGAGCACGACGAAAGTGTTTCGAATGTCGTCGACGTGTATATTCGCTATCTACGCAATAAGATCGATAAAGACTTCTCGCCGCCACTGATCCTGACACGTTGGGGGGAGGGGTACATGCTTCTGGGCGAAGACGAAAGTGCCGCTCCGGCCGGATCGGAAAAATGAAATCCATTCGCCGAACACTTCTTCTCAATGTTCTTGCCCTCCTGGTCGTTTCGCTGGGGCTCGTCTCCTTTTTCGTTTATCGAACGGCGGAAGGAGCACTGAGGGAACGACAACAGACCGCCCGCGAATTGGTGGAAGTCCGATATGTTGATCGCCAGGATGAAGCACTTCGGAACCGAGCCGACGAGTTGGCCGGCGAGGTGCAATCGAACTGGAATCGCGATAAAGCCAGGGAAATATGGCTCTCTTCGCAGTTATTCGCGTTGAGTGCGCCCATCACACCCTTCGGACACCCACCTATCAATGGAGCAACCGCATACGCATTGAGCGTTCGGCTATCGACCGAACTGAAGCTGGACGAGAATTATCTCTACCGGGACTCCACCGCGCCGAGTTACGAATTCGTGCAAACCACCGACCTCGGCACACATTGGACTTCGAGATCCTTGGCGGGGCATGTCTTTCGTGACGACGAAGCGAGCATGCGGCCCGATGCTGATGCACACACCGCTCGCTTCGATACTCCCAAATTGCCCAACAGGACCGTCGTTCGCCGTGTCGTCGTTAAGGCACCGGTCACAAGGTACTATCGCGCGGGAAGTTTCTGGTTCCCCCGGCCGGCCCGGTCGGAAGATGCTCTTCCGCCTTCTCGAGGGGTGATCGGACTGGGAGCGCTCGCTCGTTCTCCAGAACGGCGGTTCGGTCCCGGTTCGGGAGCCGCGTCAGGTCCCGTGCTCCCGCCGTCTCCGTCGCCGACGGGTGGCTATACCTCGCCAACATTCTTCCTGCATTGTGCGTGGGACACGAGTTCCGATAATCCCCGGCTGGCACCATTGATCCGCGATCGCGACGAAGGCTTGGCTGCCATCGACACGGAAACCGAAGCCAGCGTGCGCTCCCTTCGCTCGACACTCGCCTGGACCGTGGCGGGTGCCGTGGCCGCGACGTTGTTCGGGGTTTGGGTTTTGGTTGGCCTGGGCTTATCTCCACTGAAACGGTTCTCGCTCGCGGTGAGTCAAATCTCGCCAAAAGACTTTCGCTTGCCGATTGATCCACGGTCTTTACCATCCGAAGTGAACCCCGTGGCCGAGCGTCTTTCACTCGCTCTCGAACAACTCCAGGCCGCGTTCGAGCGGGAAAAGCGGGCCTCTGCCGATATTTCCCACGAATTGCGCACCCCCCTGGCCGCACTGACTACGATCCTTGAGGTGGCTTGTCGAAAGGTCCGGACTGCCGAGCAATATCGCCAGTCGCTTGAAGACTGCCGTGGCATCGCCAAGGAAATGAGCCATCTGGTCGAACGCATGTTACTGCTGGCCTGGCTGGATGCCGGCGCGGACGAGTTAAGGCCCGAGAGAGTGGAATTGGGCCAACTGGTCGGCGGAGTGGCCACGATTGGCAAGCCGCTCGCGGAGAACAAGGGACTGACTTTCCGAGTGAACGTGCCCAATCCCGTCGCGATTCGCACTGATGCAGGCAAGCTCCGTGAAGCTGTCATGAACCTGATTCACAACGCCATCGAATACAATCAGCCTGGCGGAGAAGTTGAACTTTCCGCCGAGCGAACGCTCGAAGGGGGAGTTCGTCTCGAAGTCCGCGACACGGGCATCGGCATGGCACCGGAGATTCTGGACAAGATTTTCGAGAGATTCTTCCGGGGCGATCCGTCCCGAACGGCCACGGGAGTTCATGCCGGCCTGGGCCTGGCGATTGTCAAAGAATACGTCGATCGGCTCGGCGGCCAATTGAGTGTCGAAAGCAAGATCGGCCTCGGAACACGATTTCGCATCGAGTTGCCGAACGCACTCTGAACCATATGGTCTTAATTCGTTCCTTGCTCAGCAAGTTTTAGAGCCCGAAGTTCCAACGTATTTCTCCCGCAACATCCAAGCCAACTCGTGACTTCGACCATGCATCCACTCGATAACACCCGTCGTCACTTCTTCCGCGATTGCGGCATCGGCATGGGGTCCATGGCCCTGGGGTCGATGCTTCATGCGGAATCCCCCAGCTCGCCGTTTGCGCCGAAGAAGCCTCACTTCGAGCCGAAAGCCAAGGCGGTTATTTTCCTGTTCATGGCTGGCGGGCCGAGTCAGTTTGAGTTGTTTGATCCGAAGCCCGAATTGCAGAAGCTGACCGGCGAACCGATCCCCGAATCGTTCGTGAAAGGCAAGCGATTTGCATTCATGGACACCTTTTCGAAAGAGCGGCCCAGGCTCCTTGGAACCAAACGCAAGTTCGCCAGGCACGGCAAAAGCGGTGCATGGATCTCCGAATGTTTGCCGCATCTCGCCAAGATCGCGGACGATGTTGCTTTCGTGAAGTCGATGGCAACTAATGTGTTCAACCACGGGCCGGCAAAGGTCTTTTTGAACACCGGCTCTCCTCAATTCGGCCGGCCGAGCATGGGTTCGTGGGTGACATACGGCATCGGCAGCGAGTCGAAAAATCTTCCGGGATTTGTCGTGCTGCAATCGGGCCCGCGTGGCCCGCGTGGCGGGGCGGCTTGCTGGTCGAGCGGATTCTTGCCCACGACTTTTCAGGGAGTGCCGTTCCGCTCGGGCGGCGATCCGATTATCAATCTCTCGTCGCCTACGGGCATTTCGCGTGATCGGCAAAAGGACGCCATCGACGCGATTCGCGATCTGAACAGCGAACGGCTGGACGTGACCGGCGATGCCGAGATTGCCACGAGAATTGCTTCCTACGAGATGGCCTACCGAATGCAGATGAGTGCTCCCGAACTCATCGACCTGGCACGCGAGGATGCCAAGACCCTCGAAGCGTACGGTGCCAAGCCGGGAGCCGCCTCATTCGCGAATAACTGCCTGCTCGCCCGTCGGCTCGTGGAGCGAGGCACGCGTTTCATTCAGCTTTATCACACCGATTGGGATCATCACGGCGACTCGGTGAACAACCTGGCCAAGGGCCTCGACGTTGTGTGTGATCAAGTGGATCGACCGATGGCTGCTCTCGTTTCCGATTTAAAGAAGCGAGGCTTGCTCGATTCAACGCTCGTGATTTGGGGCGGAGAGTTTGGCCGGACGCCGATGGGCGAGAGCCGCGATTCCATAGGCCGCAATCATCACATCGACGCCTACACCATGTGGCTGGCCGGCGGCGGCGTGAAGCCCGGCATCTCGATTGGCGAGACCGACGAGTTTGGTTTTTCGCCGACTGTCGACAAGGTTCACGTCCACGACTTGCAGGCAACGATCCTGCACCTGCTGGGCCTAGAACACACGAAGCTCACCTACCGATTCCAGGGCCGAGATTTTAGGCTGACGGACGTACATGGAGAAGTGGTGAAGAAGCTACTAGCATGACAAAGCCTGGCGATGCTGACAGTCGCGGTCGTTGTCGTATTCCCCATTCACTTCCTGAACGCGCGACATGCATTCCAGGGTGACGATGCCATCATTGCTGGAAGTCTCTCTTTCCCAGGAAGATCGTCGATTAACCTGTGTTGACGGAATCGAGAAACCTGGGACAATTGTTTGTGTGCAACGATTGTCGCTCACAGTCCGTAGCTCGGAAGAATGGCCATCATGCTTCTGGAACGAATCACCCACGGCCCAGCCGTTATGGGAGGAAAGCCCTGCATTCGAGGAATCCGCATTACGGTCGGAACCATTCTGGGTTTACTGGCGACAGGGAATAGTCGGGAGAGAATTCTTCAGGCCTACCCAATTCTCGAACCTGAAGATTTGGATGCCGTACTCTCCTATGCGGCTTGGCGAATGGAGGAACGGGAAGACCAATTGGTGCGAGCATGAGCCTTGCCATCGTCGTCGACATGAATTAGTGACCGTCGATGCGGCTCGGTCGAGGGTGCGTGTGCTTCCCCTTTGATATTCACATCAGCGTGTCGTCAAAATAAAATCGCTCCGATCATCCTACCCAATCGTTACAGTCGCTCTCTTCGACCGCCCGACATGGGCGATTCCACCAACCAAAACTCATGCCAAGACGACTTACCGTTTTACAATTCAGGGTGAAGGATCCGTCTCATTGAGGCAACCCATGCGCGCCCGTACACTCATCGTGATGTTTGCCCTTGGCAGCTTGCTGCTGTCCGGTTGCCTCAATTCGTCCCGCCGCAACCCTCCACGCACGTATCAGCAAGGGATGGCCATCCCGCCTACCAATATTCCGATCGGCCCACCGCCCATGGCCCCTGTGCCCGGGAAGCAGCCTCCTCCGCCGGCGGCAGCAGGCGGTGAATGGCTCGAACCGCAGGATCCTCCGCCTGGCAAATCGAAATCCGAGTACCCGAAGAAAATTCCGGCGGACAAACCCGGAGTTCAACTCGGCGAACCCGACTACGTTGAGCGTCCGAAGGATCTCGACAATGAAAGTCCCAAGGCCGATCCCGTCGAACCGAAGAAGGCGGAACCAATCGAGGGGGCCAAGGGCATAGCGGGATTCATTCAAGTCAAGGACGGTGTGAGTGCCGGCCAGCGTCCCGAGATCGAAGGGCTCGATTGGCTGAAGACGAACGGCTACAAGTCTATCGTGTATGTTCGCAAAGCAGGCGACGACGACACGACCGATCGCCGGCAGGTGGAGAAACGTGAGATGGCCTATGTCGATCTCGCTGTGACTCCGGGTACTTTCACGCAAGTGTGGATGGAAGAATTCAACCGCGTTGTCGGCGATTCGAAGACCCGGCCAATCTTCGTCTACGGCGACCCTGCGACGGTCGGGGCGGTGTGGTATCTGCATCTCCGGATGGCGGAATTCCTCACGCACGACGAAGCACGAATTCGCGCCAGCCAGCTTGGCCTGACGGATGAAAAATCGGAGATGTTCCAGGCGGCTCTGAAGGTGTTGCCGCGAAGCTAAGGCGAGCGGCAGGAACAAATTTAACCCAGGCAGCGGCCAGGCGAGCGTCGAGGCGTAAGCCCGACGTGATAGTACCCGAACATGGGATTACGCGAATCCACGTCGGGCTTACGCCTCGACGCTCGCCTGGTCCATGACGCCCTAAATGGGTAAATTTGAATCTGCCGATCGCCTAAATGTCGTGTAACTAAATTCTCACGAATTCAAATACTATCATGCTCCGAGCGACTTCGGTTCCTGCCAGTTGTTCGCTTGCCGCCAAAATGCGAGCGGGTTTTCGTACACGACTTTGCGAAT
>Ga0105044_10013329_pt1 | contig 11161 bp, 9 predicted proteins | sample MAT01_FD_78092 | JGI IMG/M metagenome (GOLD analysis project Ga0105044, IMG submission 78092) | Freshwater microbial communities from Lake Fryxell liftoff mats and glacier meltwater in Antarctica - MAT-01 | ecosystem: Environmental > Aquatic > Freshwater > Ice > Liftoff microbial mat | place... | reverse complement strand
AGCGATGTCTTCAGCAGAGTTGGTGATTGTGAACTAGCCAAGATGACGGGGTTGCCATTGTCTGCTACCGGTTCCGCCGAAGCAGACTGCTTTTGAGCCGATTGCTTCAGGTGGATGTCCGCCAATAGTGCCTCGCGCATGAGGTGCTCCAACTGTTTGAAACGGGGAGAGCTTGAAGCGGTTTTCTCTAAAACTTGGTAGTGGGAAATCGCTTGTTCCAACAAGCCTTGTTGGATGCACCAATGGGCGAGATGCCAATGCTCACCCGTTCCCCATTGCCGAACCCCGGAAACCTGATGTTGATACAAGGATTCCAGAGTTGGCCCAACGAACGCAAGCTGCTTTGCATCGACAAAAAGCTTGCTGTTCCCATCGACCTGAATGCAAATGCGATCTTTCTCCTTAGTCACAACTCCCTTGAGTACGTTTCCATTTTGGAGGAGGGCATAGCTGGTGAGACCAGATCCCGGCTGATCCGCATTCGCCGAAACGATCGTCAGTGCAAGGAAGCTGGTCAGGCACAAAAGAGCCGTTTTTCGAGTGAACATATTGGTTCGGCACACGGTAGGTAGTTGCGAGCACATGGAGATGTTCGGGAGACTAGCAAATCGTAGGCCGCGAATGCAATACGATCGAGATGGCCGATTTCTCCAAACTTCCTACGCGTCGACAAATTTTTTGTCGTGCTTTTCCCGTTTTGCAAGTTCTAAGTCGTGATCCACCATGATGCGAGCCAATTGTCGAACATCGGTTTGGGGAACCCAACCGAGCTTTTCTTTCGCTTTGGATGCGTCACCGAGCAAAAGATCTACTTCCGCGGGCCGGAGATAGCGAGGATCGATCTCGACGTACTTGTGCCAATCTAATTCCAGTTGGCCAAATACCATGTCGAGGAACTCTCGAATCGTGCGAGTTTCTCCGGTTGCGATCACAAAGTCGTCCGGTTCCTCTTGCTGGAGCATTCTCCACATCGCATCCACATAATCCTTGGCAAACCCCCAATCCCGTTTCGAATCCAGGTTGCCCAGAAAGAGCTTGTCCTGCAATCCAAGTTTGATGCGAGTGGCCGCTCGCGTTATCTTTCGCGTCACAAACGTCTCGCCCCTCCGCGGAGATTCGTGATTGAAAAGGATGCCGTTGCAAGCAAACATGCTGTAGCTACGGCGATAGTTTACCGTTTGAAAAAATGCATAAACTTTCGCACAAGCGTAAGGAGATTGGGGATTGAACGGAGTCGTTTCGGTCTGCGGAGTCTCCAGGACCATACCGTACATTTCCGAACTGCTAGCTTGGTAAACTCGGACTTGTTTTCGCTTGTTGAGAAGTCTAGCTGCTTCCAAAACGTTGAGCGAACCAACGCCATCGCTCATCAACGTATAAACGGGCTGATCAAACGAAACGCGGACGTGACTTTGTGCGCCGAGATTGTAAATCTCGTCAGGCTCGATTTCCTGGACCAAATTGGTCAAGGATTGGCCGTCCGTCAAATCGCCGTAGTGGAGCAGAAGCTGTGGCTTTTCATGGATGTCACGATAGAGATGGTCAATTCTGCCAGTCGAAAAACTGCTTGAACGTCGCACTAACCCGTGGACCAAATAGCCTTTGTCCAGAAGAAGCTCCGCTAGATAGGAGCCATCCTGCCCTGTAATGCCGGTGATAAGCGCTGATCGTGCCATGCGTGAGTTGACCTAAATTGAATTCAAAGGTTGAAAGCAGAATCTTAACGAAAGGGTGAGCAGGAGACCTAGACCAATTTTTGCTTGAGTTGGCGTCCTACGAAAAACCCTCGGCCAAGTGGACGAGGGTCAAAATCGACTTCAAAGGCTTGATAGTCGAGCGTTACTTCATGGCGACTTTATTTGCATCGGAAGCAGCTTCGAAGTTGAACGTAAGTTCCAATTTATCGCCACCGATCAAACGGATGGTCTTTTCCTTGGTAACTCCTTCGTAGGTGACTTCAATTCGATAATCATCCCACGCTTCTCCCTGTCGGAGCTGCTTGGTGCGATAAACCCGTTCCGCTCCTTCGCTTTTCGTCGAATTCTGAGCCAAAACGACCTTGGCCGTCTCCGGTACGTTCAAGGTAAGGATGGTTTCGACCGGATCATCCGACTTGTTCATGTCGAAATTCAGTTCCTCGCCGTTGCCACTATTGAGAACCAAAGTCTTGCTCTGAACCAGTTCCGTGCCATCGTCGTTGGTCAAAACTGCCTTGACTTCGAAGCGATACGCATCGTTAGGCCTCAAGTCGCGGCTCACGAAGTGACGCTTTGTACCCGAGGTCGTTGTCAGATTTCCATTCACATAGACCTTGGCCGCCTCAGGCAAATTAATGGTCAAATGGACTTCATCGGGCTGGATCAGGCGACTCGATGCCAATTTGTTAACCGATTGATTAGCAGTCGATGCACCCGGCACCATTGGAATGCCGTTGGGAGGTACAACCACCGACCCTGGACTTTCATAGGTGCTTTCCATCGGAACTTCCGACGGATAGCTTTCGTAAGCTCCGTAACCCATGGACGAACCAACGCTTCCGCCACCACCCGTGCTGCCGCTCCCTTGGTACGCACCACCCATGTAGGAAGGTGCATAACTGCTGCCAGTGGAACCACCACCAGTGGAACCACCACCAGAGTAGCTGCCGCCGTAGTAGCTGCCACCTGTGGAACCACCGCCAGAAGAGCCCGAGTGACGCACCACCGAATATCGTCTCACATACCCACCATGCGAACCACCGGAACTGCCGTAACCTGAGGTAAATTGCCCTCCAGAAGAACCACCGCCTGCAGAACCACCGCCTGCAGAACCATAATAGGCCGAACGTCGAGCCGCCTTGGCGTGGACATGGTCGTGGACGCGCGAAGCGAACCTACGCAAAGGACCAACCTGCCCTCCCGAAGAACCCCCACCGCCCAAAGAACCCCCACCGCCCAAAGAACCGCCGCCTGACGATCCCCCTCCGCCCGATGAACCGCCATAGTAAGCGACTCCGCCACCGCTCGAGCCATAGCCCGCAACGTAGCCACCGCTACTCCCACCGTTGGAACCAAAACCTGCATCCGCAGGGCTCGCAACAGCAAAAACCAACGCAACCAGCGATGAAGCCGGCAACCATTTTTTCAAAGTGTTTCTCACGACGTTCCTCCAAGTCCAGGCCAAAAAACTGCGAAACCACGCAGCCGAATTCTCAGCTCTGAGAATATCCGGTTTTCCTGGCAGTTCAAGCGTTCTGGGAGGTATTTGCAGGATAGGTAAAGATGAAAGCAGCAAATTTATGCCAAATGGCCCCCCAAGCCGGGGTTTCACACTGTTGACTTGCCCTCCGCCCTGAACGATAACAAAGTATCCCACCCTCCTCCGCCCTACCTACCTACCTACCTTTCCCGCCTCTCGAACGACGCAGCACGGTGACATATGTACGTTCGCCACTCCCAGCTCCCGCATGCAATTTGCTCGCTGGCTCTATTCTGCGTTGCATGCTGCGTTCCACTCAGTAGGCCAGCCTGGGCTCAATTACGAGCTCCAGTATCGGAAATCGCCACAGCCGTCCCAATGGATATTGATGCATTGCTCGGTGAGGATCTGGCGGTTTTCGACGGATTGACTGAAACCGATAGCCTGCTTCTACGCCGACTCTCCCTGGATCTGCGACTGACCGTTCCAACCCAAGAGGAACTCGACGAATTCTTAAAGGACGATCCGCAGGATCGATGGCCTCGTTGGGTCCAACGTTTCTTGGACCATCCGCTCTACGCCGAACGCATGGTGGACTGGCTCGACAAAACTCTTTTGCAACGGCGCCCACACGTGCATGTCGATCGCCTCAAATGGCTAACCTACCTGCGTCAGGTCGTAGACGATCGCCGACCGCTCGACCAGATCGTACGCGAGTCGATCGAAGCCCGCTGGTGGACCCTGGATCATCGCGCCCAACAGCGTTTCTATTTGGATAGAGCCGGAGATCCACATGCTTTGACGCGTGACATTGGCCGCGTTTTCTTTGGTCGCGATATGCAGTGTGCTCAATGCCACGATCATCCCCAAGTCGACGACTACCTCCAGATCGACTACCACGGCCTATTGGCATTCGTCTCCCCCAGCAGTCTGATGGAAGCAAAATTCAAAGACGACAAAGGGGCTGAACAAAAGATCCAAATCTATGCCGAACGCGCCGCAGGGGATGCCGCGTTCGAGTCGGTCTTTGACAAAGGTGTTCTTTTTCGCACGGGCGTCCGCGGACCAAAGAATCCCGAGCAATTCGATCTCTACCAAGCGCCCGATGGCCGCTATGTGACGACGCGCATGCCCGACTCGCTCGACGGTGCACCGAACCCACCTTTGTCAAGCAGACGAGCCATGCTAGCCGACCAGACATCCGCAAACAATCGCTCCTTCGCAGAGAATTGGGCCAATCGCATTTGGGCCCTCATGATGGGCACCGGTCTTGTGCATCCCTTGGACATGCACCACGCCGATAACCCGCCCTCCAACCCCCAACTCCTGGATGCTCTCACCGGCCAGCTAATCGCTTCGGGATTCGACACCCAGGCTTTGATTCAACAAATCGCGTTGAGCCGCGCTTACCGACGCGGTTCGAAGATGCAGATCGAAGAATACGTTCAGCATGGATCGGTTCTCCGTTTGCCCGAAGAAAATCGAACGCGGTGGGAGTCAGAAATCGCTGAAAGAAAGCAGGCATTGGAGAATTCACTCGCTCCCCTCGCGTTGGCTGCCAAAGAGTCCCTTAAGAAGGTTTCCGAAAGCGCATCCAACTGGCGTGCCGCCCAGAAAGAACGAGTAAACCTTCGAGCCGAGCTCGATAAGACCGAAGGAGTTTTCCAAGAAGTCATGAAGAAACGAGACGAGTCGATCACTGCGTTCGATAAGGCCAAAAAGCTGCTCGATGACGCTACTGCAAAAACCAAACTACTCGAAGAAGCCCATGACAAGCTCGCGCAAGCAATCGCGATCGGTATGCCACCCGATCCCGATCTGCAAGCCGCAATGAATACCACCAAAGCCAAAGCAGAGGCCGCCAAAATATCACTCGCCGCTTTAGAAAAGGGAGTGTTGGATGCCACGGCCCTTCGCGAGGCCAATACTCCATTGCTAGAAACCGAACGCGTTAAGGTTTTGGAAGTAACGACTCGATTGCAACCGATCGAACTCAAGCTGCACGCAGCAGACGAAGTGTTCGTTGCAGCGAGATCGCTATGGCAAAAAGACCAATCCCAATACACTTCCGCCGTGCAACGTAACGGCGAACTGTCACGCTTGCAAACATGGCTTGCATCTTCGCAAGCCGAACTGACGATAGAATCCGAACAAGCCCTCGCCGTCCAATCCAAAACAGAATTGGTGGGTGCAGCGATCAAGGCTTGCAATGTGGCGATGCAACAAGTAATCAACGATCGTCAGCGGGACAACCGTTTAGCCCCAGGGCGTCCACTTTCGCCCGAACAACTGGGACTGAGTATCCTGCAGGCGACAAACGTCCTTAGTAACTACATCGCCGCCGAAACGACCGAGCTTGAAAAAACTAGCCCGCTGGCTGCGGACGCGGATCCCAAACAACGCGCTTCCAGGACATTGCAAGCGACGCGTCAAGCACTCGATAAACTTCGCGGCAACATCGACCAGTTTTCAAGCCTTTACGCGTCTGGAGTGGGTCAAACCAGCGATGAATTTTTTGCGTCGCCAGATCAAGCGCTCTTTATGGCCAACGGTGGCTCTGTGTTTCAATGGTCCGCTCCCAGCGGCAACAATGTCGCAGGACGGGTTGTGCAGCAAGCCGACTCGAATTTAGCTGCGATCACCTTGTTTCGCTCGCTGCTATCGCGAGAGCCCACGGAGCGCGAGAGCCAATGGTGCAACGAGTTGTTATGCCAGGCAGGGGACCAGAAATCCGCTATCGCACAAGAGTTGGTTTGGAGTCTGTTGACTTGTTCCGAGTTTCGAGTTTACCCATAACATTTCGTTACCACACCCCATTACCTTTTCGTTACCCTGCCCCGATACCCTTCGATACCCTTCCGTTACCCTACTTTGTGGAGCTAACCGCATGAACGTCGCACATTATGCTTGTGGATCGAACGAACATGGCTTGAGTCGCCGCCGCTTCTTGCGTCAATCCGTAAATGGCGCATTGGTCGGCGGATCGGTCGTCGGTGGCCTTGGGGCACTAACCGCCGGATTTGCAGCGGAACAACGAAAGGCTCAGGACATGCGTGTCGTCGTGTTCAATATGCACGGTGGTCTCAGCCAATTGGAAAGTTGGGACCCTAAACCGGGTACGAAAACCGGAGGCCCCTTCCGATCGATCCCGACATCGGTCCCAGGTATCCATGTCAGCGAGCTGTTACCGCAGACCGCCACGCAAATGCACCATCTCTGCTTGATGCGCGGTGTCAATACAGCCGAGGATGATCATGGCAAAGGGAGCTACCTCATGCTGACCGGCCGTCGCCAAACCGCCGCAGCGGACTATCCCCAAATCGGAGCCGTTTCGGCGAGAATGCTCAACGATGAAACCCGCGGTTTGCCTGGCCATATCGTGGTCACTCCAGGTGGAGGTGGTGGGAAAGGAAGTGAGGCTGCCTACCTCGGACCCAAGTACGCGAGCATCTCCTTGGGCGGGGACAAGCCGCCACCGAACTCAACCAAGCCGGAGTCACTCAGCGACGCTGCCGAATCCCGGCGACATGCATTTCGCCGCCAAATGGACCAAGAGTTCCTCTCGCGGCGACGGACGGCTATCACCGATGCCTACACCCATAGCTACGAACAAGGGTTGCGACTTATGGAACGTCGCGACGTTTTCGATGTCTCCAAAGAGTCCGTGAGAGATCAGGAGCGATACGGCAAACACGATCTCGGGCGTCAATGCCTCATGGCACGGCGACTGCTCGAAAACGGTGTGTCGTTCGTTCAAGTAACCCATTCGAACTACGATACTCATAACGAGAACTTCAATTTCCATATCGAACAACTCGGTGAATTTGATCAAGCGTTTGCGTCCTTCATCGCAGACCTGTACGAACGCTGTTTGCTGGAAAAAACCTTGGTCGTCGTCCTGAGCGAGTTCGGTCGAACTCCCAACATCAACTTGTACTACGGCCGAGACCATTGGTCCAAGGCTTGGTCGATCGTCATGGCTGGTGCCAAGGTCGCCCGGGGAGCAGTCTACGGAAAAACCAATGAAACGGGCACCGAAGTGATCGATGGACAAGTTGAACATGGAGCGCTGTTCCATACCTACCTCCAAGCGGTCGGGGTCGACTCCTCGCAATCGCTGGCTGTCGATGGTCGTGAGCTCCCTATCGCGGATCCCGCTGCTGCGCCCGTTTGGAAGGTCCTAAGCTAACGTGACCAACGCTTTTGACATCACCAAAACGCATGTGGTTCACCAATGGAAACACGACGCTCCACTGATCGCGTGCAGGATCTCGCCGGATGGCCAACAAGCTGTTAGCAGTTCCGAGGATTCAAGCTTGCAACTGTGGAGTATCCCCAAAGGCGAACGCACTATCTTGAAGGGGCATGAGAGTTGGGCCCACGCGCTTTGCTATAGCCGCGATAGCCAACAACTGGTCTCGGGTGGTTGCGATGGGAAACTAATCTGGTGGTCAGTTCGGAGTGAAAGAGCGGCTGTCGATCGAAAGTTCGATGCGCACGCCGGTTGGATTCGGGCGGTAGCGATTTCACCCGACGGCACAACGTTGGCGTCGGTCGGAAACGATAAAGTCGTCAGGCTATGGAACATGGCGACCGGGGAACAAATAGAGGAGTTGGTCGGTCACGAACGCCAAATCTTTAGCGTCCAGTTTCACCCCGATGGGGTTTCGCTCATGACGGCCGATTTATTAGGAAAGATCCACATTTGGAACATGCCTGATCGCAAACTCGAAAGATCCATCGATGCCAAGCCGCTATACGAGGAAAACAAAGGCCAAGCCGCCGAATATGGCGGCGTTCGCACGATGGCATTCCACCTAGAACGCAACGAACTCTTGGCGGGTGGAACCCACAAGGCCACCAACCCTTTTGGAGCGGTGCATGAACCTTTGGTTTTGCGATTTCAGTGGAGCGATGGCGTGCTTAAAAAGTCGCACGCCTGCGAAGGTGTTCCCGGGGGCCTCGTCTGGCGAGTGCAGTGGCTTGGTGACGGGACCGCCATCGGTGTCTCAGGCGGTTCGACAGGCGGGATATTGCTTTTCTTCCAAGACTCCCAGGAGAAAGAAGTCCATCGGTTCATGCTCCCCTCTTTGGCCCGAGACATGGATGTTCATCTGGCAAGCAATCTCATCGCGACCGCTCACCACGATTCCCACCTGCGCATTTCCGGCATGTTTGCAAAGTCCTAACTCCGTTCACGAAACACTTCTTTGGAATCGCTGTCTGAGTACCTCTACTCGTGCGACTCTACCTGTTCGCGAACCCAAGTTGCGTAGGCATGCGTCGCTTGGATTGGCATGACCACGATCTGCGGTAATGCATAAGGGTGGTGGTCGCGAATACGGTCGACGACAGCCGTTTGGCCCAGTTCGGTAGTTTTGCATTGGAGCGAGTATTCTTCCTCGCGCTGCACGGCACCCTGCCAGCGATACACGCTGAGGATGGGGCCTGCGATATGTACGCAGGCGCACAGTCGCGACTCAAGCAACCCATTGGCCATGTCCAACGCGGCTGAATGATTTGGTAAAGTCGTTGTAATCTCGACGATCCCGGAAAACTCCGCGATCAAGCCAACCCTCGATCCACTAGCTGGCGTTCCTGGCACTCCTCCTCCAAGATCTCACGATGCAACCGCTGAAACTGATCCGACATGTCGGCGATCTCATCCCGCTGCGGGTCGTAGTTCTGGACGTGATGGATCGTCATGTCGAGCTGATCGATGAGCCGACATTGCCAGCACTCGATCTCTCGCAGATCGGAATAAAGGTTGGGGTGTTGGCACGCGACATTCTCCAAGTAGCCTTTCCCTGCGATGCGCGTAAAGTGCTGGTCGAGGACCCAGCGAAAACTGACCAGATGCTCCATGAGTTTGCTCCAGGTCACACGCTGGTGCGGATGTTCCATCCAGGAACGAAAATCTTGTTCAAGTTCGGCGAGCCCCTCCTCGATGCCGGACTGACTGTGATTGAGGCACATTTTCATGCCGTTAAACTCCGGAACGTTTCGATTCATCGCTAAGAACCTCAAACTGATACGGGATACTGACGTTGAGAAATGGGATGCCGATCTAAGTGGCGCAAAGTCTTTGTCTTTGGTAGTTTCGCAAACGAAACCGTATCCCGTCAAGCATTTTCAGGAAATATGTTGTCGCCCATCGCCGAAAATCGCTCCCAAGGGTTGGCAAAATTAGTTGCACGACCTTAGTTGCACGACGCTCCGCGTCGTGATTCCAACGACGCGCAGCGTCGCGCAAGTATGCCTGTTACGCGGCTTTCGATCGCGTGGATCGTTGTAACTCTATTTGGAATGTGCTGCGTTGAAATGCGAGGTATTCAACTACTTGACGCCCAGGTGAACATTGATGAAACACAACACGCGCAGCGCGGAGCTCTATGGCCATCCAGTGCACGCACTTGACTCAACCGATGCAATCCACTGCGATGCTTGCGTTTTCCTCTTGCTGAAAAAGATCGTTCAGCATCGAATCGTCAACGAACGTCGCTCGCGGCTATCCGCGAAACGATCACCGCACGCTTGCGATGGCAAGATGTTGCCGATTAGCACTCTCGAATTCGGGCGTCGCGATCGATCGTTGAAGGATTTTAACTTCCACCGTTTCATCGTGCGAAGTGGACGAAAAAATCTCGTCTTGGAAGGAACGATTGGCAGACAAAAATTTATTGCTCATCTTCGAGACGATGGCGCAAGAACTGACACAAAAAGAGATGGCAAGACAATTGCGAGTAAGCACTCGCACAATCCAAAAACGCGTCTATAGAATACGAGCTTGTCTAGCTGATATCAATGCTATCGCGACCACAAGCCAACCAACAAACCAACAAACCAACAAACCAACAAACAGATGCCTGAATCCGTTCAGGGTTTCAAGAAATTTGAGAGTTTCTACAAAATCCGACCGAAACGCGTTCGTGTTGAAGCAAAGAATGGTGCTTCTATTCACGAGGTCGTTTTGGAAAACTTACACAAATCGCAGGGGTTTCCTAATGGTTTTTTTGTAGTTTGGTTTTGTCCGCGACGATAGTCTTGGGCGATGACGAGACGGGGAGAACGGTGATGTGTTACCTGAGGCATTTAGACATTTGCAGTTGAACACGGACTTTTACTGGGGTGAGGGTGATGACATCATATATCGTTTAGTGAAGTTGGATCGCAACATGATGGACCATGGAGCTGGAAGATTGGTCAACCCAATGATGATTCCCTTCGCAGGTTCTCTGGCGAGTAAATTACCTTCAGGGCAAAGGACTATATTTGGTGGTGCTTCGCTCCTCGATCCGGACGAAATTAGTACTGGTTGGATCGAGGGAGATAAGGTTTTTGGAGTTGTGGGAGGCAAGAGGGATTGTTCACGTGTATTCGCTTTTGACGAGACGTGTCATGGCGTAGTTGACGCGCGTCTGTATATACATCCAAAGAATTTATTCGTTAGCGTACCCTCCAAGCAGTTTTCACCAGCAGTCATCACTAAAACCAAATGGAAAGAGTTACCGACAATTGGTTGGAGACCAGTTGAAGCAGAAGACGTCTCAGATCAGGGCCCTTCTACGTCCCGCACACGGACAAACGTCTTGACGAAATTGAAATGGTTCACAGAAGAGTTTCCGGATAGAGTTTCTGAGCCAAAGGATATGGAAGCAAAATTAGGGCAAAAGACGACCCTCCAAAAGTTGTTTGAATAGCGTGAATAGCTTGCCCTCTTTGCTGCTGCCTTAGGAACCTGATACGGTGCAACAGTCACTGCTAAATTGCACCTAAAGAGGGAGGTTGTTTTACTCCGCTTTATGTGGCTTTGGCACGCTCTTCCATCGAGTGGATTGCTGTGCGCCTTTCGGTGAGGCAACACGAAGTGGAAATGTAGTTGTCGCCGAACAGTCTTCGTCGTTCGTTGCTCGCATATCCCCCAGATCAACTTGAGCGAAGGACCCGAGGAGACACGTTTCGGCGTTCTCCGAACAGATGCATT
>Ga0105044_10013323_pt1 | contig 11165 bp, 10 predicted proteins | sample MAT01_FD_78092 | JGI IMG/M metagenome (GOLD analysis project Ga0105044, IMG submission 78092) | Freshwater microbial communities from Lake Fryxell liftoff mats and glacier meltwater in Antarctica - MAT-01 | ecosystem: Environmental > Aquatic > Freshwater > Ice > Liftoff microbial mat | place... | reverse complement strand
CTTGTGCCGTAGCCTTCCCAGGTGAACTCATCTACTGAGCCGCCTTCAAGTTCGCCCGTGCCTTTTTTGATGGCGCGTTCGATGTTCTCACGCGGCATATTCACGGATTTGGCTTTTTCAATCGCCAATTTCAGCTTGGCGTTGCTTTTTTCATCGCCGCCGCCTTCACGGGCAGCAATAGTGACATCGCGGCCCACCCGTGTGAAGATTTTGCCACGCTTGGCGTCTTCCGCACCTTTTTTACGCTTGATCGTTGACCACTTACTATGCCCTGACATATTCTGCGCTCCATAAAATCTTGCCCTAAGTCGGAGGCTATTATACTGGAAAAGTGAGCCTCGGAGCGAGAGTGGGCTATGCTATAATCCGCACGCTCTCACCCATGTCAGGGGACATACTCGTGTCACAAGCGGCCCTCACGATTCCATCCCGCCCGCCCGCCAAACAAATTGAACGTATGGCCTGGGCCATCGTGTGGTTTTCGTTCGTCCTTTTTTGTGCGGTCTGCATTGCCATCACGACAGGCGTCTATGCCTTTCTGTTTTATTCTGTCGTCCCGCTCAATGTTGAAGCCCAGGTGGGCAAGGGGACGGTTGTCATCTCCTCTGCCGACGCCGGGGAGCGCGGCCAGCGCGTGCGTGAAAATCTCCCGATGCGGCCCGCGCAGATGAGCACCGACGCCCTGTCTCAGGCGACCCTGGTGTTCAATATCCCCGAAGACACGCATACCCAGTTTGTGGCAGCAGTGACGCTCAAGAGCAACAGCAGTATCACGCTGCGACGGGCCAATCGCCCCCGCTTTGACTCAAGCAGCGGGCGCTATGAAATTGAACTGTCGGATTTAAAAGGCGATATCGAAGTTGTCATCGGGAACACCGATACACGCCAGGTCTGGATTCAAATTACCACGCTGCGCGATGAAACCGTGACCCTGACCCAGCCGGGACGCTATGTCATTTCAGCCTCAGATTTGCGCGTGCAGGTGGCAAATCGGCGCGGTGAGGCGATTCTCTCATCGGCGGATGGCTCCTACAATTTATTGCTGCCTGCGGGCCAGGATGGGCTGCTGGTGGCGGGACGGACGCCCGTCACCTCGCCGCCGCGCACCAACCTCATCGATCATGGCCTGTTCATCTTCGATGCCCTCAATACCACCAATGAATCAACAGTAGAGGACAAGATTCAACTGCCCATCCATTGGGGCTGTGCCAATGCCCAGAAAGAGGCTCCGCGTGGGGCCTACAATGTGGCGCAATCGGAAGGGCGCACCGCCTTAGAACTCGCACGAGGTAACAATGCCACCACGAATGGCGAAACGCGCTGCAAGCAAACCTATGCCCCGCCCGGCCTGGATGTGACGGGTTACAGCTTTCTGGAGTTGGAGACGACCTTCCTGATTCAATATCAATCGATCAGTGAGTGCGGCGTTGAGGGCAGCGAATGCCCGCTGATGATGCATCTCCTCTACACGGATGTTCATGGCGTGCAGCGCGAGTGGTATCAGGGCTTTTATTCATTGCTTGACCCGCTGTATGACTTCTATAAATCGCGCTGTGCGAGCTGCACCCAGGATCATGAGCAGATCAATGAGAAGGTGTGGTACACCTACGAGAGCGGCAATCTGCTCAACATCTTCCCGTCGGATGCGCTGCCTGCGACCATCAACATGATTGAGTTGTATGCATCAGGGCATCAATATGATGTGTATATCGGGGAGATTTCGCTGTTTGCAGGCATCGTAGAAGCTGTCCCGCCGGATGGAACTGCGCCGTTGGGGACGAAGCCTTAGAGACGATTTAAGGATTAACGGTTTTTTGGGGTTGGATCAATGGGATGGGAGGGTTTGGCACGCCAAACCCCTACAAAACCTCCATTTTGACCCGTAGGGACACGACCTGCCGTGTCCACCCATGCGGACGAGGCGGGCCTCATCCCTACATACGGCCCTCTACAAAAACGCTGCGAACATGGAATGGCAATCTACGAAAACCCCAATCCTTTTTCCTTCAATGATACCCATCCCTGCCGCCCCATGATGAGATGATCGATGACCTGCACATCCAGCAGGTGGCCTGCATCCACGAGCGTGCGCGTGAACTGCACATCCTGCGGCGAGGGCTGCGGATCGCCGGAGGGATGGTTGTGAGCCAGGATGAAGGCGGGCGCATTGTGGGCCAGCACCTCACGGAAGATTTCGCCTGTTCGCAAAATCGTCATGTTGACCGTGCCGATATAAATCGTGGGGATAGCGAGTACCTGCTTTTGACTGTCGAGCAAAATCAAACACACATGCTCCTGGCGCAGATGTGTCATGGTGCGAAGCAGGTGGGCGGCATCAGCAGCGGTGTGAATCACTGTTTGCGAGAAGGGGGCAGGCTGTTGGGCGCGGCGCGTCCACTCAGCCAGGGCCTCCAAACATATTTTGTCCTCATCGCTTATACGTGGAATGCTGTGCAAACGCTCTAAGGGCAAGTGGATCAGGCCCGCTATGCCGCCGACATGGGTCAAAATCCGTGATACATCATCAAGACTCTGGGCATGGGGGAGCAAAATTGCGAGTAAATCTGTATCTGAAAGCTGTGTCTCAGGCACAGTCGATCCTTTACACCAGACAAGAACATGCCTAGTGTACCATTCCTCCGCAATTGCGCGTCATGTGGGGCGTGCTATGATAGCCACAGATGCAAAACACGGCGTTTAAGGACGTGCGGCTATGGGGTTTGACATTAACGAAGGCGTGCTACTCGGCGCGGCGGTGTACGGCGGCGTCATTTTAGCGGTCTTCTGGCTGGCGTTGGTGCTGTGGACGTGGCGCGATATGAAGTCGCGCAGCCGCGATGGAGTGGCGCGTTTGCTGGTCACGCTGCTGGTAGCAGTGCTGAATGTGCCGGGCGTATTCATCTATATCCTGCTGCGTCCGCGTGAAACGCTCTCAGAAGCCTACGAACGCTCTCTGGAAGAAGAAGCCCTGCTGCAAGAGATCGAAGAGAAGCCCGCCTGTCCGGGCTGCGGCCAGCGTGTGCTGGCGCAGTGGCAGGTCTGCCCAGCGTGCCATACGCGCTTGAAGCGCCCGTGCCGTACCTGTCACAATCTGCTGGAACTGTCTTGGGATGTCTGCCCGTTCTGTGCGGCCTCACAGCCTGCCTATATGCCGCAGGATGAGGTCGTGAACTCGTCGCGCCATGTGCAGCGCCAGCCGCCGCGTGCGCCGCACAGCCCCGGCGCTGTGCCGGATATTGCCGATAAATGGCTTGCGCCGACGGCCCGCCAGCGCGGAACTGCCGCCCGTCCCACTGCATCCACTGATTATCCCGCAGAGCAGCCCGGCTTTGTGGATGACAACACGGCCTATTAAGTCGCATGGCACTCTCTCTGCGTGAACTCAATGATCGTGTCAAAAAAGAGGCAGCCTTCGTCGAGCCGCTTCTGGCGGAAATCCGCCGCGTCATCGTGGGGCAGGATGCGCTCCTGCACCGCCTGCTGATCGCGCTGCTGTGTGATGGGCATGTACTGATCGAAGGTGTGCCGGGGCTGGCGAAAACGCTCACCGTCCGCACGTTGGCAGCAGCGATTCAGGTGCATTTTCAGCGCATACAATTTACGCCCGATCTGCTGCCGTCGGATTTGATCGGCACGCAGATTTATCATCCGGCCAGCGGCGAATTTCGTCCGCGCAAAGGCCCGATTTTCAGCCAGATCGTGCTGGCCGATGAGATCAACCGCGCTCCGGCTAAAGTCCAATCGGCGCTGCTGGAAGCGATGGAAGAGCGCCAAGTCACGCTTGGCGATGAGACATTCAAGCTGGATGATCCATTCCTTGTGCTGGCGACGCAAAATCCGCTTGAGCAGGAAGGCACGTATCCGCTGCCAGAAGCGCAGTTGGATCGCTTCATGTTCAAGGTCATCGTGACCTATCCCACGCGGGCGCAGGAGCGCGAAGTCTTGCAGCGCATGACCGCCGAAGAACTGCCCGCTGTCAAAGCGATTCTGGATGCGGCACGGTTGCGACAGGCGCGGCAGGTGGTAAAAGGCGTGTATGTGGACGACAAAATTCATGAGTATGTGCTGGATATCATCAGCGCGACCCGCCAGCCCGCCGAGCACAATCTCAAAAATCTCGCTCCTTTGATCGAAGTCGGGGCCTCACCGCGTGCGACCTTGTGGCTCGTCAAGGCGGCAAAGGCTCATGCCTTCCTCGCCGGGCGCGGCTATGTGACGCCCGATGATGTCAAACGTCTTGCGCCTGATATTTTGCGCCATCGCCTGCAACTGACGTTTGAGGCGCAGGCCGATGGGGTGACAGCGCAGCAAATTATCCAGAAGATACTCAACACCATCCAAGTCCCATAATGCCATCATCCAAGACTCTCCTCCGCGTTCGCCGCATTGAATTTAAGACGCGCCGCCTCGTGAGCGATCTGCTGGCCGGAGCCTATGAATCGCGCTACAAGGGTCGCGGCATCATGTTTGCCGGGGTGCGCCCGTATGAGGCGGGCGATGATATCCGCATGATGGATTGGAAGGTGACAGCCCGCACTGGAGAGCCATATATCCGCCAATCGGTGGAGGAGCGCGAACTGACGGTGATGCTGGTGCTGGATGGTAGCGCATCGCTGGTGTTTGGTACGGTGGATCGAGAGAAGCGCGAGGCCGCTGCTGAGGTGTGTGCGCTGCTGACTCTGATCGCCATGCGCAAGCAGGATCGCGTCGGGCTGGTGGTCTTCACCGAACAGTTGGAGCTGTATATCCCGCCGCGCAAAGGCCGTACCCATCTTCTGCATCTCATCCAGGCGATTATGACATTTCAGCCCACAGGCACAGGCAGTGATCTCATGCGGGCGCTGCGCCGCGTGCAGCAGGCGTTAAGACCGGGTGCGATTGTGTTTGTGCTGTCGGATTTTCTGATGCCCATTGATGACTATGGCCGCACATTGGCGATTTTGTCGCGCAAGCATCAGGTGGCGGCGCTGTGCCTCACCGACCCGCTTGAGGCTGCCATGCCCAACCTGGGGCTGATGACGCTGCAAGATGCTGAGACAGGCGCCGTAGAATGGCTCGATACCGCGTCCTCGCAATGGCAGGCCCAGTTTCAGCAGCAGCGGGCGGCATTTCTGGCGGAGCGCACCGAGGCCTTTCAGCGGGCACGGGTCAATCTGATTGAGATGCAGGCGGGCGATGATCCGGTGCGCGTGCTCATGCGGGTCTTCCGCAAGGCAGGGACATAATGCGCGATGTCTTGGGTATTATATTTGGATGTGTAGGGGAATGGCACGTCATGCCCATCTTATCCCTTAATGTTCAAAATAGGCTCATGCGCTTTTGTAGGGGCACGATGCATCGTGCCCCTACGCCAATCCCAAACCAATTTGATAATTTGCAATATCGGTTATATATAACCCTATCGTATCTCATAGTCATAAGTCTTTTGGGAATTATTCTCTCCCCTGTGGCGGCACAAACAGCAACAAGGGTTTCTCCCGTCATTGATGCTGAACAGTCCAATATTATTACGGCGTATTTCACGACCTCCAATCCTACACCGCGCATCGGCGAACCCTTCACGCTGACGCTGACGGTAGAAGTGCCAGCAGGGGTGCAACTGGTCGCTTTTCCGACGCTGACGGAGAATATGCTGCCGCTCAAAATCCTGCTGACGGATGCCGTGAAAACGGTGGGGCGCACCCAATCGCAAACTTATACGGCGGCCATGTGGGGCGCGGGGCATTACATCACGCCTGAGATGCCCGTGACGGTGCTCTATCAGGGAGCGCAGGTGAGCAATCCGGTGCGCTCGGCGACGATTGATGTCCTGTCGGCCATTCCTGATCCGCAGGCGGAGCTTGCGCCGCGCTCGGCCCGCCCGCCGCGTGATGTACCGTATATCTCGCCGCTGTGGATCGTGGGAGCCGTCTTCGCGCTTCTGGTCATCATCGTTCTGGTCAGGCGCTTTGTGCGGCGCGAGGCGCGACGGGTGGCGGCTCCGCGCATTGGCACGCCCGCTCAGATTGCGCTGGCCCAATTGGAAGATTTGAAGGCGCAAAAGATCGCGCCTGATCTGCTGTATCCGCTGGTGGCCGATCATCTGCGGAGGTATGTGCAGGCTCGCAGCGCACTGGTCATCGCCGATCTGACGACACAGGAGGTCATGAGCGCCCTGAAAACGCAAACGCCGCTGACAGAAGCATCGCGCCGCTTGCTCGAACAAATTTTAGAGCAGGCCGATCTGGTGAAGTTCGCTCGTTTCTCGCCCGATGACACGCAGGGTATACGCACGATCAACGCGGCGATCCGCTGGCTGCGCGAGGCTGAGATGGGATGGGACGCATGATCGATTTTCGCTTTGCCTCGCCGCTCGTCTTCCTCGCGCTGATTCCATTTTTGATCGGCCTGTATTTCTGGTTGCGGCGCGAACGGCGTGCGCCGCCTGTGCTGCGCTATTCCGATACGCGCCTGCTGCGCGGCCTGCCTGTCGGCTGGCGTGTGCGCTTGCGGCGTCTACCCGATGTGCTGCGATTGGCCGCGGCAGGTGTTCTGCTCATCGTGGTCGCCCGTCCGCAAACAGGCACGGCCCTCACGACGATTCGCGGGCAGGGCGTTGATCTGGTCATTGCGCTGGATGTGTCGGACAGCATGGGAACACAAGATTTTGGCGATTATACGCGCCTGGACGCGGCCCGCATCGTGCTGGACAATTTGATTGCCGAACGGAACACAGATCGCATCGGCCTCATCACATTTGCAGGCGATGCCGTGTACGAAGCCCCGCCCACGCTCGATAGCAATCTTGTGCGGCGGATTCTCGCGCAGGTGCGTCTCGCTTCTGATAACGGACGGAGCAATCTCACGGCGATGGGCGTCGGGTTGGCGGCGGCGGCCTCCCTGCTGAAAGATAGCCAGGCCCCTAGTAAAGTGATCCTGCTCATGACCGATGGAGTCAACAACGCCGGTCTCGTTGATCCGCAGACGGCGGCACAGGCGGCCCATGCGCTGGGTATTCGCGTGTATACGATTGGCATGGGGCAGCCCGGCGGCGATCTCGATGAGGCGGCGCTGCGACAGGTGGCTGTGCTGGCCGATGGACGCTACTTCGCGGCAGCCGAGATGAGCGATTTGCAGACGATCACGGCGCAGATTGATCAGTTGGAGCGTTCGCCCGGTGAGCGCAATCTGCGTGTGCGCTGGCAGGAGCAGGCGCAGAGTTGGCTTTTATTGGCGCTGGTGCTGCTGCTGCTGGAGCGCGTGTTACGCTTGACAATCTTCCAGACGATTCCATAAATGGCGACACGGATGATGTGTGCGCGGTACGATTGAAATGACTCTATGACTGTTTTATCGCCTTATTTCCTGTTTCTCCTCGTGCTGCTTCCGCTGATGCTGATCGTTATGCTCTGGCGGGCCTCGGTACGGGCGGCGGCGCTGCGACGGGTGGGCGATGCAGAACTCGTGCAGCGATTGCTGTCACGCATATCGCCGTTGCGCCGCCGCCTGCGGGCTGTGCTGTGGCTGATCGCGCTCACCAGCCTGATCCTGGCGCTGGCCCGCCCGACGTGGAGCAGCGAGTTGCAGCGGGTGGATAAATCCGGCGCGGCGATCATGCTGGTGTTGGATGTGAGCCGCAGCATGGATGCCCAGGATATCGCACCGTCGCGCCTGGAACGAGCCAAGCTCGATCTGTACGATTTCATCGGGCAGATGAGCGGCAATGATGTGGGCATCGTGCTGTTTGCAGGCGAGGCCCGCCCCTATCTGCCGCTGACATTTGATCTGGACACGGCCCGCCTCTTTTTGCAGGCCGCCACGTCAGATCGCCTCTCGCCGCAGGGGACAGCGCTTGAGAGCGGCCTGCGCGAGGCCATGCTGCGATTGGCCGCCAGCGGCAGTGAGCAGCGCGTCATTATCATCGTGAGCGACGGTGAGAATCATGCGGGTGATGCGCTGGCCGCCGCCAAAGATGCCGCCGCCCAGGGCATCGTCATTCATACAGTGGGCTATGGCACAGCCGACGGTGCGCCCATCCCGATTTTTGATGTCAATGGACAGATCGCTGATTACAAGCACGATGCCAAAAATGAACTCATCTCGACCAAACGCAATGACACGCTGCTCAAACAGCTTGCCGATACGGGCAAAGGCATGGCGATCATGATGGACAGCGGCGCAAACTGGCAGCCGATTTTACAGGCGGTGCAGGCGCTGACGCCGGGGACGTTGGGCGAGGAATTTACAACGCGCCCGCTGGAACAGTTCCCCTTATTCGCGGCCTTAGCGCTGCTGGCTCTGCTGTGCGAGATCGTTTTGCCGGAGATACGGCGGGAGGCGCTATGACGCGCAAATGGCTGTGCCTGATCGGGCTGATGCTTACGGCGTGTACGGTCAACCCGGCTGAACGCAACAACGCTGCCAATGCCTTGAGCGGGCAGGGCGATTATCAGCAGGCTGTTGCTGCCTATCAAGCGGCGCAGGTGGCGGCCCCCGATGAGGGCCTGTATTACTTCAATGCGGCGCAGGCATATATGGGCAGCGGCGATGCAGCACAGGCGGTGGCGATGCTGCGCCAGGCGATCAAGCGCGGCACGCCTGACACGCAGACGCTGGCATATTACAATCTTGGCACGCTGTATATGCAGGGCGGGCAGTATCATGAGGCGGCGGATGCCTTCCAGCAGGCGCTGCTCATCACGCCCGATGATGCCGATGCGCGTTACAACCTTGAATTGGCGGTGCTGTATTTTGATCGCCCCACACCGACGCCGCTAGAGCAAAAGACCCGCCCCGAAGATCAGCAGGCAAATCCATCTGTGACACCGACGCCCAATCCCGCTGTACCCAACCAGCCCAGCCCCACGCCCACACCGCCCGCCGATGCGCCGCCCGATGGCCCGACACCTGTTGGCGCTCTGAATGGCGAGCAGTTGAGCGATCAGCAAAAATCGACGCCGCAGCCGCGACACGGCGGCGAGATGAAGGCCGAAGATGCCCGCCGCCTGCTGGATACGATTGAGTCGAAGCAGCCCGGCGTGGGCGGGATGCCTGAATATCCCACCCCCATGACGACGCCCCTCGGCGGCATGGATTGGTAACCCACTTTTTATTCTATATATCGAATTCCGATGTATAATGTGATGAAGAGAACACAACAAAGACCCGACAATGCCAATGATGACCCCTATTCGTATTTGCCTCAGTGTCTGCCTTCTGATCGTGTGTCTTGGCATGATGCCTGCTGTAAGCGCACAGGCTCAGGTTGCCCCTGACTTCGTAGAGGCGGTGGTTGACCACACAACGGCCTTTGTGGGCGAGCCGATCCTGTATACATGGCGCTGGTATCTGGCGCTGGCAAATGTCGATGCGACGGAACAGAGCGTCCCGGTGGGTCTGCCTAAATTTGATGCGTTTGGGCAGGAGAAGCAGGAGATCACCACCGAGTCAACCATTCGCAGCGGGCAGACCTATCAGGTCATCACGCAGCAGATTGTGCTGTATCCGCTGCGCGTGGGAGTTTACACGCTCGATCCTATTCATATCGTCATGCCTGAGACGCCCTATACACCTGAGACACCCATCCAAAGCGCCGCCATCATGCTCACTATTCGCCCTCTGCCCGCCAATGCGCCTGCGACCTTTGGCAATGCGGTGGGGCAGTTTGATCTTAAGGCCCGTCTTGATCGACAGGAGGCTAAAACAGGCGAACCCCTCACGCTCATCTGGACGATCACAGGGGCGGGGAATGGGCCGCTGATCACGACGCCCGTCCTCAACCCTGGGGCGGCATGGCGCGTGTATGGGGACAAGAGCACGACACGGCGTGATGGGCCGCTGCTGGGAGAGCGGGTGTTTACATGGTCGGTGATTCCGCTACAACCGGGAACGCTGATATTTCCCTCGCAAAATTGGACTTTTTTCAATCCGCAAACGAGCCAGTATGAGACGCGGGCGACGGAACCCTTCCCGGTGAGCGTGACAGGCAAAGCCATCGCAGAGCCACAGGCCAATGCTCTTGCCGCAACGCCAACGCTGTATCCGCTGGATTACGGCCCGATGTCGGGGTTGTATCGTGATGATAGTACAGGCCGTGAGCCGCCCGCGATTATGATTGATTATCACGGCCCGCGCACGGCTTCTCCTCGTAGTGGCATAGATGAGCTTGGGGTGAGGCTGATCGCGTTTCCGCCGGGGATCGCGCTGTTGGTCTGGTTGTGGGGTTTGGCGCGGGGACAGCGGCGCAAAGAGGGCGCTGTACCTCAAAAGCAAAAGGGTAAAGGCGCATTGCAGCCGCGCCTGAGAGCACTGGCCGAGACGCCGCCGCATGAGGTCGCGTTGGGCATTCTGGAGATTTTACGCGCTTCACTCAGTCAAAAATTTGGTGTGGCGATCACGGCTGACGATCTGGACGAGGCTATCCAGCGCCTGCCCGCCGATATGCAAGCCCAATGGCACGCCTGCGTCGATCTGGCGAAGACCGCCCGCTATGCCCCTTTCACCCAGAGTGATGCCCAACGTCTGATCCGCGATGCGGAACGGGCGATCAATCGAGCGGAGGCCCTATGATGCGCCAACGAGTGATCGTATTGATTTTCTTTGTCGTCTGTTTCGTTTGCGTCGGATCAGCGGCGGCCCAGAGTGATACAGAGAAGCTGCTGGCCGATGGCCTTGCGGCGTATCGACAGCGCGATTTTCGTCAGGCGGCGGCGCTGTGGGAGCAGGCGTCTATCCCTCAGAACTATATGTATTACGATATTGCCCGCGCCTATGAGCAGATGGATGGGTGGGGCCATGCGCGTCTGAATGATTTACAGGCGAAAGCCTACACGAATCGATATTTCCCCTGGACGCAAGAGCCTGATTTGGAGTCCGCTCTGGATCGCGGTTGGGCGCGTCAGGGGATTGAGACGCTGCATCCGCTCATCTGGCTCAAGCAGACGCTGAAAGAGATCACTCGTCCGATTGGCTGGGGCGTGGTTGGTGCGGCCTTATGGTTGGCATTCTGGATCACGATGATTGTTTTTCTCAGGCGGCGCGTGGGTCGCGGGGTACTGCTCGTGTTGGGGTGTGGCGTGCTGCTGTGGGGACTGGTCATTGGCGCGAATACCGTGTTAGACAGTGCGTTTATTGAGGCGGTGTCAGTTGAGGCGACTCCTCTTTACAGCGGCCCCGGCGCGGATTAT
>Ga0105044_10013318_pt1 | contig 11167 bp, 14 predicted proteins | sample MAT01_FD_78092 | JGI IMG/M metagenome (GOLD analysis project Ga0105044, IMG submission 78092) | Freshwater microbial communities from Lake Fryxell liftoff mats and glacier meltwater in Antarctica - MAT-01 | ecosystem: Environmental > Aquatic > Freshwater > Ice > Liftoff microbial mat | place... | reverse complement strand
GTGTGTTGAGCGTTGGCTGAAGGCTGGGTTGATGGCTGCGGACCACTTCCACCAAACGAAAGCGGGCACTCCGCAAAGAGGCGTAATCAGTCCGCTGTTTGCCAACCTGTTTTTGCAGGCGGCTTTTGACGCGTGGATGGCGCGCGAACATCCCGAAAAGCCGTTTGAACGCTATGCGGATGATGTGGTGGTGCACTGCAAGACGGAAAAGCACGCCAAATTCGTACTGTGGAGCATCGAGCAACGCCTGCGCACCTGCAAGTTGACACTGCACTCTGGCAAGACCAAGATTGTTAATCTCCGGGGAAGGGCCATGGCGCGCTACCCCAAATAGTAAGATTTTCTGGGCTTTACGATCAAGCCCTGCTTGCGTATCCTTAAGGGCAAAGCGACAGTCATGCCAAGTACGTTCGTGAGCAGCAAGTCAAAAGCGAGCATTCTGGAGAAGTTTCGAAAGCTAAACATCCACAAATGGCGCAAGCCGCTGGAGGAACTAGCACAGGCCCTCAATCCGGTGATCCGGGGAGTGCTGAACTACTACCACGCTTTCTGGGACGGTCCGATGCGCTGCGTGTGGAAGCAGCTCAATCATCGCCTGCTCAAATGGGCGAAATTGGAGAAGGGCTTGTACAAGATGGCCGCAGTCCGCTGGCTGCGCGGCCAGTATCGGCAACACCAGAACTTATTCGTCCTTTGGAAATTGGTTCATCCATTCGTACATTTAACTCACGCGATTGACGAACAAGAAGAGCCTTGTGAAGGGAGACTTTCGCTCATGGTTTTGGTGCACGGTTCCGTGGGAACCTCCCGGTGAAATTCCGGGGTGTGACCAAATAGCAGCAAGGCAAAAACACTACACCTAAAACTACATTTAGAAAAGTAAAAATAGAATGATAAAAAAACAGACCCTTAAATTTTTAAAAGACCTTAAACTCAACAACTCAAAAGAATGGCTTGAAGAAAATAGAAAAAAATATGACTTCGTAAAAAATGACGTACTTGCTTTGACAGAGCAATTAATAAAAGTGGTTGTAGATTTTGACAAGACAATTTCAAACGCATATCTTGACCCTAAAAAGTGCATTACAAGACTGAATAGAGATTTACGATTTGCAAAAGACAAAACACCTTACAAGACAGACTATTATATCGTATTAAATAAGTACGGCAAAAATAGCCCTTCGGCTTTTTATTTTCTGCATATCGAACCAGACAATTGTTTCGTTGGCGGCGGGGTTTATAATCCCCAACCAGACCAATTAAAAAAAATTAGACAAGAAATAGATTATGCTTTTGACGAGTGGACAACAATAATTAATGACAAAATATTTAAGAAAACATTTCCAAGTGGTATCAATAACTCAGGTGTTGTGAGCAGGACACCAAAAGAGTTTGACGAAGAAAATAAAGCAAGTGAATTTTTAAAGATGAAAGGGTTTTACACAATGGAAAAATTAACTGACAAAGAAATTATATCGGAGGACAAATTAAAAAAAATTATTTCTTACTTTAAAACTACAAAACCATTAGTTGACTTTTTAAACAAAGCTATTGAGAACGACTAGAGGCAAGCCCAGCTGCTAACATCGGTTTGCTGCTGTTCTGGCTGGACAATGGTAATTTCAGCTTTTAATCATTTATCATCATCATTTCCGGCTTGACCGTTTTTTAATAGTAATTTGTACTAAATTTAATCACCAGTATTTCTAATCGGCTTTTGTTGCCGGGCCGACTGTTTCCCAAATGCCAGCACAGCAGTAAGCTGTAAACGTTAGACTGTCTAAAAACGCTCCCTTTTTGTGGAAAGTATGTACTTATTTAAAGAAAAATAATATTATATTGCTTTTTTTAGTCGAGTATGCTGTTTTTACCAGGAAAGTCCCGCGATCAGCTGTACTTAATTTTCACCTCGCTAAACGAGGCAATCAGCAGCGAGAATGAAATTCGAGTTATTGATGCTTTTGTTGAGTTGCCGAATTTGAAGGCCTAGGGTTTTAAGTTTCCGCAAGGAAAAGGTTCCCTTGGCAGCCGACCAGCCTACCATCCTGCTGTTCTGTTAAAGCTGTATTTGTATAGCTACCTCAACTGGATCTGCTACTCCCGGGCTTTGGCGCGGGAATGTAGGCGGAATATTGAGTTCATTTGGCTCATGAAGGGCCTTGTGCCCGACCATAAGACAATTGCCAATTTCCGAATAGATAACCCGTAAGCCATTCGGGAGTTTTTTCACAGCGCGGTGCTCATTGCTGACTTTTTCAAGCTCATTGGCAAGAAGCTGGTAGCCGGCGACAGTATCAAGCTTCATGCCCAGAATAGCAAAAAGAACAATTTCAACAAAGGCAAGATCAAACGGCGTTTGGCTTACATTGACCAGAAGTTAGCGGAGTACCGGAAAGTTCTGGATGGATCAGGCAATGATGAGTCGTTTAGCAAAGCGGCTTTGGCTATGCACGGGCTCAAGAAGCAGGCGCGAGTCTACCGGCGCCTAGCACAGCATTTCCGTCGCAGCGGGGATAAACAGATTTCGACCTCAGACCCGGACAGCCGGCAGATGATTACGCGCAACAACATCACCGAGGTGGCCTACAATGTCCAGACCAGGGTAGATGCCGAACACAAGCCGGCCGTGGATTACTTGGTAACCAACATCAACGATTTCAAAGCCATGGGCAACATGCTTGAGCGTGAGGTGGAACAGTTTGGTACCAGTGGTTTTACGGCCTTGTACGACAAAGGCTACTACACGGGTACGGAGTTCAAGCGGGCTGAATATCTGGAAGTTACGGTCATGGTAGCTGTGCCCGAGGCAGGTAGCCAGGCACCCCATCCGGACTACAACCTGGAAGCCTTTGTATACGAAGAAAAAAAGAATCGCCATACCTGCACCCAAGGGCATACTTTAAAGACCAATGGCAACTGGTACATCAAGGACCACGGTCAGACCAAAGTGCAGGTTCGACACTTCAAAACAAATCGCTGCAAAACATGCCGGGTACTTAGCCTGTGCACCAAGAACGAAAAGGGTGGACTAATTGGACGCTCGGAGCATGGCGGATTAACTGCAGCAAATAAGGCCAGGATTGAAGCTGACCCTGACACCTACAAACTCAGGCAGCAGTAGGTAGAACATCCCTACGATACCATCAAAGGACAACGGGGAATTGATCACATTTAGACCAAGAGGTTCTTGGAATGTGCCAGTGCCGACGTTGGCTTAATCTTTACTACCTATAACATAAGGCGAATGATCAGTATCTTCTCACCAAAAACGGTCAGCCCGTTGCACAGGGGGTTAAAGGAGCTGAATAGGCTCCAATTTCCAAGCCCAAGCGGGCTTTTTGCGGGTCTGGGAAGCTAAAAGAATAGGATGGAAACCTGAGTTTACTTTTCACTACCATAGGCCTCCGGCAGCGTGACAGAAGCGTAAAATCAAAGAAAATAGGGTTGATGGACAGACTGCCGTTTGCGGTCATTGTAACGGACGACATGAAATCTGAGTATTCAAACATTAAGAGGCAAAAAAACAGACTATGAATTTTGGAAATTTTGTAACAAGCGACACAGGACTAATACACTTTATAGCTTCTATTTTTGCTCTTTTACTCGGGACGTTTATTCTAATGTTGACCAAAGGGACAACAAAACATAAGATTATTGGCAGACTTTATGCTTTGACAATGTCGGTGGTTTTGGTTACCGCCTTTATGACTTACAGACTTTTTGGAACTTGGGGAATATTTCATTGGACAGCAGTAATAAGCAGTTTGACACTTATTTGCGGACTTATACCAATTCTAATTAAGCGACCAATCGAAAATTATAAATCACTTCATTTTAGTTTTATGTATTGGAGCATTATGGGTGTTTACGGAGCGTTTGTTTCGGAGACATTGGTAAGAATGCCCAAAGTAGTAGTAGAAAGCGGAATTCCAAATAGTGTTTTTTATAATATGACCGGAATTGGGACAGCCTTGGTGATGGGTCTTGGGGTATACTTTTTTCTTAAACTTAAACCAAAATGGGACAGACAGTTTAAATAAAAAGACCAGAGTAATGAGACGATACAATAAACAACGAACCGCTAATCGAGTAAGCCGCCCTGCCAGTTTTCACTTGCAGGGAGAGGCTCTCACACCACTGTACCTACTGACCTCGTATACGGCGGTTCACGATGTACAGGAAAGGCCCATGAACGTTTGTTCAGGGCGCACTTTTAAGCAATGGTCAAGCATGGATTCATAGCCGCGTTGGGCAAGGCGTGACAGCGTGATCGTGGTCGTCAGAATCGGTGACTGGGCTATCGCCCATCCCCCTTTACGGGTCCGGCTCCATGCATAGGCCTGATGGTAGTCAACACCGAGTCGCATTAGATTATATCTCTTGCGTTCTGGTTTCTTCTAGTCCTTCCAGATGCAGTACCGCAGTCGGTTTCGCACCCAACTGTCTATCGCTCCCAGATTGCCAACTATGCTCGCTGGGCGAAAATAGTTAACCCAACCGTGTTGAACTTCTTTCAGTTGTCGTGTCCACTCGGCCAGCGTTATTGGAGCCGTTTTCCGGGCGATGCCTTTGATCTTCTCCTTCAAATTCTTCCATCCGCTTTCGCTCACCACGAGTTGATACTTACCCCGTGTTCCCTTCTCCTACGTCGGCAAGAAGGCATAGCCAAGTATTTTGAAGTGTGGCGGTCTGCGTATGTCGCTTTTCTTGCGGTTGATGGGCAGTTTGAGTTTGTTCTTTGGGAGAAGTAAAACCTCATTTCCCACCTTCCGCGTTTCCGCCTTCTTCGAGCAGTAAATACTGAAGTCGTCGGCATAGCGTTCATACTTGCATCCACGCCGTCCCAGTTCTCTGTCCAACTCATGAAGCACGATGTTAGATAGTTGCGGGCTTAGGGGGCTGCCTTGCGGCACTCCTTTTCTTCGCTTGACCAATTTACCCTCGAACATGATCGGGGCACGTAGCCATTGACGGATAAGTCGGAGCGTGGCTTTACACCTCACCTTTCGGTACAGCACAACCGTTGGAATGCCCAGTAACCGCGTCTTTCCATTGCTCTTGGGGATAAATACCCCCAGAATTGGTTGAGGGCAGTAATTGCCTTCCTTCAATGCACTTGCGATCTGATCCTTGTTCTTGCGGACGATCCACCCGGTATTTGGAACTACATCATGTTCGGACCTTCATCAGCTTACGCTGACTATTATGACCTCTGCTGACTTCCTTCTCTGCCTAAACAGCCTTAGGATATCTTTCGGTAAGACCAATACCCTTCAACCTATCCCTGCCGGATCTACTGCATAAACTCCGCTAACTTTCGGACTTCGGTGTAATGTGCAACATCATCCAGTCCATGCAGCCTCCTATCCGGTTTCTGTTCGTCAGTACAGGTCTTTGCAGGCTCGCTTACTTCAGTGCTTTGATTACTCCAAACCACCTTGCGACTTGCTAATGCTTCGGGCGTTACCCCGCGCAAAAGAGACTTTCACTCTCCGGGTATTCCTTCTTTCGGAGGAACGCTTATATTCGTTGTTCGAGGTACACACAGCAGCTATTTAAAAGTCGAGGTTTCGTTCTTCGCGGACAGTTTTGCGGGAAATGAAAGTTTAGTTTTTAAAACCAAGGTTTGTGCTAAAGGGCCCGCCTTTCGGGTAGCTGAAACGTTTTGCATCATGCTTTTGGCGACACAACGACTTCAAACTGATTGCAACTAACCAACAGAGAATTCCAGTTGACAGGACAACCCAAATCAATTCGTAATTTTGCTAAATTAGCAATCAGGAAATGAAAGAAATTTCAAAAAATACAACTATTATATTATTCATAATACTTACAGCTGTGCTTATTGTTATTTCATTTGTTTCTTTTAAAAAGGTCACGCAGTTTAATAAATCAGTTGATTGGGTGATACACAGCCATGCTGTAAAAGATAATATTATTAAATTGCGTTCCAATGTAAAAGATGCCGAGATCGGGCAGCGTGGTTATCTAATTACTAACGATACTGTTTTTCTGCAGCCTTTCATCAATGCAGAACAACACAGCCAGCTTGTCTTTGATACGCTTGATTCACTCATTAGCGACAAAACAGACCAACAAGAAAATTTAAAAAAACTTAAAGTACTTTTAGATGAACGTTATTTAATGCTGAATGAGAGGCTGAGACTTTTTAAACATGACCCAACCATAAATTTACTCACCGACAGTCTTATGCTTTTAAGTAAAAATAAAATGGACGAAGTGCGTGAACAAATTGCGCTCATCTTGCAAACAGAAGATATACTCCTGGCAAAGCGCTTACAGGATAAAGACAGTTCCGCCACTATCACACCCATTTTTTTATTACTGCTTTCTTTGTTTTCTATTGTTGCGCTTACATTTTTCTTTTTCCGTTTACAAAAAGAAACAAGCGCGCGTGTATCAACAGAAAAGTTATTTGCAGTAGAAGCAGATGCCAGAAAAAAAATAGAGGCAGTTTTAAAAGAAATTTCGGATTACAAATATGCGCTTGATGCATCCTCCATTGTTGCTGTTACCGACAAGAATGGAATTATTAAGTATGTGAACGATAACTTCTGCACAATTTCAAAATACACCCGCCAGGAATTGATAGGGCGAGACCATCGCATCATTAGTTCCGGTTATCATAACAAAGATTTTATCCGCAACATCTGGACAACCATAGCCAACGGAAAATTATGGAAAGGTGAATTGAAAAACAAAGCAAAAGATGGTACCATCTACTGGGTTGACACTACCATTGTTCCGTTTCTGAATGAGTTTGGAAAGCCTTACCAGTATGTTGCAATAAGGGCTGATATTACTGAACAGAAGGAAGCTGATGAAACAATCCGTCAAAGTGAAGAAATGTTTAAATCGATTTTTGACAATAGCCTTGCAGCAATAATTGTTGCCGATGATCAAGGGAATTATTTATCTGCCAATAAGGCAGCAAGTGAACTACTGGGTTATCAGTTTAGTGAATTATTACAAATGAATATGAGCGAATTAAATGCATCTGCAAAAGTAGGAGCAGTCGAGCGTTTAGAAGAATATATCAACAAAAGTGAAGAAATTGGTGAATTTGATTTTTTTACAAAAGCCGGTGCGTACAAATGTGTTCAATACCAGGCTATTCGCATAAAGGCTGATTTTAATTTAAGTATCATGATGGATATAACTGAAAAGAAAGACGCAAACGAACAAATTCACCTCTTGAACGCTTCCTTAGAAGAGAAAGTGAAAAGACGCACCGAAGAATTACATGAAAAAAATTTACAGCTTGAAATTGCCAATGCCGAACTTGCAACATTCAGTTATGTTGCCAGTCATGATTTAAAAGAACCCTTGCGAAAAATTCAAACATTCAGCAAATTCATCATCGAAACGGAGGAATTTTCTAATAAGACACAAGATTATTTTAACCGCATCATCAAATCAGGTGAGCGTATGGAAAACCTAATTGATGCTTTGCTAAAGTTTTCTCATATAAATGTTAATGAATTAGTTTTCATACCATGTGATTTAAATACGCTTGTCGAGGAATCAAAAAGTGATCTTTATATAAGTATCAGTGAAAAGGACGCCATAATTGAACATGAAAATCTTCCGGTAATAATGGGGGTGTATATTCAAATTTTGCAACTAATTAACAACCTGCTTGGCAATGCAATCAAATACAGCCGACCTGAAGTCAAGCCGCTTATCAAAATTACTTCTTCAATTATGGAAGGAAAACAAATTGAGCACCCGTCAGCAAACCAAGGAAAAGATTATCACGCAATAAAGATTGCCGACAACGGAATCGGTTTTGAACAAGAATATGCTAATAAAATATTTGAACTCTTTCAACGGCTTCATGGAAAAAATCAATATTCAGGAACAGGTATTGGTTTAGGCATTGTCAAAAAAATTATAACTAATCACGGGGGTTTTATTGTAGCAGAAGGAAAACCAGGCATTGGTTCAACATTCACTCTTTACATTCCAGCAACATGAATATAATATTCTTAATTGATGATGACGAAGACGACCTGCTTATATTTAAACAAGCCATTGGATCTATTAATCCATTACTGCATTGCGACACTGCAACGAACGGAAAGATTGCACTTGATAAATTAAAAGCGAACGCCTCTTTACCTCACATTATTTTTCTTGACCTCAACATGCCTATTATGAATGGGTTTGATTTTCTTGGTCACGTGAAGAGAGAGGATAGGTTAAGTAGAATCCCTGTTGTTATTTTCACCACGTCAAACAATTTAATTGACCAAAAACGTGCCAAGGAGTATGGCGCTAAATTTTTTTTGACGAAGCCTGCCGACTTTCTAGTTCTTTGTAATAAGCTTAGAGAAATTTTATCATTAGACTTTTCAAGTGATGACTATATTTCTATTAAATGACGCTTTTAAAAAGTGGGTGTCGCACGAACGCACAACAAAAAGTTTCTGCAAGGGTGGGGTGATGTGTAAGCTATAAATTTTTGGCCGTTTGTAGTGGGTTAGTTAGTTTTCGTGAAGCAATCTACGGAACTGTCTAAAGCTGCGCTAAGGCTGATCGAGTCATGGCACATTCATGAAGTAAAGTTTAACCAAGTGGGTAATTCGCCGTAGGACACAATCAATCTTTGTCGAACAGGAGAAACGGGTAAGTGTTTTGGCATCCTGTTTGTCTACGTAGTTTTAAGAAACAAGACAAAATTTATTTAAATTGGAAGATTTTTAAAATACAGTTTTCTTTAGCTAAGTTAGCTCTCGCAAGAATTTTGACGATCATGAACTTCCCAGACGATACTGATGCCCTATTAAAACGCTTTGATCCACTGCTCAGGAATTTAACTTTTCATGAGCTTACCCTACTTAATCGATTTGTTGTCGATCGAATAAAATTAATGCAAAAGGCAGGTGCGTTGGTTTCTATGGCACAGTTTAGGGTTGGGGAGCGAGTAACTTGGGATGGGAGTGATGGTATAATCCGATCGGGTATTATTATCCGACTGAATCAAAAAACTGCTTCAGTATTAACGGGCGAAGGGGGATATTGGACCGTTTCACCGCAGTTGCTGCGAAAGCAGGAGGAATGATCACTATGCTTAATTGAATGTTTGCTTTGAATCTGATAGCTAAGTGCAGCTCGTTATGGATTTCAATTCATTTCAGAATCGCACCTGCAGTTTTAACCACGAGGTTAACAATCTCGCCATCTAGGATTTTGAGGGATATTTGAATGCTTCCCCGACAACAGCTACGTTTAAAAGTAGTAAATTCGGAGTAAGACCATCAAAAAGAGCAGATTTACTGAGACGCAAATCGTCGAGATCCTGCGGATGCATGAAAAGGGTTTATCGGTAGCCGACATTTGCCGGGATCACGGCATCAGCCAACCGACTTTTTACAACTGGCAACGCAAGTACGGGGGCATGGAAGCCAACGAACTCAAGCGGCTCAAAGAGATGGAACTTGAGCTGAGCCAGTTTAAACGGATTGTAGCCGACCTGACCTTACAAAACGTGGTGTTGAAGGAGGCTTTAGGAAAAAAGGATTAGGGCCTGACGTACGGCGACGGCTGGTGGCTCACGCCCGTGAACATCACGCAATGTCCCTTCGTCAGGCCTGTAAAACCTTCTCCTTAAGTACTTCATCGTTCCGATATCAAGCCAAGAAAAAGCCGTTCGAATGCTACGCGGACGATGTGGTGGTGCCCTGCAAGACTGAAATGCAGGACAAATTTGTGCTGCGGAGCATCAAGCATCGCCTGCGCACCTGCAAGTTGACGCTGCACCCTAACAAGACCAAGATTGTTAATCTCCGGGGAAGGGCCATGGTGCGCTACCCTAAGAAGTACCATTTTCTGGGCTTTGCGAACAAGCCCTGCCTGCGTAAGATCCAGGGCAAAGCAACAGTCATGCCTGGGACTTTCGCGAGCAGCGAGGGCAATTTGGCTAAGGTCCGAAAGCCGAATATCCACAAGTTGCGCAAGCCTTTGGAGGAAGTAGCCGCGGCGCTTAATCCGATGATCCGGCGGGTGCTGAACTACTTCCGCGCTTCCTGGGACGGTCTGATACGCTGCGTGTGGAAGCAGCTCAATCATCTCCTGCTCAAATGGGCGAAGTGAAAGAAGGGCCTGCTCATGATGTGGGCGGTCCATTGGCTGCGTGGTCTTTTTCGACAACATCCTACCTTATTCGTCCATTGGAAATTGGTTGATCCATGAGTACATTTAACTCACGCGATTTATGAACAGGGAGAGCCGCGTGAAGGGAGACTTTCTGTCAACGCTTTGGTGCACGGTTCTGTGGATACCTTCCGGTGAGATTCCGGGGGGTGACACAACCGGGCGCAATGGTCACTCCGCTCCGATTTACCGTTACTGCTAACACCAACAGACAAATCCCATCAAAATAATTCTTACTTTTATAAAAGAAAATTTGGACACAAATGAAGAATATTTTTCTTGCTGATGACGACGCTGATGACCGAATGTTCTTTGGAGATGCTCTAAAGCAAGTAACCATCCTAACACAACTCACACTTTCAAACGATGGTTTAGAATTGATGCATAATCTTGAAACAGTAATCCCTGATGTCATTTTCCTTGACCTTAATATGCCGCGCAAAAACGGGTTTCAATGTTTGGAGGAAATCAGGAATACGCCCCAGTTAAAGGACATTCCAATTGTTATATTTTCAACCACAGCCAATGAAGATGCAGTGAATAAAGCGCACCAGCTTGGTGCAAATTATTATATCTGCAAGCCTCATTCGTTTGAGCTTTTGGTAAAAGCAATTGAAACGGCATTGACTCTAGTAATGTGGCCAAAACCTCAACCACCTAGAGAAAATTTTATTTTAACGATTTCCTGACGAATATATAAATGACAGAAGACAAATTAGCTACAGCTATCAAAGAACTTGCTTTTCAAAATGAGGAGAAAGAAAAGCGGGCAGCAGAGCTGATTATTGCAAACAAAGAACTTGCTTTTCAGAATGACGAAAAAGAGAAACGGGCAGTAGAATTAATCATTGCAAACAAAGAACTTGCTTTTCAGAATGACGAAAAAGAAAAACGGGCAGTAGAATTAATCATTGCAAACAAAGAACTTGCTTTTCAGAATGACGAAAAAGAAAAACGAGCAGCAGAGCTGATCATTGCAAACAAAGAACTT
>Ga0105044_10013317_pt1 | contig 11169 bp, 9 predicted proteins | sample MAT01_FD_78092 | JGI IMG/M metagenome (GOLD analysis project Ga0105044, IMG submission 78092) | Freshwater microbial communities from Lake Fryxell liftoff mats and glacier meltwater in Antarctica - MAT-01 | ecosystem: Environmental > Aquatic > Freshwater > Ice > Liftoff microbial mat | place... | reverse complement strand
CATCTCGCGCAGCATGTCCTGCTCTCCGGAGAAGCTGAGATCCATCGTGTCCTCTACCTGATCGTCGGGTTGGCTGATCGTCGGGTTGGCTGATCGTCGGGGGATCAGGGCCGCCACGCGTCGCCGCGTCGCGTCCACGGGTTGTCGTCGTCGGTGGTGGGCAGCGCGACCCGCACCGAGCAGTCGGTCTTCGCGTCGCCGTCGACCGAGAGGGTCACGAGCAGGGTGGCCCATCCGCACCCGGCGTCGTCGGTGGTCACGGCCTCGACCTTCGCGGTGAGCAGCATCGTGTCGCCGGGGAACACCGACCCTTTCATGCGGAACTTCATTCGGCCGAGCCGACCCTTCGGACCGGTCCAGTCGGTGACGTAGCGCTCGAACCAGGCGGCCTGGTTCGGCGTGTTCATGAAGATGTCCTGGGTGCCGTTTCGGTTGACCGCGAAGTCGTGGTCGTGATGCATCGGGCGCCAGTCGCGGCTCGCGAGCGCGCCGAGCACGATCGTGGAGGCGCTCACGTCGTGGCGCAGTTCGGGGAGCGTGTCGCCCGGTTGCACGTCGTCGAGCACGGCCGCCCGCTCACGGCCCTGCGGGCCGGGCCGCTCGGGCCCCGGCTCGAGCGTCTGCGACGAAGCCTTCGACGCGGACTGAGCCATGCCCTCGCCTCCGTGTGCTCCCTCCCCGCGCCGGTATCCGAACCCGGTGTACGACTCGACTCCGACCAGGTCGCCGCGCTGATTGACGTACTCGACGTCGATCACCCAGAAGCGCCCGGGGCCGAGCTTGGTCGTCTTCGGATCGCTCACCGATCGGAGCACCTGGCGGCTCGTGATCACGTCGCCGATGCGGACGGGGTCGTGGAACACGATCGTGTTGTCGGAGATGACCGCCTCGGGGAGGCCGTAGTGCGCCTTGAGGTCGAAGTGGACCTGGAGCGGGACCGCGGGTTCCGAACGGCCCGGCGACCAGTTGTGCGGGCGGAACCAGACCGAGAGCATCGTCGGCGGTGCGATCGGGCCGTCGGTGATCTCCGCGGCAACGGCGTCGTCCCAGAAGAGCGGGTTGGCGTTCTCCACCGACGAACACGTCGTCCAGATGTAGCCACGCTCCACGGGGAACTCGCCGACCTCTTCGTACTGGGGCTGACCGATGGTTCGCTCCACTGTTTCGCCTCGATCGCTCACCGATCCACCTCCTGACGCAACGTGTCCGGCGACTCCGTTGCGCTCACTCCGAGAAGCGACAGTGGATCAGTCACGCGATGGCTCCTTCGGCTCGGAGCGCGGCGATCTGTTCGGACGGGACGCCGGCCGCACCCAGGAGGAGATCGGTGTCGGTGACGGTCGGCTCGCGCACCTCGACCGGCGCGTGCGACCGCTCCATCCCGGCGAGGACGTACCCGACCTGACGGAACTCGCCGTGCCCATCGGCGCGGGCCGAGGCGAAGGCACCGCGGGCCACGAGATGCGGATCGTCGACGAGCTCGGGCACCGTGTTCACGGCACTCACGCACGTGTCGGCGGGTGCGAGCGTCGCGACCCAGTCGTCGCGGTCGCGGGTCGCGAACGCGGCGCGGAAGTCGGCCCGGATCTTCGGCTGGGCGGCGTCGTCGTTCTGGTGTCCGGCCCACTGTTCGCAGCCGAGCTCCCGACACAGGTTGGCGTAGAACCGCGGTTCGATCGCCCCGACCGCCAGCCACTTTCCGTCGCGGCAAGGATACACGTCGTAACACGCGAAGCGACCGGTGAGGAGATCGTGGCGGGGGCCCGGCACCGTTCCGGTGGCGAGGTACTCGTCGATGTTGAGCGACATCAGCGCGAGGACGCCATCGGCGACCGACACGTCGAGGTACGCACCCTCGCCGGTGGTGGATCGGTGCACGAGCGCGGCGAGGATCGCGATCACCGCATGCATCCCACCACCCGCACCGTCGCCGATCGTGGCGCCGGGGAGCGCGGGGCCGCCCTCCGCGTCGCGGCCCGAGCAGTCGAGGTAGCCGCCGAGTGCGAGGTAGTTCAGGTCGTGGCCGGCCCACTGCGACGACGGACCGTCCTGCCCGTAGCCGCTGGTCGAGCAGTAGACGACGGACTCGTTCACCGCCTTGACCGGTTCGTACCCGATGCCGAGGCGGTCGACCACGCCCGGCCGGAAGCTCTCGATCACCACGTCGGCGGTCGTGGCGAGACGCAGGAACGCTTCGCGGCCGGCGTCGAGCTTCAGGTCGAACAGCGCGCGTTGCATGTTGCGATGGCCGGCGTACGCGTAGAAGGGCGGCGTGATCTGCACACCGCCGTCTTTCGGTGTCGGTCCGACCTTGATCACCGTCGCGCCGTAGTCGGCCAGCCAGCGCGAGGTGCGCGCGGCCGGTCCGACGCTCGCCAGATCGAGCACGGTGACGCCGCGCAGCATCAGAAGTTCTTCGGGAGACCGAGGCCGCGGCGGGCGATGATGTTCTTCTGGATCTCGGAGGAGCCGCCGCCGATCGTGTCGATCACGGTGTAGCGGTAGGTCGACTCGGATCGTCCCGCCATCGGGGCCTCTTCGGTCCGCACCCGGAGTTGCGTCCCGGGGGCGCCGAGGTCCATCGCGGCGTTGGCGAGCCGGCGGGAGAATTCCGTGGCGAAGAGCTTGTACTGCGACGACTCGATCGTGGGCGGCGGCGCGCCCTCGACCTTCTCCGCTTTCACCGACTCGTCGACCACCCGCAGGCCGAGAACGCGTGCGACCTCGGCGTCGGTGTGCAGCCGGGCGATCCGTTGCCGGACGACCGGATCGTCGCGGAGCGGCTCTCCGTCACGCGTCGCGGTCCGCACGTAGTCGGTGAGCACGTCGAGCCGCTGCTTGATCGGCGAGAACGTGAACATGGTGAAGCGCTCGAGGTCGAGGGCTTGCGAGATGTACTGGAATCCCTTGCCGACGTCGCCGACCACGTAGTCGTCGGGGACGAAGACGTCTTCGATGAACACCTCGTTGGTGCGTTCGTCGCCCATGGTCCAGATCCCGCGGATCTCCACGCCGGGATCGTCGAGCGGCACGAGCATGAGCGTGATGCCGCGGTGCTTCTCGTTCGGGTCGGTGCGGGTGCCGAGCCAGTACCACTCGGCGAAGTGCGCCGAGGTGGTCCAGGTCTTCTGGCCGTTCAGCACCCAACCCGAGACGCCGTCGCGCTCGGTGCGTTCGGCCTTCAGCCGCATCGACGCCGCGTCGGAGCCGGCGTTGGGCTCGCTGTAGCCGACCGCGAACTCGACGTCGTTGGCGAGGATCATCGGCAGGAACTTCTCCTTGAGGAAGTCGTTGCCGTGCGCGATGAGGGTCTTGCCGATGATGCCGACGCCCTTGCCGATCTGCGGCCCGCCCCGCCCCGCGAGCGCCTCGTTGAGGATGAACTCGTAGACCCCTTCTCCCTCGGAGCCGCCGTACTCCTTCGGCCAGGTCATGCCCAGCCACCCGTGCCCACCGAGTGCCTTCATGAACGCCCGCCGCTTCGGCGTGTCGACGATCTGGGCCATGTTCTCTCGCGTGACGTCGAACACCTCGGGATCGTCGTGGTCGTCGAGGTACTGCTCGACCTCGGCGGCGAAGTCGATCTGTTCGGGTGAGAAGTCGAAGTCCATGGGCTGCTCCGGAGCGGCGAGATCGAATCTGACGAGTCGTCAGATCCGGGATCTTACGGGCCGACCGCCGTCGACGCCCCTACGGGCCGGCCGCAGGAGCGACGCAGGGCGCCGGACCTTCGTAGACCTCGACCCGGTAGACGCGCTCCACGAGGTCGTCGGTGCCGTCACCGGGGGACGACGCAGCCGAGGCGTCGGCGATCCGGCGCTGGGCGGGATCGTCGGAACAGCGTCGGGGTGGTGCCCCCGGCGCCGGGCGGGCGGTGGTGACCACGATCGTGAGGGTGCTGTCGGTCTGGCCGTCCGGCTGGAGCCGGTGCTCCTCGTTCCACACGAGTTGGTCTCGCCCGATGTCGGTGCGGACGCGCAAGCCCCGGCGGATCAGGTCGTACACGATGCCGGCGGTGGCCTGCCCGAAGGTGTCGCCGGTGACGTCGACCCTGACGGGATCCGGGCCCGGCTGCGTCGCCTCGGCGAGTTGGTCGAGCACGGCCCGGACCGTCGGGGCCTGCGGCGCGTCGGGAAGCGTCGGTTCGAGCGCCGACGGCACCATCGTCGCGGCGACAGCCATCGCGGCGGCGGCGGCGACCACCCGGGCCGCCGGTGCGACGCGTCGGAGGACCTCGGGCCAGGGCACGAGACGCACGAGCCCCCACACGATCACGAGCCAGGTGAAGGCGCCGAGGGGATGGAGCCACAGGAGCAGGTACTCGAGCGCAGGTGGTGAGATCCTGCTCGCCACCGGCACGGCCGCGAGGTCGAGCGCGAGCGCCAGGCTCACCGGCACGGCGACATCGATGCGCCCGCGCCGCCACGCCGCTGCGAGCAGCCCGCCGAGCAGTACCCAGACCAGCACCAGGCTCCACGCCCCGGCACCGACCATCGCGCCACCGAAGTCGAGGGGCACCTCGGTGCCGATCCACGGCCCGAACGGCTGCAAGAACCGGCTGACGATTCCGGTTGCGTCCTCGACGCCGATCCGGCTCTGCGGCGACGTCACGAAGGCGCGCCACAGCGCGCTCAGGTTCTGGCGGCCGAAGACCTGGTCGATCAGCGCCGGGAGCATCAGCATGCAGAAGAGGGCGATCGCGCCTCCCAGCGGACGGGCGAGCGGCGGGCCGGGAGCCGGGCGAGCACGCGTGCGCCGAGCCTGGAGGACCAGCCACCCGGCGAGCCACACGCTCACCACGACGAAGAGGGGCACGTACCCGATGTGCGCCTGCACGACCCATGCCCCGAGCACCGCGCATCCGAAGAGCGCCCGTCGGCTCCCGAGCGCGCCGGCCCATGCGCAGCACAACAGGACGAGGAACGGGAGCGCGGCGATGAACGGGTTCCACGGTTGGACCAGGAGATCCGTCCCGAGGTCGTGCAGCAGCAGCGCCACCGCCAGCGCGGCGAGGACCTGGAGCGTTCGTCCGCCGATCCGGCCGGTCACCCAGCCGATCACGACCACCGACGCGGCGTTCACCGACGCGGCGAACACGAGCAGCGCGCGCGGATCGCTGCCGGCGAGGCGGTACGGGATCGCACCGACCCAGAAGAGCAGCGGGCCGGGATGCGAGAAGCGCGCGCTGTACGGCCCGACGAGCGGGGTGTCGCGAGTGCCGACCCGGGAGACCTGGAAGACCATCGCCGCGAGGTCGCCGAGGGGGAGCCATTCCTCGAAGGCGACGGCGATCCCCGCAACGAGCACCGGTGCCGCGATGGCGACGAACACGAGCATCGGCCACTGTCGACGTGACCACCGGACCGAACGGTTCGCCACCTGCCCGTTCGTCACGTTCAGTCGACCACGCCGGCCTCACGGAGCTTCGCGATGTCGACGTCGGAGAGGTCGAGCTCGGCTCGGAGCACCTCGGCCGTGTGCTCGCCGACCCACGGCACGCGGGTCTCGGGGCCCTCGGCCACCTTCGACATCTTCACCGGGTTCCCGGGGATCAACACCGGATCGAGCGGACTGCCGTCGGGCGCGGTGTCGGTGCGGGGCATCTCCACGAGCATGTTGCGGATCGCGACGTGGGGATCCGCGATCAGGTCGGGCGCCGAGTTGCTCGGGCCGGCCGCGATCCCGACCGCGGTGAGCGCCCGCGTTGCCTCGAGCTTGGTGTGCTGCTTCGCCCAGGCCTCGACGGCCGGCCGGATGACCGCCTCGAGGTTCGGCGCCCATCCGGCGCGGGTCGCGAAGCGAGGATCGTCCTTCCACTCGGGCCGGCCGACGAGATCGGCGAGCTTCTCGAACTGGTGCTCGCGCACGACCTGCACCACCACGTACCCGTCGGCGGTCCCGAAGCCGTCGAGGATGATCTGGAGGCCCTTCCCGGGCTCGGGGCGTACACCGAGCGACCAGAAGTTGGCCACCACGTCGGTCATCGCGATCACAGCGTCGAGCATCGCGATGTCGACGTACTGGCCGAGTCCGGTGGTGTCTCGGTGGCGGAGCGCGGCGAGGATCCCGATCGTCGCGAACAGTGCGGAGGAGATGTCGCCGAGCGCCCCGACCGGGTTCGCGACGGGCGGACGGTCGGGCCCGGCCTTCCACTCGTAGATGCCCGACATCGCCTCGACGATCGACGCGTACGCGGGCCAGTCGCGGTAGGGCGACTCGGCGGCGTCGGCGTATCCGTCGCCGAAGCCGGAGAGCGACACGTAGATCGCACGCGGGTTCTGCTCGGCGATCACCTCGTACCCGAGACCCAGGCGTTGCATCGTGCCGGCCTTGAAGTTCTCCGCGATCACGTCGAAGCGGGGCACCAGGGCGAGGAACAGGTCGCGACCCTCGACCGACTTCAAGTCGATGCCGAGGCTCCGCTTGCCGAGGTTGTTGCGGAGGTAGGTGGCGCCGACGGCGCGGCCCTCGGGGTCGGTCATCGCCGGGGTCGAACCGCGGCCCGACTCGCCGTGGACCGGGTGTTCGACCTTCACGACCTCGGCGCCGAGCCGCGCGAGGAGTTGCGTCGCGTAGGGGAGTGCCTGCATCTGCTCCGCGGCGAGGATGCGGACGCCGTCGAGCGGCTTACCGAACCGCTGCGCGTCGGTGTTCGCGGTGTCTCCCAGTCGCATGGGCCTCACTCTAGAGAGAGAGGGGACCAGCAGGCTCGACGCCGAATCTCCGCCTCGTGTTCACCTGCTGGACGTTGTAGCGCGGAATCAAGGGGCGAAGGGTGGCGGCGTTGCGTGCGAGAAGATCGATGCCGGTGAAGTGCGCTGGGGCAACAGGTGCGGAAGCGTCAGGAGGTCAACGAGTGTGACCCCTGTGTTCGCGACGATCCTTGTGATGGCGGCATTCGCCGTCCCATTTGCTGCCGCGAGGTCCGCGTCGGCCTACCCGTCGTCTACGTGGCGACTCGTCGGAAGATCGCACGCACGATGGCGAATGTCTTTCGTGTTCATCCCCTTCGGGATTGCGTGGTTCGCGGCTGCGGCATATTTCGTCGCCGTGCGACCGCAACTCCAACGTGCGAGGCCTTCTTCAGCGTTCGTTCCAGGCCGGAAGGCGATTGCTCGTGTTTCGGGTGGCGATATCGCTGTAGCTCTGATCAGACCAACGAGCATGATGGGAATGCATGCGTGGGTGGCATCTTTTATTCTCATGGATGGCACCAAGAGTGAATGGCGGTGGCCGACCTCCCAATTGGAACCTCTCGGAGACAAGGTTCTCGCTGTCTCTGCGGTCCAGCACGCAGAGGTCGATGGACCAGCGACGAGACGACGTTCGTTGGTGAGGATCGGTACGGTCGCAGTTCTACTGGGTTTACTGCTCATCGTCCTGACGGCATTGAACCGCGACCAGACGTTCGGCATCGTCCTGGTTGTACTCGGCGGAATAGTCATGGTGCTCGGTGTGGTGGTGGTCGCTGCGGGGGTTCGGAGCGATGCAAACGGCCGAACGCGAGCGTGACCGGCAGTGGCGTGGACGGTGTTCGCTCCGTCGCCTCCCGGCGGCTCCCTCCGGTGGAGAACGGTCTCGTGGGTCAGCCGGCGGGCCGGGCTCCTCGGGATCTGTGCCCTGGGCATCGTGCTCGGTCTCGGGTGCCAGGGAGACGAGGACCGATCCGTCGAGCGACCGTCGGAGGATGGCGAGTTCACCCTCCAGGTCGAGAACGTCGAGCGGGTCACCGACGTGCCCGATGCCGTCGGGTTCGCCCCGCCGAGCGGAACGACGTCGTACGCCTCGATCGACCTGAGCATCATGAAACTCGTCGAACGAAGCGATCGATCTCCTCCGGGACGCCGACACCTTGCGTGCGTTCGACACGCGTGGTGATCCTCTCGGTTGGTCGAGCATCACCCGGGGGGCGTTCTCCCGCCCCTTGGGACGCTTCGAGCTGCGTCGGATCAGGTTGCACGTGGAGCTGGAAGGAGATCAGGAACCGGGGGAACTCGTGTTCCGCGCTTCTCCCACGATGGAGCCGGTGAGGATCTCGCTCGCCATGGATCCGACGGACGAGCCTGTCGGGAATTGATCGCTCGACGTGTGTGGCGTATTGTCACACGGTGTAGCATCCTGACACACCAGGAGGTGGATGATGGATTCCAGGACGACGCGGCTGCCCACCGACCTGCTGGATGCAGCCGAGGCCGAGGGGCGTACCGAGCAGCGTTCGGCGGCCAAGCAGCTCGAGCACTGGGCCCGTTTCGGGATGTACTTCGAGCGTCAGGCCAGCGCGGCCCGCCGGCGCATCCAACGAGCGGTAGCCGGCGAGATCCCACTCGCGCAGCTCACCGCCGATGAACAGACGGTAGCCAACGCAGTGATCGACGCGTCGATCTCGGCCGCCGCGAACGAGACCTCCTTCGCGGATCGCCTGGCCGCTCGCGGTGTGACGACCATCGTGATGGACGACGAGGGCCGCATGGTCCGCCGCCATCCCGACGGCTCCACCACCGCGCTCTGAGCGTTCGAGCGCTGAGACGTCTGATCCGTGAGCCGCCTGGACCTCGTCGTCGGACCGAACGGCGCCGGGAAGTCGTCCTTCGTCGAGTTCGTCCTCGCCGATCAGCGGCCCGGGGTCCCGTTCGTGAACGCCGATGTGATCGCCGCCGAGCGCTGGCCCGACGATCCCCTCGGGCACGGACGCGACGCGGCCCTGGCGGCCGAGCAGATCCGCGAAGCACTCATCGCTCGCGGCGAGTCGTTCATCGCCGAGACAGTGGCGTCGCATCCCTCGAAGGTCGATCTGGTCCGACGGGCCTGCCGTGCCGGCTACCACGTGCATCTCGTCGTGGTCGCTGTGCCCGAGGAGTACTCCGTCGCCCGGGTCGCCCAGCGCGTCGAGGCAGGCGGGCACGACGTTCCCGAGGACAGGATCCGGAGCCGCTGGCGCCGGCTGTGGGACAACGTCGTCGCGATGATCGAGCTGGCCGACAGCGCTGAAGTGTTCGACAACGCTGGTGAGAGGCCGAGGACGATCGCCACGTTCGTCGCGGGTGACATCGTCGGCCGGCCCCGATGGCCGGGTTGGACACCGCCCGCTCTCGCCCAGCGCTGGCCCGCAGGGCCGTAGTGACCCGGCCGCACCTGCGTGAGGGACAGCAGCTCCAGGTGTACGGCGCGCGGTCAGATCGTTTCCCGCGTCGGCCGTAGACTCGCTCGCCGTGGCGGTCAGAGGAATCATCAGTGCCGGGGGCTACGTGCCCTACCGGCGCCTCCAACGGGCCGAGATCGCGAAGACGTTTGCCGCCGGCGGAGCCAAGGGCACCCGATCGGTCGCGTCCTACGACGAGGACACCACCACCATGGGGGTCGCCGCGGCGCGCAACGCCCGTCGGGCCGCGCCCGACGTCGAGATCGGGTCACTCTTCTTCTCGACCACCGAACCCGCCTACGTCGACAAGACGAACGCGACCGCGATCCATGCCGCGCTGCGGCTCGACTCCGGAACTCCCGCCTACGACTTCGGCGGAGCGGCCCGGTCCGGGGTCGGCGCGCTCCTGGTTGCGCTGGCCGGGTCCGATGCCGCACTCGTGGTCACCGCCGACCTCCGCACCGGCCTGCCGACCGGGCCCGACGAAGCCGCCGGGGGCGACGGCGCCGCCGCGCTGTTGGTGGGCCACGACTCCCACGGCCCCGTGATCGCGGAGCTGCTCGGCACCGGGAGTGCCACGGCGGAGTTCGTCGACCGGTGGCGCACCCCCGGTGACCGCCGGTCGAAGGTCTGGGAGGAGCGCTTCGGCGAGACGCAGTACGTGCCGCTGGTCGAGCAGGCGTGGAACAGCGCGTTGAAGGCGGCCGCGCTCACGCCCGACTCCGTGGACCGGCTCGTGGTCACCGGCCTGCACGCCCGGGCGGTGCGGGCATCGCTGCGTCGCCTCGGCGTCGACCCGTCGCGCGTCGTCGACGATCTCGGCGCCACCGTCGGCAACACGGGATCGGCACATCCCGGTCTCCTGCTCGCGAGCGCGCTCGACCAGGCCGCGCCCGGAGAGGTGATCGCACTCGTGGTGCTCGCCGACGGCGCCGACGTGCTCCTCTTCCGCACCACCGACGCGCTCGCGGGTCGTGACCAGGGCTCGTCGATCGCGGGTCACGTTGAAGCATCGGCCGACGTGCCGTACGGGAAGTTCCTCTCCTGGCGCGGGATGGTCACCGTCGAACCCCCGCGCCGTCCTGAACCGGCGCGGGTGTCGTCGTCGGCCGCGAGTCGTTCCGAGGAGTGGAAGTTCGGGTTCGTGGGTTCCCGCGACCCGGACGACGGCACCCTGCACCTCCCCCCTGCCCCCGGTGAACCACCGGCGCCGATGGCCGAGGCTTTCGGGACGATCGCAACGTTCACGATCGACCGGCTCGCGTACTCTCCGAGCCCACCCGTGGTGTTTGCCGTGGTCGACTTCGACGACGGTGGTCGCTTCCCGTTGGAGCTCACCGACGTCGACCCCGACGACGTGCAGATCGGGGCCCGCGTCGAGATGACGTTTCGCCGGTTGTTCACCGCCGACGGTATCCACGACTACTTCTGGAAGGCCAGGCCCGTCCGATGAGCTCCAACGGGATCAAGGACCGAGTCGCGATCGTCGGCATGGGGTGCACCGCGTTCGGGGAGCGGTTCGACCGTGGCCTCGACGACCTCATCATCGAGGGCGCGGGCGAGGCGTTCACGTCGGCGGGTGTCGACAAGCAGGACGTCGACGCGTACTGGTTCGGCACCGCGCAGAGCGGGATGAGCGGCATCACCCTCGCCCGTCCGCTGCAGCTCGAGGGCAAGCCGGTGACCCGGGTCGAGAACTTTTGCGCGACCGGCTCCGAGGCGCTGCGCCAGGCCGCCTACGCGGTGGCCTCGGGTGCCTACGACATCGCCATGGCCGTGGGCGCGGAGAAGGTGAAGGACAGCGGCTACGCGGGGCTCAATGCGTTCCCCGTCCCGAGCGACGGCACCGGTCGCACACTCACCGCCGCCGCGATGTTCAGCATGGTCGCGCCGGCCTACGCGCAGAAGTACGGCGTCGACGAGGACCAGATCAAGGAGGTGTTGGCGCGCATCGCCTGGAAGAACCACTTCAACGGCGCCCGCAACCCCCGCGCCCAGTTCCGCAAGGAGATGAGCATCGAGACGATCTG
>Ga0105044_10013316_pt1 | contig 11170 bp, 8 predicted proteins | sample MAT01_FD_78092 | JGI IMG/M metagenome (GOLD analysis project Ga0105044, IMG submission 78092) | Freshwater microbial communities from Lake Fryxell liftoff mats and glacier meltwater in Antarctica - MAT-01 | ecosystem: Environmental > Aquatic > Freshwater > Ice > Liftoff microbial mat | place... | reverse complement strand
CCGCGATAAATTAGCCCTTGCTCGTGCATGCGTACAAACACTTCCACCACCGCCTTGGACATCTTCGCGTCCATGGTGAAGTAGCCGCCTTTGTCGCCTTCGGTGTCAGCGTAATCCCAGTTCGCTGAATCGCCCAGCCTGCGCATCTGGCGCGTAATGGTTGATCCGGATTCCTTTTTCCAGTCCCAAACCCGTTCGGTGAATTTTTCACGTCCAAGATCGTGGCGCGATTTGCCTTCCGCCTGCAACTGCCGCTCCACCACGATCTGCGTGGCGATACCGGCGTGATCTGTTCCTACCACCCAGTTGGTCTTGAAGCCGCGCATACGGTGATAGCGCACCAGCGTGTCCATCAACGTTTGCTGGAAGGCGTGCCCCATATGAAGGGTACCCGTCACATTCGGCGGTGGAAGCTGGATGCAGTAGCCGGGTTTATCCGAATCGATATCGGTTTTGAAATAGCCCGCCTGCTCCCATTTTGGATACCAATACGACTCGATGGCGATCGGGTCAAAGGCTTTGGCGAGGGCATTGTCCAGTGGGTTAATGATGGCAACGGCTTCGGAATTGGCGGCTGACTGATCTTGACTCATGGGGCGTGGGATTCTTTGCGGATGGTTTCGGGTATTGCTTCGGGAGGTGTCCAGGGCCAAATACGGCGCGGGGCACGGTGTTACTTTTCGCGCAGCTTGTCGGCGAGTGCAGCGTTGACGGCATCGCCGATTTCGTTGGCGATATCCTGACGCATGTCGGAAATAACGTGCGTGATGGCGCTGTTGATTTGCGTGGACAATTGTGCGGCGATGCGGTCTTCGAGCTTGGCCGCAAGGCTGTGATCGATGCGCTCCAGAACACGCGTAAAAATATCGTTCGATAGCGCGTCGATCTCCTGATCGGACAATTGCTTCAGGCGCATCGCGGTACTGACAGCCGGCAATACGCGTGGCGCTGCTTGTGCTAACGGGTCCCAGTCAGGTGCTGCGACGAGGTCGGTCAACAGCGGCACATTGCGGTCTTCGCTGGCATCGCTCGCGCGACCGTGGCGGCTTAGGAGTGCATCCACGCGCCCGGCAAGTTCCTGATCTTTATCCATGGGTAAGCATATCGTGAGTTTGTATCTCGAAGCCGCGCGCCTTATAAAATTTCAAACGCTCGCGAGCACTGGCACGATCATCCGGGTCGCCGCTGACGATCTCCCGCAGAGCAGCAAAGCGGCTGAAAAACGGCGGCGGCTCATCGCCGATATTGAGCAAGGAGTCGTGATGCGGCAGATTAGTATCGTCTGTTGCGATCACGATAGGCGTCTCGGCTGCCAGTGGATGCGCTGCCTTCACATGGGGAACAAATGAGAGCTGGGAAAACGTCCACAGCAAGCGGTCAAACTCATCGGCCAGCCTGGCCGAGGGCGCATACACGATCAATTTGCGCCCATCCTCATACCCGCGCTTGGCCATCTTGCAGGCGAAATGCAGCTTGTTATCGACGTTGAAGAAGAACTTTATTTCGGTCATTGCGGATTGTCTTGCCTCATCCCACGCTCAAATTCTGCGCTCGCCCTGTTGTGGGACAAGGGAACACTTGAAGCGAAGCAGAGCGCAGGCTGAGAGTGGTTTGCTAAATCCCTGCGCGTTTGAACAGGAAATTGGCGAGCAGCGGCACCGGGCGACCAGTGGCGCCTTTATCAGCACCGGATTTCCAGGCAGTACCGGCGATATCCATATGCGCCCATTTGTACGACTTGGTGAAGCGCCCCAAAAAGCACGCGGCTGTTATCGAGCCACCTGCGCGTCCACCGCTGATGTTTGGAATATCCGCAAAATTGCTTTTCAGCAACGCATCGTATTCGTCATTCATCGGCAGATGCCACGCGGCGTCGTTCGCCACCACGCCAGCACTGACCAGTTCAGCGGCGAGCTTGTCGTCGTTAGCGAAAATACCCGTTGTGATATGGCCCAGGGCGATGACCATTGCGCCTGTTAGCGTCGCGGCATCAACGACAACGGCAGGCTTGAAACGCTCGGCATAGGTGAGTGCATCGCACAGGATCAAACGGCCCTCAGCGTCCGTATTCAGGATTTCAATCGTGTGACCGGCCATCGATTTCACGATGTCGCCGGGGCGCGTGGCATTGCCGCCCGGCATGTTTTCGCAAGTCGGCACGAGCATCACGACGTTTAGTGGCAGCTTCATCATGCCGACCGTTTTCATCGCACCCAGCATCGAGCCCGCACCCTGCATGTCGTACTTCATTTCGTCCATCTCGGCCGATGGCTTGATGGAAATGCCGCCGGTGTCAAAAGTAATGCCCTTGCCGACCAGTACGACAGGTGCCGCGCCTTTTTTGCCGCCATTGTGCTCGAGCACAATGAATTTCGGTGGCAGGTACGATCCCTTGGAAACGGAAAGCAGGGTATTCATGCCCAGCTTTTCCATATCCTTTTTCTCAAGGATGGTGCACTTGAATTTGTATGCCTTGGCGAGATCCTTGGCAGTGCTTGCCAGGTAGGCAGGGGTCGCGATGTTCGGCGGCATATTCCCCAGATCTTTGGTGAGGCTCATGCCTTCGCCGATGGCTTGGCCGCGCTTGATGGCTGCTTGCAGCGCTTTCTCATTCACCTTGCCGTCAAAGTGCAGGGTCACCGCTTTGCCGACATTCTTGTTATCGACCTTGCTCTTCATCTGGTTAAAGCGGTAGGCGCCTTCAATGGCCAGGACGGCGGCTTGTTCCACTTTCCAGGCGATATCGGAAATTGCATGTTTGGTGTTGAGTGCGATCGCCACGTCGGTCGCAGCAGTATTCCTGAGTGCTTTGAATGCGGCCGATAACGACTTGACAAAGATCTTGTTGCTGTAGTCTTTATCGTTGCCATAGCCCACCAGCAAGACACGCTTGGCGGTGATGCCGGCAACCGCCTGTAAGATCAATGTGCTGCCGCATTTTCCCGAGATATCGCCGGAGGCAACTGCTGCAAGGATGGCCCCCCTGGATGCCTTGTCAAGCGCAGTGGCCGCCGTGGAAAGTTTCTTTGAATCAAAAACGCCGACGATTACACAGTCGGTCTTCAATTTCGAGAGGTCGCCGCCTTTTATGCTAAATTCCACAAAGTTTCTCCTGGTCCGTTGGCCTGTTTCGGCATCTACTGGCGCATGGCACAAAATCCGCTTGCATGCTGTGCGCAGTCAATCTGTAATTATCGCCGCTTTGGGGGTTGGTCGTCAAAGCAATCGCCCGCAGTCTTGTGCCGTTGTGTGTCAGCGTGCAACCTTTTGTTTTAGCTCACCGTGATCATTTTTCATCGCAGTATTACCAGGGAATTTTCCGGCATCAGCGTTGGCGTCATCGCCGTGCTGGTGGCGATCATGGTCGTACAGCAACTGGCGTTCTACTTGAAGCAGGCTTCCAGCGGCAGGATCGAGCCCGAAGCCGTCATGGCTTTGCTTGGTTTTGCCATGCTCGGGTACCTGCCAGTGTTGCTGGCGCTGGCACTGTTTATCGGCGTGTTGCTCGCGCTCTCACGCAGCTATCGCGACAGCGAAATGCCCGTGTGGTTTTCGTCGGGACTGTCTATTGCGGCGTGGATCAAGCCCGTTCTCGCGTTCGGTCTGCCCATTGCATTTTTGACCGGCCTGCTGAGCCTGTTTCTGACACCTTGGGCGCTTGGGCAGAGTGCCGAGTACCAGCGCATCCTGCGCAGCAAAGACGATGTCGCCCGGCTCGCACCTGGTAGCTTTGTTGAGTCACGAGGGGCCAATCGGGTTTTTTTTGTGGACAATACCTCGGTTGAAACCGGGAAACTGAACAATATTTTTGTGGTGCAGTACAACGCGCAGGGTCGCCCAGGGATCGTCGTTGCCGAATCTGCCTTCCAGAAAACCGAAGCCAATGGCGACAAATTTGTCGTGCTCAAAAACGGCCGTGATTACGAAGGCACACCGGGCAAACTTGATTTCCGTATTATCGAATTTGATACGCAGAAGATTCGCGTTGAAACCCGCGAGCTCAAGGCAGAGGCACCCAACTCAAAGCAAATACCGACCTGGCTGCTGATCACGCAACCGAACGCCGAGCGGCTGGCCGAATTGCATTGGCGCGTTGCATTGCCGATTGCGGCATTGGTGCTTGCCCTGATGGCCGTGCCGTTGTCATTTGTTAACCCTCGATCGGGCACGTCCGTTAATTTGTTCATGGCGATCCTGATCTTTTACCTGTATTACAGCCTGCTGTCGTTATTCCAGACTTGGACGGGACAAGGAAAGTTATCGCCCTGGATTGGTCTGTGGCCGGTCCATATCGGTATGATCGGAACCCTGCTGGTGCTGTTTTCGCGGCAGCTTTTTTCGTTCAGGTGGCTGGTGTTTGCGCGGAAATGACGGCCCGCCCTGCTGGAAATGAAACCCCTTTCCTGGCGCGGCTCGTGGCACACTTTGGGTCCGAAAGGCGCGCCAGTGCTTGACCTTAGCGTTCACCAACAGGATCGAGCAAGTCAGCGCATATAATCCTGTTATGACAAAAACCTTCACGATTATTCCTGGACAGCTCACGCTCAGCCAATTGCGCTACGTACGCGATGGGCACGTGACCTTCGAGCTGCCTTCAGCCTGCTGGGGCGAAATCCACGCGGGTGCCGAGACGGTCGAGCGCATCGTCGCCAAAGGTGCGCCGGCCTATGGCATCAACACCGGTTTTGGCAAGCTCGCAAACACGCACATCAAGGCCGATCAACTGGAAGCGCTGCAACGCAACCTGGTGCTCTCGCACAGCGCGGGTGTGGGCGCACCGCTGGCGGATGTGGTGGTACGGTTGATCTTGTTGCTCAAGATTGCCAGCCTCGCGCGGGCGCGCTCGGGAGTGAGGCCGCTGATCGTTGAGGCGCTGTTACGGTTGTTGAATGCGGGCGTTTATCCGCTCATTCCCGCCAAGGGGTCGGTGGGTGCATCGGGAGATCTTGCGCCACTGGCGCATATGTCGGCCTTGTTGCTCGGCATGGGTGAGGCGCACGTAGGCGGCAAGCGCCTGCCTGCGTTGGATGCGTTGATCGCCGCAGGGTTGTCGCCGATCACGCTCGCGCCGAAAGAGGGGCTGGCTCTACTCAACGGCACGCAGGTGTCCACGGCACTAGCCATTCATGCTCTGTTCCAGATCGAAAATGCGTTCGCCGCCGCGATGGTGGCCGGCGCCATGAGTGTGGACGCGGCGATGGGCAGCGATACACCGTTCGATGCGCGTATTCATGAGTTGCGTGGCCAGCCGGGCCAGATCCGCACCGGCGAAATTTACCGTGCGTTGCTGAAGGGCAGTCAAATACGCGACTCACATTTGGTCGGCGACGAAAAGGTGCAGGACCCGTACTCGCTGCGCTGCCAGCCACAGGTGATGGGCGCCTGCCTGGACGTGATGCTTAGTGCGGCGCGTACGCTCGAAATCGAAGCCAACGGCGTGACCGACAATCCGCTGGTATTCCCCGATACCGGCGACGTTCTGTCCGGCGGCAATTTTCACGCCGAACCGGTCGCGATGGCGGCCGATCAACTGGCGATTGCGGTCGCCGAAATCGGCGCGCTTTCCGAGCGGCGTATGGCGCTGCTGGTTGATCCCGGCCTGTCGGGACTGCCGCCATTTTTGGTCAAAGACAGCGGATTGAATTCCGGCTACATGATGGCGCAGGTCACGGCAGCGGCGTTGGCGTCGGAGAATAAATCGATGGCGCACCCGGCCTCGGTGGATTCATTGCCGACGTCGGCCAATCAGGAAGATCACGTCAGCATGGCGACGTTTGCAGCGAGAAGATTGGGCGAGATGGCCGAGAACACGGCCGGTATCGTCGCCATTGAATTGCTTGCCGCCTCGCAGGGCATTGATCTGCGTGCGCCGCTGATGACTTCTCCTGCCTTGCATCGCGCCCACATGCTGGTGCGCGCGAAGGTACCGCATTACGATCATGACCGGTTGCTCAGTCCCGATATCGAGGCAGCGACGGCGCTCATTCGTCACGGCGCTTTCAACGATATGGTCGGCGGCCTGCTATGTTCGTCTGATCGATGACACAAAGCCTCTTTGCCAAAGAGGCGCTGCTTGCCGATGGCTGGCATCGCGATGTGCTGATTAAAATCCAGGGCGACCTGATCACCGGTGTGACGCCTGGTGCCACTTCGGATGGCGCAGAAGTTGCCAGCGGCGCTGTCATTCCCGGCATGCCCAATCTACATTCGCACGCATTCCAGCGCGCCATGGCCGGTCTCACCGAGCGTGCCGGTCCGAGTGGTGACAACTTCTGGTCCTGGCGGGAACTGATGTACCGGTTTCTGGAGCGGATCACGCCGGAAGACAACGAGGCAATCGCGACCCAGCTCTACATCGAGATGCTCAAGTCAGGCTACACCAGCGTTGCCGAGTTCCATTACTTGCATCGTGACGAGCGCGGCAACCCCTACGCCAATCCGGCCGAGATGGCCGAGCGTATCGTCGCCGCCAGTGTGAGTGCGGGAATCGGCCTGACAATGTTGCCGGTGTTTTATGCGCATGCGACGTTCGGTGGAACGCCGCCAAATGCAGGCCAAAAGCGCTTTATTCACGATGTCGATACCTTTAATGCACTGGTCGATGGAATCTTCAAACATCAAGCCTCAATTCGCCGCGTCGGCATTGCGCCGCACTCGCTGCGTGCCGTCACGCCGCAGGAATTGAAAGCCATCGTTGCGCATCTCGATTTGCATGATAAGCGTGCGCCGATTCACATTCACGCCGCCGAGCAATTGAAAGAGGTTGACGACTGCCTGTCGTGGAGTCATCAGCGCCCGGTTGCGTGGCTGCTGAACAACGCAAACATCGATGCCCGCTGGTGCCTGGTGCATGCCACCCACATGAATGATGATGAAACCTTTCGCCTCGCCGAATGCGATGCCGTGGCGGGGCTGTGCCCGAGTACGGAAGCGAACCTGGGCGACGGTATTTTCAATGCGCCGGATTATTTCTTGCAAGAGGGAAGCTGGGGCATTGGCGGTGACAGCCACGTTGGCGTCGATCCGTTTCGCGAGCTGGCGATTGTCGAATATGCGCAGCGGCTGAAAAGTGCGCGCCGCAACATTCTGCAGTCGCCGGGCCTCGATTCCATCGGCGGCGGCCTGTATCGGCAGGCGCTTGCAGGTGGCGCGCGTGCGCTCGGCCAGAACGTGGGAGTGATCGCCGCGAATTGCCGCGCCGACCTGGTGGTGCTGAATTGCGACGACGTGGCACTGGCCGAACACACGGGCGATACCTTGTTCGATGCCGCCATCTTCGGGCCAGCCAGGCAACCGGTACGCGATGTCATGGTCGGTGGTGCGTGGGTGGTGCGTGACGGCCACCACGCTGAAGAGGACAAGGCATTCACGCGCTACCGGGCGACACTGAGACGCCTGCTAAGCTGAGATTCGAATCCGCAATTCACAAGGCCAACCCACAGATGTCACGCCCAGCCTTTGATCAGCTTTGGACCAATGCGCGCATTGCGACGATGTGCGGCGATGGCTTGGGGCTGATCGAGTGCGGTGCAATTGCTTCGCAGAACCAGCGCATTACCTGGGTCGGCAATGCAGCCGATGCGCCGATTGCGGATACGACGGTCGTCCATGATTGCGCTGGTGCGCTGATGACACCCGGATTGATCGACTGCCACACGCATCTCGTTTTCGCCGGAAATCGTGCTCAGGAATTTGAAATGCGCCTGCAAGGCGCCAGCTACACCGATATCGCTAATGCCGGGGGTGGCATTGCCTCCACTGTACGTGCAGTGCGGGATGCGACCGAAGCCGAACTGTTGCAACAAAGCGAGCATCGACTGCGTGTGTTGATGGGCGAGGGCGTCACCACGATTGAAATCAAATCCGGCTACGGTCTTGATCTCGAATCGGAACTGAAAATGCTGCGGGTTGCGCGCGAGCTGGGTCGTCGCAACGGCGTCAATGTAGTGACAACGTTTCTGGGCTTGCATGCGCTGCCGCCTGCGTTCGCGGACCGGGCGGACGATTACGTCGATCACGTATGCCAACAAATGCTGCCCGTCATCGCAGGCGAGCAACTTGCCGATGCCGTCGATGCGTTTTGTGATGAGATCGGTTTCACACGCGCACAGACGCAGCGTTTTTTTGAGGCGGCGCGGCGCCTGGGCATTCCCGTGAAGCTGCACGCTGAGCAGTTGTCCAACCAGCACGGTGCGGCACTGGCAGGGGAATTCGGTGCATTGTCCGCTGATCATCTGGAGTATCTCGATGGCGCCGGTGTGGACGAATTGGCCAAGGCTGGTACGGTTGCCGTGCTATTGCCAGGCGCGTTCTATGTGTTGCGCGAAACCAGGCTCCCGCCGGTCGATGCGTTGCGCAGTGCCGGGGTGCCAATTGCGGTGGCGAGTGATCTCAATCCGGGCACGTCACCGATTGTCTCGCTGCAAGCGAATATGCATCTTGCCTGCACGCTCTTCAGATTGACGCCGACGGAAGTGTTGCGCGGGGTGACCGTCAATGCAGCCCGTGCCTTAGGCCTGCAGCACGACCGCGGGTCGCTGGCGGTGGGCAGGCGTGCTGACTGGTGTGTGTGGGCCGTGGCACAGCCGGCAGAACTCTGCTACTGGATGGGTGGCGTCAAGCCCGACCGCATCGTAGCGGGCGGAAAGGAGCGCAAATGACCAGCACAGCGCTGTGGCGGGTTGAACATGGGGCCGGTGACAGTGTCCCGCTGATCGTCAACGTCCCGCACGCAGGCACATACCTGCCACCCTCGATTGCGCAGAACTTAACCGCCGCAGGTCTGCAGGTACCTGACACCGATTGGCATGTCGATAGACTTTATGACTTTGTGCCATCGCTGGGGGCAACGCTGATGGTGGCAACGCATTCCCGCATCGTCGTCGACCTCAACCGCGATCCTTCGGGGCTGGAGATGTATCCCGGTGCCAGCAATACCGAAATTTGTCCGACAGCGACCTTTCATGACGAGCCTGTCTATATGGCTGGCGTGGCGCCGGATGCGGCAGCGATCGCGGCACGGATCAAGCAGTACTGGCTACCGTATCACGCGCAGTTGGCCGCCGAAATTGCCCGCATTAAAGTGCGCCACGGATACTGCATTGTCCTGGACGGTCACTCCATCGTCAGTGAGGCACCGCGTTTTTTTGCCGGACGCCTCCCCGACCTGAATCTGGGCACAGCGGATGGCCGCAGTTGCGCGCCATCGCTAGCGCATGCCGCATTCGAGGGTTTGGCAGGTGCAGCCGGTTTCACTGCGGTTCATAATGGTCGCTTCAAGGGTGGGCACATCACACGGCACTACGGAAAACCCGGCAACAAGGTGCACGCGCTGCAACTGGAAATGGCACAGTGTTGCTACATGAACGAAGCCGAGCCACGCGCTTATGATGAGCGCCGCGCTGAAGCACTAACGGCGGTACTGAAGCAACTGGCCGGAAAGTTGGTTGATTGGCGGCCAGCAACTGGCGACGAAACGTAAACAAAGGAACAAAGCTGATGGCAACCCCTTCACCTACTGCTGCGGCACCCAAGCCAAGTTTCGCGGTCCCCGTGCTCGAATCGGTCAAACGCAACAAGACCGAGCGCCGCGTGACCATGCCGGAAGTGTTGGCCGCACTTGTGGAAGACGGCTTCATTCCGCAAGCCGAGTCCGAGCGTGCGCTCAAAGACTGGCGCACGAACCCGTCGGACGAACATCCGCTGACTATCGTGTCCAAGGCGAAACTGAAATCCCTCAAGCCGCCGCAGCGCAACCTCGATATTGAGCGCTTGACAGAATGGATGGCGCTGCGCGTTGAGGTTCCGTACTACCACGTCGATCCGTTGAAAATCGACATGCGCGCGGTAACCGACGTGATGTCCTCCGACTATGCGGCCAAGCGCAATATCCTGCCGGTGGAAGTACGTGGCAAGGATGTAGTGATCGCCACCTGCGAGCCATACATGTCCGTCTGGCAGCGCGAACTGGGCGAAATGCTCAAGTACAACATCAAGGTGGTGATCGCCAATCCTCAGGACATCGCGCGCTACGTGGGGGAGTTCTACAACCTTTCGCGCTCGGTCAAGCGTGCAGAAAAGAACGACGGCGGTGCCGCCCGCATCAACGACTTTGAACAACTCGTCGAGCTCGGCAGGGCCGGTCGTACGCTGGACGCCAACGATCATCACATCGTCACCCTGGTTGACTGGCTATGGCAATATGCGTTTGACCAGCGTGCCTCAGATATCCACGTCGAGCCGCGTCGCGATGTCGCCATCGTGCGGTTTCGTATCGACGGTGTGTTGCATCAGGTCTATCAGGTGCCGGCAACGGTCGCCGTCGCGATGACCTCGCGAATCAAGATTCTCGGTCGCATGGACGTAGTCGACAAGCGCCGCCCGCAAGATGGGCGCATCAAGACGCGCATGCCCGATGGTCAGGAGATCGAACTGCGTCTCTCAACCCTGCCGACTGCGCATGGCGAAAAATTGGTGATGCGCATATTTGATCCCGATGTGTTGATTCGCGATTTTTCAGAGCTGGGTTTTTCGCCCGAAGATTACGAAAAATGGCAGGGCCTGATCGGCAATACGGGCGGTATCGTGCTCGTCACCGGGCCGACCGGCTCGGGTAAAACGACGACGCTGTATTCCACCTTGAAGCAGCTTGCGACGCCGGAAGTGAATGTCTGCACCATCGAGGACCCAATCGAAATGATCGAGCCCTCGCTCAACCAGATGCAGGTACAGCCGCAGATTGATCTGGGCTTTGCCGAAGGTGTGCGTGCACTGATGCGACAGGATCCGGACATCATCATGATCGGTGAGATTCGCGACCTGGAAACCGCCGAGATGGCGATCCAGTCGGCGCTCACCGGTCATCTGGTGCTCTCCACGCTGCATACCAATGACGCGCCCGCGGCGCTGGCGCGACTGCTTGATCTGGGAGCGCCCGCCTATTTGCTGAGTTCGACCTTGCTCGGTGTCATGGCACAAAGGCTGGTGCGCACCTTGTGCCCGCACTGCAAGGAAAAGACTCCATTCGACGACCCGGTGCAAGTCAAGATCTGGCATGAAACCGTCGCACCGTGGAAGGGCGAAGCGCCCAAGGATGTTTACCGACCGGTTGGCTGCCTGGAGTGCCGCAATACCGGCTACCTTGGGCGTATCGGCATCTATGAAATTCTGT
>Ga0105044_10013314_pt1 | contig 11170 bp, 8 predicted proteins | sample MAT01_FD_78092 | JGI IMG/M metagenome (GOLD analysis project Ga0105044, IMG submission 78092) | Freshwater microbial communities from Lake Fryxell liftoff mats and glacier meltwater in Antarctica - MAT-01 | ecosystem: Environmental > Aquatic > Freshwater > Ice > Liftoff microbial mat | place... | reverse complement strand
GAGTTCGGAACTGGTGAGGCATCCCGAAGTGCCTATCTATTCGTCTCTAACGGAGCCCTTGCGGGCCAAGTCTGGTAAGCATTGGGGCTAAAAGCCCCTCCCTTCAGGGATGGGGATGCTTACAGAAAAGCCTATACCTAACACTTTCTACACCCATTATAACACCGCCCTACAGCGAAACTATCTCAGTTTTTCAACAATCGCAAACGAATTTGTGACTTGTCCCTGATAAAAGGTTGGAGACATTCGCCCTGTTCTCTCCTCCCTGGCGCATTAAAATGCAATCCGTACACATCATATGGATCAACATTATGCCTTTACGACTCTGGTTATGGGTGCTCATCGTGGCGGTGGCGGTGGTTGGGTGTGAGGCGACTCCCTCGCAGCCTGCGGATTCACAGCCCAGCGCGGGTGTGGCACAGGTGGTGCGCCAGATGCCCGAAGATGTCGTCCAGGGCTTCATGCAAGCCTGGAATGCTAAAGACATCACCGCCATGTACAGCTATGTCAGCGCGGCCAGCCGCGCCGCTTATCCCTTCGATGTCTTTACACGCCGCTATCAGGTGGCGCAGGATGCGATGGGCTTTGCCAGCGTGTCCTACACGATTCATTCCATCAAAATACAGGGCCAGACGGCTGTCGTCAGCTACGATGCCACACTGCAATCGCCTGTGCTGAAAGAACTCAAAGACCCGAATCGCATCATGCGCCTGACCCAGGTGCGCGATGGCTGGCAAATCGCCTGGACGCCGATGGATATCCTCAATGGGTTAGCCTCGGAAGTGAGCGTGCAGGTGGTCACACGGCCCGCCGCACGCGGCAATATTTATGATCGCAACGGCGCGTTCGTGGTCGAAGAAGGCGGCACGATCATCTCTGTCTCGCTCATCCAACAGGATATGCGGAATACCGATGAGTGTATTGATCTGCTTGCTATCGTCCTGAAGCGCGAACGCATTGATCTGGTGCGCGTCTTTGCCGCCTATAATGCCGAATCGCTGTTCCATGTGGGCGAGATTGATACCGACACCTATACCCGCTGGCGGCGCGACCTGGAAGACAAATGCGGCACGGCAGATGAGAGCGCGGGCTACCGCAAAATCGAATCTTACTCAGGCCGCAGCTACACCGGGCATGGGTCAGCCGTGCATATCACGGGCTATATTGGGCATATCCCCAGTGATGATCTCGCGCAGTGGCTGGCAAAAGGCTATCAAGCCAGTGATATCGTCGGCATTGCGGGCATCGAAAAAGCCTATGAAGACGATCTGGCGGGCAAGCCGGAGCGCTTCGTCAAACTGGTTGAATCGGGCGGCGTGTCCATTCGTGAATTGGGCAGCACGATGGGCAAGCCGGGCATTCCCGTTCAGTTGACGATTGATATGCGGCTGCAAAATATCGTCGCGCAGGCCCTCATCGACGCCCATAATTATGCCGCGATCAGTTGGGCATCCAGGGCCAATGGCGCGGCGGCGGTGGTGATGAAGGTCGATACGGGCGAAATCCTGGCCCTCGCCAGCTATCCCTTCTTTGATCCGTCCTTGTTCAATCCCGAAAGCTCCTACCAGAACGCTCCCGATATCATCACGCAGCTCGTCAACGATCCGCGTAAGCCGCTGGCGAACAAGGCCATCCAGGAACAGTACACGCCCGGTTCGGTCTATAAAATCTTCACCGCCATCGCTGCCGACAACAACGGCATTTACCCGCCCGACAAAATCTTTAATTGTGAATTGACTTGGACAGGCACACAGTATGGCGATGAGGTGGCCGGGCGTCAGGATTGGCGCGTGGTGGATAAGATGCCGGCTGCCGGGCCGATCATTATGCCCCAGGCGCTGACCACCTCCTGCAACCCCTTCTTCTGGGAGATGGGAGGGCTGATGTATAAGCGGGACACCCGTATGCACATCAATGTGGTGAAGGAATTTGGCTTTGGCGCGACGACGGGCCTGGAGATTCTGGGCAGCGAGGCCAAAGGCAATCTGGCTGAACCCAAATCCGCCACCGAAGCCATCAACAACGCGATTGGACAGGGCAGCGTGCAGATCACGGCGGTGCAGTTGGCGACGGCGGTCACGGCAGTTGCCAATAAAGGCACGCTGTATCGGCCTTATATCGTCAAGCAGGTGGGCGGTATGGATGGCACGACGCTCAAAAAAGCCTATGAGCCTGTGGTGGTGAACCCGCTCAAGGATATCAAGCCCGAAGTCTTTGATGTCATTCATCAGGGCATGTGCAATGTCCCGATTGATAAAGAACTGGGAACATCATGGGTGGTATTCGATGGCAATACTGTGCGTCCGAGCTATACCTCATGCGGCAAAACGGGTACGGCGGAGACGGGCGATGCCAAAAGCGGGCGTCCGCCGAATGCGTGGTATGTGGCGTTTGCGCCTGCCGATAAGCCGGAGATTGTCGTGGTCGTCGTCGTCCCGACCTCGCGGGAAGGCTCTGAGGTGGCCGCGCCGATTGTGCGGCGCATTCTCGATGATTACTTCAATGCCAAAGAAGCGCCGTTCTTTAAATGGTGGACTGAAGAATATAATCCGGTGGCCGCGCCGGAAGGGGTGGGATGATATGGCTGACGCACTGATGCTGATTACGCGCTGCCCCTCCTGTGATGGGGCGGGCTGGTATGCCGACGAGGACACTGACGAAAGCCGTACCTGTGAGTGGTGCGGCGGTGTGGGCTATGTGTATCGGGATGCTGAGAGCATTGATCATCGCATTCCGCCCAGTGATTATGAGCGCCTCACACCGACGCTGGAGCGCCTGGAGATTGAGCGCCTGCGCGAGATGGGCTACAGCGGCGAGGCCAAAAAGCCCTGGGAGCAGGATGTTCGCAAGGGGACAGAAGGCGGCGTCAATCCGTATCGGGAATAGGTGTCTGTGGGGAGGGGATTTGTCCCCGCGAGGAGGATGACACACGTAGGGGCGCGATATATCGCGCTCTTGATTTTAAATAATACGTGACTGGTCATCGTGGCGGGGTAGTAGGGGCGACCCATGGGTCGCCCAACCCTTATCTTTAACCAAAGCGTCCGGCGATGTAATCGGCTGTTTCCATCGACTCCGGCGCGTTGAACAAATCCTCAGTTTTGGCATACTCGATCAGCACACCCCAGCGTTTTTCCTGCCCCACAACAGTTTCATCCTTGCGGATGCTGAAGAAACAGGTGTAATCACTGGCTCGCTGCGCCTGCTGCATGTTGTGCGTCACGATGACGATGGTGTAATCGCGCAGTTCTTCGCGCATCAACTGTTCAATGCGCTGGGTGGCAATCGGGTCAAGCGAGGCGCACGGCTCATCCATCAGGATGACATCCGGCTCAATCGCAATCGTGCGGGCGATGCAGAGACGTTGCTGCTGTCCACCGGACAGGGCGAAGCCTGATTTCTTCAGATCACTCTTCACTTCATCCCACAGGGCCGCGCCGCGCAGACTGCGCTCGACAATTTCATCCAGCTTGTTCTTCTGGGTGATACCGAGCAAACGTGGGCCATAGGCCACATTGTCATAAATGCTCTTGGGGAACGGATTGGGCTTCTGGAAGACCATGCCGATGCGCCGCCGCACTTCCACCGGATCAACATGCGGATCATACAGATTCTGACCCTGATAGTTGATCGTGCCTTCGACACGAGCGCCCGGAATCAGATCATTCATGCGATTGATCGAGCGCAGCACGGTGCTTTTGCCGCAGCCGGACGGCCCGATGAACGCCGTGATGTGTTTTTCTTTGATCGGAATGGTCACGTCGCTGACGGCCAGCTTAGACCCATAATAAACCGACATATGCTCGATGCTCAATGCAAGAGATGCCTGATCCGACATAACCTGCTCCTCATTTTTACGTTTGTCTGCTGTTAAATCAGTCACCATAAATCCTATGACCCAAGTCTGCGTGTATAGCGATTACGAAGCATAATTGCAAAACTGTTGAGGATCACCAGCACCACCATCAGGACGACGATGGCAGCGGCAGCGGTATTGCGGAACTCCTGCTGCGGCTTGGATGTCCACTGGAAAATCTGAATCGGCACGACGGTAAATTTGGAGAACGGGCCGTTGGGATCAATCGTGATGAAGGTCGAGGCTCCGACCACGATCAAGGGCGCGGTTTCGCCAATCGCCCGTGACAGCGACAGGATGATGCCCGTCAAAATGCCCGGCATGGCAGTAGGCAGCACCGTCCGCACAATCGTCTGGAGTTTAGTCGCGCCCAGGCCGTAGGACGCTTCTCGAATGGAGGGCGGCACAGCGCGAATGGCTTCCTGAGCGCTGATGATGATGACGGGCAAAATCACGAGGCCCAGTGTTAGCCCGGCGGACAGGATGGTACGGCCATCGGTATCTGTCACGCCAAAGATCGCCCCGCTGGTGATGGGCGCAAGCAGGCGCACAAACACCGTCAGCCCCAACATGCCATAGATGATCGAGGGGACGCCCGCGAGATTGCGAATATTCGTTTCGATCAGGCGGTTGAGCCAGTTGTCCGATGCGTACTCTTCCAGATAGAGGGCCGACCCAATCCCCAATGGAAAGGCGAACAGGCTGGTGATGGTGATGACCAGCAGTGTGCCGATCAAGGCCGTCCGCAGCCCGGCGCTGATGGCGTAGCTTGACACGGTATTCTGCAAGAATGTGGAATTTACCCATGAGCGGAACACCATCTCCGCATCAGGGTAATTCTCTTTGATCTGTGCGGCAATCGTGTCCCTCTGCGTGAGCGACTCGAAGAGCGGCCAGCTTTGCAGGATGGTCGGCTCAACAATCTGGCTCATCACGGCGTTGTACAGCCCGACCTGATCCATATTGTCGATGAGGATTTTGACCGCCTGATCATCGCTGATCTCGGACACCTTGAGATTCGCCACATCGGGTGTCAGAACAGACCCGTTCAGAACAGCACTCAGCGGCAGCTTGGAAAATTCTTCTTTGGAGACGCGGCTGAGGGTGTCGCGGATGAGCACGCGCAGCTTCTTGGGCGCTTCCTTCTGCAAAATGGCTGCGAGGCCCGCTTTGTCCAGCGTTTCCAGCGGTGTGTCGGAAAGGGTGGAAGGCGCTCTCTGGTAGCTGGTCGCTACATAGCCAAAGGCGTTGTTAATAATATTGAAGAACAGGGCAATCAATGTCAGGATGGCGACGAAATTACACAGATAAAAGACACGTCCCCACACACGCCCCACACGCTGACGTCTTTGAAGGTGCTGTTTGAAGGGGTCGACTTTAGGCAGAGGAGAGTCGGTCATTGGTAAGCCTCGCGGAAACGGCGTGTAATGGCGGTGCTGGCGAGATTCATAAACAGCGTGATGATGAACAGGGTCAGGCCGAGCGCGAAGAGGCTGTTGTAATCCATCGAGCCAAAGCTCAAATCGCCTGTGCTGATGCGGGCGATATGGCCCGTGATCGTCTCAGCCGCTTCAAACGGGTTGAGGGTCAAATTGGGGCCAGCGCCCGCAGCAAGGGCGACGACCATTGTTTCGCCGACAGCGCGTGAAACGCCCAACAGCACCGACGCGAGAATACCAGACAGTGCGGCAGGCACCAGCACTTTGGTCGTGGTCTCAAATCGCGTCGCACCCAGGCCGTAGGACGCTTCTCGCAGGGAACGCGGCACAGCGCGGAGAGCGTCTTCGCTGATCGTCGTAATGGTTGGGACGATCAAAATACCAATGACGATGCCCGCTGAGGCCATGTTATACACGCCGACGACATTTTCGCCAAAGATACCGCGCAAAATAGGCGTGACGAATGTCAGCGCAAAATAGCCGAACACAACCGTCGGCACACCTGCGAGAAGCTCTAGTGTCGGCTTCAAAATCTGGCGCACACGCGGCGAGGCATATTCACTGAGATAAATTGCTGTGCCAAGCCCAACGGGAATTGCAATCAGCATGGCAATGAAGCTGATGAGAAGCGTGGCATTGAGCAGCGGGAGAATACCAAATTGTGCAATCTGAGGCTGCCACGTCGGATTGGTGAAAAATTCCGTCAGCGTCACTTGCTTCGATTTGTGAACTTCTTTTTTGGCGTCATGGGCAAGCACAGGGCTGCCGTTATAGCCGCGCTCAACAACGAGATGATTACGATCCGTCACCGTCGTAATCAGCAGAAACTCGCCGTCGATCTCAAGAATCTGGCCGACGCCAAACGTAAAGCCCCCATCTGTCAGTTCAATCAATGGGCTGTCGGCAGAGATGGCAGTGACAAGCTGGCGTTCTGAGGCAAGGATGCCGGGTTTGCCAAAAAAGTTGAAGGCTTCTGTCCCTAGAGTCAGCACGATGCCAACCGTCGTAAAAATGGAGACAACGCCACATAAAAAGAGCAGGGTTTGAATAAATGTCTCAAAGGGACGGGGTTTACGTGCCAGCGAACTCGAAGTCAGAGGCTTGCGCTTGTCATCGCTGAGATGTGCTGCTTGAGCGGCCATGTATTTTTGCTCCGAGAGGGGGATTAACAGCACTGCGGGGGAGTCGCCTCCCCCGCAGTGTACTCATGATTGTGACGAAATTTACTTCGACGGTGCCATCATAGCGCTGTCGAGAGCCATCAGTTCCAGCTTCGCAGCAGCGGCCTTGTTCATCGGGGCGGGGAAGTAACCGATCTTGTCCGCGGTGGTGCCCAACTGATCGTTGACGTTGGTCAGGAAGTAGTTGAGGTAGGCTGCCACCTGGGGCTTCTCGGCCAGAACATTCGCCGAGGTGTACAGGTACAGCGGGCGGGAGAGCGGGTACTTGTTCGATTCGGCTGTTTCCAGTGACGGGGTGATGCTTTCGATGCTCACGGCACGCAGCTTGTCCTTGTTCTCGGACAGGTAAGCATAACCGAAGTAACCGACAGCATATTCGCTGCCTTCGACGCCTGCAACCAGGACGTTGTCATCTTCGCTCAACTGGATGCCAGCAGCGTTGAGGATTTTTTCCTTGTCTTTGGCGAAGATCACTTCGACGAAGTAATCGAACGTGCCGCTGTCGGTGCCAGGGCTGAACAACTGAATGGCTTCAGCGGGCCAGGCGGGGTTGACATCGGCCCAGGTCTTCGCCGTACCGGAGAAGACCGCGGCCAGTTGTTCCTTGGTCAGATTGTCGACGAAGGTGTTCTTGGTGCTCACCACGACGGCGAGGGCATCGATACCGACCTGGAGGCCCACCGGATCACGGCCATTCGCCACGCAAGCTTCGACTTCTTCCTTCTTGATCGGGCGGCTGGCGGTGGCGATGTCGGTTTCGGCGTTCTTGCAGAAGCGCTCGAAGCCTGCACCCGTACCCACGCTGTCAACTGTGATTGTGCCCGCGAAGCCTTCTTTGTTGAAGAGTTCGGCGACACGTTCCGCAATCGGATACACAGTGCTGCTGCCAGCGACGATGATGTTGTCGGAGACCGCCAGGGCATCAACAGCGGACAGGGTCAGATCGGGGATCAGAACCTGATCGATGACGTGGATGACGCCATTGCTGGCTTCGATATCAGCGGCTACGACGTTCGCGCCGTTGACGGTCACGGATTTGTCTTCGCCCAGAACAACGTTCAGTTCACTGCCCATAGGAGCTGCATCGAGGGCGGTCATTTCCATGCTGGGGGCCATCATGGTGGTCACATCGGACGACATCACTTTGCCACTCACGACGTGATAGGTGAGGATGCGGGTCAGCAGTTCCTTGTTTTCCGGCTTCAACAGATAATCCAGAACGGACTTAGGAAGAGCCGCAAATGCCTCATCGGTGGGCGCAAACACAGTGAAAGGCCCAGCCTTCGGGTCACTGAGCAAGGGTGTCAGACCAGCCGCATCAGCCGCTGCCAACAGTGTCTTGAAAGTGCCGGCGTCTGTTGCCACTTGTGCAATCGTCTTGTCCTGTGCGAAGACACCCGTGATGGAAACCATCAGTGCAAGTGCCAGTACCGCGATCATGCTGCGAACTTTCCACATAAAGCTGTGACTCCTGTAATGTGCAATTTCAAATTGGACTACGGGTTGGATCGTAGCAAGCCCAAATTAACTCGCTAGGAGGGTTTTTTTAAGGATAGACGCCGAAAGTTTTAAGCGTGCATTATGTGTGAGGGTTTTTGTGGGGAAATGAGAGAGAGATAAGCATATTACCTCTCTCATGATAACACGATTTACGACTTTTGTGCCGCGAGCCAGACCAGTCGTCCTAAATTCAAGGCACGGTCTGAGGCCGGGAAATAGCCGACATCGACAATCTCGTCATTGACATGGCTGAGATAGAACTGGATGAAGGACGCCACCTGCGGCTTGTCTTGGAAGATGGAGGGCGCACTGTAGATATAGAGCGGACGCGCCAGCGGGTACGTGCCGTTCTCTGCCGTGACCTCTGAGGGTGTGATGCCGTTGATGGCGACCACGCGCAGACGATCCGTGTGATGCAGGTAATAGGCATAGCCAAAATAGGTGATGGCCGATGGATCATCTTCGGCGCGGCGCACGAGGTTTTCGTCATCCTCTGACATGGTGGGTTGGGCGGCAAGAAGCGGCGCGGAGTCCTTTTTAAACACGACTTCGACGAAATAATCGAACGTGCCGCTGTCCGTGCCGGGACTGTAGAGATGAATCGGCTCGGCGGGCCAATTTTTGCGGATCTCCTGCCAGGTTTTTGCGCCGCTAAAGACCTTTGCCAGCTCCTCAAGCGTTAGATTATCAACAAACGTGTTTTCAATCGGAACGACGACTGTCAGTGCATCCGTGCCGACGCGGAATTCAATCGGTTCACGGCTGTTGCCCTGACACGCCGCCAATTCTTCCTTCTTGATGGCACGGCTGGCATTGGCAATATCGGTCTCAGCCGCCACGCAGAAGCGCTCCAGGCCCGCTCCTGTGCCGATGCTGTCCACCAGAAGGGTATCGCTGTAACCCTGCTCACTGAAGCGATCCGCCATGCGCTGCGTGAGCGGAAAAACTGTCGAACTGCCGGCACTCACAATATCGCCGCTGACTTCCAGCGGATCAAGATTGGGCAGTTCAATCGGCGGGATCAGCACGCTGGCAATTTCATGCACGACGAGGCCATCCGTCGCCGCGTCCGCTTTTGTGATGAGGACGCCATCCACTGTCGGACTATCGCCTGCGTGAACAATCGTCAGCGAATCACCCTCCTGCGTTGTTAGCGGGCCATCCGTGAGCTTTGCCGCAGGCAGCGCCTCATTGACGATGTGATACTGTACAACACGAGTCAAAAGGGCCGTGTCCTGCTTCAAGAGATCGCGGACAGCGGCGGGCAGACTGTCAATCGCATCATTGGTCGGAGCAAAAAGGGTCGCGGGCTTATCAGTGGGCAGGGTGACATTCGTCGTCTGAATCCATTCGGCAAACTGCGAAAGATTCGGATCATTCGCCAGAACATCGGAGGATGTTTGGGCAATAGCGGAGAGGCATAGCAGCCCTCCACTCAGGATGACCAGTAACCAGCGTAACATTGTGGCTCCCAGGATATCGTAGGCCATATAGAATGTGCAGTTGTTTCCCATCACAATGATAGAGGCTTCCTGTTAATCATTGCCCCGCTAAAATTAAGACTGTATTAAGGGCATGGCCTTTATCGTGTGACTTGTACTGTGATGCGGTTCCAACAAACACAGCGTTGATAGGCGAAAGACCGTATCCCCCTACCGCTGCACGAACATTCGTGCTATCATGGACGGCATCTTGCCCTCAAGAGTCGCTTGCATCTCGTGACGACTATGCCACAATAGAGCGCGAGTGTCTTATGGGGGGAGGAACCGCCCTGACAACGAATATTCGGTATGTGGGAATTCTGGCGCATCCTGATCGCCCCCAAACTTTTCCTGTGGCCGAGCAAATTCGGCAGTCATTCGCTCAGCAGCAGATTGAGGCTGCCATCACCACTACACACACCGAGGCTGAGGTACAGGCTATCGTTGAGCGGGCCGATGTGGTGATTGCGATTGGTGGCGATGGGGCGATGCTGCGGGCGTCCCGCGCCTGTGCGCCGTTGGGCGTGCCGCTGCTCGGTCTGAACATGGGCAAACTCGGCTTTCTGACGGAGGTAGCGTCGATTGAGGTTTGGCCGACGTATCTAGCGCGGCTGATGAGTGGCGATTATTGGATCGAATATCGCATGATGCTCGATATTCAATGGGAGCGTGACGGTCAGATCATCGTGCGCGATGAAGCCCTGAATGATATTGTCATCAGTGGAGATCGTTTCGGGCATATGATTCAACTGGACACCTACATTGATGGCACATGGACGACAACTTACAATTCTGATGCGCTGATTATCGCCACCCCCACCGGATCAACGGCGTATGCGCTGGCTGTCGGCGGGCCAATTCTGCCACCGCAGGTGCAAAATATTCTGCTGGTTCCAGCAGCGGCACATCTGAGCATGGATCGGGCGATTGTGCTGTCAGAGGGATCGCAGGTGGATGTTCGCCTTGCCGCCAGCAATCGTCATGCGGTGGTGATCTCGCTGGATGGCCGTACCCTGGGGACGATGGAGATGGGCGATACGCTGCATATTTGCGCGAGTGATGATAAAAGCCGATTTATTCGGATGCGCGATACAAATTATTTTTATCGCTCTCTATTAGATCGCCTTGAGCCGCGTATGAGTCGGGTTCCTGGCAGTGGAGATGAGGCATGACACCCAATCTGACGCCCATTCATGAACTTCAAATGTGTGCCAAACATCCTGAGCGTGAGGCCACTCTCAGATGCATCCGCTGTGATCGCTTGATGTGTACCGATTGTATTGTCCGCACATCAGTCGGTTATGTGTGTAAGGAATGTTCACGGCGGGCTGAGGATAAATTTTTCGCGGCGGCCAATCAGGATTATGTGCTGCAAGCGGCGACCTGCTTTGTGGTGATGGCCGTCATCTGTGCGCTGTTCACGCAGGTTCCGTTTGTCTCCACGTTTCTCGGCGTGATTATCGGGCCAATTGCGGGTGGATTGGCCGGAGAAGCCGCCATGCGCCTCACAGGTCGGCGGCGCGGACGGTATACGGATGTCATTGGCACAGTCGGGGCGGGCCTGGGGGGATTGGCCGGGCATATGGGCGTGATCTTTGCCGAGTATCAGCAGGCTGTGAGCACAGTGGCCCCGGCGCTACGGTCTCAATATATAGGAATATTGGTGGATGAACTGGTTAAAAGCACAGTCCTGGATATCTGGTTCTTGATTTT
>Ga0105044_10013313_pt1 | contig 11170 bp, 6 predicted proteins | sample MAT01_FD_78092 | JGI IMG/M metagenome (GOLD analysis project Ga0105044, IMG submission 78092) | Freshwater microbial communities from Lake Fryxell liftoff mats and glacier meltwater in Antarctica - MAT-01 | ecosystem: Environmental > Aquatic > Freshwater > Ice > Liftoff microbial mat | place... | reverse complement strand
CCCCCGCCTGCAATGCCGCCGCGGCAATCTGTGGCTGCTTCTTCGCCGCTTGCGCGAGCTGCGGTTGCGGGGGCTGGGGCGCCGCCGGCGGCGCGCCCGGTGGAGCGGGAGCATTGGCGGGTGGCGGCGCGTCGGGCGCGGGCGCGGTTGGCCCGGGCGGCGGGGACGCCGCGGCGGGGGGCGGCGACGCGGACTGTTGCGCGGCCATCTTCTTCACCTCCTGGGCGATGGCGTTCTCCTGCTTGCTGGCCTGGGCGAGCTGCTGCTGCGCCTCGGTGAGGGCACTCTGCGCGATGCCACTGAGTTCCTGCTGCATCACGGGATTTTTCGGCAGCGCCTGCTCGAGTTGGGCGAGCATTTCCTGCGGCGTCTTCTGCGCCAGGGCCGCGAGTTCCGCCGCCTTTTGATACTGCTCGTCGAGTTCCTGCTTGATGCCGTTTTCCTGCTCGGTCGCCCGGAGCGCGAGGCGCGACTGCTCAGCCTTCCCCTGCTCCACATTGGCGTAATGTTGCGCGAGCTGCTGGAGGGCTTCCGCGAGCTTCTGCTGCTGCATGGCGGCGTCCGTGAGCGCCTGCTTCTGCACCTGCGGCGCCTCGCTCTGCGTGGCTTCGGTCAGCGCCTCGGCGGCTTTTTTCGGCGGCTCCTTGAGCAGGGCGAGCGCGTCGTCGGCATCGCGCGCGCGTTCGCGTCCCTCGGCCTGCATCACGTTCTGCTGGTTCGCCTCGGCGCGGATCGCGTCCTTCAAGGCCTCGACCTTGTCGTTGAGCTTCTCCTGCTTCGCGAGCTGCTGCCGGGCCTCGGCCTGGGCTTCCGCGGGCTTCTTTTCCTCGGTCTTCCGGGCCTGCTCCTGGGTCTCTTGTTTGATTTTCTCGGTCGCCTTGGCGAGCTGCTGCATCCGCTCATGGAGCTTCGGCGTGAGCGCGGCGATCTCCGCCCGGGCTGCTTCCATCGCCGGCCGCAGAAGCTCGAGCGCCTGCTCGACCAGCGCCGCCACTTGATCCACCGCCGCCGTAGTCCGCTCCGGCGCGCGCTCCAACCGGTCGCGCTCGCGCATCTCGCGGTCCATGGTGCGGAAGCCTTCGAGCCGATCCACTTCGCTCACGATCTTGCGGACGGCGTCCATGAGTTTGCGCGCGTCGCCCTCGAGATCCGTGCGCCCGAGTTCCTCCGGGATCATTTTCAGCCGCGACTCGAGCCACGCCCAATGGCGCGGATTCGAGGTGCGCGCCCGCGGCGCCACGAGTTCCCACCGCTCCGCATCCGAGAGCACGCGCAAACCGTCGAGCACCTCGAAGAGATGGTGACCGCTCTCGAGCACGCGGAAATGCCGGTCGCAGGCGAGCATCTTCGGTCCGCCCTTTTCCACGCCGCCCTCTTCCAGCGCCGTCTGCAGCGCGGCCAGCGCGAGCGTCGTCTGACGCACGTCGCCGACGAAGTACGTGTCCGAACTCGTGCGCGCCTCCTCGGCATCGCCCACCGCCTTCAGCCAGGCGCTTTTCGAATCCCACCGCGCCGCGAGCAGCCCCGCGCGCACCGCCGCCGGCAGGCGCGCATTGCGCACCAGCGCCTCCGCTTCGCCGCGCAGCGAAAGCAGGATCTCGGACGCCGGGCCCGCATCGGCCCGCATCGTCCGCGTGGCGTCGGAGCCGAGCCTGGCCATGCCACGCCGGCTGCTCAGGAGCTGGCGCGCGCCCTCCGCGAGCGTGCGGGAAAGCTCCCGCGTCGGCTCGAGCAGATCGCGGCCCGGCCCGCGTTCGCTGAGGATGCGCATGACACTCGTGCGCTGCGTGAGGAGCTTCTTTTGAGTCTTCGGGAGCTGATTGCGCAGGTCGCCGTGCTCGGCGCGCCCGGCCAGGGGCAGCATCATGTCTTCGAGGCTCTTCGTCTCGGCGAGGACCACGCGCATCCGATCCGCGACCGGCGCCCACTTCTTTGCGTCGTCGCCACTGGCCTCCGCGAGCGCCTGGAGACGCTCCTGCTCCCGGCTCACGACCAGCAGATTCTCGGCGAGCACATCCACTTCGTTGCAGGCGAGCACGCGCCGGTAGCAATCCTCCGCCAGACGCGTCCGCTGCGTGGCCCGCACGCAGGTCTCGACGATCTCGCGGCACTGCTCGCGCGCCGTCGGCGAAGCGGGATCGCCGCTGAGCACGAGCAGCGCGGCCCGGGCAAATTCGATCCCGCCCGCATCCAGCCGGGCGAGCTGACGCCCGAGGAGCACGAGTTCCGCCGCCTCGTGTCCCGGCGACGCGGCTTGCAAGGTGGTCCGGAGCTGTTGCCAGACGGCGGCCGATTTCCCCTGGAATTCCTCCACCCTGGCCTGCGCGCCGAGGACCACCTGCCGGCGTCCGGCGTCACCCTCCGCGAGTCGGTCAAACTGCTCGCGCGCCTCGATCGCCGCCTTTTCCAAAACGTCGCCCGCCGTCCGCAGCTCGCGCAGCATCCGGTGGAGCTGCCGCTCGGCCTCGAGGGTGAGCAGGCGCTTGGTCTCAAAGCCCGACGCGATCACCGAGACCTGCACCGGACGCGACTCGGCGCGGCTGCCCTTCAGATCCCAGGCGACGAGCTTGGTCGCGAGCAGATCGCCGGCGCGCGCCCCCTGCGCGAAAAGATCCCAGTGCCGGTCCACGGTGGCGCTCCGGCCGGGCTCGGTCGCGAGCGGCGTCTCGCGCCACGGGCCGTCGTTCACCTTCACGAGTTGCGCCACTCTGGCGAGACCCTGGTCGTCCCGGGCCGTGCCGCGCAACTCCACGATCTCGCTGGCCGGCAGGATCAAATCCTGAGCCGGCAGCTCCAGCACCACTTCCGGCACCAGATCCGGCTCGGCGCGCAGCTCGTACTCGGGGCTGAACTTGTTTTCAAAGCCCGACTCCGCGCTCACCAGATGCACGCGGTACACGCCCGACGCCTCGAGCGCCACCCGGGCGGTGAACTGCCCGCCCTCCGGCGTGAGCGGCACGGTCTGCGTCCCTTTTTTCCCCTGCTCCACGCGCAGCTCGGCGCGCTGCACCGGCTGATTCACGGTGAGCCGGAGCGTCACTTCGCTGCCTTCGAGCGCCGCGAGATCGCCGTGCTCCTCGACCACCTGCCGCGGCGCCGCCTTGGCATAGGCGGGGAAGACGTAGTTCTTTTCAAACTGCACCACCGCCGGGCGCGCGACCGACCGCAGCAGATACTTCTTGGTGAGCGCGTCCCCGGCCCGCACGCGATACTGCACGTCTTCGCGCGCGACCTGGATCGTGGAGGTAAAACGATCGTCGCCCGCCGGGGTCATCTGGATCAGTTCGCGTCCGCCGCCCGGGGTGAAAGTTTCGAGGAAGGCTTTGCTCGCGCGCCGTCCGCTCAGCCGCACGATCAGCGGCTCGGTGTCTCCCTGGGCGACCACGCGATCCGCGGGATTCGGCGCGACGATTTCCACCTTCACCGCGGAGACGCGGGCAAAGTTTGCCATCGGCAGGAGCGCCCGCATGAGCAGCGTGCCGAGCTGCGCGCCGGTCGCGAAGAGACCGACGATCAGCGCCAGGACGATGGCCGCGGCCACGGCCAGCCAGTTTCGCAGGAGCTTCACCGGGAGCAGCCGCTCGACCTGAAGCCGCTCCACGCGCGCCGCCACGTCGCTCTGCACGAGCGCGCGGAACTGCTCCGAATCGAGCACTTCCCCGCTCTGCCCGTCGCCCAGTTCCACCGCCGAGAGCAGATCCTCGCGCAACCCCGGCTCCGCATGCTCGATGAGCCGCGCCAGCCGTCGCGGGTCCGGCGCATGCGCGAGCAGGCGGAGACACGAGCGCCATTCCGTGAAGAGGACGGCGAGGTAAGCGGCCCCGCTCAGCGCCCAGCGCGCGCCATCGGGCAGCACAAAGAGCCAGTCCAGCAGCGCCACGAGCAGCATCGTGGCGAGCAGCATCGCCACCCCGCCGGCGATGCCCCGGATGAGGATGAGCTTGCGCCGCCGCTGCGCGAAGGCCGTGAGTTTTGCCGCGATGTGGGGATCGAGTGGGGTGCTCATGAGAAAGGTTCTGCTGGGTATTCCGCGAGGAGCGCATCGACGCCGACCAGCAGCACCTGCGATTCGCCTTGGGAAATCTGCCAGACGAGGTGGAGATCCACATCGTCGTAGGCATGGATGAGAATATCGCGGAGCCCCGCGATCTTAGCCCAAGGAACCTCCAGACACCGTTCGCGCACCGCCGTCGGCCGTCGTTTCACCGCTCGCTCCAGCGCATCGCGGAGTTGCTGGAGCGTGACCCGTGGCTCCTTCATAGCGGGACGGCATCGCGCAAAATCCGGTCGCGGACATGCCTGTTCACCGCACGATCGCTGACCACATCGACGAAACACCCGAGCAGCGCTTCGAGTTCCTGCTTCAATCCCACTTGGTCGAGGAGGCTCGCTCCCTCGACGAAGTGAACGAGCAAATCGACATCGCTTGCCGCCGTCCCCTCGCCTCGCGCCACGGAACCGAAAAGCCGGACATTCTCCGCGCGATACTTCGCCGCAAGATTCCGAATCGCGCTGCCATGAGGCGAGAGATCGGTGGCCGTTTTCATCGAAGACGGGTGGGTCAGCGGGAACGCGGGCTCTTCGGCGTTTGGGGCGGCAATTCCCGGATGAAGGCCCACGACACCTCAGCCATCTGGCCGTTGTCATAGCGGACGAAAAAGCCGCTCTTCGTTTCGTCCTCGATCTCGACGAAGCACGGCACGGCGCGCGCGGAGATCGCGTTCGCCTTCCGAATCGTTTTGTGCGGTTCGAGGAAGGAAAGGCCGTCCGCGAATTCCACCTCGAAGGCGTCCTCCCATTGCCGAAAGGCCACGTTGCGCATGCGCGAAAACTTCGCCGTGGCAAAGGGCACCTTGAGTGGATTGAGGGTCTTCATAGGCGGCCTTCTTTCTGCAGCCGATCGAGGATTGCTATCACCTTCCGAGGCGGGGTCCAAGGATCGAGCGGCATCGAAGACGTGGCCATGCCCCGGCCGGTCGATCTCCGATCGACCCAATGAACCGGTAGCCGCCGCGCCGGACTTTACCCATGTGCGTCGGACTTATTCATTTTCACAGCATCCCCACGCGTTTCCGAATGATCCATTCCGCCGTGAGCAGCAGGAGCACCGGCGTGAACCACCAGTAGCTCTGCCAGAGCACGGTATCGCTCTCGATCACCTTTCCCTGGCTCATCGGCGCGAGCAGGTCGGCCAGACGGTCGATCTGCTCCTCCCGCAGATACTGTCCGCCGCCCTGCGCCGCCATCTGGCGGAGCAGATCTTCGTTCAGGCTGAGCTGCATAAATTCGCCGGTCTCGCGCGGCTCCACCTGGAATTCCGTCCGCGCCTTCCACTCGCTCGCCGGGATCGCCGCCGACTCGACCCCCACTTCGTACTTGCCGGGCTCGAGCGCGGCCGTCCGTCCGTGGAAAAGGCCGCCCGCATTGTCGTCGGCGAGCAGCCGGATGGTCGCGGCTTTCTGCCCGTCGCGATAGAGCACCGCATCGACCGTCGCATTCGTCACCGGCCGTCCTTCGCCATCGCGCAGCCGCACGCGGACATCCGCGCTATCGCCGGGCCGATAAGTGATCGCGCCGGCGTCGAGGGAGACGAATTTATCGCGCACCGCAAAGGGCAGCTCGGCGATCCAGTTCGCGATCTGATGCCAGTAGCGGACGTGGTGCTGGTCGGCGACCTCGTAGCGCCAGCGCCACGATTCGTCGAAGGACTGATACAGCACCTTGCCTGCGCCGAAGGGCCGGAGCACCACCCCCGCGAACTTTCGGCCCTCGCCTTCGATCTCGAGCAGCGATTCCGCGCCCGCGAGCGGCGTGGCCCCGGAGACCCAGCGCGGCGCCGGCAGCCCGCTCCAGACCCCGGAGTTCTGCGCGCGATCGGGCGCGAGGCTGAACGCGGCCAGACCCGCACTGCGATCCGTGAGCACCACGCGGCTCAGGCCCTCGCGCACCGCTGCGGATTTCCACTCGACGGGAAAAAGCGGCGCGATGGGCGAGTCGGCGTACTCCTTCAGCCGTCCGCGGGAACCGTCGATGAAGATCATCGCGCCGCCGCGTTTCTCCACGAAGTCCCGGAGCCACGCGAGCTCGTCGCCTTTGAAAACGCTGCGCGGGACTTCACCGAAGATGATCAGGTCGTAGCTCTGCAACTGCCCCTGCTCGAGCGGGAACTGCTCCGGCTTGGTCCCGCGCGCCCATCCCGCCTCGCCGCGCAGCATCCCGACGCTCACACAATTCACCTCCCACTGTTCGTCGCGCTCAAAGACATTCCGCAGATAGCGCGTCTCCCAGCGCGGCCGGCCATCCAGGAGCAGGATGCGCCGCTTCTGCGTCACCGCGCGGACGCGCAGCGCGCCCGCATCGTTGGCCGGCTGGCTGTCGCCTTCCACCGGCGTCACCGCGACTTTGAACTCCAGCGGCAGACTCGAAAGCTGGACCTCGCCGCGCCGCGCCGCCATCCGGGCCTTCACGACGTCGCCGATGGGAAAGTCATAAGCGACCTTGCGCACATTGCGGCCCTCGGTGGTGAGCTGGCGTTCCCACAGGATCTTGTCGCCATCGCCGATGGTGAGCTTGAAGGGCGAGCCGGCGGGCATGTCGTCCTTGAGCGTGATCTCCCCGCGCACGCGATCCTCGGCGAAGACCGCTTCCGGCCCCTCGGCCTTCAGCACCGCGAGATCGCGCGGCCGCACCTGGCTGCCCAGGCCGACGGTGAAAAGTGGCAGGCCACGGCCCGCCAAAACGCGGGCTCGATCGGTCGGAGATTCCCCATCGTTGTGCTGCCCATCGGAGAAGACGACGACCGCGCCCCGCTGCTCCCGCGGCGCACCGCTGCCCTCCTCCGGCCATCCTTCGCCGACGCCGCTTTGCAGTCCGGTGGAGAGATTCGTCGCCGCGCCGCTGGGCTTCGGCAGTTCCCGCGGGAGCGCGGAATCCTGCGCCGTCGGCTGCCAGATGCGCCTGGCCTCCGAGCCTTCGAGCATCAGGAGCTGCACATCGTAGCGCGCACTCAGGCGCGCGAGCAGCTTCTCGCCCTCGCCCTCGAGCAGCAGCGCCTGCAGCCGCTGCCAGCGCGGCAGGGTGTCAAATTTCTCCAGCGCCGCCTTCAGCGGGGATCCCCCGGCGGCCGCGAGTTCGTTGACCTTGCGCTGAAAAATCTCCTGCGCTTCCCCGGCCCAGCGATTTGCGAGGTCGCCGAGCCGCTGCAGGTCGGCCATCGCCCGCGTCCGCTCGTCGATCTGCCGGGTCTCGCGCTTCGCCAGGTCCGCCGCAGGCTGCGCGACATCGCGGGCAAAGCTCTCCGCCCGCCCCGCCTCCAGGCCCGCCCCGGCCAGCCCCGCGCGCGCCGCTTCCACTCGCATCGCAAAGTCCCCCGTAAGCTGCCGCCACTCCTCAGCCGTCGCGCCCTGCGCGAGCTTCCCCCGCTCGGCCAGCGACACCGCGTCCGCCAGCGCCTCGCCCACCTTCGACCAATCCTCCGGCACCGCCTCCCCGCGCACCAGGCCGAGCCGGCGCAGGATGGCCAGCTTCCGACCGGCGTCCATGCTCGGATCGGTGAGACCCATGCTCGCGGAGCCATCGACAAAGAGGAAAAGCCGCGAAAGCTGGCCGATGATCTTGCGATGATGCAGCACCGGGCCGGCGAGCATCAGCACCATCATCACGATCGCCAGCGCCCGGAGCGTCGGCAGGAGCCAGTGGAGCCAGCGCGGCTGGCGGGCCGTCTCGCGACGGTAGGAGATCCACGCCACGGCCCCGAGCACGACGGCGAGCCCGATGCCGAGCCACGCCGGCCAGTCGCCGATGAAACGGAGAGAAGTCTGGATGCGCTCCTCGGGGGTCATGAAAAAGCCGGGAGACCGCGCGGGGAAAAACGCCAAACTTCAAACGCCAAACGCCAAATGCCCAACGATCGGCAGCACGGATGGCGTCGGACCTGAGCCGTTTGGCGTTGGAAGTTGGAAGTTTGAAGTTTGGCGTTCATCGGCAGCCGTAGGGCCAGCAGTGCGGGGAAGGGATTGGGGGAAGTCTGGGAGATAATCGAGCCGCAACGGCTGCCGTAGCCCAAAAGAGGGGAAAAGCGCGAATCATGGCGACATGCTCCTGCCGCTCCGCTTGCCGCTTCCGCCGAGGTCAACTCCGCCGGGCCAGCCGCTCGGCGAGCCGCTCCGCCAGGCGCCCCAGCGCGGCGGATTTGTCCATCGGATCCAGATGCACATCGAGCAGGCAGTAGCTGGAGGTGTGTCGCGCCGCGGCATCGAGCGCCTCGTCGAGCTGGCTCTCGGTCTCCACGAGGAAGCCGCGCCCCACGCCGAGGAACTCGGGGAGCCGATGATACTGCCACGCGAGCACATCGTTGAACGGCCCATCGTGAATGTGCCGCTCGGTGCCGTAGCCCGCGTTGTTCAGCACCACGATCACCGGATTCAGCCCGTAGCGCGCGATGGTCGAGATCTCCATCCCGGTCATTTGAAAAGCCCCGTCGCCCACGAGCACGAGCGGGCGCAGATCCGGCCGTGCCATCTGCACCCCGAGCGCCGCGGGCACCGCAAAGCCCATCGACGCGTAATACGCCGGGCCGAGAAATTCCGTGTGCTGCCGGATGAAAAGATCGCTCGCGCCAAAGAGCGCATTGCCCACATCCGCGACCACCGCCATCTGGTCCGCGAGGAATGCATTCAGGCGCTCAAAGAGCCGGGCGATCGTCACCTTTTCCCCGGCCCTCCCCGGCACAAACTCGTGCGGCCGCGGCGGCTTCGGGATCACGCCCGGCTCGTGCCGCCGGAGCGCCGACGCCGTCAGCGCGCGCACGAAATCCTTGAAGCGCACGCCTTCAAACATGTGGTGGCGGATCGCGAGCTTCTCGCTCGTGGTGTAGATGCTTTTCCCCTGGTCGATCTGCGCGGTGTAGATGCCGAGATTGATGTCCGTCATGAATGCCCCGAGCAGCAGCACACAATCGCTCGACTCGACATAGGCGCGCACCTCGTCGCGACCCATCGCCCCTTCGTAGATGCCGAGGTACAGCGGGTGCTGTTCGCTGAGCACCGACTTGCCGAGGATCGTCGCGGCGAAAGGAATATTCGCCCGCTCGATGAGCGCCAGCACGTCCGCCTGCATCGCAAAGCGATGCACCTCCACATCCGCGAGGATCACTGGCTGGCGCGCCGCATTCATCATCGCCGCCGCTTCCGCCACTGCTTCCGCGAGCGCGAGGGGCTCGCTGGTTTTATGCACTTCGCGGGTCCGATGGTGCGGCAGACCCGGCACCGCCGTGAGATCACGCGGGATCTCGAGGTACACCGGCCGCTTGTAGCGCACCGCGGCGTGCAGCACCCGGTCGATCTCCGCCAGCGCCGTCGCCGGATCGTCGAGCACCGCGGAAGCCACCGTGATCTCGTCGAAGACCCGTTTCTGCGTATCGAACTCCCGCACCTTGTGGTGGAGCAGCGGATTCTTGTCCCGCTCGTTCATCCCCGGCGCCCCGCTGATCACGACGACCGGCGACTTCTCCGCAAACGCCCCCGCGATCGGATTCACCACCTTCAGCCCACCGACGCAATACGTGATGCACACCGCCCCCATGCCCCGCACCCGCGCGTACCCATCCGCCGCAAAGCCCGCGCCCTGCTCATCGCACGTCGTCACGATCTTCAGCTCGCTCTTCAGGAGCTGATCGTAAAAGCCGAGCACATAGTCGCCCGGGATGCCGAAGACATGCCCGACGCCGTGGGCCGCGAGTCGTTGGATGAGGTAGTCGCCGATGGTCATGGTTAGGGGGGAGGGGAGAGTGGTCAGTATTCAGTATTCAGTAATCAGTCAGAAGAGTGGCGGTCGAATTGGAATCCTGAATACTGAATACTGATCACTGAATACTGACCACTGACCACTGCCTCCCCCCTGCCCCATGAACAGCGGCTTCCTCGACAAACTCCTCGAACGCATCGGCCGCGTGCCTCCCGAGGAAGTGCAGAGCTATCTCCTGCGGCTCGCGGATGAAAAGGGCTTCCTCGAGACGATCTTCAACGCCATCCGCGAAGGCGTGATCGTCACCGACCCCAAGGGCCGGATCAACTATCTCAACCGCGCCGCGTGTGAACTCTTCGGCCTCGAGCGCGAGGAGTGCATGGGGCAACTCGTCTCCGAGCGGCTGCGCGGGCTCGAGTGGGAAAAGCTCGTCGGCGCGGAAAAGGTGGTGAGCCGCGACCTGGAAGTCTTCTACCCACAGCACCGCTTCCTGAATTTCTACGTCGTCCCGCTGAGCCTCGAAAAACCCGCAGCGAAAAAGACCGACGCCGCCGAGCAGGAGATGGTCGGCTACGCCGTGATCCTGCGCGACATCACCGAAAGCCGGCGCTCCACCGAAGAGACGATCCAGAGCGAAAAGCTCACCGCCCTGACGCTCCTCGCCGCCGGCGTCGCCCACGAGATCGGCAATCCGCTGAACTCCCTCCACATCCACCTCCAGCTCATGGAGCGCAAGCTGCGCAAAGTCCCGCCCGCGCAGCGCAAGGAACTGCAGGACGCGCTCGAAGTCGCGCGCGGCGAGATCACCCGGCTCGACTCCATCGTGCAGCAATTCCTCGGCGCCATCCGCCCCGCGCGACTCCATGCCACGCTGGAAAACGTGAACACGCTCGTGCAGGAATCCGTCGCCTTCCTCCGCCCGGAAATCGAAGACCGCGGCGTGCTCGTCGAGCAGGAGCTGCGCTCCGATCTGCCCCTCGTCGAAGTCGATCGCAACCAGCTCAAGCAGGCCTTTTACAACGTCATCAAAAACGCCTTCCAGGCGATGCAGTTCAAAGGGCTGCTCCGCATCCGCACCGACCGCGACGATCAGTTTGTCGCGATCAGTTTCGCCGACACCGGCGGCGGCATCAGTGCCGAGCACATGAGCAAAATCTTCGAGCCCTACTTCACCACCAAGGCCGGCGGCTCCGGCCTCGGCCTGCTCATCGTCCGCCGCATCGTCCGCGAACACGGCGGCGAAATCGACCTCGCCAGCGACGAAGGCAAAGGACTAACCCTCACCATCCGCCTGCCGCTGCGGAATCAGCAGATGCGGATGCTGGAAGCAGGAGAAAGTGGCGAGGCCTAGATTCGCGCCGAAAATCTGGAGCCCGCGCGTTTCGGTCGAGCGTCGAGACACGCCCCATCTGGGGGGTGCTCTCCT
>Ga0105044_10013312_pt1 | contig 11170 bp, 7 predicted proteins | sample MAT01_FD_78092 | JGI IMG/M metagenome (GOLD analysis project Ga0105044, IMG submission 78092) | Freshwater microbial communities from Lake Fryxell liftoff mats and glacier meltwater in Antarctica - MAT-01 | ecosystem: Environmental > Aquatic > Freshwater > Ice > Liftoff microbial mat | place... | reverse complement strand
TGCAATTCAGGAATTACGTGTGTCGCAGGATGAACTGAAATCGCTGATTGCAGCCTCTTCTGTCCCACCTGATGTGCAAGCCGTACATAAAATTGAGGTTGTAAATCAAGATCCAACTCCAAAGGGTAAAGAGAGCGGACCTCCTGCAGACTATCTCAAGGCTTTTGGTTTTTATAGTGCCAATAATTTTCCGGCGGCAATAGATGGTTTTGAGGCTTTTCTCAAGCGTAATCCCAAAAGTGAATTTGCTGCCAACGCCTCATATTGGATCGGTGAGTGTTATTATAGCCAGTCCGATCTTGCCAAGGCCCGGGCCAGTTTTCAAAGAACGGTAGATAACTATCCTAAAAGTTCTAAAATGCCGGATGCAATGCTTAAGCTTGGTTACACACTGGCCGCCATGAAAGAAAAAGATAAAGCCCAATCCGTGTTCGAAAGTCTGATTAAATCATACCCCGGAAGTCCTGCAGCAATTAAAGCCAGGGAACGGCTGTCGGTAAACTGACAACAAGGTGTTTGACTACACATCAGAAATCACTGAGGTGCACTCCATGAAAAAGAAACTGATCGTAACATTTTTACTGGCGCTGACATTTGTTCTTCCCACCCTGTTAATGGCAGCTGATCAGGATGAGCCAACCATTTATGTGGTCAAGCGCGGAGACACCCTCTGGGGGCTTTCCGAGCGGTTTGTCAAGGATCCTTATTACTGGCCGAATCTTTGGGCATCCAACGAGCAGGTCACAAATCCCCACTTTATCTATCCAGGCCAGATGGTCAGAGTCTTTCCGGACCGCCTTGAGTTTGTTCCAAAAGAGCAGGTCCGGATGATGGCTGCCGGTGAGAAACAGTCAGCTGCAACAGTAAAGGCTGAAGAAATCATGCAGCAGGTCGTTGAAGAGCAGAAATTTAAAATCAGGGGTAGCGAAGGCTTTCTGATGGAGAAGGACCTGAAACCGTTCGGATATGTGATCGGTGGGCAGCATGGTCGCATTGTTTCCGGTTTCGATGACATTGTTTATACGGATATCGGTACAGCCCATGGTGTCAAGGGTGGTGAAAAGTTTAATATCTTCAGGGATGAAGGGGCGATTAGCCATCCGGTCACTAATGAAGTACTGGGTAAAAAGATGATTCCGCTGGGCAGGTTGCAGTTGACGGATTTGGAGACTAATACATCCCGTGCGATTATTACTCAAACTTTCAAGGAAGTTACGGCTGGTTCATATCTGTTCCCGCTTAAAAAGGATAGCCGTCGTTTTGTTACCTTGAAAAAGGCCACCCGGGAGTTGAAAGGTTTTATCGTAGAGAGCAACAGCGGTACGGTGATAATTGCCGCAGGCGATATTGTTTATATTGATCTTGGCAGCAATCACGGTGCAGAACCGGGCAATCTGCTTTACATTGCCCGAGAGGTTGTTCTGGACAAGGAGTATACCGAGGGGCGAGTCGGTCGTTTGCCGCAAGAGTTGATCGGTGCCGTTGTTATTCTGGAGACCGGCAAGAAAACGGCTACAGCGTTGGTGGTTAAGAGTATTGACTCCATATACAAAGGCGATAAATTATTTAGCCATACAAAGTAGGTTGATCAGATTTGAAATATCAAGACCGGCCCATTGGGCCGGTCTTTTTTTATCAAGACAGGCTTGAAAAAATTATTTATTTTGAGTTTCTAAGCCAGAAATGAAGGTCTATGCCTCTATTTAGTAACTTCACAGAAGAATATTACTGGCTCGGCTTAAAAGCCGTTGCCGGAATCGGAAATGTTACCTTTCGCCGCCTGTTGGAGCGTTTTGATTCTCCGGAATCCGTATTCAAGGCTGCTGCTGCAGATCTGCTGACAGTCAGGGGCGTTACACCGCTGGTTGTGGACTCGATTAGGAGTGGAATCTGGCAAGACTTTGCCGGCAAAGAGTCTCAAAAACTTCAAACCAGTGGGGCTCGTCTCGTAACCTTCATATCCGCTGAATATCCGAAGTCTTTGTTTGAAATACCTGATCCACCACCGTTCCTTTATGTTAGGGGACAACTACCATCCAGCGAACCGTGTATAGCTATAGTTGGTTCCCGTCGGGCCAGTAGCTATGGGCTCCAGACCACCGCCCGACTGGCAGAAGCTCTGGCACAGCATAAAGTAAATGTGGTTTCAGGTATGGCCAGAGGTGTTGATACGGCTGCCCACAAAGGTGCTTTACGTGGAGGCGGCAGAACTACTGGTGTTTTAGGTTGCGGTATTGATAAGGTGTACCCGCCGGAAAATCGCAAATTGTTTGATGAAGCTGCTGCCCAGGGGTGTCTGATTTCTGAATTCCCTCTGGGAACTAGCCCGCTTGCAGAAAACTTCCCCAGGCGCAACCGTATAATTAGTGGACTTTCTCGTGGAGTGCTGGTAGTGGAGGCGGCCGAGAACAGCGGGTCCTTGATAACTGCACAGTTTGCGCTTGAGCATGGGCGAGATGTTTTTGCTGTTCCTGGCAATATTTCTTTTGCAACAAGCAAGGGCTCAAATCGTTTAATCAAGCAGGGAGCTAAGTTGGTCGACTGCGTAGAGGATATCTTGGAAGAACTGCCTGGGTACTTTGCCGGTTCGGATAATACGGTCGGTTGTATATCGTCCCGCTGCTTTTCACTGACACCTAAAGAGGCAGCCATTTATGAATTGTTGATTCGCTCACCTATGCACATAGATGACATCATCACCCAAACTGAATTGACAGCAGGTGAGGTTTCCTCTATGTTACTTCACCTTGAGCTCAAAGGAGCTGTTACACCAATGCCTGGAACCCATTACTCTGTTACTGCAGGTTAAGGTTGAGGTTAAGATTTTTTCTTAAACATCAGCCTTAACCTCAACCTAATATAAAGGATACCCCCATATGTCGCAAAACCTCGTTATCGTCGAGTCGCCTGCCAAGGCAAAAACTATTGAGAAGTTTCTGGGGCCTGACTACAAGGTTCTGGCATCATTCGGACATGTCCGTGCATTGCCTAGCAAACAGGGGTCGGTTGATATCGAGAATGGTTTTGAACCCAAGTATCATGTTTTACCGGAGAGCAAGAAGCATATTGATGCCATAAAAAAAGCACTTAAAGGCGCCGACCGCCTGCTCCTCGCAACTGACCCCGACCGTGAAGGTGAAGCGATTTCCTGGCATCTGCTGGCCGCTCTCGGCTTGGATAAGAAAAAACCGGGCATTGAAATTCAACGGGTTGTTTTTCACGAAATAACCAAAGATGCCATCGTAAATGCGGTCCAGAATCCGCGGAGCATTGCACTGGAATTGGTGGATGCTCAACAGGCCCGTTCCGTGCTGGATTATCTGGTCGGTTTTAATCTGTCCCCTTTTCTTTGGAAAAAGATCCGCTATGGTCTTTCAGCCGGTCGTGTACAGTCAGTAGCACTGCGTCTGGTCTGTGAACGCGAAAAGGAAATTCTGGCTTTTATCGAGCAGGAATACTGGACCATTGCAGCACGTCTCGGCGTTGCGCCTGGACAGGAATTTAAGGCCGGTCTGGTGGATGTGGGTGGCAAGCGGCTGGGCAAGTTTGATATTCCTGGAGAGGAGGTTGCTGCAAGTCTGAAGGCAGCCCTGCAGACGGGCAGTTACCAGGTGGCCAAGATTACTAAGACAGAGAAAAAACGCAATCCGTCTCCACCGTTTACGACCTCGACCCTGCAGCAAGAGGCCTCCCGCAAGCTGGGATTCTCGGCTAAGAAAACCATGTCCACGGCCCAGAAGCTGTATGAGGGTATCGATATTGGCGAAGGTGGAACAGTCGGTTTGATTACTTATATGCGTACCGACAGCGTTAACCTTTCAGGGCAGGCGTTGAAAGAAGCCCATGATGTTATCTCGGCAGCCTATGGCAAAGAGTACGCGCTGGCTAAGCCGCGCATGTTCAAGACCAAGACTAAAAATGCCCAGGAAGCCCATGAGGCGATCAGGCCTACCTATATATCCAAGACACCACTGGAGTTGAAAAAATACCTTACTCCTGATCTGTATAAGCTTTATGAGCTGATCTGGAAGCGCACCGTGGCCTGTCAGATGGCAGAGGCGCTGCTGGATCAGACTTCGGTTGATATCAGCGCAGATCTCGGTACTGCTGTTGCCGGCGGTCCTTTTGCCGGTGCAAAGCGTTGCGGCTTGAGGGCGGCAGGTACAGTGATCCGCTTCCCGGGTTTTATGAAACTTTATATCGAAGGTCTGGATGACCAGGATGAAGAAAAAGAAGGATTGCTGCCTCAAATGACAGAAGGTGCTCCTCTGAAGCTGCATGAGCTGTTGCCGGAACAGCATTTTACTCAACCTCCGCCACGCTACACCGAGGCGACCCTGGTAAAAACATTGGAAGAGTATGGTATTGGTCGTCCATCTACCTATGCCTCAATCATGAATACCCTGGTGGAGCGCAAATATACCCGTCTGGACAAGAAACGGTTCTTCCCTGAAGATGTGGGCATGGTGGTCAGCGACCTGCTGGTTGCTCATTTTTCCCGCTATGTGGATTATAATTTTACAGCCGGACTGGAAGAGGAACTGGATCAGGTTTCCCGTGGGGAAAAACAATGGAAACCGGTGCTGAAGGAATTCTGGGAGCCTTTTATTACCTTGCTAAAACAGAAAGAAGGTGAAGTTCAGAAGTCGGATCTGACTACCGAGGCCACGGACGAGAAGTGTCCAGAGTGTTCACAGCCGCTTGTTGTAAAGCTTGGTAAACGTGGCAAGTTTATTGCCTGTTCTGGTTTCAAGGAAGGATGCAAATATACGCGTAATATTTCCGGCGAGAATGCAGCCGAGTCAGCTGAACCGGAAGTTTCCGAAGAAAAGTGTGAAAAATGCGGTGCCCAGATGCTGATCAAGGATGGTCGTTATGGTAAGTATCTGGCCTGTTCAGGTTATCCGGCTTGTAAAAATATTCAGCCGCTGATCAAGCCCAAGGGTACGGGTGTGGTCTGTCCTGAATGTAAAGAGGGCGAACTGACCGAGAAAAAATCACGCTATGGCAAGATGTTCTATTCCTGTAATCGCTATCCGCAGTGCAAGTTTGCCCTTTGGGATCTGCCGGTTGAACGTAGATGCCCTAAATGTGATTTTCCTCTGCTTGTGAAGAAAATCAGCAAGCGGGAAGGGGAATATGTGAAGTGCCCCAAAGAAGGTTGTGATTTCAAAGAGGGCGGCAAGGAAAAGAAATAGATGAAGTCACTTACAATTATCGGTGCCGGACTGGCAGGTTGTGAAGCCGCCTGGCAGGCGGCACAGCGCGGGATTAGTGTCACTCTCCACGAAATGAAGCCGGAAAAACGTTCTCCGGCCCATCATATTGACGGTCTGGCAGAACTGGTCTGTTCCAACTCCCTTCGGGGAGATTCCCTTGAAAATGCTGTTGGTCTGCTAAAAGAAGAGTTGAGGCGTTGTAACTCGCTTTTTATGGAGGCTGCCGAGGCTACTCGCGTGCCGGCTGGCGGTGCACTGGCAGTTGATCGTCAATTGTTTTCCGACTACATTACAAATAAAATCAACAGTCATCCGTTGATCCGTCTGGTACATGGTGAAGTCACTGCAATCCCTGCTGAGGGTGTTGTCATAATTGCCTCCGGACCATTAACAAGCGACGCCCTGGCTTCATCGCTGGCTGAGCTGACCGGAGACCGACTGTATTTTTACGACGCAATAGCGCCGATTGTCACAGCAGATTCATTGGACATGTCAAAAGTGTTTGCTGCATCACGCTATGGTAAAGGGGATGGTGCAGATTATCTGAACTGCCCGCTTGATGAGGAACAGTATAAGACTTTTGTGGATGAGTTGCTTAAAGCAGAAAAAGTACCTGCGCGCGATTTCGAAAAAGTTGTTCATTTCGAAGGCTGCATGCCGCTGGAGGAGATGGCCAGCCGTGGTGTGGAGACACTCCGTTTTGGTCCGATGAAGCCGGTCGGATTGATTGATCCGCGGAATGGTTTTGAAGCCCACGCTGTTATTCAGCTGCGCTCCGAAAACCTTGAGCGGACCATGTTTAATCTGGTCGGATTCCAGACCAAGCTAACCTGGCCGGAACAGCGCCGTATATTCAGGATGATCCCTGGTCTTGAACAGGTCGAGTTTGTGCGGCTTGGTTCCATGCATCGCAACACCTTCATAAATTCACCATCATTGCTTCTGCCTACTCAGCAGCTCAAGCATCAGCCGAACGTTTTCTTCGCCGGTCAGATTACTGGCGTGGAAGGTTATGTCGAATCTGCCGCCAGTGGATTTCTGGCCGGAATTTCGGCTGCACATCTGCTGACCGGTGAAACGCTGCCGGTACCTCCCCCGGAAACTGCCATGGGTGCATTGATAGCGCATGTTACCAATGCTGATGCCCGCCATTTCCAGCCGATGAATGTCAACTACGGTCTTTTCTCGGCACTACTTGGTAAAATCAAAAAGAAGGAAAGGCGTGGTAAGTTGGCAGAGCGTGCACTGGAAGCGCTGGAAAACTGGAAACTGAGTCCCTTTTTCTCCCCCTCTTAAGTTAAGAGGGGGTTGGGGGGAGTTATGAGCAGTAAGGCTAACCCCTCCTGGCCTCCCTTTAGGCCCCCAGAGAGTAATTAACTAAGGTGAGGAACGTGCTAAACAGACGGATTTATTATTAGCCACCTTCTTCAAGTTAAGACGATGCGCAAAATGCAAAAAAAATAACGGACGATGTTGTGAATAACTATGGAAAAATCTGATAGCAACCCCCTGAAAAGAATCGAAGAACATCTTAAAAAATGTGTCAAATGCGGTGCCTGTCGGGCCAACTGCCCCGCTTTTGCTGTCTTTGGCCGTGAAACTTCGGTTGCCCGCGGCAAGATTGCTCTGGTGCAGCACTTGCTCACGGATGACATTCAGCTGGATGACTCGACCTGTCAGGCCATGTCAAAATGTCTGCTCTGCGGCAGTTGTGTGGACAAGTGCCCAAATAGCGTTCCAACCGATGAAATCATTATTGCCGCTCGTGAGGCACTGGCTCGTAAACGTGGGTTGACTACCTTTCATATGGCGGTTGGTCAGGTAATCAAAAACCGCGCAGTCATGAAAATGGGCACCAAAATGGCCGCCCTGCTCGGGCCGTTGTTTTTCAAAAAAGTGCCTGAGACATCCGGACTGCGACTACGTTTTCCGGTACCGTTTGTTGGTAACCGGCGATATATTCCGGCGCTTGCCAAAAAAGCTTTTCTGGACAGACATCCTGAGGTGATTTCCGGAGAACCGGGCAAGCCACGCATAGTTTTTTTCGTCGGCTGCATGACCAATTTTGTTTATACCGAAGTTGCCGAGGCAGCTCTGGTTCTTTTTCGGCATCTTGGCTGCACGGTCATTATTCCCAAGGGGCAGCAGTGCTGCGGTTTGCCGGCCATGTCCGGCGGCGATATCAATACGGTACGAGAACTGGCGGAAAGAAATCTGTTGGAAATGGAAAAATATGAAGCCGATTATGTTATGAGTGCCTGTGCAACCTGTGGAGGGGCTCTGCATCGCTTTTATCCACTGGTTGTGGGCAAACGCAATCCGGAATTGAAGGCCAGGCTTGAAGCCCTGGCAGCCAAAACAGTGGATGCGTCGCAGCTGCTGGAACAGTTGGGGTTAGATACAGCGGTGACAGGATCTGGAGAGCCCCTGCGCGTCACTTATCATGACCCCTGTCATTTAAGAACCAGAGGCTTGACAGGGCAGCCTCGCAAGCTGTTGAAGGGTGCTAGTGGTGTCGAACTAATCGAAATGGAGGGGGCTGATCGCTGTTGCGGCCTGGGTGGGACCTTTAACGTTTATCACTATGAATCTTCCACGACCATTAACGAGGCAAAAAGCCGTGCCATAATTGAAACAGCGGCGGAGGTCGTTGCGACAGGATGTCCTGGCTGCATGATGCAGTTGTCGGATGGGCTGAAACAGGCCGGTTCGTCAGTTAAAGTAATGCATACGCTGGAGTTGGTTGCCAGAAAGCTGAGGAGCAAATAATTCCTTGATTGGCACAAATCTTACGGTAGTAAAAACGAGGCTTTATTCTTTGCTCCCCCTCTTAAGTTAAGAGGGGGCAGGGTGGAGTTATGAACAGCAAGGCTAACCCCTCCTGTCCTCCCCTTAAATAAGGGTAGGGACGTAATAAGGAAAGAGATTCAGCGGAAGATCGACACTAATCTTAAATAATTCAGACCTTTTTTCCGCTTGATTCGATTGCCAGATGCTTATAAATACGGAATTGAATCAAAACCTGATTGACTTTCTTGGCACTTATACATAAAATGCGCAATCGTCTTTGAAGTTATTTTTTTAATCCACCCCAAGGAGCAGAAAAATGAGTATTTCAGAAAAGAAACAAAAATGGACAGAAACAGCAGTTGCCAAAACCCTTACTCGTTCTAAAGAGCGTTATGAGGATTTCCGCACAACTTCTGACATCGAAATCGAGCGTTGCTTTACACCTGAAGAATATGCAGGTTATGAAGAGAAACTCGGCTTCCCGGGACAGTATCCTTATACCCGTGGCGTACAGCCAACCATGTACCGCGGTCAGTTCTGGACCATGCGCCAGTACGCAGGTTTCGGCAACGCAGCTGAATCAAACGAGCGCTACAAGTATCTGCTCGGCGCAGGCCAGACCGGTCTGTCAATTGCTTTTGACCTTCCAACCCAGATGGGCTATGACTCTGATGCAGCAATGAGCCAGGGCGAAGTCGGCAAGGTCGGTGTTGCTATCGACTCACTGGCTGACATGGAAATTCTCTTTGACGGTATTCCTTTGGACAAGGTTTCTACCTCAATGACTTGTAACTCCACAGCCGCAATTCTGCTCTGTATGTATATTGCCGTAGCCGAGAAACAAGGTGTGACTCCTGCTCAGGTTTCCGGTACTATCCAGAATGATATCCTCAAAGAATACATGGCTCGCGGTACTTACATCTACCCACCTAAAGAGTCCATGAGAATCATCACCGACATCTTTGCATATTGCAAAGATAACGTACCTAAGTGGAACACAATCTCCATCTCCGGTTATCATATCCGTGAAGCCGGTTCCTCCGCAGTTCAGGAAGTTGCCTTCACCATTGCTGACGGTATCGCCTATGTTGAAGCAGCTATCAAGGCTGGTATGAACGTGGATGAGTTTGCACCACGCCTGGCATTCTTCTTCAATGCGCACAACAATGTGCTGGAAGAGGTAGCCAAGTTCCGCGCTGCACGCCGTATCTGGGCAAAGGTCATGAAAGAGCGTTTCGGCGCAAAAGACGTCAAGTCCCAGTCACTTCGTTTTCATACCCAGACCGCCGGTTGTACGCTGACCGCACAGCAACCAGACAATAACATCATGCGTGTAACCCTGCAGGCACTTGCTGCCTGTCTCGGCGGCACACAGTCTCTTCACACCAACTCACGCGACGAAGCCCTTGCACTGCCAACAGAAGATTCCGTGCGTATCGCTCTGCGTACTCAGCAGGTTATCGCCTATGAGTCCGGCTGTGCTGACAGCGTTGATCCATTGGGTGGTTCTTTCTACATTGAGTCCATGACTGACCAGATCGAAGCCGCAGCTTTGGCATACATTGCCAAGATTGATGAGTTGGGTGGCGCTGTTGAAGCTATTTCCCGCGGTTTCCAGCAGAAAGAAATCCAGGATTCTGCTTATGCATACCAGAAGGCCATTGAAAAAGGCGAGTTGATCATTGTCGGCGTTAACAAGTTCACCGTAACCGAGCCGCCTCCAACCGGTCTGCTCAGGGTTAAGGAAGAAGTTGAAATTGCGCAGAAGAAAGCTCTTGCTGCAGTGAAAGCCGGTCGTGACGACGCAGCAGTTAAGGCTATGCTTGTTAAGCTGGAAGCTGCTGCCAAGAGCACAGAAAACCTCCTGCCTGTAATTCTTGAGGCTGTTAAAGTCTACGCAACTCTCGGTGAAATTGCTGACGTATTCAGAGGCGTATTTGGCAAGCACCAGGAGACAGTTGTACTGTAATCAGTTGTTATTCGCCCCGAAAGCTTTGCTTTCGGGGCTTTATTTTTATCCAAAGGAGAAATAATCATGTTGACTAAAATTAATCACGTTGGTGTTGCAGTTAAATCGTTGGAAGAGAGCATTCCTTTTTACCGTGATATGCTGAATATGAAATTTGCCGGAACAGAAGAAGTTGTTGAACAGAAAGTACGCGTTGCCATGTTTGAAATCGGTGAATCAAAAATAGAACTGCTCGAGCCAACCTCACCTGAAAGTCCGATTGCAAAGTTCCTGGAAAAAAACGGTGGCCCCGGTGTTCACCATCTGGCCTATGAAGTAGACGATATTGAAGCTGCTATTGCCAAACTGATGGCTGACGGCGCTCGCATGGTCGATGAAAAACCTCGTAACGGCGCACATGGTACACGTATCGCCTTCATTCACCCAAAAACCAGCGGTGGCATTCTGACCGAAATTTGCCAGTGTGGCGATGGTCATCACTAGAATATCTTTCTTGATTTATGGTTGTTTATGGCGTAAAAGAGATTGAATTTGTCTTGTTAAGGGTTCGTTTTCACATGTTTTGTTAATTATAAATGCGTTTTTTCTTGACAATTCTATGAGAAATTGTATAAATCGCATAACTTTTCAGGATAGAACTGAGAATGAAATCGAATATAATTTGTAACACGCTGTATTTATAGTAAGAAAAGTTTGTCTGATATTTGAAATACAACAGAAGTGCACCAAACAAAGTATATCTGATAGTTAAAACTCTGATGGTCGGCAGAACAGCAGGGCGCAGCGCTTAATGATTTGATTTAACGGCATGTATCTTAAAAGCAACACCTAATCCCTTATGAAAGGTGGTGAGTTGCACAGATAGATAGTTGGCCCTTAAAAGTAAGTCGTAAGCAGTATGTAAGCATCATATAAAAATGAAGGAGGCACACATGAAGTTGAGTAAAAAGATTATGGTAGCAGCAGCAGTAGGAGCACTCGGTGTAGCATCAGCAGTACCTGCAATGGCATTCGAGAACGAGTTTCACGGTATGTACAGGGCTTATGGTTACATGACCAACGCACTCTCTGGTGGCGGAACTTTTCAGTTGAGAGAAAATTCCCGCACTGACAAGTTCATCGAGCAGCGTGCTCGCCTTCAGTACATTGCTAAAGCCAGCGATGACTTGAAATTAGTTACACATTTTGAGCT
>Ga0105044_10013309_pt1 | contig 11171 bp, 10 predicted proteins | sample MAT01_FD_78092 | JGI IMG/M metagenome (GOLD analysis project Ga0105044, IMG submission 78092) | Freshwater microbial communities from Lake Fryxell liftoff mats and glacier meltwater in Antarctica - MAT-01 | ecosystem: Environmental > Aquatic > Freshwater > Ice > Liftoff microbial mat | place... | reverse complement strand
GACACGAGATCGGCACCGTCGGCCTGTCCGGCGATCATCTCGACCAGCGCGACCGAGCCGACCGACGCCGACGGATCGACCTCGCACAACTCATGATCGCGGGGATCACCGGCCAGGTGCCACGCGCCATTCGTTTGTCGCGCGCCACCTCACCCGAGCTGCTCGACGATGAGGAACTCGCTGTCCTCGAGGTGCTGCATCCCGAGGAACGTCTCGTCATGAGTGACCGCAGCATGCGGCCTGCTCGAGCCGAATTGTCAGCCGTCGATCTCGCCGACGACCTCATCGGTCCCGGTCGGACCGCTTCGGTGGTGGCGATTCCCGCGCCCGGCATCCAGACCAGTCGGGTGATCCGTGCACTCGACGCGGCGGCGAGCGACATTCCCGCACGCGGGCTTCGGTTCGGAATGGTCTCGGAGTTCGAAGGTCGCCCCGTCCAAGGACTGTCACCCTCGGCCAGCAGAGGTACCCGCTCGGCGGGGACGGCGTTGCTGTGGCTGATCACGATCGAGCGTTTCCTCGCCGAATGGATCGGGTTCCTCGTGGGGTTCGTGCTGGTCGCCAGTGTCGGCCGTGCCAGTGTCGGCGCCATGCTGGCGCTTCGTCATCGCCGGCGCGAACGACGACGCATCGACCCGGAGCTCCAAGAATCGTTCGATCGTGCGGTTGCCATGGGCGCTCCCGGTCCGTCGGTCAGCATCCTCATCCCAGCGCGAAACGAGTCCACGGTCATCGAAGCCGCCATCAGCGATGTCGTCGCCGCCGCCCGTCGCTTGACCGGATCGTGGGAGATCATCGTCATCGACGACGCCTCCTCCGACGCCACGGCCGGTCTGGCCGACCGGGCACTCCGCGCCGCAATCGGCGGCGCGGGGATCGGATCCGGTCGTGTGGTCACCGGCCCCGGAGTCGGCAAGGCCAGAGCGCTCGACGCCGGTCTGGCCTTCGCCGTCGGCGAACTCGTCGTCATGCTCGATGCCGACAGCTCCCCGGATCTCGACGCCCTCGTCCATCTCATCAGAGCGTTCGCCGACCCTGGGGTCGGAGCAGTCTGTGGACGTATGCGTGTCGGGAATCCGCACGGACCCCTCGCGTGGTGCCAGGTCGTCGAGTACGCCATGGCCAACGCCATCGAACGGCGGATGTTCTCCGAGCTCGGCGTCATGAGCTGTGTCCCCGGCGCGATCGGCGCCTACCGACGCTCCGCCCTCGATCAGATCGGCCCGATCCCGGCCGACACCATCGCCGAGGACACCGACCTCACCCTCACGTTGCAACGCGCTGGGTGGCGGGTGGAGTTCGAGCCCAGGTCCAATGCCACAACGCTCGTGCCGACCGGGCTCCGCTCATTTTGGAATCAACGCCTTCGGTGGGCGACCGGAATTCTCCAGAACGTCGCCAAACATCGCGGAATGTTCTGCCGCTCGACCAGGGGAGACAACGGTGGCCGAGTCGCATGGCTCCTGCCGTATCTCTGCGTGTTCGGTGGCCTCAGCATTCTCGGGCCGGTGGTGGATGCGACCGCTCTGGTGGCGTTGCTCACGGGGTCCTTTCGAACGTCGCTGACGATCGTGGCGATCATCACGGCCATGAGTACGGCGCTCACAGCGTTGGCCCTTCACATCGAACGCCTACCCATGCGGTACCTCTTGGTGGTGCCGCTGATGACGCTGGTGTTGCGGCCCATTCTGTACGCGGCGCAGATCCGAGCGACGATGGCCATCGTCGGTGGGATCGCCATCGGATGGCGACCCAACCGTGACTCCACCGGCCGGGACGCCATCGATCTGCGCGACCTCCCGTCGATCGATCAATGCGATGAACGAAACGTGACCGTCATGGGTGACGTGACGGATCCGACGTCGACCGGGGCGGCCAGATGAGTGCCCGCGGCTTCCGGGTGATCGACCTGTCGCTCATGGTCGGGGTGACGCTCGCCGCGTCGTTGGTGGCGGTCACGGTGTCGGCCGACCCGTCCGTGGCCCGCACCGATGTCGTGGCCCGCACCGATGTCGTGGCCCGCACCGACGAACGCGCCAGCGCTGCGATCGAGCCGGCAGCGACATCCACCACGGCGCCACCGGTGCCGACGTTCCCCTTGACTGGCCTGCCCGCCGGCAACGCCGCTGTGGTCTCGGACAGGCGCGCCGTCGCCGCCAAGATTGACGGACTCGGTGGCATCCCTGCGGTCTGGGGCTTCGATCAGTCGGACATGGTGGTGGAGGTGGTGGTCGAGGGCGGATTGACCCGCCTGATCGCCATCTTCCAATCCCGCGACCCGGCGCGTATCGGTCCCGTGCGGTCGGTTCGGACCTCCGATTTCGGCGTCCTGACACCGCTCAAACGTCCACTGCTGGTGTTCTCCGGCGGCAACGAGGGCACCGTGCAGATGGCCCGATCAGCGCCGCTCCTCGCCTTCATGCCGTTGTCAGCCGAAGGCGACGACGTCTTCTGGCGGGACCGGTCGCTGCGGGCGCCGCACAATCTCTTCGCCTCGGTCCCCGAAGTCCGATCCCACGCAGAACAAGGCATGTCCCCTCAACCGCTCTTCGACTTCTCGCCGAACGCGCCGGCCGGCCGCACCGTGGGAACAGTGAAGGCACGCCTGACCTGGGCCACACGGGTTGCATTTCGGTGGGACGCCACCCGCAAGGTGTGGTTGCGGGAACTGGACGGCCGACCACAACTCGATGGAACCGGCAACCAGTTGGTGACTGACAACGTGCTGCTGCTGATCAGCCCCTATGGAACGAGCCCCTTCGACGCTCGATCGCCCGAGGCCCAGCCCATCGGCTCCGGAGCGGTCCGGCTCTACCGGAACGGAATTGAGACGATCGGAACCTGGACCCGGGCGGACGCCGACGAGACGTGGACCCTCCGATCGGCAGACGGTGCCCCCATGGCGCTGGCGCCGGGCAGGACATGGATGGTGGTGGTCCCCGGATTCGCCCGCATCACATCCGAGTAACGCGTCGTTGAGAACGTCAGCGAGCCCCGTTCGTCACCCACCGCACGAAGTCAGCCGGCGGGCGCGTCCTTCTTCACCGGACGCCAGAACACGGCGAGCAGCCCGAGGGCCGCTCCGATGCCCACAACTGCCCCGATCGCCGCTCCGGTCCAACCATCGAGGCGGTCATCGATGCCGAACGCCCGATCGAGCGACCACTCTCCGGCGCCGATGCACGCCACCGCGAGCGACGCGACGAACAGGTTCATCACGTACTCATACCCCTCGCCCGGGCGGAAGATGAAGAACCCATTGGTGCGGTGATTGGTGATCCACGCCACCAACATCACGCTGGCGCACGCCCCGGCGGCCAATGGTGTGAGCAGCCCGAGGATCAACATCGCCCCGGCGATCAACTCGGTGAGGCTGGCCAGCCATGCGTGCAGTTTCCCCGGCTTCATGCCGAGGCTCTCGAACCACCCGGCGGTACCGGCGATCTTCCCCCCGCCCCAGATGTGGTTGTACCCGTGGGCGATCATGGTCACCCCGATCGCCGCACGAAGGGCCAACAGCCCGAGATTCATTGCATCCATGTCACCACGTCCCTTCCCGACCGATGGTAGGCGCAACAGGTCACCGTGCCCGCAGAATCACTGTGCCCGCAGGATCAGCCGATGGAACAGATCCCACTACGCTCCGCGCCATGACGACCTTGCCTCACGAAGCTGGCAGCGCCAACAGCCCCGGGACCGGCACGGGGACAGAGATCACCGTGGTCCGAGACTTTCTCGACGCCCTCCAGCGCGCGGACATCGACGCGGCCATGGCATTGCTGCACCCCACCATCTCGTATCAGAACGTGCCCTTTCCGCCGACGGTCGGTTTGGCCAGGGTGGAGCCGTTGTTCCGTGGCATCGAACGGTGGAAGCTCGGCTTCGAGGTCGAGCACCACAACATTGCCGCCAACGGGCCGGTCGTGCTCACCGAGCGCACCGACGTGCTGATCGTGGGTGGAGTCCGCGGCGCGTTCTGGGTGTGTGGCACCTTCGAGGTCCACGACGGCCTGATCACCGTGTGGCGTGACCGCTTCGACTTCGTGGACTTCACATTGAGCTTCATCCGAGGCGGAATCCTTCAGCTCATTCAGACCGTCACGGGACGGGGATCCGGCTCACGCTGATGCTGAAACCGGGAGTCCTGATCCGGGAGCGGTCACGCCGGGCACAACGAGACGTACTGGAAGATCACCCCTGAGCCCACTGCCCGCCGGGACGCATCCTGCGAGACCCCCACCGCACTCGACGAACCGTCCGCCCAGGCGATCCGGGCGGCCAGCGACATGGGCGAGCCGTCCTGATTGACCTCCCAGGCGCCGGCACAGAAGCTGGCCGCCATGGCCAACAACATCTCCCGGTCCCACGTCACGCCGGTCTCGGCGCTCAGGCGCGCCAGGTCGGCTGCCTCGCTCCGACTTCCGCCGTTGTCGACATAGGTGGCGATCTGTTCGTCCAGCCGGGCCAGCAGCGGTGACGACCGGTTCACCCCCGGTGTGGGTGCCGGCACAGGCGGTGCCGTGGGGACTGGCGGAGCCGTGGGGACTGGCGGAGCCGTGGGGACAGGCGCCGGCGCCGGCGACTGTCCCTCTGGTGTCGATCCGGGTCCTTCCGGTTCGGTCGCTCCAGCATCAGGGGCAGCCGACTCGAGCGTCGACGTGTTCGTCACGTCACCAGATGATGCATTCGCGGCCGAACGCTCCGACCGCTCCGGTTCCTCCTCCCCTCCAGCCAGGACGAGGGTGAGGACACCAGCGACCGCGAGGACCAGGAGGGCAATGACAACGAAGCGCAGACGGGCAGGCGGCATGACTGTCAGTACACACGAACGAGTTGAACGGACGACCAACGGCCCGCGAACTCCGTCCGGCCGATGCCGGCGGCGCCGAGAGCCCTACTTGTACCCAGCCATGATGTGCAGCACCCACCACTCCGGAGCGGCGTTGACCAACGAGGCCATGTCCCAGTAGTCCCACCACCGCGTGACCATGCCGTCATCATCCAACGCCATCACGGACACGAACTGGTGGGTCACGCTGTGCTCGTCGTCCCAGGTCCACAACTCGTCGTGTTCGGTGATGACCATGGGCCCCTCGGCCACGATCAGGCCGCGATGGCACTCATAGGCCGCCAGCGGCTCGATCCCGAGTCGGAGCCGGGCTTCGATCTCGGCCGGTCCGAATGCGCCCTCCTCGGGAGCCGGCACGTCGGTGTAGTGGCCCTCGGGGCCGAAGTGAGCCGCCACCGCAGCGAAGTCCCGGGCGCTGAGCTCGTCCCAGAGTTGTTCCACCACTGCCCGGTTCCGGTCCTCGGTAGCGCCCATGTGTCTCCCCGTTCGTGATCGAACATCTTTCCACCAGGGTTCGACTGATTGCGACCCGGATGGATCCGGCGTTCTCCGGTGTTGACAACCACCGTGCTCATCGAGATCTGGTCCGACGTGGTGTGTCCCTGGTGCTTCATCGGCAAACGCCGGTTCGAGGCCGCCCTCGAGCGGTTCCAGCACCGAGACGACGTCGAAGTGGTGTTCCGCAGCTTCGAGTTGGATCCGAACGCCACCAGCGGAACTGACCTGGTGGGGCACCTCGCCGCCAAGTACGGCACGACCCGGGAGGGCGCCGGGCAGATGATGCAGCGGGTGAGCGACGCCGGTGCCGGCGTGGGCATCGAGTTCCGTTTCGACATTGCCACTCGCGGCAACACCTTCGACGCCCACCGCCTGTTGCACCTGGCCGACGAAGTGGGACTCCAGCACGAGTTGAAGGAACGACTGATGACCGCCTACTTCTGTGAAGGCGGCGATGTGGCCGATCACGGGATGCTGGCCACTTCGGCGGCAGAGGTCGGGCTGGACCCCCAAGCGGTTGCAGACCTGCTGGACGGCGAGGAGTTCGCCACATCGGTCCGTGAGGACGAGTCCACGGCGCGGGACCTGGGCATCAGCGGCGTTCCGTACTTCGTGATCGACCGGGCCTCTGGGATCTCCGGCGCCCAGGAGTCCGATCAGATGCTGAGCATCCTCGACCAGGCGTGGGCCGCGCGGGTCGCCGGCGGGCCGAACAACGCTGACCGGGACAACGCCGACCAGGTCAGCTCGGCGCCGACCAACAGTGAACCGTCCGGCTCGACGGCCGCATCCTGACGAGCGACCCCACAGGTCCGGGATCGTCAATGGTTCTCACCCACACCACCACCTCATCCGACTCGCCTGTGCTCGCCGCATCAGCCGTCACACCCGCATTCACGGCCACGGCGACCGAGCGATCGCGCCCGTGGAAACGGACCTGACGAACTGTGCCCGACGCACCCGGGCCCACTGCCCGCTCGCCTGAGCCCATCGGGGTCAGCACCAGGTCCTCCGGTCGGAGGAGCACCACCACCGGCCCGGCATCACAGTCCGCTGACACCGCCACATCTCCGACCACGGTGGCCGCCGACCCGCGGCGGTCCGACCCGATCCGACCGTCCAGTAGGTTCACCTCTCCGACCAAACTCGCCACGTCGGCGTCGACGGGGTGGCGGTAGACCGCAGCGGGAAGATCGTCCTGCACGATTCGGCCCGCTCGCATCACCGCGAGTCGGTCGCCCATCTCGAACGCCTCCTCCCGGTCGTGGGTCACGAACACTGTCGTCACTCCGAGGTCGGAGAGGATGCGGCGTACCTCGGCCCGGAGTTCGGCTCGAAGGACCGAGTCCAGGCTGGCGAACGGCTCATCGAGCACGAGCACCGAAGGACGAGGCGCAAGGGCCCGGGCCAGCGCCACCCGTTGCTGCTGTCCCCCGGACAGTGTGTCCGGAGAGCGATGGTCGAAGCCGGTCAGCCCCACCAAGTCCAGCGCCTCGGCGACCCGCGGTCCCGACCGTTCGCCGCGGGGCAAACCGAAGCCGACGTTCTGGGCCACCGTCAGGTGCGGAAACAGTGCGTGATCCTGGAAGACCATGCCGACACCGCGTCGTTCCGGAGGCACGTCGATCGAATCGGCGGCCACGACCCAGTCCCCGATACAGATCGTTCCGGCCGTCGGGATCTCCAGTCCAGCCAAGGCCCGCAACATCGTCGTCTTGCCGCACCCGCTGCGGCCGAGCACCGTGGTGATGGACCCCGCCGGAACGCTCAGCGTCACCCCATCGAGCACAGCAACGCCACCGCCCAGGGAGACGTGAAGATCACAGATCTCGAGGTTGCCGGCGCCCACGGGGCCATTGTCCCTCACGTGCGGCCGGTTGCCTCATTGCAATAGCCGGGCGGAACGGACACGATGACCGGGTGACCGGCACCGTCATTCTCGTTTCTGCGCGATCTCGGCGGTCGTTCGCCTTGGCCCTCGTGCTGGCCATAGCCCTCGTTCCGGCCTGCACGCTCAAGTTCGCCAACGCGGGCGGTCGGTGCGCCAAAGTCGGCGATTACGCGCAGGATGGCACCTACATCCTCAAGTGCAACCGGTCGAAGCGTTGGGAACGCGGTATCACCGTCGCCGTCGGTGACGCCCTGGTCTGCAAGGCGTTCAAGATCAACTGCCCGCCGGCACCGCCACCTCCCCCGACACCTCCCCCGCCGGCCGCCCTGCCGTTCGCCGCCCCGCCGACGCCACCCACGGTCACCATCACTACGACACCTCCGACGACGACGACCGCAGCACCTCCGACGACGACCACCACGACGACGACGATTCCGAGCGCCCCACCGACCATCACCTCGTTCCTGGCCACCCAGCCCTCCGCTCCGGCGCCGCTGACCACCGCGTTCATCTGGGACATCGGCGACCCGAATGGCGACCCGCTGACCTGCCGGCTCGACGTCAACGGCGACGGAGCTGACGACCAGACCATCAGCAACTGCGACGACGAGGACATCCGTTCGACCACCTTCACCACAGCGGGGACCCGCACCACACGGCTCACGGTGTCCGACGGAACGTTCCAGCGGACGGCGTTCGTGACAACAACAACGGCTCCGCCAGCAGCCGACCAGTACCAGATCACCGTCCGCCAGAGCAGTGTCTTCACCCCCAGCCAACAAGATCTGATCGCGGCCGCTACCACCCGTTGGCAACAGGTGGTCAGAACCGGGATGCCCGATGTGTTCTCTCCGCCGGGCGACATCACCGCGGCGAACTGCGCGTCGGAAGGACTCCCGTCGTTCTCCGGCGCCATCGACGACCTGCTGATCGACATTCGGATCGAGCCGATCGACGGCCCGAGCCAGGTACTCGGATACGCCGGCGCCTGCTTCTCGCGAGTGTCCAATGGACTCCCCTACTTCGGTCTGATGGTCATCGACTCCGCCGATGTGGCCAACATGGAGGTTGCCGGCACCCTGGACGACGTGATCCTTCACGAGATGGGTCACATCATCGGGATCGGCATCGACAAGTGGACCTCCAAGCTGGTTGCCCTCGACGGACGGCCTGTCGCGTCGTCCACCGACCCCCGCTTCAACGGAACGGTGGCCGCGTCACGTTGGCAGCTCCTCAACCGGACCGGCCTCCCGCCCGTGGAGGAGGACCAGGGACCAGGATCCAATCTCGGCCACTGGGACGAAGCGGTGTTCAACACCGAGCTCATGACCCCCTTCGCCGAACAGCCGGGAATCGCCACGCCGTTGAGCGCGATCACCATCGGGGCGTTGGCCGACCTGGGCTATGGGGTCGATCTGGCCGCGGCCGATGCGTTCTCGCTCTCGCCTTTGGCTCTGCGCGACGGGGTGAAGGTCATCTCGACCAAGCGTGACCCGACCCCGCTGATCCCCGAGCGCCGTCGCTGATCGGCCCCTACGCTCAGCTGCCATGAGCAGGGTCGACCACATCACAACTCCGGACGCCGGCGGCATCCCACCCGAGAGAATTGCCGCATTGGCCGACCGGTTGGTCGGGATCGTGGGCGGTGCCTACTGCTCGGTCGGTGACGAGGTGAGCGAGGACTACGGCCACGACGAGGCGCTGGGCGTCACCGCGGTGCTGCCGTGCGCCGTGGTTCGGCCCGCCACCACCGCCCAGGTGACGGCCATCGCCATGGCGGCATCGGAGCTGGGCGTCCCGCTGACCGCTCGGGGGTCCGGCACCGGTCTGTCCGGCGCCGCCACGCCTCGGCACGGCGGGTTGGTCGTGAGCTTCGAGCGTATGAACCGGATCATCGAGATCGACACCGACAACCACTGCGCCGTGGTCCAGCCGGGGGTTCAGCTGGATCAGCTCGACGAGGTACTGGCTCCCCTTGATCTGGTGTACCCGGTGTTTCCCGGCGAGTACTCCGCCAGCCTGGGCGGCAACGTGAACACCAACGCCGGCGGCATGCGAGCGGTGAAGTACGGCGTCACCCGGCACCACGTCCTCGGACTGGAGGTGGTGCTGGCCGATGGCACCACCATGCGCCTGGGCGGCAAGTACGTGAAATCGACGACGGGCTACGACCTGTTGCAGCTGGTCATCGGTTCGGAGGGCACGTTGGCGCTGGTCACCGAGGTCACGATCAAGCTGCACCCTCGCCTGCCGCACGCCGCCACCGTCCTGGCGCCGTTCGCCACGCTCGAAGGCGTGACCCGAGCAGTGCCCCGGATCATCGACTCGGGGATCGGTCCGATGATCCTGGAGTACATCGACCTGATGACCATGTCGGTGATGACCGCCGCCGCTGGTCTGGACCTGGGAGTACCGGAGCAGATGAAGGCCGACGCGCTGGCGTACCTGGTGGTGGTGCTGGAGTCCTCACACCAGGATCGTCTGGACGCCGATGTCGAGGCGCTGGCCACCCAGATCGCCGAGCTGGGAGCACTCGACGTCTATGTCCTGCCGCCCGGCGCCGCCACACAGATCATCTCGGCACGGGAGCAGGCGTTCTGGTTGGCCAAGGCGAACAACGCCAACGAGATCGTGGACACCGTCGTCCCCCGGGCCCAGATCCCGGAGTTCATGGAACGGGTCTCGGCCATCGCCACCGATACCGGGAGTTGGATCGCCGGTTGCGGACACGCCGGCGACGGCAACGTGCACCTCTCGGTGTTCCAGGGCGACGAGGCCGTCCGTTCCACCGTGATGCACGGGATCTTCGCCGCGTGCATGGACCTGGGCGGCGCCATCTCCGGTGAGCACGGGCTGGGCACCGCCAAGCGCGGCTACTTCCTGGAATTGGAGGACCCGGCCAAGATCGAGTTGATGCGACGCGTCAAGGCAGCCTTCGACCCGACGGGCATCCTCAACCCAGGAGCGGTCTTCTAGCGCCTGGACACGTTGTCAGGCGTAAGGTCGATCCCGGTCGATCGCCGGCCGGCGGGGGACCGGTGCACCAGGCACACTCCAGGGAGAAGCTCATGAATCCGAACGTTCTTGCCCAGTCACAGGACATCGCCCGCAGCGTGCTCGCCAAGGTCACGCCGGAACAACTCTCGCTGGACACGCCGTGCCGAGAATGGAAGGTGAGCAACCTCATCGACCATCTCGTGAGTGGACAGCACTGGGCCCGCAGCGCAGTCCAGGGAGTCGAGATGACCGAGACGGGCGACGGCTCATCCTCCGGCGACTACACAGCCACCTTCGACCAGGCCGCCAAGGAGAACCTGGCTGCGTTCTCCGAGGACGGCGCGCTGGGTCGCACGGTGAACCCAGGCTTCGGCGACATGCCGGCCGGGGCGCTCCTGGGGCTGTCGATCACGGACACGTTCACTCACGCCTGGGATCTCGCTCGAGCCACCGGGCAGGACACCGACCTGGCCCCGGAACTGGCCGGTCAGCTCCTGGCGGCTTCGCGGGAATCGATCCAAGATGCGTTCCGCAGTGAGGACGGCGCCATCTTCGGGCTCGAGCAGCCGGCACCTGAGGGCGCCTCGCCCGCCGATCGGCTGGCGGCGTTCCTGGGTCGCACCGTCTGAGGCCGCACCGTCTGAGGACAGACTGTTGAGTCCGCGGCACTGATCAGGGGCCGGTTGTGGAGAGGGAGTGACCGGTTGACCTACAACATCGGATGGGGCCGCTCCGAGATCAACATCGAGCCGCGGGGCTACGCCATGAGCGGCTACGGCATGGCCCATCACCAAGCCCGTTCGGCCCGTACACCACTCTTCGCCCGGGCCATGCTGATCGGTGAGGAAGGGCTGATCGGTGAGGAAGGGCTGATCGGTGAGGAAGGGCTGATCGGTGAGGAAGGGCTGATCGGTGAGGAAGGGCTGATCGGTGAGG
>Ga0105044_10013307_pt1 | contig 11172 bp, 9 predicted proteins | sample MAT01_FD_78092 | JGI IMG/M metagenome (GOLD analysis project Ga0105044, IMG submission 78092) | Freshwater microbial communities from Lake Fryxell liftoff mats and glacier meltwater in Antarctica - MAT-01 | ecosystem: Environmental > Aquatic > Freshwater > Ice > Liftoff microbial mat | place... | reverse complement strand
TCGGAAGCTGGAAGCAGGTGCCCGGTCGTTCTCCATCAGCTACATCGACCCATGGGGTGGGAAAATCGCGCAGGGGATGATCGCAATCCCAAATCGCGGGGTGTTGGGGGATGCGGCGCAGGATTCACCCTGTCTTGAGGCCGATTTTCCGCAGGCTTCGGTGGGGAAGAAACTGGTTCGGGCGGGTGAGTTCAGCGTGCTCACCCTTTCGGCGGTCCTGGGGAAATGGTGAATTCCTCGCTCGGTTTTCGAGGGCTTGATTTCGGCAAGCAGAGCCTCGGCGGTGAGGCTTGCAAAAGATCCAGGTGGCCCGGAGTAGTGGATCTTGCGGTTGCCATCAAGGATGTAAACCAGAGGCCAGGAACCGACGCGGTATTCTTTGGCGAGGCGGTTTTCCGGATCTGAAAAATTCGGCCACGGCACCGTGCCATCCGCTTGCAGGGACCGGAGTTTTTCAAGGGTGTCGTTGTTCACTCCCATGATGGCAAGTGGTTGATTGATGAAGCGTTTTTCCAGCGCGGTCGTGATTTCAACAACGCGTTGGGCGTCTTGGACATCGCTGTTCCAAAACAGGACCATAATGACTTTTCCCTGGTGACTAGAGAGTGAGAGGGGGCGGTTTGCCGAGTCCACACCCACGAGATCAGGGGCGATTCTGCCTTTGGTGAGAAATCGGATGATGTAGAGTTCATCTTCCGCAATCTTGGCCACGGTGGTGCCATTGAGTTCCACATCAGAGCTGTCGATGATTGACTTGCGGAGATAGTTCAGGCGGCGGCGCATGATCTCACCGTCGTCGCCGAGATTTTTCAATTGCATGGCGGCACCGAGCGCGGCGACGCCTTGGGTCTTTGGATCGGGGTGCCCCGCCTGGATTTTATCTAACAATGCTAACGAGCGTTGGTCCGGACTGAATCCGAGTGCGGCGCAGACCGGGATGAGTTCGGGGCTTTTTAAATGATGGGTTTCGAGCGCTTTGCGGAGCGTTTCGGTTTCCTTGGCAAAGATGGGGCTTGGGTTGCCATTGGCATCAGTCGCAAGAAGTCCTGGCGTGGTGCGGATCCACCAGGCCGCTGGTCCAAGCGTCCATTCCTGGTCGAGCGATTGTGAGATTGCCTCCCACATTTGTTTGGCAAATGGAGTGGCGTCCGGTCTGCTGGTCCAGACCTTGCTTTGGGCTTCGAGGTTGGTCGCAATGCGCATTTCCAACGACCACTTGTCCATCGCGACTTGATAGGCCTTTTCGATCCGCCGGGCTTCTGCCTGACTTGCGCCGCCTTGCGAGCACAACAGGATCGAAAATAGGAGAGAGAGGCAGCTCAAGCGTTTCATAAAATAGAGTGTAGCGGGCAAAAGGGATGGGAGGAAACCTGAAAAAGGGAGTTCATGAAAATTTGGCAACGAAGCGGGTGGCAGTCTGGCGCGCCCATTGATCTGCCGCGACCACGGTTTCCAGAGTGTTTGATGGGGTGACCTCGTGTGCGTCCAAGGCGGCGCGGACGCAGTGCCAAATTCCGGGAAAGGAAATTTGTCCGGCGCGGAAGGCATCCACCGCAACCTCGTTGGCGGCATTGTAAACGGCAGGCAAGGTGCCGCCCGCGATGCCGGCACGGCGGGCGAGGTCCAACGCCGGGAAATCCGCGGTCCGGGGAGCTTCAAACTCCAGTTTTCCCAAGGCCGCAAGATCGAGTGGCCGCAGCCCTCCTTTGAGACGCCGAGGCCAAGTGAGCGCGTATTGAATGGGAAAGCACATGTCGGGGCAGCTGAGTTGCGCCAGCACCGAGCCATCTACAAATTCCACCAGCGAGTGCACGATGCTCTGCGGGTGGACCACCACCTCGATGCGATCCATCCCGATGCCGAAAAGCCACCGCGCTTCGATCATCTCCAAGCCTTTGTTAAAAAGGGTGGCCGAATCAATCGTGATTTTCGCACCCATGACCCAGGTGGGATGTTTGAGCGCCTGGGCTAGAGTCACTTTGGGAATTTCCTCCGCAGGCAGTTGACGGAATGGGCCGCCAGATGCAGTTAGAATGAGCCGGGACACGTCGGCGCGACTGCCAGCATGACCATCAAGGCACTGGAAAATCGCATTGTGCTCGCTATCGACAGGAAGCAGATTCACCCCGCGTTTGGCGGCGGCGGTGGTGATGACCTCGCCGGCCATCACGAGAATTTCCTTGGAGGCGATTGCCAGATCTTTCCCGGCCTCGATGGCGGCGAGCGCCGGGTAGAGTCCGGCGGTTCCGACGATGGCGATGAGTACGATGTCCGCAGCGGCGAGCGTGGCCAACTCTGCCAGACCTTGCGGGCCGACATGGATTTTCACCCCGTTTGGAAGCAATTCCCGGAGGGCTTTTTCCTGCGACGCATCATAGATCGCGACGTGGCGGACACCTGTCTCACGGGCTTGGGCAGCTAATGTTTCGATGTTGCGAGATGCTGCTAGAGCGATGATTTCGATCTGCTCCGGCATTTCCCGAGCCACCTTGAGCGTGGAGGTGCCGATTGAGCCGGTGGAGCCGAGAAGCACGACCCGACGTTTTTGAAAATGGGTCTTCATAGGGGTGGCAGCAGAATCCATCTCAGGTAAAAATAGAGCGCCGGGGCGGTGAAGCAAAGGCTGTCGATGAGATCCAGTGAACCGCCGATTCCGGGGAGGATGCGACCGGAGTCCTTGGCGTTGATGGCGCGCTTGAGCACACTTTCCGCGAGGTCTCCGACGACGGCAAGAATGGCGAGAATGAATCCCAGTGCGATCACGTGTTGCCAGCCTGACAGGCACGCCAACTGTGTGGGAAACAAGGCATACAGTCCGCAGGCTGCCAGTTGGGCGAATATCAAAGCGCCACCGAATCCTTCCCAGGTTTTTCCGGGGCTGACGTGGGGAATCATTTTGTGACGTCCCATCATGGACCCTACCATATAGGCACCCATGTCGGTGAATTTGGTCACCGCTAACAACCAGAGGAGGAGCACGGCACCGCTACTCCCGACCATGCCTGGCACCGCGTTCGCGCCGGGAGCCATGAAGGTGACCCGAGCGGCGAAGTTGAAGAGAAAGGCGATATAGACAAACCCCAGAAGGTTTGCAGCCACCGCCAGGAGCCCCTCCATGCCACGGATGGGATGGCGAAGCTGGAGGATGAACGGGCCGGCAACGGCCAGAAAAAAAGCGAAATCATCATAGTCCTGGGAAATCGAGTTTTTACCCGTGAGAAAAAATCCATAAATTCCGGCGCTGTAGAGAACTGCTAGGGTGATGCCGTAGCGGGGGAAACATTGAATCGATGCCGCCTTGAGCATTTTGAAATACTCGATGGTGGCGATGATCGTCAGCGCACCGATGAGACCCAGGAAGCCCCAGGAATTGCTACTGAGGAAAATCCCGGTGACGAGTGCCCAGAGGAAAAGCGTGCTGGCGCTCCGCCGGACGAGGATCAGGGCTTTGGATGGGGTGGGAGGCGTCGGGTGATCAGCCATTGTGCGAGAATCCAAGACGGCCCGGACGGCTGTGGCAACTTATTCCGATACATGTCGCGCAACCTTTTTTCAGCACCGTGGTTGGATTGTCAGGCAACACTGCCCTTTGACCTCGAAACACCAACTGAAAATCAACCATGAAAACAACCTCATTTGTCACTCTAAGCGCCCTGCTTGCATCCTGTGCATTCGCCGTGGCCGAAGATAAACCCAAGCGCCCTGATCGTCCTCAGCGCGAAATCCCTCCCGCCATGCTCGAAAAATTCGACACCGACAAAGATGGCAAGCTCTCCGAAGACGAAAGGAAGGCGATGCGCACCGAAATGGACGGAAAACGCGAACAATTCCGGGCGAAAATGCTCGAAAAGTTCGACGCCGACAAAGATGGCAAGCTCTCCGATGCAGAAAAGGCCGCGATGAAGGAAGCGATGAAAGCCCGCCACGAAGAGATGCTCACCAAATACGACGCCAACAAAGATGGTAAACTCGACATGAGCGAGATGCAAACCGCTCGTGATGCCGGTGAGGACCTTCCGCCTCCAGGCATGGGAAATGGCCCGGATGGCCCACGCAAGCATGACAAAAAGGGCGAGGGCAAGCCACCAGCCCCCTCGGTTGAATAATCCTCGCAGCCCTCTAGCTGATAGCGCCGCAGGTTGGGTTTTTCCAATCTGCGGCTTTGTTTTGGGAATTATGGTTTGAGCGCTTTGGTCAGCCCTTGATCTCCAACAGCATTTGCGGATTGTTAGAAAACTTTTTCAGGAAGAACAACAAGCGTTCCATGGCTTCGGCAGGACGGTGGCCGGAGAGGCCGCGGCGGATCAGGTGGATCTTGTGGAGCATGTGATCGGCGAGGAGTAATTCCTCGCGGCGCGTGCCGGATTTGAAAATATCAACTGCCGGATAGATATAGTTTTCCGCGATCTTGCGGTCGAGCACGAGTTCCATGTTACCGGTGCCTTTGAACTCCATATAGATGGCCTCATCGGCACGGGAGTTCGTCTGGATCAGGGCGGTGGCCATGATCGTTAGAGATCCGCCACCACGGGTGTTTCTCGCAGCGGCAAAGAGCCGGCGTGGGACTTCGAGCGCGCCGATGGTGAGGCCGCCGGATGCGGTGCCCCGGCCACGGTTGTTCATGTTGCCATTGTAAGCGCGGGCCAGACGGGTGATGGAATCCATGATGAGGAACACATCCCGACCGGCCTCGACCAGGCGCTTGGCGCGCTCGATGGCGATTTCTGCGATGCGGGTGTGGTTGCGCGCTTGTTCGTCATTCGAGCTGGCGTAGATTTCCGCACCGGGAAGGGCGCGGCGGAACTCGGTGACTTCTTCAGGGCGTTCATCGACGAGCACGACCATGAGATGGATGGCTTCATCGTATTTTTCCCGAATGGCCTCCGCCATGTGGAGAAGAAGCGTTGTCTTCCCGGAGCGCGGGGGAGAAACAATCAGGCCACGTTGACCGCGGCCCACGGGCGCCATGATGTCCACGACGCGGGTGGTGAAGCGTTCAGGCTTGGTTTCGAAGCTGATGCGGCGGGTCGGGTTGATCGCCTTGAGTTCGTCAAAATGTGGTAGCTTGGCGGCATCTTCCGGCGGCAAGTCGTTGACCTGGGTGACTTCGACGAGTTGGGGGCCGCGCGGGCCGCTTTGGTAGAGGCCGTGGATCCATTGGCCGAGCCGGAGATTGAATTTCCGGATGATCTCGGGTGTGACGAAAACATCATCGCGGGCTTGTTCGAAGTTTTTCCCGGGAATGCGGAGGAAACCAAAGCCTTTGGGGGCGAGTTCGAGCAAGCCATTTGCCTCAATGGGTTGACCGTTGAGGAGCGCCGGGCGGCGGTCTTCGGAGTCGTTGCCGTGCTGGGGTGGGTTCTGTCCATGGCCACCGCCTTCGTGCCGGCGACGATTTTGGTGATTTTGGTGATTTTGGTGATTTTGGTGGTTTTGCTGGCCGTGAGGTGGAGGGCCGCCGCCTTGGGGTTGGCGCTCATTCTTGCGACGCTTGCGCTTTTCACGGCGGCGTTTGCTGCGGCTTTCTTGCGTTTCCTGGCCCTCTCGCTGGGGAGGTGTTCCGTCGCGAGCTTGGGCCGGGGCTTGCGCTTGGCTTTCGCGAATTGGAGCCGGAGGGGATTCGGGTGGAGGGTTGTTGGCTTGGGGAAATGGCGTGGATACCGGCGGTGGGGCAGGGGCCTCGCGCGGGACAAGCGGCCCGCCACCTGGCACGCGGCCAAAGCGGCGCGGGGCATCTTCCGCTTTTGGGCGTGGCGTTTCCGCAGGAGCTCCCTCGGCGACTTTTTTCGCCCGTGATGGTCTGGCGGCTGCCGCCGATTTTGGGGGTGGAGGCGCTACTTCCGGGAGCGCCGCACTCACAAAGGGCGGCTCAGAAGGAGGTGGCAGGGGCACGGCTGCTTTGGCGACCTTTTTCGCGGCCGCTTTTTTAACGGTCGCCTTCTTCGCTGGCGCTTTTTTGGCTGGCACCTTCTTGGCGGTCTTTTTGATGGCTGCTTTTTTCGCCACTCGCTTAATTGCGGGGCTTGGCGGCAGGGCGTCCTCTTGGGTGTGGTTGCTCATCCGGGGATCGATTCGATTAAATAGGCGCTTGAAGTGAGCGACGGGGCGAAGGGGTATAGTCGTTCATGAACTATTTCAGAGTGGGTGGTTTTTTTGCGGGATACCGTCAAATCACCAAGCGTCTTGGAATGCTTGATGAATGGCTTGAATGCGCTGTGTGGGCATCAAGGCGTGTAAAAATGACTGGCAGGCAGAATGCAGTTAGTAATGGGAATGGGGCGACTGGGTCAGCAGTGCAAGTGGTTCACCGACACAGCTGTGGGACATCATGGGAGGCGATCAATATGCGAACTCACCGGCTTGATTTGCTTGAAAGAAGCGTCCAAGATCCGGCTTGGCATTTGGGCGCCTGCCCAAGAATTGTAGGAATTTGCTACGAGAAACACCGTCTCTCGGTTCCGACGGGCGAAGAATGCTTGAATCGCGCGCACTTGGCAATGGAAATTTTCGGGGTGTTTCGTCGTGGTTCCGCGATCATCCGTGTTGGGAAAATTTTGTCAGTTGCGGAATGCCGCGGCTGATGTCAGACTCTTGTCGTGAAATTCAGTCGCCCATTATTGTTAGCGGCCCTTGCCGTTTGGATTCTTCCGTTAACGGCCCAGGAAGAAAACCTTCAAAAGAGAGGAGACATTCCTGCCGATCTATTGGATGATGTTCACGTTCGTGAGGAATTGGGGGTGAACGAATTCACCGCGCCTTCCATTTCCAAATTGTTCGACACCCTGCAGTTCTTGATGCCGCTGCCCATTGCCGAAGTCGAGCGCAAGATGCCTGCGCGGATGTCCCAGGATCGGGCCGATCTCGCAATCGAATTGGGATTTCTGATTGCAGACGGATTCCTCGTGGTGCAAGCCGAGCAGTTGGAAAAAGTGGAGGAACTCGCCAAGGATCTGACTCGCTACGGTAAAGCTCTTGGCGCGGGAGATCGCGTGAACCGCCATGCTGCTGGATTGTTGGAAGCGGCGAAGAACAAGGACGTCGTGCAGTTGAAAAAGGAACTCGCCTCGACCCAGAGGGATGTGGAAGCCGAGCTGGTGTCCTTGCGGGATGCGGATTTGGCTCACTTGATTTCCCTTGGTGGCTGGATCCGTGCGCTTGAAGTATCTACCGTTGCCGTGGACAAGCAATTCTCCGTGGAGCGCGCGCGCAAGATCATGCGTGAAGATATCGCCGACTACTATACGGAGTCCGTGGCGGGTTTGGAACCAAGGATTTCCGAGCGGCCCAACTACCTCGCGATGCGCGATCTTCTCGCCGGCTTGCGGACCGAGATGGTGCTGGAAGACGGCAAGGAACCCTCCGTGGCGATGATCGCGGAGATTCGCAAACAAGCCACCAAGCTGGTAGAACTCGCATTGCAACGGCAACAATGATTTTACCTGAAGGAAATCCGGTTGCTGTTCTAGGTTTAGGCATCATCGGATCGCGCGCCGGTTCCCGTCTGATGGATGCGGGATGGAAGGTGGCCTGTTGGAACCGCACGCCCAAAGGTGTGCCAGGTGAGGTGGCCACAGCCCGGGCGGCCGTTCGAGACGCGGCGATCATTTCGATATACCTGAAAGATATAGAATCGGTTAGGGATGTCATCACCCGGGTCGCGGATGAACTCTCGCCCGGGAAAATCGTTTTGAATCATGCGACCTTGGATCTGGAAACCACGTTGTGGCTGGATCAATTCTGCATGGCCCGTGCTTGTCGGTTTCTGGACGCACCATTCACCGGCAGCAAAGTGGCATCGGCGAATGGGCAGTTGCTCTATTACACCGGTGGCGATGCGGGATTGGCGAACGAGCTGGAACTCTATCTGAGCGCTTCGGGCAAGGGCCAGCTCCACTGCGGGGATGTGGGAAGTGCCACCGTGGTGAAATTGGCGACCAACCTGATCTCCGCCTGCACGGTGCAAGCGCTGGCAGAGTCCTTGGCCATCGCTTCCAGCTTCGGAGTTTCAGCCAAGTGTTTGATCGAAGCCGTCTCGCTTAACGCGTCTTCCTCCGTGCTCAGCGCGATGAAGCTGCCCACCATGGCGCAGGGGAATTTCGAAACTCATTTTTCGCTCTCCAACATGGGAAAGGACAGTCGCTATATGTTAGCCCTTGCCAAGTCTGCGGGCTTGGACACGCCGGCGATCGCAGCGGTGGCAAAACGCATGGAGGAACTCAATGCGGAAGGGCTGGGTGATTTGGATTATTCCGCGGTGGCAAAAGCATATCAGATTCCGGCGTGAGTGGTTTTCAAAAAATTGAGCTGGGAGCACAAACCTTGTTGGAATTCCGAGGTCCGGACGCCGTGCGTTTTCTCAACGGCCAGATTACCCAGGATGTGCGCCGGGTGGTCGGTGGGAAAATTTCCCTGCCCGCTTGTGTGACCGATGCTAAAGGCCGCCTCCTGTTCCGCGTGACCATCACCGAGGGGCCGGAGGAAGTCTTGTGGATCGCCGGTTTGGCACAGTGGGCGGAAGCTCTCGAAGCAAGGTTGACCCGCTATCTGATCGCAGATGATGTGGAAGTGACGGATCGATCCAACCAGTATTCGTTGGTCCACTTTACCGACTCACGGGTGGAGGCTCCGCCCGCGGTGATCGCACGTGGGTCGAATCGTTTTGGAGTCATGGGCATGGATTGGTGGGTTCCGGCCGGGCGCGTGATGGATTTCCCGCCGATGGGTGCTGATTTTGCGGAGGAACTCCGGATCGCCCATGGAATACCAGTTTGGGGTGCGGAGTTGCGGGAAGGGATATTACCGCCCGAAGCGTTGTTAGACGTCACCGATATCTCATACAACAAAGGCTGCTACGTCGGGCAGGAGGTCATTTCCCGGATCAAATCCGCAGGCAAGGTCAACAAGCGGCTTACGCGTTTCGCGCTTGATGCCGATGCGCCAATCCTCCCCACTTTGATGGAAAATGGAGCAGGTCAAATCACCAGTGTCTCGCCGCTCGCGATTGAGGGCGTCCGCCATGCACTCGGGTTTGTGAAACGGGGTGCCACCGAGCTTTTCGTCAAAGCTACCGACGGGGTTGTATATCCGATTCTTTGCATTTGAGAGATTTTCTTCTTTGCGCTCTGGCGATAAATCGGGACGCTGGCGTTGATGTCATGGACCAGTTCATTTCTTGCAAGCGGGGTGGCGAATATTTCGCCGCTTTTCGCTTTGTTGACGCTGGTGCTGGTGGTTGCCGTGCTGGTGTCTTTGGTGCTGGTGAAACTCAAACAAAGTCTGTTAGTTGGCTATTTGTTGAGCGGAATCCTGATCGGGAATTTCGGGTTACTTTGGTTCACGGGCTTGACCAAGGGCGATCCGGTGATCCTGAATTTTGCTGAAATCGGGGTGGTTTTGCTGATGTTCACGCTGGGTCTTGAATTCTCCTTGAGTGAGTTCAAGCACCTGTGGCGCATCGCCCTGATCGGCGGGGGATTGCAAATGAGTCTTACGGGTGGGTTGGTCGGGTTGCTGGCCAGCGCCATGGGATTTCCCGTGGCCGACAGCATCGTGCTTGGGGTGGCCGTGGCGCTCAGCTCGACGGCCGTGGCGATGATGTCGCTCCAAGATCTCGGGCAGCAGAATAATCCGGGTGGGCGGGCGAGCTTGGGAATCGCGTTGTTCCAAGACATTCTCGTAATTGTTTTTTTCCTGGTGATGCCTGCGCTCTACGGTCAGGGGGAAGGTTCGGTGGCATCTCAGATCGGCATCGCGATGTTCAAAGGCGGGCTGTTTCTGGTGGGAGCCTGGTTGTTAGGAAGGTATGGATTAACGCCGTTGCTTCATGCGGTGGCACGCACCCGCAGTCGGGAGTTGTTTACCCTGACGGTGATCGGGCTGTGTGCCGGGGTTGCCTTCGCGGGCGGGGCTTTGAACTTGTCTTTGGCTCTGGGGGCGTTCGCAGCTGGATTGGTGGTTAGTGAGTCGATTTACAGTCACCGGATTTTATCGGACATCCTGCCGTTCAAGGATTTGTTTCTTGCGATTTTTTTCATCTCGGTCGGGTTGTTGATCGATCTCTCGATGGTGGCTTCGGACTGGCCGAGAATATTAGTAGGCAGTGCGTTGATTCTTGTTTTGAAGGGTGGAATCGCATTTGCCGTTCTCAAGTGGATCAAGTTGCCGGGACGTCCGTCGGTGCTTGCTGCGGCGAGCCTTGCGAGCACCGGGGAGTTTTCGATTGTTCTCATCGGCAAGGCGGGGGGCTACCGCCCGTTTGATCAAAGCATCGAACAGATGCTGTTGATCTGCACTGCGGTGACGATGGCCGTCGTCCCGACCTTGATGCGGAATTCGGGGGCATTTGCAAAATGGTTGGAGCGCAAGGGCGTGCTGAAGGCGCATCGATTGATTCCCGAGTCGATGACTCCGACCAAGGTGATCAAGGAAATCAAAGACCACGCGATTATATGCGGGTATGGTCCCGTGGGGCGGTCCCTTAACGAAGCTTTGAAACGCTGCGGCGTGGATACGCTGGTGATGGAACAAAACTCGGAGACGGTGCGGGCGTTGAAACGAGAAGGTCAGCCCGTGCTGTTTGCGGATGCAACCCATGCAGAGGCGCTTGATTTGGCCGGCATCGAGCGGGCGCGCCTGGTGGCGTTTACTTTTCCCGCAGTGAATGCCACCTGCGTCGCGGTTCCGCTGGTGCGGGAAAGAAACAGCGGAATCTACATCTTCGGGCGGGCGAAGTATCCGGGTGAAGTGACCCGCTTGAGAGAGCTGGGCGTGCAGGTCATCCACGATGAACGCGAGAGTGCGGTAGGGATGGTGAGGGCTGCGATTTCTTCCTATCAGCGGGCTGACATCGACCCCGAGGAGGTGGTCAGTGACACCATGGAGGAGCGCTGAGTCTTACTCAGGGATCGAGTCGTAAATTTGTTCGAGGGCGAGCACGGTGTAAGCGGTGACGAGTACGGGATTGGATTCCATCCACCGACCGTTATTGTTGACCCATGAGCCGTCCTCACGTTGGTTGCTGAGGAGTTTTACTCCCAGGTCACTGCGCCAGTCGGCTTCTTTTCCACCTTCGAGTGGAAGGGTGTCGATGTTGGCGGCGCTGAGTGCCTTGGACATGGTCTGATAGTAATAGTAAACTCCTGCGCTGCCCATTCCTGGATTTTCTTCGAGGGT
>Ga0105044_10013306_pt1 | contig 11172 bp, 6 predicted proteins | sample MAT01_FD_78092 | JGI IMG/M metagenome (GOLD analysis project Ga0105044, IMG submission 78092) | Freshwater microbial communities from Lake Fryxell liftoff mats and glacier meltwater in Antarctica - MAT-01 | ecosystem: Environmental > Aquatic > Freshwater > Ice > Liftoff microbial mat | place... | reverse complement strand
TGGACGACGCCGTCGCATTGGCCGTACACCGCTCGGGCGGACTGCTGGCGATGTGCCATCGCAGCCGCGAACCAGGGGCGCAAGCAGCCGCCTTTACCGCTTGGAAAGAGAAGCTGGGCAGCCGCGTCACCCTGCTCAATGCCGAGCAGCCCTTGGCCGCGCTGCGGGTGATCAAGGATGCCGACGAAGTGGCATGGCACCGCAAGGCGATCGCCATCACCGCAGCCGGTCTCAAGACGGTGCTGCCGCAGATACCCCGCCTCAAGAACGAGGCCGAGGTCGCCAGTCTGTTGACCATGCACTACCGATCGGCGTCGTACGGTCCGCTCGCGTTTCCGCCGATCGTTGGCAGCGCCGCCAACGGCGCGACCCTGCATTACCCATTCAATGACCGCCCGTTGGCCGCCGGCAAGCCGCTACTGATCGATTCCGGTGCTACCGCCGGTGGTTACTGCGCCGACGTCACTCGCACGATTCCGCAGCACGGCCGTTTCGACGACAAACGCTTCCGCGAGGTCTACGAACTCGTGCTGCGGGCGAATGCCCTCGGACGCAAGCATGCCCGACCTGGCATCACCTTCGACGAATTGAACAAGCTCGCCTGGGCCCCGATCATCGCTGCCGGATTCACCCGCCACCACGGCCTGTCGCACTTTATTGGCCTCGATGTGCACGATCCGGGCGAACGCAGCCTGCCGCTGCGTCCGGGCATGATCATCTCGAACGAACCGGGCATCTACCTGCCCGACGAAGGCTTCGGCATTCGGATTGAGGACGATCTCTTGATCACCCGACATGGCTGCGACGAACTGACCACAGCGATCCCCAAGGATGTGCGCGAGGTCGAGGCGTGGATGAACCGCCTCTTGCGATAACAACAAAAGACGAACCTTTGCATATTGTCTAGCCAGGCCCCCGCGCGCCATTGGTACCCTGTCCGGTGTCATGCTTGTCATCAATCAGATCGATCAGGCCGTCGTGACCAATCAGCATGCTGTCGGGCGACCATTGGCCCCATGGTGGACGTTCGAGGTATTCGACCTGTTGGCCGCGACCATCGATCACCAGCTTGCCGGCGCTGTCGCGCCAGGCCCAGCCGGGATAGCGCACATGCCAGCGATCGCCTTCCGCAGATTCGAAGACCGTGTCGACGATCGCTTGGCCACGATCGTCTATCTCCAGTCGGCTCTGGTAGGTGCCATCGACAGATCCAGGAGTCAGCCAGTACACATCCTGCGTGCCCGCTTCAGCTGGCTTGGCGGGCGCTGGCAACTCGGGCTGACGGCGATTCGACCGACCAGCCCGACCGAGATCCGGCATCTCGCCCGTCGTCAGCGCTTGGCGTACTCGCGGATCGGGCTCGCTGGCCACGCGACGCTTGACCTCGGCAACGGCCGCTGGTTCGCCGGCGCGCGCACGCCGGCCCACGCCAGAAGCCTCGCCAAGTCGCCGGCGGAGATCGATCCAGGGTGACGGGGACGCACGTGGTCGCACAGCGTCGACGGCTTCGACAGCTTCGACAGACGTTCCGCTCGACTCGAGAACATCCTGCCGCGGCGGGAGGTAGACCTCGACCGCCTCTTCCTGACGGGCCGGCCCGGCAGGCACAGACTCGGGTACCTGCGGCACTTCCTTACCAGGGTGAGCGGCGACCTGCGCCACCACCGACAGCCCCGCCGCCAGAACCAGCAAAAGCACCAGCACGAAACGACGGGCGCGGAGCATGGCCCGATCCTAGCTGGCCAGGCTGGCGTGTGGAAGCGCCAGGCGCCGGTCCTCAGCGATGCTCAATCACCTGGCTGGCCGGGAAACGCACCTTCTTCAGTTCGGCATACTTGTCACCGGCCAAGCGATAGCCGACCGGACAGGCGACCACCGCGCGATAGCCGGTGCCGGCCAGGCCAAGGATCTCGTCGTACTTGGCCGGATCAAAGCCCTCCATCGGACAGGCATCGACGCCGAGTTGGGCGCACACCAACATGAACTGTCCCAGCGCGATGTAGCACTGGCGAGCGGCCCATTCGGCGGCGATCGCGCCGCGCGGACCGTAGACCACATCCTTGACCATCATGCCCCTGTAACCGTCGAGCGAGGCCGCCGGCACGCCGCGGGTCGAGCTGATCGCGTCGATCAGGCGCTGCACGTCCGCTTCGCGCATCTCGGTGCGGCCGAGGAACAGAACGTGGTGGCTGCAATCGGTGACCTGGGCCTGATTCCAGCTGACCGGGCGTAGCTTCGCGCGCAACGCCGGGTCGGTAATGACGAGGAACTTCCACGGCTGCAGGCCGTAGCTGCTGGGCGTTGCGACTAGCGAGCGTTCGAGGGCGGCCCACACCTCGGCCGGTATCTTTCGCGCCGGGTCAAAGACTTTGGTGGCGTAGCGCCAGGCGAGGGCGGAGTCGAGCTGGTCTGGGCTGATCGTGGTCATGAGGCGCTTCGTAGGTCGAGCCCTGGCGTTGCAAGGCTGGCCAGTGACAGCTTGCACCAACCGGCCTCGCCAGACCGTCCGCGCCCATGATCCGACTCGACCGCATCACCACTCGTACCGGGGACGGCGGCCAGACTGGCCTCGCCGACGGCAGCCGAGTGGACAAGCACCACCCGCTCATCACCGCCATCGGCTCGGTCGATGAGGCCAACAGTCTGATCGGCGTCTGCCGCATCCAGGCGCTGCCGCCTGACATCACCGAGATCCTGCCGACGGTGCAGAACGACCTCTTCGACCTCGGCGCCGACCTCGCGGTCCCGCCAGGTGGCCCTTACGAAGAGCACCTCAAGCGCGTGAACGATGCTCAAGTCGAACGACTGGAAGCGCTGGTCGCGCTGAGCGCCGCCAAGGTCCCGCCGATGACCACCTTCGTGATGCCAGCGGGCAGCCCTGGCGCATCCTGGCTGCACTTGGCGCGTACCGTGGCGCGCCGTGCCGAACGCGATCTCAGTGCCGCCATCGCCGCCGACCCGGTGCGGGTGTGGAATCCGAATCTGCTCCGCTATCTCAACCGCCTGAGCGACTGCTGCTTCGTGTGGGCACGTCGCGCCAACGACGACGGCCGCGCCGACGTGCCATGGATCCCGGGGAAGAATCGCTGAACCTATCCACCGCACAGAGCGCAGAGGCGCGATGAGGATCGGCGTAATCCTGCTCTCGCCTTATTGGTGAAGGCCGCATTCCTCCCGACTCCTTCTCCCCTCCGTGTCTCCGGGTCGCCTGTGAATTCGAATGCGTTTTCTAGACTGAACGCTGTCAACGCGATTGCAGCAGGCGCCACACGCGCAACGGCTCGCTAACGCTCCAGGCCTGGGCATCGCAGCCACGCTGGGTGTGCGGCGCGTCGCCGTCAATGATCTCGGGTATCTGGCCGACGCAGCCGCTATCCATGAGCAGCTCAATCGATCCAAGCCAGGCGCGCGCGCTGATCATTGCGGCGGGAGCACGATCCCACGCTACCGCCACGGCTTCGCAGAAGCACGGCAGCATCCACGGCCACGCCGTGCCGTTGTGGTAGGCAGGTTTGCGCCGACTGTCCTCGTCGCCCTCGTAACGTCCCTGGTAGGGCCGTAACGGATCTGCCAGCATATGCCCGTGGGCCGAGCGAATCTCCAGCGGCGGCTCGACCGGCAGCGGGGCGAGCGTGCGCATGGCGCCGGGCACCAGCAGGAAGCGTTCGCCGGCGGCGCAGGCGCGACGCGCATGGACCCCGCCGATCAAGCCGAGCGAGATCGCCAGGTATTGATTCGGACGCAGGCTGCGGTCGGGCACCGCGTCGGCCACGCTCTGACCCTGAGGTGCCAGCAAGCAGTCGGCAAGCCAGCCTTCGGGTTCCAACCAAAAGGCCCCGAACGAGGCTTCGGCGCGGGTAGCCCATTCGATCCACGGCCCACGTGGCGCGGGCGCACTCTCGCGCGCCAGCTGGCGCAGCAGGCGGATCCACAAGGCCTGGATCTCGACCGGATAGCCGGTGCGTGGGGTGCACGCGGGATAGTTGGTGTCCATCCATGTGAAATGCGGGGGACTCCAGGCAAGGCCACTGGCGTGGTCGACGCGGATGCCGTTGGGTGTGCCATCGATCCAACCGGTGGCGATGTCTGCCAGCGCTTGCAGCACGCTGCGACCGGGCGCAACCTCCAGGGCGTAGCCTGGGCAGGTGTTGCGTGCGCACCATTCCTCAGCAGCGAGGGCGTACCACAACGGCGCGTCGCTGGTGTCGCGGTTGGTGGCGTCGTCGCCGTTGAGTAGGTTGGGCAGCGTGCCGTGTTCGACAAAGCGGCCGAAGGCGCGCAGCAATCCCTGCACCTCGTCATCCAGGCCAGCCGCCAACATGCCACGGGCAGCAATGAAGGTGTCGCGTCCCCAATCGAGGAACCACGGATAGCCGGCGATCACCGTCGAGCCGGCACCGCGCTGCACGACGAAAGCCTGCAATGCCGCCGCCATACTGCGGCCAAAGGCGTCCTGTGCCGGAAGATTGGCGCGGGCGACCGCGTCGGCCTGGCGGGTGCTGCGCGCTTCGACAAAGCCGGCGATGGCCGCTGGGGTGGCCTCCTGTGCCTCGGCGTCCAGCACCACGGTGGCGCTTTCGCCAGAGCTCAGTGGCAGGCCAAACCAGCCCGGACTCCAGGCATCGCCGGTTCCGCTCATGCCACGACCAGCCTCCACCGGATGCGGGATGTTTTCGCACCATTCCGCGTCGCCGTGAAATGCACCTCGGTCGGCAGTTACGCGCAGGCGGCGGTCGGCCGCGAAGGCGCAGGTAAAGCCGTCGGCGCGCAGCGTGGTCGCCCCACTGACATGAGCCACGGCACCAGGACTGCGACGGGTCTCGCCGTGGAACGAACGGTCCTCGATGTCGATGCGCACGGTCACCGAGACACGCGCCTCGGGCGGCAGCGGTCGGCCCCAGCGCGGATCCGCAGCCGGCCGCTCGAAGCGGACCACCACGGTATTCCGGCCGTGCAGCAGGTCGATGGTCAACCGCAACTCGACGGTACGGCCATCGCCAGCATTGGCGACGAAGCTCCACTCCGCCGGCGGACCAGCGGTGAATTCGACGAGATTGGCGCTGTCGAGCGGCGTGATGAAGCCGTCGGCATCGACCCAGGCGCGCAGGCGCTTTGCCAAGACCTGACGGTCGCATGGCGCATCAGCGTGCAGATTGGCGCCGAGGAGGCAGTCGTACTTGCTGGCGATCCTACCCAGGTCGGCATGCAGACGCACCATCGCGCCGCGGCCGTTGGCCAGCAGCACTAGCCCGGCTTGCGCCCGGTGCACCGCCGGATCCGGCACAGCCGGCAGGAAGCGCAGCGAAACCGCAGCCTGTGCCCCGGTGGTCGCGAACCGTTCCAGCAACAACTCGGCAGGACCTTCGATCTCCTGGGGGGTGATCACCGCGACGTGTCCATTCTCGACTGGCAACGAACGGACGCGCAATGCACGAACGCCCACCTGGGTGGTCAGCGCGGCGGCGAACGGGTAGGCGTCTCGCAGCAGCAGCCAGCTGCCGGGCGGCACCAAGTTGATGCGGTTAAGATCGCGCACCGTCAGCACGGTCACCCGCGGCAGGTCGGCAACCACCGATGCTGCATCGATCGCGGCGATCAGGTCGGTACGCGCGGCGGCGCGGTCGAGGCGGGCCGCAGCGGCGAGGAAACGCACCGGATCGGCGCTGAACCGGCTGGCCAGGTCGCGCCACGAGGCCGGCCCGCAGTCCTCGTTGGGAATGGCGACGTGCAACGCCTGGATCGCAGCGGCGGCCTGGGCTCGGGCGGCACGATACGCGGCACCCGCCAGGCCCTGCGGCTCGCTGGTCGCCGCCAGGCAGCAGGACTCGCCGGGACCAAGGCCTACCGTAAAGCCGTCATCGACCTGAGGGATGATCGCCGGCGCCGCCTGCCCGAGCAGGTCGATCGATGGATGACCCATCTCGCGCATGACCTGGCCGGACAGCCGGATCGACTGCTTAGACTCGGTATCGAGGTTGATCAGCACTAGCACGCTATCTTGTGGACCGGCGTCGCCCGAGCTGTCGCGACGCAGGGCCAGCAGAGGCGAGCCGTCTGGCGACAGACGCACACAATGCGCATCGGCATGAAAGCACGGATGGTCGGCAACCAACCGGCCGAGCGCGCCCAACTCGTCGACCAGATGCAGTGGCGCGTCCCAGTTCAACCCGCGGGCCTGGTGAACCTCCAGTTTTTCTTCGGCCAGCCACTCGACCCCGGCGGTGAAGCCGAAGGCCCCGCCTGGTGCGGTCAGCGCGCACAGGCGATTGCGCAGCAGCGACCACGCCCGGCCGCGCTTGGCCAGGCGCTCGTTGTCGTGTGTCTCACTGTAGTTGACCAGCAAGCCGACGCGGCGGCTCTGGTGCAGCGCGTGGTCGAGATAGCCCGAGATCTGAACCCCATCGTTATTCTGAAACATTTCGGAATAGGCCCATTGCATGCAGCCTTCGGTCAGCAGCGCCTCGGTCGCCGACCACGCCCCGCCCAGACCTTCGAGCAGGAAGACGCAGTCGGGGAACTCCTGGCGCACCCGCGCAGTGATGTAGCGCCACGCCGGCATCGGCACCATGTAGCCGGCATCGCAGCGGAAACCGTCGACCCCGCGCCGGCACCAGATCAGGAAGGTCTCGGCGAGTTCTTCCCACAGGGCCACGTTGTCGTGCGACATCTCGACCAGGTCTTCCCACACCGTTCCCCACGCACCGGGCGAGCGGAACGTGCCATCGTCGTTGCGGTGGAACCATTCGGGATGCAGTTCGTGCAGGCGGGCGCCCCAGCCGGTGTGGTTGATCGCAATATCGAGGATAACATGCGCCCCGGCGAGGTGGGTCGCGTAGGTCAGTTCGCGAAACTGGTCGACGCCGGTGGTGCGCTTATCGAAGTCGACCAGGGCGGGATCGATCGTCACCATGTCCTGGGCGGCATACGGACTCCCGAAGCGGCCCATGCGGGCGTAGGTTGTCGGCGTCGGCGTGACCGGCATCAGGTGCAGGATACGACAGTTCAGCCGCTTCGTGATGTGCGGCAGTTCGCGTATCAGATCGCGCAACTTGCCCGATGGCGGGATCACCGTCCAACCGTGACGATCCATCGCCGCGAGCTGCTCTTCAGCTAACGTATCGCCAGTCGCGGACTCGCCTTTATTGGGGCCGAACATGCGTGGAAAGGCGCAGTAGACGGTATTGCCGCTGCGCAACAGATCGGGGTGGATAGCGATGCCGATGTCGTCGCCGTCGGGCCAGTGCTGCCGGCCCTTGGCATCCACAGCATACGCCTTCGAGCGGAACCAGCCAACCTCGGCCAAGGGCAGTTCGATCTCCCAGCCGCCCGCGGTCGGCCGCATCGGCACATCCCGCCACGATGCGCCTGCAAAGGTCCGACCACCGGCATGACTGGCAACGATCTCGTCGCGCAACACCACTGCCCGACCGAGGTTGGTGCGCAGTCGAGCCGTCCAGCCGGGCTGGGCGCCATCTGGATGGGCCAGGTGAAAGCGCACCCGGTCGCCGACGAAACGCAGCAGGCGGTCACCAGGCACGGGGTCCATTGTCAGTTCGGTCATAGCGTTGCGACACTGGCGGACGGTCCCGATATGGAAGCGATCGCCGTTCAGCGCTTGCATTCGCAGTAATAGAGCATACGCTTTCTTACCATGGGCCGTCCAGCTTTCGTCCGCGACCGCATCCTCAACGCCGCCTTCGATCTGTTTGCCCGGCGCGGCTATGAGGCGGTGTCGACGCGTGAGATCGCGACCGCGGCCGCCGTCGGGCCGGCGTCGATGTTCAAGCATTTCTCGACCAAGGAACAGCTCGGCCGCGAACTCTACGCCCTCGCGCTTGCCCCGATCGAGCATGAGTTCGCCGCCCTGGCCGAGACCTTGCCCGCGCCGGCTGACGCTGTGCGCGCCGCGGTCGAGATCCTCTATCGCATGTACGACCTGCGGCCGCGTGCCCTCGCCCTGCTCGTCTTCCCACCGCACGATTTCACCCCGTGGCAAGTCGATCGCGGCAATGACGCCTCGGTGCGCGCCATACTGCAGCGCCTGACCGGTCTGGATGACGATGGCGCAGCGGTGCTGTGGGGCGCGATCACCGGCCCGCTCGGCGACCGCTTCCTGCACCGCCGCGACGGCTTGATGGCCCCGCAGGCAGCCGCTCACGCCCATCGCATCCTCCCTCTGCTCAACCCGCCGGAGAATCACGCATGAAATCCGTCTCTATCGTCTGCGTACTCCTTGCCCTGGTCGTATTGCTGGTCAGCGCCTGTACGGCGCGGACGACAGCACGTCAGGCCGCCGTAAAGCCCACGTCGACACCATCGAATGGCGTTTATGGCTACGCACTCAGCACCACTGGCGACAGAAAGGCCGCACTTAACAGCAGCATCGATGCTGGCGAAACAAACGTCGAGGGTCTCAAGAAAGTCACGACCAGCGACCCCGCCCCGAACGACCGCGATCTCGGCCCAGGCGCCAATGGCGAGAAGCTGGGCAACCCGCTGCGCGGCCAGGGCGAAGAGGCGGTCGATCCCAGCACCGGTGAGCGCTATGCCCAGGTCGTCGACAACGCCTTCGTGCGCACTGGCGAGCGCGGCGGCGACGCCTCGACCTTCGGACTCGATGTCGATTCCGCGAGCTACGCCAACTGCCGCCGCTATCTGCGCGAACTCAAACAGCTGCCTCCTGCCGGCGCCGTGCGTATCGAGGAACTGGTCAACACCCTGCCGTACGCCTATCCCGCACCCGCGGCCGGCGACAGCGTGCCGTTCCGCAGTTCGACTGCGGTCGCGGTCTGCCCGTGGGCGCCAGAGCACCGCCTCGTGCGGGTCGCCCTGCGCGCCCGCAGCATCGAACGCAACGCGCGGCCGCCGCTGAATCTGGTCTTCCTGGTCGACACCTCGGGCTCAATGAGCGACGCCAACAAGCTGCCGCTGGTGCAGACAGCGCTCCTGCTGCTCGCCGAGCAGATGGGCGAGCGCGACCACCTCGCCATTGTCACCTACGCGGGTAATGCCGGCACCCTGCTGCCGGCTACCGCCGGATCCGACCAGCCGCGCATTCGCGCAGCGATCCGTAGCCTGCGCGCTAACGGCTCGACCAACGGCGCCGGCGGCATCACCGCCGCTTATGCCGAGGCCCACAATGGCGCCACACCCGGCGCGATCAGCCGGGTCATGCTCTGTACCGACGGCGACTTCAATGTTGGACTCACTGGTCGCGACGATCTGCAGTCCCTGGTCGAGCGTGAACGCGCCGGCGGCACCTGCCTCAACGTCTACGGCTTCGGCATGGGCAATTACAAGGACGACACCCTGGAGACCCTCGCCGATCACGGCAATGGCGTGTACGGCTACATCGACCGTGAAGACGAAGCCCGCCGGCTGTTCGACCGCGAGGTGATGGGCCAACTGGTGACGGTAGCCAAGGACGCCAAAGTGCAGGTATTCTTCAATCCTGCCGCGGTCGCCGCCTGGCGCTTGCTGGGTTACGAAAACCGCGTCCTGCGCCGCGAGGACTTCAACGACGACCGCATCGACGCCGGCGACATTGGGTCCGGACACACCGTCACCGCGCTCTACGAAATCATACCCGCCGGCGGTGCGGTGCCGGCAGCCGGCCCGGCCAGCGACGAGAACCCGTTCCTCGCCCCTGATGCCGCCACCGCCGACCCGACCACCCTGTTGCGCCTGCGCCTGCGCTGGAAGGATCCCGGTGCCACCGACAGCCGCCTGATGGAACACGACGTAGCTGGCGCAATCGGCGAGATGGACGCCGACTTCCGCACCGCCGCGGCGGCCGCCGGCTTCGGCATGCTGCTGCGCCATTCACCCTGGTTGGGCTCGTGCAACTGGAACATGGTGAAGCAACTCGCGGAGGCCGGCGCGACCAGCGACCCAGGTGGCCAGCGCCACGAATTCACCGCTCTGATCGCCCAAGCCCGGGGCTTGACGCCCTGACGAGAACCATGGTTATCTGCCCAGGAGCTTTGTCGCGGCTCGGCCTGAGCAGTTCCAACCGTAGTTACAGCCGTTGCGGCTGGCCGGTAGCAGCCGCACGATCGATCGCCCGGGTCAGACGCAGGGTGGCCAAGCCATCGGCGTAGGTGCAGGGCAGCCGGGCGGAGTCTCCGGCGGTCACGGCGGCGACGAAGGCCTCGGCCTGGCGACGGAAGGCGTCGGGCTCAGCGGCCAGCACCTCCTCAGTTCCGTCGGTGCGGCGGATCCGCGCATCCAGGCCCCAACCGGACAGACGGGCCTCCCAACCACGGGCGCGAAGGGTCAAGCCGACACCGTCGATCTGTTGGCCGGACAGGGCAACACAGCTGGTATGGACGCAGGCGATCGCTCCGGAGGCGAACTGGATGGTCGCGCCCAGCGCATCATCGACATCGAAGTCGGCCACCTCACGGCGCATCACCCCCTGGGTCGCAACCGCGGTGACCGCCACTGCCTCGCCCAGCCAGAGGCGCAGGAGGTCGACGAGATGCGTGCACTGTTCGGTCATCTGCCCGCCTGATTGCGCACGGTTGCGCCACCATGGCGGCCCGGGCATGTCGCCATGCCACCACGCCTCGGCAAAAACCGGCAGCGTGGTGGCGCACAGCGCACGGATGCGACCGACCATGGCCCGGGTGCGGTTGTGATAAGCCGCGCCGGCGATGGTGCCGGCCTCGGCAAAGGCCCGGGCCGCCAGTTCGGCGTCAGCGACGTCGCTGGCGACCGGCTTCTCGACCATCACGCCGCGCACCTTGCCGGCGCAGCCGCGGGCGACGGTGGCGGCAATATGCGGTGGCAGACAGACATAGACGGCATCAAGCCGCTCGGCCGCCAACATGGCCTGCCAGTCGCCATACGGCACGGCCTTGCGCGGCCGGGCGAGGGCCTCGGCTTTGGCCACATCGCGGCCCGCGACGGCGACGAGCTCGGCACCCGAAACCAGGGCCAAGGCATCAAGATGCTGGGGAGCGACCCAACCAGTGCCGATCATGCCGATACGCATGTCAGGTTCCTCGGTGGAGCGTGATGGGATGTGGCATGGGGGACTCCGGTCAGGCTTTGATTGCAGATTGACTGTGTGCGCGAAGAGAAGCCACTGCGCACCTCGACCGGCAGCAAGGCACTGATGACTGGCGTCCCCGGCAGGAATCGAACCTGCGACCTGCGGTTTAGAAAACC
>Ga0105044_10013305_pt1 | contig 11172 bp, 7 predicted proteins | sample MAT01_FD_78092 | JGI IMG/M metagenome (GOLD analysis project Ga0105044, IMG submission 78092) | Freshwater microbial communities from Lake Fryxell liftoff mats and glacier meltwater in Antarctica - MAT-01 | ecosystem: Environmental > Aquatic > Freshwater > Ice > Liftoff microbial mat | place... | reverse complement strand
GGAGGAGATCGCCACCTTCTGCTCCACCACCTACGGCGTCACCTTCCCGCTCTTCGAGAAGATCGACGTGAACGGCGACGACCGCCACCCTATCTACGCCGAGCTCACCCAGGTCGCGGATGCCGACGGCACCGATGGCGACATCCGCTGGAACTTCGAGAAGTTCCTCGTGGCGCCGGGTGGCGAGGTGGTCGCCCGCTTCGCGCCCACCGTCGTTCCGGACGACCCGGCGATCGTCGAGGCCATCGAGGCCAACCTGCCCGGCTGACCGCACCGGTCGCGCCGGGTCCCGGCGCGACCGACCGGCACCGACGCTCGTCGCTCGTCGCGGCCGGCGTCGGCCGTCTACCGGTCGCGAACGCCCACCGGGTAGCCTGGGGCACCGACCGCATCCCGCGTTCGGCACCCTGATCGATCTTGCGCCGTCTGATGCCGGCGCCCCTCTCGATCGAGCCGGCGGTTCGCATCCCGATGGAGACAGCTCCGAACCCGATGAGTACGACATTCGACGCGCTCGGCGTGTCCAGCGACCTCGTGGCGGTGCTCCGCGACCGTGGCATCGAGACCGCCTTCCCCATCCAGGCCATGACCATCCCGGCGGCCCTCGAAGGCCGCGACGTGTGCGGCAAGGCGAAGACGGGGTCCGGCAAGACCCTCGCGTTCGGGCTCCCGATCCTCGAGCGGGTGGCCAAGGCCGAGCCGCTCAAGCCCCGGGCCCTCGTGCTGGTGCCCACCCGCGAGCTCGCCGTGCAGGTGCACGACGAGCTGGCGCCGCTGGCCGAAGCACGCGACCGCACGATGCTGTCGATCTACGGCGGGGCCAACATGGACAAGCAGATCCGGGCCCTCGAGCGCGGCGTCGACATGGTCGTGGCCACGCCCGGCCGCATGATCGACCTCATCGAGCGCAAGGCGATGTCGGTCGGCGCCCTCGAGGCCGTGGTCATCGACGAGGCCGACCGCATGGCGGACATGGGCTTCCTCCCGCAGGTCGAGTGGATCCTCCGCAAGGTCGACAAGTCCCACCAGACGCTGCTGTTCTCGGCCACCCTCGACGGCGTGGTCGACACGCTCATCCACCGGTACCAGACCGACCCGGTCATGGCCGAGGTCGAGTCGCCGCAGCTCACCGTCGATTCGATGCAGCACCGGTTCCTGCTGGTCCACGAGATGGACAAGACCAAGGTCGCCGCGGCCATCTCCCGCGGCGTCACCCGCACCATGATCTTCACCCGCACCAAGCGCGGTGCCGATCGCCTGGTCCGGGACCTCGTCGGTGAGGGCGTCGATGCGTCCGCCATCCACGGCGACCTCCGCCAGAAGGATCGCGAGCGGGCACTCGCCGACTTCACCGAGGGCAAGCTCGCCGTCCTCGTCGCCACCGACGTCGCCGCTCGTGGCATCCACGTCGACGACGTCGATGTCGTCATCCACTTCGATCCGCCGGATGACCACAAGAACTACCTGCACCGCTCCGGGCGCACCGCCAGGGCCGGCGAGTCGGGGGTCGTCGCGACGCTCACCCTGTGGAACGAGGAGCTCGACATCAAGCGGCTCCAGCGGCGCCTCGGCATCGATCAGCCGCTCACCGAGGTCTTCTCCAACGACAAGCGCCTCGCTGACCTCGCCTCGTGGGACCCCTCCGCCACCTGACGACTGCCCATCGGTACCGGTTCGGGTGACGCGGTCGGTGATCCTGCGCCGAGGGGCTCGGCACCGACCCGCCCGGCGGTAGTGTCGCTGCCTGATCCCGGGGTCCTGACCCCGACGGCGTCCGGAGGCGACCGAGGATGGGCGAGGCGAGCACGTGACGGCGACGGTCGGAGCCGGGGCGCGCGGTCCTCGGTCCGCATCCACCACGCCCGATGCCGACGACGGTCCCGACGGCATCGAGGTGGCCGGGGAGCCCGAAACACGCCGCGGTCGCGGTCCGGCACGGCGGATCGTGGCTCGCTACGTGCACCACCCCCTGCTCGACGTGGCGGTGGCGTTCTGCTGGATCCCCTTCGCCACCGCCGCCCACGTCCTCCAGGACCGCGGTGACACCCAGCTGCTGGCCGTGTTCATCTCCGGGGTCTTCCTGCTGTCGTTCGCCCATCAGCCCCTGACGGTCGCCCTGGTGTACGGCGATCCGGACCAGTTCCGACTGAAGCGGGCGATCTTCACCTGGAGCCCGTTCCTGTTCGTCGTCGCGGTCGTGGCCGGGTTCCACATCAGCCTGGCGCTCGTGGCCGTCATCGGCGGGCTGTGGAACGCCGAGCACACGCTGATGCAGCGATACGGCATCACCCGCATCTATGGTCGCAAGGTCGGCCAGGACGACGGCGGCATCGAGAAGGCGATGCTCTTCTCCTGGCTGATCCTGGCACTGGTCTGGGTCGGCGCCGACACGGCGACACCCGGGCGCATCGCCGCGGTGAACCTCGGCCAGAACAACACCCTGGCGCTCGAGTTCCTCACCCGCCTCCAAGCCGCGGCGGCGTTCCTCGTGGTGCCGTTGGCGGTCGTCGTCGCCGGCCTCGTCGGTCTCTGGGCGTACCGCGAGATCCGCCGACCCCAGCTCAACGCGGCCAAGTGGATGTACCTCGGTTCCACCGCGGTGCTGCTGGCGCTGGCCGTCGTCGATCCGCTCGCCGCCATCATGGGCTACGTCGGGGCCCACGCCGTCGAGTACTTCGTGATCGTCCACCAGAGCCTCGGCCGGCGCTACGCCCGCGTCGGCCCCGGTGCCGCCACCGGTTCACCGGCCGGCGGATCGCCCGCGGCCGGCGACGGCGGGCTGCTCGGACGGGTCGTGCGGGCCCGCACCGGCCGGTTGGGGTTCCTGGCCGGCTACGTGGCGCTGGTGCTGATCGCGATCACCGTGCTCGGTCGGCTCCAGTCGCCACTGGCCTACACCGTCGTGTTCTTCACCCTCGGTGGCATGCACGTGTTCTACGACGGCTTCATCTGGAAGCTGCGGCGGCCCGAGGTGGCCCACAGCCTGGCCGTCCCCACCGCGGCGCCCTGATCGTCGCCGATCGGCCAACATTTTTCGTCGCGCCGGGAACCGCACCGCACCCGGCCGTCGTCTCAGGTCCCACACGGTTCGAGGAGGAGACCTGATGGACCCGAGTGCACGATCCCCCCGTTCGACCAGCCCGACCAGCCCGACCAGCCCGACCAGCCCGACCAGGCGTACCCGGCGGCGCGCCACGGCGGCCGCGGTGGTGGCCGCCGCCGCCCTCCTCGCCGGAGCCTGCAGTTCGGGTTCGTCGTCGGACTCGGCATCGGTGAGCCCGCAGGTCAACGCCGGCGGCGGAACCGGCGAATCGGGCGGCTGGGCCGACTGCCCCGAGCCCTGCTCGTTCGAATCCGACTCCAGGGGCGAGGGTGGAAGCGGTGTCGAGACCGGGTCGGTGGAAAGCTACGACGAGACCTCCGGAGCGGGTCCAGCGACGACGATCACCGCAACGGCAAGCGGTGACGGTCCCGTCGCCCCCGAGGCGCGCGTGCAGGTGACCGCGGGGAGCGTGGACGACAACGACGACTGGGACGAGTACCTCCTGTACCGGCAGGGCTTCGACGCGCTGGGCCTGCCCGTCGACCGCATCCCCGTGGAGGGCCGCCAGGTCCTCACCGTCACCGATGGAGACGGTCGCCCGGTGCTGGGCGCGGGCGTCGAGGTCCGCGACGGGAGCGGCGCCGTCGTCGCCTCGTTGCGCACCTACGCCGACGGCCGGGCGCTGTTCCACCCGCCCATGGGCGTCGATCCGAGCTCCCAGCAACGACCCCGCTACACCGCCACCGTGACCAAGGGCGCGGCGAGCGAGGAGGTCGAGCTGAGCGCCGAGACCCGCTCCTATGACATCCGCCTGGACGCGACGGCCGAGGCGGCGCCGGTCGCCCTCGACGTCGTGTTCCTCATCGACACCACCGGTTCCATGGGCGACGAGATCGACCGGCTGAAGGCGAACATCACGTCCATGAGCGAGAAGATCTCGGCCCTGCCCGCCGCCCCCGAGGTGCGCTACGGAATGACCCTCTACCGCGATCGCGGCGACCTGTTCGAGACGCGCACGTTCGACCTCACCGAGGACCAGGGGGCCTTCAGCGCCGCGCTCGACGAGGTGCAGGCCGACGGCGGCGGCGACACGCCCGAGGACCTCAACGCCGGGCTGCGCGACGCGCTCGACAAGCAGTCGTGGCGGGGTGACGACGCCGTGAAGCTCGTGTTCGTGGTGGCCGATGCGCCGCCGCACCTCGACTACGCCGACTCGACCAGCTACGCCCGCACCGTGGTCGACGCCGCCGCCCGGGGCATCAAGATCCTTCCCATCGGCGCCAGCGGCCTCGACCCGCAGGGCGAGTACGTCATGCGCCAGCTCGCCCAGGTCACGCTCGGCCGGTTCGTGTTCCTCACCTACGGCGTGGACGGCGCGAGCCCCGGCGACAGCACACCGATGAGCGTGGAGCGCGACCAGTACAGCGTCCTGCCGCTCGATGAGCTCGTGGTGCAGCTGGTGGCCGACGAGCTCGAACCCCTGCGGCGCTGATCCGCCGCACCCGGCGGGCGGACGCCGGGTTCGGTCACGGAGCGTGGCCGTTGCCGGGCCTGGGAAAAACCCGGTCGAGGACTGGAAACTCCGGTCCGAGCTGCCGATAGGAGGGTGCTCGCGGGTCAACCGCGATCGCGATGGCGGCGTCGGTCCCCGGACCCACACCCGCCGGGACCCGACAGGTCCGTGCCCCCGGCACGGTTGGGATAGGAACTGACCACATGAGCGGTGACGGCACAACCGATCGGGGAGCCAAGCCACCTCGCACGTTGTTCTCCCTGGGCCGTCCCGGTCCCAAGTCGGCCACGGCCGGCACGGGGACCGAGGAGCCCGCTGCGCCGGCCGACGTCGCCGCCGACACCACGCCGGTCGCCGACGATGCCACCGAGCTCGGGTGCGGAGCGTGCGGCTCGACCCTCGTTCCGGGTGCGGCGTTCTGCGGCGAGTGCGGGACGCCGGTCGCCCAGATCGACGACGAGCCGTTCGACCTCGTCGAAGCGGCCCCCATGGGCGACCTCGAGGCCACCGACTTCGGTGAGCACGTCGAGGAGCTTCCCCTCGACGATGCCCCTGCCGTCCTCTACGCCGACGCCGACCACGAACCCACCCCGGTCGACGGCGTCGGAGCGGCCGCCGATACCGGCGACCCCGACGGTGGAGCCGCCGCCGTGGCACCACCCGCGGCCGTGCTCTACGCCGACCCCTCCCAGGCCGAGCCGCTCCCTCCGGCGCCGTCGGGCAGCTTCGCCATCACCGAGCCGACCTACGGAACATCCGAGACCGACCTCGGCCCGGCGGAGCCGGGCACCGCGGGCGCAGAGCCGGCCGCGTCCGCCGACCACTCGGTGACCGACGCTGCGGTCGGGGACGGACCGACTGACGAGTCCGCCGACGACTACTCCGTGGTGGCGCCGCTCGCCGTCGCCGGCACTGCGGTGGCCGCCGGTGCCATGATCGCCGGTGCCGACGCCGCCGGCGCCGAGCCGGCCGAGGGGCCCGTGCCCGATGGCTCCGAACCCGGCACGACGCCACAAGATGGGTCCGTGCCCGACGCGGCAGCATCAGGGCCCGGAGCGGGCAGCGACGCACCCACCGCTCCCGCCGCCCAGACCACGACCCTGCCCTGGTCCGACCCGCCCACCACCGTCGCGCCGGCCGCGGTGCCCATCGCGGGTGGCGCAGTCGCGGCCGGAAGCGGGGCGGTCACGCCCCCGACGCCGGTGGCTGCTGCCGCGTACGGCGAGGTGCCGCCGCAGCCCCCCAAGAGCAAGACGGGCCTCCTCGTCGGCATCGCCGCCGCCGTCGTCCTGGTGCTGATCGTCGGCGGCGTCGTCCTCGCCACGGGCGGCAGCAACGACGAAGGCGTCCAGACGGCGCAGCAACCGACCACCACCGTCGGTCAGACCACGTCGACGTCCACCGCCACCTCGAGCACCGACGGCCCGACCACCACGGCGGCGCCGACCACGACGGCTCCGCCCACCTCGGAGACCACCGCCGCGACCACCGCGACCACCGCGGTCCCCATCACCACGGCCCCGGCTCCCACCACGCCTCGGCCACCGGTCACCGCGACACCCACCACGGTCCCGCCCGGACGCATCGAGGCCAATCCGGCGGCGGGCACCCCGAACATCTCGATCCCCAAGGGCGGGAGCACCAGGATCACCCTCACCAACGTCGGCGGCACCCCGGCCGGGTGCGCGCTCACCGGCTCGAACGGCATCTCGGTCACCCAGAACTGCTCGCCGAGCATCGCGCCGGGTCAGTCCGTCGTCGTCACGGTCCAGGCTGTGCCGACTTGGGAAGGTCCGGCGACCGTCACCGGTGTGCTCGAGGGCAGCGGCAGCTACTTCCTCACCGTGACAGTCCTGAACGGCTGACCGGGATCGCTCCCAGAGCTCGTCGAGCGCCACCCCGGACCCCGATGCAACCAACGACGGCATCGTGGCGTCCACCGACCTGATCCAGGGAATCGTCGACGCGTCGCGGACCGGCGGACTGACCCCGGCGGAGACGCTGCGCTCGGTGGCGCTCGGCATCGACGCCCGGTGCGCCGCGGTCGCGCCGCCCTCGGTGGTCCACCTCCCTCGACTCGACGCCCTCGTGTCGGCCGTCGCCGGCGAGCGCTCGTCGGTCACGGCCGCCGACCGAACGGGTGCGATCGAGCGCCTCGCCGATCTCGTGGGCACGGCCGAGGCGGTCGGCCCCCGTCTGCTCGGCGATGTGCACGAGGCGCTGCTCGAGCTCGCGCACCGGCGCCGGCGCGGGGTGTTCTACACCCCGGTCGATGTCGTCGCCGGCCTGGTGGGCGAGGTGTTCGGCCGGTTCGACGCGGACGTCGCCGCCGGTTCCACCCCGCCAGCCGCCGAGCAGCCGCCGACCGTGTGCGACCCGGCCCTGGGCGGGGGGGTCTTCCTGCTGGCGGGCGCGGACGCGCTCGCGGCCCGTGGCGTGCCTCCGTCGGAGGTGGTCGGCCGCTGTCTGTGGGGGATCGACGTCGATCCGCTCGCGGCCGCGGTGGCCGAGGCGGCGCTCGTGCTGTGGGCGCGGTCGCACGGCGTCGATCGGGCCTCGACCAACGTGGTGTGCGCCGACGCGCTGCTCGTCGGATCCGATGCCTGGTCGTCCCCGCCGCCGGACGGCTTCACGATGGTGATCGGGAACCCGCCGTTCCAGAACCAGCTCGGATCCGGCACGGCCCGGTCCGTCCGGGACGCGACGCTGCTGCGCGAGCGGTGGGGACCCGCCGTGTTCCGCTACACCGATTCTGCGGCCCTGTTCCTGCTCGCGGGTTCCCGACTCGCGGCGCCGGGAGGACGGGTCGCCATGATCGTCCCGGTGCCGGTCCTGGTGACCGGCGACGCCGACCGCGTGCGCCGCGACCTGCTCGCCCGGGCGCGGCTCGAGCACCTGTGGATCGCCACCGACGACGTGTTCGACGCCGGCGTGCGGGTCAGCGCACCCGTCCTGCACCTCCGCGGCGCGCCGGTGGAACCCGACGGCGCGCCGTGGGTGACCCGGTCGGTCGGCCGGGCCTTCACCCCGATCGACGCCAAGGACATCGCCGACGAGGTCCTGCGCGAGAGCGCGACCTGGGGCGTGCTCGTGGCCGACGTCTTCGGGATCCCCGTCGTCGCGGCGGCGTCGCCCGACGCCAGCCGGCTGGGCGACTTCTGCACCGCGACCGCCGGCTTCCGCGATCAGTACTACGGGTTGCGGCCCTTCGTGATCGAGGGCTGCGAGGTGCCCCGTGATGGAGACCGGCTGGTGGCGGCGGGCGCGGGGCGGTTCGCCAAGCTGGTGACGAGCGGGCTGGTGGATCCCGCCCGCTGCCTGTGGGGGCGGCGCGCCACCCGGTTCGCCGGTCGGTCCTGGACCGAGCCACTCGTCGACCTCGACCGGCTCGGTCGGGAGGACCCCACGCTCGCCGCCTGGACCAGCGCCCGCCTGGTTCCCAAGGTCGTGGTCGCGACCCAGACACGGGTGCTGGAGGCGGCCGTGGACGTCGACGGCGACTGGTTCCCGTCGGTCCCGACGATCGCCCTGACGGCCCCGCCCGATCGGCTCTGGGACGCGGCGGCGGTCGTGCTGGCGCCATCGACGTCCGCATGGGCGATGGGTCGCCACGTCGGGGCCGCCCTGTCGGCCGATGCGCTCAAGATGTCGGCGAGCCAGCTCCTCGACGCGCCGCTCCCGGTCGACCGCGCCGCGTGGACCCGGGGCGCGCAGCGGTTGCGCGCGGCGTCGGCGGCCGGCGACGAGGTGGGGTGGCGGGCAGAGCTCGAAGCGTTCGGGTCCGAGATGGCGGTGGCCTACGCTGCGCCCGACGAGGTGCTCTCGTGGTGGCGCGACCGGCTGCCCCGGTTCCGCTGAGCGCCGCGGATCGACACGGTCGCACCGGAGGGACCCGCATGGACGGACGTGACCTGCAGGCTCGGCTGGCGACCGGCGCGTCGGTGATGATGCCCGGTGTGTGGGATGCGCTGTCGGCACGCCTCGCGGCGCGAGCCGGCTTCGAGGTCGTGTTCGTCTCGGGCTACGCGGTGTCGGGCGCCATGCTGGGTCTGCCCGACACCGGCTACCTCGGTCAGGTCGAGATGGCCGACGTCGCCCGTCGGGTGACCGCCGCCGTGCCCGACACCCTCGTCGTGGTCGACGCCGACACCGGGTACGGCAACGCCCGCAACGCGGCGCGCACCGTCGAGCTCTGGGAGGCGGCCGGCGCCGCTGGTCTGTTCCTGGAGGATCAGGTGTGGCCGAAGCGATGCGGCCACATGGCCGGCAAGCAGGTGGTCGATCGCGAGGACTGGCTGGCCAAGCTCCGATCCGTGCTCGACCACCGCACGCACGCGTTCGTCACGGCCCGCACCGATGCGCGTGGCCCGCTCGGCCTCGACGAGGCGATCACGAGGGCCCGCATGGCCCGTGACCTCGGGGTCGATGCGATCTTCGTGGAGGCACCCGAGTCGGTGCCCGAGCTCGAGGCGATCGCCGCGGCGGTGACCGACTGCGTGCTGGTCGCCAACATGGTCGAGACCGGCAAGACGCCGTTGCTCACCGCGGGCGAGCTGCGCGACCTCGGTTTCACCCTGGTCGTCTCGCCGCTCACCGCGCTGTTCGCCGCCGTCGCGGCGATGCAACGGGCGCTCGAGATCCTGCACACCGACGGGTCGTTGCGCAACGACCTCGACCTCCTCGTCGCGTTCGACGAGTTCACCGACATCGTGGACCTCGAGCGGCACCAGGCGATGGACGAGACGTACCGGATCCAACCGTCGTGAGCGGGTGCGTTGCCCGCAGGTGACGCCGCTGATCGGCATCGTGCTTGACGAATCGACTCCCGGCGTAGTTCATTGGTGCCCGACATCAGGAGTGGCCCGGCTCGCCGGGTCCGGCAACCTGGGGCGGACACCCAAGGTGCCATCCCGCTCTCGAGCGGGGATGTGGTCCGGTCGCACCTCGGTGCGGGTGGGCAACGAAGTGTCCGGGCACCTCGGTGCGCGGCCTCGGCACCGGGTGTCAACCCCTCGAGGGACACGAATCGTGCGAGCAGACCGGTGAGCGCGCCCAGCGCTCACCCGCATCCAGAGAGCGCACCGCCGGTCACCGGCGCCTGGCGTCCCGGTGACCCCGCCGCCGACCGCCGGTTCGTGACGATCGGCGAGGACCGGCGGTTCTTCCTCGAGGGCGGCGGCTCGCTGCGCGACGTCACCATCGCCTACGAGACGTGGGGCGAGCTCGACGCCGATGGTTCGAACGCGGTGCTCGTCTGCCACGCGCTCACCGGTGACGCGCACGCGGCTGGTCGGAGCGGCCCCGGCCAACCCAGCCCGGGCTGGTGGGACGACGTGATCGGGCCGGGCAAGGCCATCGACACCACCCGCTTCTTCGTCGTCTGCGCCAACGTGCTCGGCGGCTGCCAGGGGTCCACCGGTCCGGCGTCGGTCGACCCGGCGACCGGCACGCCCTACGGTTCGTCGTTCCCCCAGGTCTCGATCCGCGACATGGTGCGGACGCAGGCCGCAGTCGCCGACCGCCTCGGCATCGGCCGGTGGTTCTGCGTCGTCGGCGGGTCGATGGGCGGCATGCAGGCGCTCGAGTGGGGCGTGATGTACCCGACGAGGGTGCGCTCGCTGGTGCTCATGGCCACCTCCGCCGCCGCGACGGCCCAGCAGATCGCCTTCAGCGCGATCGGCCGCAACGCGATCATGCTCGACCCCAACTGGCGAGGTGGCGACTACTACGACGCCGTGCCGGGGGAGGGTCCCCACCGCGGGCTGATGCTCGCCCGGCAACTGGCCCAGGTCACCTACCGCACCGATGAGGTGTTCTCCCAGAAGTTCGGCCGGGACGTGATCGATCCGCTCGACCGCTTCTCGCTCGGTCAACGCTTCAACGTCGAGAACTACCTCGACTACCAGGGCAACAAGCTCGTGCGCCGCTTCGACGCCAACGCCTACCTGGCGATCTGCAAGGCGATGGACCTGCACGACGTCGGGCGCGGCCGCGGTGGCATCGGGCGTGCCCTCGCCCGCGTCGTGGCACCCACCCTGACGGTGAGCATCGACTCCGACGCCCTGTACTACCCGTACCAGCAGGAGCAGATCCGCGACGCGCTCTGCGACGGGGGCACGCGCTGCGAGCACGTGGTGATCCACAGCCCCGACGGTCACGACGCCTTCCTGCTCGCCATCGACCAACTGGCGGTCTCGCTCCGCCGCTTCCTCGACGATGTGGAGAAGTCCGATGACTGAGGACCCGACGACGCCGACCGTCGCGCCCGACCCGAGCACCCGCGGCGCGGATCACCGCGGACCGATGCATCCCGAGACGATCGCCATCCGTGCCGGTCGCGCCGACAACGGCACCGCGCTCGCGCCGATCCTGTGGTCGAGCACGACGTTCGTGACGCCGACGGTCGACGAGGGACGGCGCATGGCCACCGAGGTCGGTGCCACCCAGTTCTACGGTCGGTACGGCAACCCCACGGTGCGGGCCTTCGAGGACGCCATCGCCCAGCTCGAGGGGGCCGAGTCGGCCCGGGCCTTCGCGTCGGGGATGGGTGCGGTCAGCGCGGTGGTGCTCGGGCTCTGCTCGACCGGTGACCACATCGTCGCCCAGCGCCAGATCT
>Ga0105044_10013304_pt1 | contig 11172 bp, 7 predicted proteins | sample MAT01_FD_78092 | JGI IMG/M metagenome (GOLD analysis project Ga0105044, IMG submission 78092) | Freshwater microbial communities from Lake Fryxell liftoff mats and glacier meltwater in Antarctica - MAT-01 | ecosystem: Environmental > Aquatic > Freshwater > Ice > Liftoff microbial mat | place... | reverse complement strand
TTGAGACTAATAGTTGTGTTCTCGTTAGAATTCTGGACAGCTTTGGCGATGGTATTATTGAGCCTGGTGGTTACTGGATTTATCTTGACGGCGCCGAAGTAGCGAATTCCAGTGGCAGCTTCAGCTTTCTGGCGGAACATTCGGTAGCCTGTTCGCCTGGAACCTTTTGTTCTTCACCCATTCCTCTAACTATCGGAACTCATACCGCTTCCTTCGAAGACACGTGGTACTCTTATACACCAGTTGTTGCAGGAATGTATAATGCAAGTACATGTTCCACAAACACCTGTGATACAAAAATCTGGATATATGAGGGATGTCCAGCTGCGATTACGCTAAGCGAGGGCCCCGAAGGAACTTATGCCTTTAATGATAATTTTTGCGGAGTTCAGGCTCAGACAAACATAATGATGCTGCCCGGACACACTTATTACCTCCGAATCGGAGACAATGTAAATTCGTGTTCAGGCGACATCAACTTCAACTTTCAATACAACGGTCCTATCGTAGGATGCACAGATATTGAAAGCTGCAACTTTAATCCTCTTGCAACCGCAGATGATGGCAGCTGCATTTATTATCCTAATCCACTATGCACCGGGCCGGATCTTGAGTTTGATTCAGTTGCCTTCGTAAGTTCACTCACCCTGCAAACTCATATGGCCGGCAATTGTGATATTCAGGAAGGATGCGTTACCGGAACAGGACAACGTACAGTAATTTCATTCAGCTCAAAGATCAACAACATCGGCCCGCAGGATTATTACCTTGGGAATTCTGGCACTAACCCGGGCATGTTCAGCACTCAAAACTGCCATGGCCACACCCATTACGAAGGTTACGGCGATTATCGTCTCTACGACATGCAGGGCAATACCATTCCTGTAGGTCATAAAAACGGTTTCTGCGTAATGGATCTTTGCGGATTTGGTCAGTATAACTGCGGCGACATGGGTATTTCAGCTGGCTGCTACGATGTTTATGGTGTTGGAACACAGTGCCAATGGATTGATGTGACGGACGTTCCTGATGGAGACTACCAATTGGCCGTAATCATTAACTCGCTGCATCTGCCGGATGCTTTGGGGAGAAATGAAATGAACTACCTTAACAATGCTCTGCAGGTATGTATCCGCATTGAACGCAATGGTGCCGGAGTTGTCTCTTTTGAATTGCTTCCAGAATGCGATCTATTTACAGATTGCAACGGGGTCATAGGCGGAACAGCTATATCGGATTGCGCGGGAGACTGCGGTGGAACAGCGATGTTTGGAAACGCGCTGGTTGATGGTGTTGTAAATACGGAAGATATCGGAGCATATATGGAACTTTTAGCGACCGATTCTCCTGTTTCAACGCCATGTATTGATCTCGATGGAAGCTCGTCAATTTCTGTTTATGATATCGCATTGGAAAACTGGTGCCTAAAAAATCAGGAGGTAAATCCTAACGCACAATGCAACTGGCCGGTAAATATTCTTAACCCTACAGACACTGTGGGGTTGGCGATTGCAAATGTTAATTTCACTGCGAATTATGTAGATATTGAAATCAGGAATCCACGTTGCGAGGTAATGGCCTACCAGTTTGGTGTTAGCGGTGTAAATATTACCGGTGTTGTTTCTTTATCCTACCCGCCGGACATGCCTGTTCAAACTGGATTTAACACGATGCGTAGCGAGGTTTTTGCGCTCTATACAGGCGATTCGGTACTCACTCGTTTTATCAGCCCTCAGGATCTTATCCGGGTTTATTTTGACCAGTTAACCGACTCTGTTGTATGTATTAAGAATATTGTTGATGTCGTTAATGATTTCGGTCAACGTACTGTGCATGAAATCTATGGTCAATGTGTGAATGTCCCGGTAAATCCGGATGGTTTTGCAGAAGTTTCCGAAAGAACCCATCTTACCATAATGCCGAATCCGGCTAATGAAACTGCGTTTGTAAATATCCCAGAAGGATTTGATCGTTCACCTTCCTGGACATTGTTTGATGCAATGGGCCGCCTTGTTAAGGAAATCAGGCCTTCAGGAAGCTCCAACGCTAATATGATTCAGGTTAACATCAATGAACTTCAGCAGGGAGTGTATTTCCTTCGTCTTACTACTGCCGACGGCAAAACAGCAATCGGTAGACTAGTGAAGAGCTGATCGATTTTTTACAATTTAGAACTGCTGTTTCATCCGAAGCAGCAGTTTTTTTTTGCTATTCAGCGCACAAATGGCATTCACGGTTGTTAACAATTGGACATGAATAACTTAGGATGTGCTATCCACCGCTGCATATGGCATTGTTTAGATTTGTGTCCCGGCCAAACTTTCTCTGCGTGCGTGCATTTTCGTGGCTTCTGCTAATTTTTATTCCTTTTTCCTCAAATGCTTCGGTTTCTGAATCTAGAGGGAATATTGCAACGGTTTCGGCGTCGATGGAGGACCTTTATTTCAGGATAAAGGCGAAAAAATCTGAGCCAGCCTTTGACGAGGTATTTAAAAATCTTCGTAAGGTTTATGGTTTCAATGGGGTAGCGCTTATTACGGAAAATAATCATGTAATCTATAAAAAGGCCTTTGGCTATGCTGACCTAACGACGCACGACACGTTGACGGGCGGCAGCATTTTTCAGCTTGCGTCAGTTTCAAAGCAGTTCACTTCATTTGCTGTGATGATTTTGAAAGAACACGGTTTACTTGATTACGATGATCCGGTTCAGCGCTTTTATCCGGGCTTTCCATACCCCGGAGTTACCATTCGTCACCTCCTAACCCATCGGGCAGGATTGCCAGATTACCGCTGGTTCTGCGATCCGCTATGGCCCGACAAGCAGGAGCCTATCAGTAATCAGGAGATGATGCGTTTTTTTGAGAAATACAAGCCTTCCTCCTATTTCAAACCGGGAACACACCATGCATATAGTAATACTGGTTATGCTGTATTGGCGGCTATAGTGGAAAAAATCAGCGGCATCACCTTTTCGTCCTTTATGCAGCAGGTAGTTTTCACTCCTCTTGGGATGAAAAACACAAGCATTTACAGCAAATGTGATGCTGCTGATCCTGCCGGAGCTGTTTCCGGGTACGAACGAAATGGAGGCTGGAAACCTGCAAATGATTGCTTTAACGGGATCACAGGTGACAAAAATGTTTACTCAACAGTTGAAGATATGTTTCGCTGGGATCAGGCACTTTACGGGGAAAAGCTCCTGAAACAAAGCACTTTGAAAGAAGCATTTCTTCCCGCAAACCCTGAATTAAAAGGTTGGAGAAATTATGGATTCGGATGGCGGATAAACCAGATGGATCCTAATAAGCAGATCGTTTATCACAGCGGCTGGTGGAGAGGGTTTAGAACATTCTTCCTTCGAAACACCAGCGAGCACAGCTCTATCATTATTCTCTCTAATACAGTAAATTACAGTCTCAATAGCCTCTCGGATCTCTATGCACTCATCGAGGGCAAAACGGATTCAATTCAAGTTGATTAAAAATCAGGAGGTATTCAGATCTTCACCGAATTAAACTATTTGTATTTTAACCGGCAATTGCAGCCCTTATGATTAAAAAAATCCTGATTTTGACATTGTTCATCATTGTCTTTTCAGCAGCAGCAACGTGGTTCTTCCTAAATTCCCTTAAACCAGTTTATTCTGGAAAGCAGGCTGTTAAAGGATTAAAGGAAACTGTTAAAATTTACTACGACAAATACGGAATTCCGCATATTTATGCAACTGGGGAAACGGATGCCTATTTTGCACTCGGCTACACTGTTGCCCAGGACAGGATGTTTCAACTGGAAATGTTCAGGCGTCTGGCCTCGGGAAGATTGTCAGAAATACTCGGCCCTTCCGTCTTAAAGTCTGATAAATTTTTCAGAACAATCGGGTTAAACCGCCATGCCGAATGGTCGGCGAAAGAATTTCTGAATTCAGCGCCGCCGGCAGTAAAATCAAGTACGCTCGCATACATTGATGGCTTTAACAGCTATTTAGAAAACGGACCTTCGCCAATAGAATTTACTTTGCTGGGAATCAAAAAATCGCCACTCACTATAAAAGATATTTACCTCGTTACAGGCTTCATGGCAATAGGTTTTGCAGAAGGGATAAAGACGGACCCATTGGTGGAAGGACTGTATCGCAGAGTAGGCGGTGCTTATATGTCGGACCTCCAGCTTGGATGGCCTCTTGGAAGCCTGCGTATTCCAGTGGGGGCGCCGAAAGAACAGGACCTTGTGGGTTTTTCAAAACAAGTGACTGAGCTTGTGGATCAGTTTCCGGTTTCGGCCTGGATGGGTTCCAACTGTTGGGTAATGGCTCCTGCAAAGACCAAAAACAAGCAAACTCTTCTTTGCAACGACACTCACATGGGATATATGCAGCCTGCAATCTTTTATGAAGCGCATCTGGAATATCCCGGTTGCCGGTTTTACGGAAATTTTATTGCAGGTTTACCCTTCGCGCTCACCGGCCACAATGATTTTGCGGCCACTGGGCTTACAATGTTTGAAAATGATGACACCGATTTCTTTATTGAAAAGACTGAGAATGATAAGGTCCTTTATCAGAACCAATGGAGCCAGATAAAATATGTTGATGAGCTGATTGTTGTTAAGGATTCTGAACAGGTGAACATTCGGGTTGCCGAAACTCCACATGGCCCGCTGATTCAGGATGTATTTGAAGAATTCCCTTTATTCAAACAGGCGGTGTCGCTTTCGTGGACCTATCTGAAATTTCCTTCTCATGTGTTGGAGGCTACCTACATGTTCAACCATGCGCACTCGATGACCGAGGCCCGCACAGCTGCTGCGATGATCGAAGCTCCCGGCCTCAATATTATGTATGGCGATAAGGATGGGCATATTGCCTGGTGGGCTTCGGCGAAGCTTATTAAGCGACCAGCCGGCCAATTTTCGAAGAGGTTTCTTGACGGGATCAGTGGCAAAGATGAACCACTTGGTTACTATGACTTTAAAGATAATCCGCAGATGGAAGACCCTGCTTCAGGTTATTTGTATTCGGCGAATAACCAGCCAGACAGCTGCGGTTCAGGTTTATATCCTGGCTATTATGTTCCTCAGGACAGGGCACTTAAGATTGTGGAAGAGCTCGGAAATGCATCAGATTGGGATTCGGAAAAGATGAAGGTGCTTATAGTAAATGCACAGAGCTCTATTTACCCTAAGACAGCTAAATTTCTCCTTGACATACTAAATGCTTTTGATCCGGAGGCGGGAAAAACTGAATACGCGAACCGTTTATCCAGCTGGCAGGGTGATCACGCAGTTGAATCCGTAGGTCCTGTGATCTATTATAAATGGATTTACAATATTCTACGCCTCGCTTTGCTGGATGAAATGGGCTACGTTCATTTTAACTCTTATATGAACAGTCACCTGATGAAAACGTCGTATCCGGTTCTTCTTAACTTTTACGGGGCAAAATGGTGGGATGATCAGTCTTCTCTGAAAAAGAAGGAGAACCGGACGCTTATTATTGCAAAGGCATGGAAGCAGATGGTAGATGAGCTGGTTTCGCAACTTGGTAAAGATGTTTCGAAATGGACCTGGAATCGGGTTCATACGATCGAGCATATTCACCCGATTGGACGTAAAAAACCATTTAATCTTTTTTTCAATGTAGGCCCGGATCCTATTTCCGGGGGAAATGAGGTAATTAATAATACTGGATTCAGGATTGACTCCACGGGCGAATACAAGGTGTTTTTTGGGCCGTCAATGCGACGTATTGTTGATTTTTCAGATCCGGAAAACAGCCTGAGTGTTTTGCCGACGGGCCAGTCCGGATATTTTATGGCACCGCATTACAAAGATCAGAACGATCTCTATAACCGCAACTATTTCAGGAAGCAACTGATGAATAAAAAAGATATCATCGACGAGTCGGGACCGCCTTTGATTCTCGAACCTGAATAATGAACGTCCAGTCAACAGGTGCAGTGCTTATGGTGCGGCCGGCGAACTTCGGCTTCAACCCCGAAACTGCCAAGAGCAATGTCTTTCAACAGCCTGATGCAAATCCTTTAACAGATGTAATCCTAAGGGAGTTTGATTCTGCGGTCACTTGCCTGAGATCAAACGGTATAGAAGTTATCGTTTGGGATGATAGCCCAAAGCCAGAAAAACCCGATGCAATCTTTCCCAATAACTGGCTCGGCGTTCATCCTGGAAAAAGGATCGTTGTTTACCCAATGTATGCGTCCAACCGAAGAATTGAGCGCGACCCAGCAATTTTAAAGCTGATTGGGACGAGGGCGGAATATCAACTCATTGATTTTACAGCGTTTGAAAATGAGAATATGATCATAGAAGGCACAGGCAGCCTTGTGTTTGATCATCTTCAGATGAAAGTATTTGCATGTAGGTCGACAAGAACGAATGAGCAGCTTGCAAACTACATTGCAGGTAAACTTGGTTACGAAGCAATTGTTTTTGATGCTTTTGATGCTGACGGAGTTGCTTATTATCACACGAATGTCGTCCTGGCCATAGGAACCAATTTCGCAATCGTCTGCGAAGAAGCCATTGAAGAAAAACAGCGGACTCAGGTTCTGCTGAACCTAAGTAAACCCGAAAGGGACGTTATCCGTATCAGCAAGGAGCAAGTGAAATCTTTCGCAGGAAACATGCTTGAGCTTAGAAATGATCGTGGAGAATTACTCATTGTACTTTCCGAAACCGCCTTCCTTTCCTTAAATAAGCATCAGCGGGAAGAACTGGAAAAGGCGGGAAAGCCTGTTGTTGTTTCCATTCCCACAATCGAGCAAACAGGAGGCGGAAGTATCCGTTGCATGCTCGGTGAGATCTTTTGAGCAAAAATTTCTGTCGTCGCAAGTGTTGCTCAATTTGCCGCTAGCATGGATTTTGTCATTAGCCCGAAACACTTACCTTTGCCAACCCTCTTAACAAAAATGCAAACTATGATGCGCACTGTCTTATTCCGGATTACTTGTCTGGCCCTTGTTTCCTCTGCCTTAAATGCTCAGCCGGTTAAAGCACAAACAAAAACCACTGACAAAGACAAAGGCCAGGTTACGGCAACCAAAAAGGACGATCGTCCCAGCCCACCGATACAGGCTGTAGAAAAAGTTGGAGATATCTCAATCACGATCAACTACAGCTCACCTGGCGTTAAAGGAAGACCTGTTTGGGGTGAACTTGTCCCTTACGACAAAGTTTGGAGGACGGGGGCCAATGAGGCAACTACTATTGAAGTAAGCAGAGATTGTAAAGTTGGCGGAGGAATGCTTCGTGCTGGCAAATACGCCATATTTTCAATTCCAGGGCAGAATGAATGGACGATCATTTTGAATAGCGTTCCGGATCAGTGGGGCGCCTATAAGTACGATGAAGCCAAGGACGTTTTGCGTTTTAAAGTAAAGCCGCTTGCTTCCCCTGAATTTAACGAACGGTTAAAATTTGAGATCGTTTCGGACGCCCAGGCGAACGGAAAAATTATCATCTACTGGGAAAACCTGATGATCCCTTTTGAGATCAGGTAAATATTAAGGACAAAAGAGAAAGTGAACCCTGTGGAGAAATTCACGGGGTTTTTTATTTTGTCAATTCTGGTCTTATTAACGAAAACAGCAAAGAATCTTCGGTGATATCATTCCGCAAATAATGGTGACGCATCAACCCTTCTTCCACAAATTCAAACTTTTTAGCAAGCTTTATTGATGGTTCATTCGTTGGAGCAATGCAGGCTTCGATTCTGTTGAGGTTCAACTTCGCGAATCCATATCCGATTACAAACTTCATCGCTTCTGACATAAAACCCATGCGTTGCCATTTGTCTGCATTAATCCCGTATCCGATTTCGGCCCTGCGATGCATAATTATCCATGTGTGGAAACCGCAACGACCAATAAGCTCGCCGGTTATTTTATCGAAAATCAAGAAAATGCAGAAGCTCTGCATCCATGTCGTATAGCCCTTTTTAATCTTCTTTTGTTCTTGCTCCCATTCTTTGTCGGTCCGGATATTCAGGAACTTTCGTGCCGCACTTTGATCCGCCTTTTTTAGTAAAAACCTTAACGATTCGGGACGCAATTCCCGAAGCCATAATCGCGGAGTCTCGTAGGCGGGTAATTCAGGAAAAGGAAACGATATTCCTGAATTTACCTTGTTCAGGTAAAGATCCATTTATAAATATCATTGCCATTGGCGAACAGCAACAAGCTAAGTAAGAGAATCATTCCAACAAGCTGGGCTCTCTCCATGAATTTTTCTCCAGGTTTGCGGCCGGACACCATTTCATAAAGCAGGAACATAATATGGCCGCCATCCAAAGCAGGAATCGGGAGAATATTCATGAACGCTAAGGCAATTGATAAGAAACCGGTGAACGCCCAGAATTTCTTCCAGTCCCATTGCGGATCGAACTGGTCGGCAATTGAGGCGAATCCGCCAACTTCTTTTGCTCCTGCCTTGGAAAACACAAGTTTAAACTGGCGCGCATAGTCTGCGAGCGTCGTCAATGCTTCATTAACTCCAGCCGGAAACGATTCCAGGAAGCTATAATGCTGAGTCTTTAATGTAAACAATGAATCCAACTTGATCATCGGTTTGAATCCAACTGCCCCATCTTTATCGATAACGCTGTTAAGAACGAGTGTATCTGCTCCACGTAAAATCGTAATGTTCGTTGCTTTTCCCTTGCGTTTTCTTGACTCCTTCCTGAAATCCGTGAAATAGAAACATTCCTTTCCATCCACCGCAATTATTTGATCCTTTTTTCTTAATCCGGCTTTGTAGGCTTTTGAAGTATCCTGGACAGATCCAACAAATACCGGAACGCCCTCCATGAACAAGGATTTAAACTCAGTTCCAACAGCAATTTTAGCCAGGTCGGATGAAATCGGGATCGTCACATTCTTTCCGTCCCGCTCGACTACAACCTCACCTGGCGTCTGCAGCATTGAGATCCGTTTTGCCTCTTGAATGGACAAAGGCACAATGCCATTTACGGTTTGTATTCTATCTCCATTTCTGAAGCCCGCATCATAACCAAGACTGTCGGTCATAATACCATACTTAGCTTCCTTCAGTGGCAGATATTCCTTACCCCAAACGAAAAGCACCATGGCATAAATCAGCATCCCTAAGATTATGTTTACAGTAACACCGCCGATCATGATGATTAATCGCTGCCACGCGGGCTTTGAGCGAAACTCGTAAGGTTGAGATGGCAATGCCATCTGCTCCTTATCCATTGACTCATCCACCATTCCGGAGATCTTTACATAACCGCCTAATGGCAGCCAGCCGATGCCGTATTCCGTATCGCCTCTTTTTATTTTGAATAATGAAAAATAAGGATCGAAGAAAAGGTAAAATTTCTCGACGCGTGTTTTAAATATTCGTGCAGGAATGAAATGGCCAAGCTCATGAAGAATTACTAGTATTGAGAGGCTTAAAATAAGCTGGGCAATTTTGATCAGGATATCCATCCGTGGAATTAAAGATTTTAAGGCGGCAAATGTAATTCAAATAGAATGATCGAAATGCGATATTCCATTTACGGTTTATTGGGATAAACGGCTAGAGACGCAAAAACTGTAGAGACGCAAAAACTGTAGAGACGCAAAAACTGTAGAGACGCAAAAACTGTAGAGACGCAAAATTTTGCGTCTCTACGGTTTGTCAATTATCACCCTTCATGATATTAATCATCGAAAACGCAACATCAGATTAATGAAGACGCAAAATTTCGCGTTTCCGTATCTGTTGCAACGTAATCGTCATATTCCGGCTTTTTTATGAAGGAAATTTTCTGCATGCATTTTTCTACCAGGTCGCTCATTTCAAGAAAACCAATGTTATCATTGAGGAATGCATCAACAGCAATTTCATTAGCGGCATTTAGAATACAGGCCATATTTCCCCCCATATTTAGTGCTTCAAAAGCTAGGTCGAGATTGCGGAACGTTTTTCGGTCGGCCTTTTCGAAGCTCAGGTTTGGATAATTGAGAAAGTCGAACCTCGGAAAATCATTTTTAACCCGCTCCGGGTAGGCAAGCGCATACTGAATTGGAAGCTTCATGTCGGGAAGTCCCATCTGGGCTTTCATCGACCCATCAGTAAACTGCACGATGCTATGGACGATTGACTGAGGGTGCACAATTACATCGATCTGCTCAGCTTTAAGATTGAACAACCAGCGGGCTTCTATCACTTCCAGACCTTTGTTCATAAGGGATGCAGAATCTATTGTGATCTTCGCTCCCATTTCCCAGTTAGGATGCTTTAATGCCTGTGCTTTCGTTACGGTTTTAAGAAAAGCTTCATCCTTTCCCCTAAACGGCCCGCCGGATGCGGTAAGGTATATCTTCTCAATTGGGTTACTCCATTCACCGGCAAGGCATTGGAATATTGCTGAATGTTCGGAATCCACCGGATAAATATTTACGCCTTTCTCCTTTGCCAGTGCTGTCACCAGCTCGCCTGCAACAACCAGTGTCTCTTTGTTTGCAAGGGCAATGTGCTTTCCCGCACGTATTGCTGCCAGTGTCGGCTTAAGTCCGGCGTAGCCCATACAAGCAGTAAGGACAAGCTGGGTGCTTTCCTGTTCCATCATCTGGGAGATTGCATCCTCTCCGGCCCAAACTTTTATTGGCAATGCACTTAATGCGGAGCGAACCTCCTCATATTTTGATTCATTCCCAATAACAACGGCTCCCGGAAGAAATTCAATCGCTTGCTGAATAAGTAACTGGGAATTGGAATGAGCTGTGAGGCAGTCGATTTCAAACCGGCCTGGATTTGCACGAACCACCTCAAGCGCCTGGGTGCCAATTGACCCTGTAGAACCGAGGATGGCTATGTGTTTTGCGGTAATCAATTTACAGTTTAGGGGTTATAGGTTTTGACGATGGGAAAGTAAGAGAGAAGAAAAAAAGAAAAAGAACCGGGAAAAATAACTTTCTCCGTTGACAAGTTGCGAAGGTAGCTGATAAATGACAATTGTGCCGGCCCAACTTGCGATTGTCTCTCAATACCAATTTCCTGGCGATGACCAATGTTGATCGAAAACGGTCCGAAAACGATGCGAACTATCTTAAGAACCAGGTTAACCCGCCATTTAGCTGCCAGGCCTGCTCTCCAATGCTCCACGATGTTTTTTCGTAGATGGGGGTTATTGTTTTGCTGTAA
>Ga0105044_10013298_pt1 | contig 11175 bp, 8 predicted proteins | sample MAT01_FD_78092 | JGI IMG/M metagenome (GOLD analysis project Ga0105044, IMG submission 78092) | Freshwater microbial communities from Lake Fryxell liftoff mats and glacier meltwater in Antarctica - MAT-01 | ecosystem: Environmental > Aquatic > Freshwater > Ice > Liftoff microbial mat | place... | reverse complement strand
AGCCCCGTCGCGCTCTCGCCAAGGCGCCAGTCGAGGCCGAGGTCGTCCACGGAACCCGAGGCCACGTGGAGGGCCGTGCTCTCCGGCGGCTTGACCCCGGTGAGCACCTGCTTCGACAAAGGAGGCCGATCGTAGGGTCGGTGGGCCTCGTCACCTACGACGGTGATGGTGCCCGCGTGCCCGCGGGTGCGCAGCTCCTCGGCGGCCCGAAACCCGGCCAGCGATGCCCCGACGATGACGATGCGGTCGAGGCCCATGAGCGGCGTGGCTATCCCTCGATGGTGATGGCTTGCTTGGGGCAGCGGCGCACGGCCTCCTCGACCGTGGCGCGCTGCTCCTCGGGCGGCTCGTCCTGCAGGACGTAGAGGAAGTCGTCGTCGCGCACCTCGAACACCTCAGGGGCGGCGGCCATGCAAAGGGCGTTGCTCTCACAGAGGTCGTAGTCGACGACGACGCGCATGATCTGTTCTCCTCGGGCTGACATCGGGTTGGGATCCCGATCGCGGAACCTACTCTGCGAGGACGATGCCGCTGACCTCCGACGCCCTGCGCATCTCGGAGGCCCGCCGCATCGCCCTCCAGGCGCAAGGGTTCAACGACCCGAGGCCCAGCGGGCGGGTCGACCGCCGTCACTTCCGGCGGGTGCTCGATCGGGTCGGGCTGGTGCAGATCGACTCGGTGAACGTGCTCACGCGGTCCCACGAGATGCCCTTCCTGGCTCGCCTCGGGGCGTACCCCCGTCAGGCGCTGTCGGAGTGGCTCTGGGGCAGCGGCGAGGTGTTCGAGTACTGGGGCCATGAGGCGTCGCTCCTGCCGGTGGAGCTCCACCCGCTGATGCGTTGGCGCATGGCCGATGACCACGCCTGGACGGGTGTGGAGTCGTTCCGGAAGTCTCACCCCGGGTTGGGCGAGGCCGTGCTCGATGCCGTGCTGGAGAACGGGCCCGTCACCATGGGCGAGCTCGAGCACCTCGGCGATGCGATCAAGCGCACCAAGGCGTCGCCCGGGTCGATGTGGAACTGGACGCCCGCCAAGAAGGCCGTCGAGTGGTTCTTCTGGAACGGCGAGCTATCGGCCCTCCGCAACCCGCAGACCTTCGAACGCCACTACGTGCGCCCGGACCAGGCGATCCCGCCCGCGGTGCTGGCCCAACCTGCCCCGACCGATGACGACGCCATGAAGGACCTGCTCCTGCGGGCGGCCCGCAGCCACGGCATCGGCACCGCGAAGTGTCTTGCCGACTACCACCGGCTCCCGATCGTGACCGCACGCCGTCTCGTCGCGGAGCTGGCTAGCGATGGTGCCCTCCGTACGGTGGAGGTGCAGGGCTGGCGCCACCCCGCGTTCCTCCATCCCGAGGCCGAGCTGCCCCGATGGGTCCGCGCCTGCGCGCTGCTGTCCCCGTTCGACTCGCTGGTCTGGGAGCGCGACCGCATCCAGCGCCTGTTCGACTTCCGCTACCGGATCGAGATCTACGTGCCCGCCGCCCAGCGGGTCCACGGCTACTACGTGCTCCCGTTCCTCCACGACGGCGCCCTCGTCGCCCGGGTGGATCTCAAGGCCGACCGCCAGGCCAAGGCCCTCCTCGTGCGGGGCAGCTACGCCGAGCCCACCTTCGACGCGGACAAGTCGCTCCCCGTGCTGGCCCATCACCTCCACGAGCTGGCCGGGTTCCTCGGGCTCGACGAAGTTCGCGTCGAGCCCCGAGGCGACCTGGCCGCCGCCCTGTCAACCGCAGTGTGACGACTGGTTGCGTCTGACTAGGGCCGGGTGAGGACGTCGCAGCCCTCGGCGGTGACGACGAGGGTGTGCTCGAACTGGGCGGTGCGGCGCCGGTCGACGGTGACCGCCGTCCAGCCGTCGTCCCAGAGATCGTGGGCGAAGGCTCCGATGGTGATCATCGGTTCGATCGTGAAGGTCATGCCCTCCTCGATGAGACGGGTGAGGCGAGGCTCGAAGTAGTGGGGCACGTGGAGGTCGGTGTGGAACTGCTCGCCGATCCCGTGACCCACGAAGCTGCGCACCACCCCGAACCCGTTGGCTTCCGCGTGCTCCTGGATGGCGGCGCCGATCACGTTGAAGGGCCGACCCGGACGAACCTCGGCGATGGCTCGGTCGAGGCACTCCCGTGTGACGTCGACCAGACGACGGCTCTGGTCGTCCACCGCTCCGACGAGGAACGTGGCGTTGGTATCGCCGTGCACGCCGTCGAGGAAGATCGTGACGTCGAGGTTGACGATGTCGCCGTCGAGCAGGGCTCGGTCGTCGGGGATGCCGTGGCAGATGACCTCGTTCACCGAGGTGCAGAGCGACTTCGGAAAGCCGTTGTAGTTGAGGGGGCTGGGGTAGCCGCCTCGATCAAGGCAGGCCTGATGGCAGATCGCATCGAGCTCGTCAGTGGTGATGCCCGGGCGCACGGCGGCGCCCGTCACCGCCAGCACCTCAGCGGCGGCTCGGCCCGCCACCCGCATCCGCCGGATGACGTCGGCGCTCTGCACGGGGTCCTCGGCCCGACGAACGGGGCGGCCTGATTCGGCGTAGGGGGGCCGGGCGATCTCCGAGGGCACCAGCCGCTGAGCGCTGAGGCGCCCTGGCCGGACGTTCGTGCTCTGGGCCTTGTGACACCGCTTGAACTTCTTTCCGCTCCCGCACCAGCACGGGTCGTTGGCCTTGAGCACGCCATGGCCACGGGTGGAGAGGTCGGTCACAGTCGCCAAGGCTATCGGTGTCACCATGGACTGGTGCCGTCGCTCGATCCGCTGCCCCCCGTCTCCGTGGACGGGATCGAGCTCGTTCGCGTCCGGATGCAGGTCGCCACGCCCCTGCGCACCGCGGCCGGGGCGCGGCGCGAACGGGACGTGCTGCTCGTGCATGTCCGGGCGAAGGAGTCCGAGGGATGGGCCGAGTGCGTGGCCGAGCCTGAGCCCACCTACTCGTCTGAGTTCACGGACGCGGCGGTCACCGTGCTGGTCGATCACCTCTTGCCCCGCGCGGCGGCCGGGCCCCTCGGCGACGCCGTCGCCCTCGGCCCCCACCTCGACGTCGTGCGAGGCCACCCCATGGCTCGAGCCGCCCTGGAGCTGGCCGTCCTCGACGCTCAGCTCCGCGCCGCCGGGCGATCCCTGAGCGAGTGGCTGGGCGCCACCGCCACGCACGTGGCGGCCGGGGCGGCGCTCGGGCTCCACGATGACGTCGACGACCTTCTGGCCGAGGCCGACGCCGCCATCGCGCTGGGCGCCCGTCGGCTCCGGGTCAAGATCGCACCGGGTCGGGCCTTCGCTCCCCTCGCCGCGCTGCGCGCCCACGTCGGTCCCACCCTCCTGCTCCAGGCCGACGCCAACGGCTCCTTCACGCTCGACGACCCGGAGCTGGAGCGCCTCGACGATGTGGGGCTGGCCTGTCTCGAACAGCCCCTCGATCCGACCGACCTCATGGGGCACGCCGCCCTCGCCCACCGGCTCAGCACCCCGATCTGTCTCGACGAACCCCTCACCTCGCTCGGCGCCATCGAGGCCGCCATCGCGCTCGGCGCGTGCGAGGTCGTCTGCCTCAAGCCAGCCCGCGTCGGTGGATGGATCCACGCCCGCGCGGTGCACGACCGCTGCGTGGAGCTCGGCGTGCCCGTCTGGGTGGGCGGGATGCTGGAGACGGGGGTGGGCCGGGCGGCCAACCTCGCCGTCGCCGCCCTACCCGGGATGAGCCTCCCCCCCGACCTCGACCCGCGCGGCCGCTTCGAGCCCGACCTGGCCGATCCGCGGCGGCCCGAGGACGGATTGGTCGCCGTGCCCACCGGACCGGGGACGGATGCGATCCCCGACGAATCCCTCCTCGCCGACGCGACGATCGTGGGAGCGTGGTCGCCGTGAGCACCACGACCGAGGTCACCCTGGCGGATGTCGAAGCGGCCGCCGAGCGGATCGCTGGGGCGGTGCAACGCACTCCGTCCGCTCGCGCCGAGACGCTCTCCGAGGTGACGGGCGTCGACGTCACGCTCAAGTTCGAGAACCTCCAGTTCACGGCGTCCTTCAAGGAGCGAGGGGCGCTCAACAAGCTCCTCACCCTGTCCGACGAGGAGCGGGCCAACGGAGTGGTGGCGATGTCCGCCGGCAACCATGCGCAGGCCGTCGCCCGCCATGCCACTCGTCTGGGCATCGACGCCACCATCGTCATGCCCGCGCACACGCCGTTCGTGAAGGTGCAGCGCACGCAGGTGCTGGGTGCTCGCGTGGTGCTCTACGGCGCTGGGCTGGCCGAGGCCACGACCGAGGCCCGCCGGATCGTGGCTGAGGAGGGGCGCACCTTCGTGCACCCCTACGACGATCCGGCCGTGATCGCCGGGCAGGGCACCGTCGCCCTCGAGCTCCTGCGCGACCATCCTGAGCTCGACGCGCTGGTCGTCCCCACCGGTGGCGGCGGGCTGCTGGCAGGCATGGCCGTGGTGGCGAGCGCGCTCCGTCCCGAGCTCCTCGTCTACGGCGTCCAGAGCCAGCGCTGGCCGTCGATGCTCGAGGCCACGACCGGTACACCGATGGAGATCGGAGGCCCCACGATCGCCGAGGGCATCGCGGTGCCCGTCGCCGGCACGATCACGCAGCAGATCATCAAGGCCACGGTGGAGCAGATCTTCCTCGTCAGCGACGAAGCCGTGGAGGAGGCCATGAACCTCTTGCTCGACATCGAGAAGGTGGTGGTGGAGGGAGCGGGGGCCGCCGGCATCGCCGCCTTGCTCGAGCACTCGGGGGCGTTGGCCGGCCGCCGGGTCGGTGTGGTGCTCTGCGGCGGCAACGTCGATCCTCGCTTGCTCGCGTCGGTGATCACGCGAGGCCTCGTCCGGTCCGGCCGCCTCACCCGCCTCGAGATCGAGGTGCCGGACACGCCCGGAAGCCTCGGGCTCGTCACCACCACGGTCGGCGAGGCCGGAGCCAACATCGTGGAGATCTCGCACCAGCGGATGTTCCTCGACGTGCCGGCCCGCTCCGCCGAGCTCGATGTGATCATCGAGACCCTCGACCGAGATCACGTTGCCCGCGTGATCCAGGCGCTCGCTGACGCGGGTCTGACCGCCACCGTCGGCAAGGTCACCTTCGGCAGCCTGTTGACCTGACTACGCGCGCTCGCGGCCCTGCGAGGCTCAACGGTCGAGGAGAGCCGACCGCAGGCGGTCGATGGTGGCATCGGGTACGCCGAGTCCGACGACGTAGCCCTCCATGGATCCGTAGCGCTCATCCACGATCTGGAGGAACGAGGCCATGGCCTCGGGCGGCGCCTCGAGATACTCGGGCGGCTGGCTGGTCATCGAGTCGACCGCGTCGGGGTACTCCTCCATGAGCCAATCCACGAACGCGGCCATCGCGCCGGCGGTGGCGTGGTAGTCCGCGGCGATCTCCGAGGCGGGCACGCCGAGAAGACCGAGGAGCACCGCCGCCGTCACCCCGGTGCGGTCCTTGCCGGCCGCGCAATGGAAGAGGGCGGCCGTGCCGTGCGCTGCGAGCTCCACGATCTGCGCCAGCGATTCGGCCCCTTCGTCGAGCATGTCGAGATAGCGGTCACGGAGGAAGTCGGCCGCGCCGGTGGTGGCGACGAGGTCGTCTTCGGACCACATCCGCTCGATGATCGGCAGCGAGTGCCAGGCCACCGGATAGTCCTCGATGGGGAAGCGCCCACCGCGGTCGATCTCGCCTTGGGTGCGCAGGTCGATCACCGTGCGCAGGTCGAGCGAGCGGGCCCGCTCGAGGTCGGTGCCAGCGAGCCGATGCACGCCGTCAGCCCGGTAGAGCAGGCCCCGCTGAACGCGGCGCCCGTCTGCGGTGGGGAGGCCCCCGAGATCACGCACGTTGAAGACGAGGTCGAACCGGACGCTCCGGTCCTGGGCGGTGGGGTCGGGCGCAAACCCGTCCGGAGCGATGGTCACCCCGTGAAGGTATCGGCGGGAGATGACGCTCCGGTGGCCAGCTTGTAACGCCCCGGGGCCTTCCGACAAGAGGGCAATGGCCGAAGAACCGATGTCGGGATCCGCATCGGTCCGGCAGCGGGGCAGCCCCACCCGCGGGCTGCCGCTGCCGCGTCCGGCCGCTCTACGCTGCGCCCGATGGTCGACCCTCCGCTGGAGATCTCGTGGTTCGCGCCGTCCTGCTGGGGCGACACCGCTCGGCTGGGCATCGCCGACTCCACGCGGTCGGCGACGTTCGCGTACAACCGCAAGGTGGTGGAGCTCGTCGACCGGTTGGGATTCCAGAACGTGCTCATCCCGAGCTCGTTCGTGCCGGGCATGGACCCGTGGACGCTCGCCAGCGCCCTGGCCCCGACCACCACCAGCACCCGACTCCTGCCCGCGGTCCGGGTGGGCGAGTTCGATCCGCCGATGTTCGCCCGCGCCGCCAAGACGCTCCAGCAAGTGATGGGTGGTCGGCTCACCGTGAACATCATCTCGAGCGAGCTGACCGGCGAGACGCTCGGCAGCACCGAGCGCTACCAGCGGACGGCGGAGGCCATGGCACTGCTCAAGGCGTTCTGGTCCGAGGAGCACGTGCACCACGAGGGCCACTGGTGGAGCTACGACCTCCCCACCACCGCCACCCGCACGCGCAACCCCCCGCCGCTCTACTTCGGCGGCACGTCGGAGCCCGCGCGAGATGCTGCGGCGCAGCACGCCGACGTCTACCTGATGTGGATCGAGACCGTGGCGTCGACGGCCGCGCTCGTGGCCGACCTTCGCGAGCGCGCCGCCCGTCACGGTCGCACCCTCCGCTTCGGTCTGCGCACGCACGTCATCGTCCGCGATTCGGAGGACGCCGCCCGATCGGCGGCCGCCGAGCTGGTGAGCGAGCTCGACCCTGACGTCGGGCGGCGCCTCAAGGAGTCGTCCCATGACCACGCGTCCGAGGGAGTGCGACGCCAGGATGCCCTTCGGGGCGCGGCCAGCGACGACGGGTTCGTGGAGGAGGCGCTCTGGACCGGGATCGGAGTGGCCCGCAGCGGGGTGGGCGCCGCCATCACCGGCAGCGCCGATCAGGTCGAGGCCAAGCTCCGCGCCTACGCCGACCTCGGCATCGAGTCGTTCATCCTCTCCGGCTACCCCCTCGACGACGAAGCCGAGCGAGTCGCCGAGCTCCTCCTCCCGCGCTTCACCCTCGGCCCCATCACCCCCTGACCACCCCAACCCCCACGCAACCCGGGTGCGAAGTGCTGCCGAAACGACGCTTTTCGCACCCCGGTTCGCGGGGTTGGAGGGGACTGCGGGCGCTACTGGGTGGCGATGTCCTTGCGGAGCTCGGCGTCCTTGTCTCGCTTGGGCTTGCCCTGGACCTCGATGACGACGCGGCGGAGGACACCCGGGGTGATCTCGGCGCGGCCGGGCAGGGCGGGGGTGATGGGGGCGCCGGGTTGGTAGCCCACCGCGAAGGCCGTCGTGCCGTAGGTGAGGGGCGTGCGGCGCGGGATCACGCCTGCGCCCACCGGGATGTCGCCGTACCAGAGCTCGATGCCGGTGGTACCGATCTCACCTTTGGTGGCGACGACGCGGACCTCGACGAGGCCGACCGGCAGCTCCACGCTGGCTGACACCGTGGTGATCGTCGTGCCGACGAAGTTGTAGGCGAAGTGCAGGCGACGGCCTTGGAGGTAGGCGGCGTACCCACCCGAGTGTGAGCCATGGGCGGCGAGCACGCCGGCGACCTCGCCGGCGGCCGGCACCATCAGCTCCGCCGCCAGCACGAAGGCGCGGTTCTTGAGGTTCGGCGCCATGAACTCCGGGATCGGTCCGATGCCCGGCCGGAACTCGAAGCGGCGACGGCGGTGGCGCTGATCGCGATGCTTGGTCGGCTCGTTGTTGAGAGGGAGCACCTGATACTTGGCCGCCTCCTCCCACCACAGGTCCTTCATCCTCTGCAGCTGCTCAGGCTCGGTGGCGGCGAGGTCGGCCACCTCCGAGAAGTCCTCGGCCACGTGGTAGAGCTCCCACACATCCTCGTCGAACGGGTGGCTCACGTCGCTGCCGTCGTAGGCGATGAACGGTGTTGGGTGAAACACCACGGCCTTCCACCCGTCGTGATACAGCGCCCGTGACCCGAACATCTCGTAGTACTGCGTGGCGTGATCCGACGGCGCCGAGCCATCACCCAGCAGCGACGGTGCGAAGCTCACCCCCTCGATCGGCGACTGCTCGATGCCGTTGATGGCGGTGGGCGGCTCGATGCCCACGATGTCGAGCAACGTGGGCAGCAGGTCGATGGCGTGCACGTACTGGTGCCGGTTGCCGCCGTCTCCGAAGCGCTTCGGCCAGTGGACGATGAGGGGATCGGCGACCCCGCCCTCATGGGTATCGCGCTTGAAGCGCTTGAGCGGCGTGTTGCCGGCCCAGGCCCAGCCCCATGGGTAGTGGTTGTTGGCACGCGGCGTGCCGAGGTCGTTGATGCGAGCCAGGTTCTCCGCGAGGCTCTCCGGCACGAAGTTGAAGAAGTAGGCCTCGTTGAACGACCCCTGGGCCCCTCCTTCCGCGCTGGCGCCGTTGTCGCTCATCACCACGACGATCGTGTCGTCGAGCTCACCGAGGTCGTCGATGGCGTCGAGCACGCGCTGCACCTGAGCGTCGGTGTGAGTCAGGAACGCGGCGTAGACCTCCATCATCCGGGCGTAGAGCCGCTGCTCGTCGGGGCTCAGCGAATCCCACGCGGGCACCCAGGAGGGTCGTTCGGACAACCGGGTGCCTGCGGGCAGCAGTCCCGACGCGATCTGACGCTCGAAGACGTCGTCGCGCCACGCGTCCCATCCGTGGTCGAACTGTCCGCGGTAGCGCTCGATGTAGTCGGCCGGGGCTTGGTGCGGCGCGTGACACGCACCAGGGGTGAACCAGAGGAAGAAGGGCTTGTCGGGCGACGTCGCCCGCAGGTCGCTCAGGAAGAGCCCGGCCTTGTCGGCCAGATCCTCGGTCAGGTGATACCCCTCCTCAGGCGTCTTCGGGGGCTCGACAGGATGGTTGTCGTAGATGAGCTCGGGGTGGTACTGGTCCGTCTCGCCGCCCATGAACCCGTAGAAGCGCTCGAAGCCACGCCCGAGCGGCCACTTGTCGCGCGGGCTGCCCATCGTCATCTCGGTGGCGGGCGTGAGGTGCCACTTGCCGACCGCAAAGGTGGCGTAGCCGTTGCGCACGAGGATCTCCGAGAGGAACCCGTTCTCCTTCGGGATCGTGGCGTTGTAGCCCGGGAAGCCCGCCGCCAGCTCGACGATGCGCGCCATGCCGTTCGAGTGGTGGTTGCGCCCGGTGAGCAGACAGGCCCGCGTCGGCGAGCACAGCGCGGTGGTGTGGTAGTTCGAGAACCGGTGACCGGCCTCCGCCAGCCCGTCGAAGCAGGGCGTGGCGATGTCCGATCCGTAGCAGCCGAGCTGCGCGTAGCCCACGTCGTCGAGCAGCACGACGACGATGTTCGGTGCGCCTTCGGGGGCGGACTTCAGCGGTGGCCACCACGACTCCGAGTCGTCGTAGGTGCGGCCGATGACGCCTTCGAACTCCGGGCGGGCTTCACTCATCCCGATATTGTGGCACTTGCTGTGCCAGTTGGCCGCGCCGCCAGGACGAGACTGCATCACAACATGCGATTCGGAATTCGTAAATCTAGACCACCGAATCGTATTGCTGTAAGGTGAGTCTTTACCCACGAAGGGGAGTATCCCTGCAACGGCGTGGTCGTCATCACGGCGACAGCCCGGCCACGCCGGCCGCGAGGCGGGAGAGACCTTCACTCCAACCAGTCGGAGAGAAGGCTTCTGCCCCATGCTCGACAGCGTCCCGACCCCGCCCGAGGCGACCACGCTCGGCCCGGTGCCCAGCGAGCCGCCGTGGCACCACCTTGGCGTCGAACAGGCCGCCGACCGGCTCGACGTCGACCCCGCACGGGGGCTCGATCCCTCCGCCGTGTCCGTCCGGTTGGCGACCTACGGCCCGAACGAGCTCGCCGAGGCCCCCCGCCGCTCGCCATGGCGGCTCTTCGCCGATCAGTTCCGCAACCTCCTGATCGTGGTGCTCGTGGGCGCCGCCGTGCTCGCGGGCCTCGTCGGTGACCTGAAGGACACCGTCGTGATCGCCGTCGTGCTCCTCGTCAACGCGGTGCTCGGCTTCGTGCAGGAGAACCGGGCCGAGCGGAGCCTCGCGGCACTGCGCCAGATGCTGGTGGCGACGGCCCGGGTCCGACGGGACGGGCTCGCCACCGATGTGGCCGCTCCGGCGCTGGTGCCGGGTGACGTGGTGCTCGTGGAGGCAGGCGACCGGGTACCGGCCGACGGGCGCATCGTGACGGCCCACTCACTGGAGATCGACGAGTCCACGCTGACGGGTGAGTCCACCCCCGTCGCCAAGACCATCGCGACGTCGCCGATCCACGCCCCTCTCGCCGAGCGCATCGGCATGGCCCACATGAACACGGTGGTGACGCGCGGTCGCGGTGAGGTGATGATCACGGCAACCGGGATGAGCACCGAGATCGGCCACCTGGCCGGCCTGCTTCAGGCGACGCCTACCCACCGCACGCCCCTGCAGGAGCAGCTGGACGTCCTCGGCAAGCGCCTGGCGGTCGCCGCTGGCGTGGCCGTCACCGCCTTCTTCGTGCTCGGACTGCTTCGCGGGGGCAGCCTGGCCGACACCGTTCTGTCCTCCGTGGCGCTCGCCGTGGCGGCCATCCCCGAAGGATTGCCAGCGGTGGTCACGGTCACCCTCGCCGTCGGAGTGCACCAGCTGGCCAAGCGCGGCGCCATCGTGAAGCGCCTCGCCTCGGTCGAGACGCTCGGGGCCACGACGGTGATCTGCTCCGACAAGACCGGCACGCTCACCCTCAACCAGATGACGGCGCGCGCGGTCGCCGTGGGCGGGCACCGCCTCGGGGTCACCGGCGAAGGCTACGGCTCGGACGGCTCGATCGACGGCTCCGGTCCCGCGCTGGACGCACTGCTGGAGGCAGCCGTTCTGTGCAACGACAGCCGCGTCGATGGGTCCGTGCTCGTCGGCGACCCCACCGAGGGCGCCTTGGTTGCCCTTGCCACCAAGGGAGGCGTCGACCCGGACCGTCTCCGGGCCGAGCAGCCTCGACAGGCGGAGGTGCCGTTCGACTCGGCCCGCAAGCTCATGGCCACCTTCCACCGCACCGGTGAGCACGCGCTGGTCGTGGTGAAGGGCGCCCCGGATGT
>Ga0105044_10013293_pt1 | contig 11177 bp, 8 predicted proteins | sample MAT01_FD_78092 | JGI IMG/M metagenome (GOLD analysis project Ga0105044, IMG submission 78092) | Freshwater microbial communities from Lake Fryxell liftoff mats and glacier meltwater in Antarctica - MAT-01 | ecosystem: Environmental > Aquatic > Freshwater > Ice > Liftoff microbial mat | place... | reverse complement strand
CCTGCGGTGGCGGTCGGATCGGACGCGCGTGCGGAGCGGCCGATTGCCCGGTTACCGTTGACGACCGGGGCTCCGCCACCCGCGCCCGGTGGCCGGACATCCCACCGAGGGCCGGTCCGGCCCGGTCGGCGCCGACCAGGAGATCGAGGCCATGCCCGAGACGACGGCGGAGCGGACGAGGCCGGCCCCGGTTCTCGTTGCGGGCATCCTCGTCTTCAGCATCGCGGTCATCGTCCTCGTTCTCGCCGTCGCCCGCGGCAACGTCGCCACCCAGTCGACGCTCGCGGATGGACCGGTGTTCCTCGGCTCCGATGACTTCGAGAGCGGCTTCGACGCCGGAACCGGGGTCACCACCACCCTCGAGTCCGGCACGCACGGGATCTGGATGTCCGGCAGCGACATCCCGAACCCCGAGGACGTGGCCATCGTCGGTCCAGACGACATCCCGGTCGCGGCGAGGGATCACGCCTCGATGGTCACGATGGCGTCCTTCCGCGACACAGCCGACCTCACCCTCCTGCTGGCGTTCGACGCACCGATCGACGGCTCGTACACGATCGCAGCGACCGACACCGCACCGACGGCCGTCTTCGTGGTCGGACCTGCCCACGCCGTCAGCCCCTCGTTCCTCGCTACGACCGCCGCCGTCGCCGCGCTCGGCCTGGCGCTGGTGCTCGTCGGGCTCGCTCAGCACTGGCGGAAGCGCTCGTCACGGCCACCGTCGCGCACCGACGGTGCGGTTCTGAGCTAAGAACGTCCGAGCCCATCCGGGAGGAACCGTCATGACCCAGCCCGTGCCTGCACCCAAGAAGCCGAAGGGGATGCTCATCACCGGCATCGTCCTCGTGGTGCTCTCGATCATCGTCTTCATCGGCGGCATCGTGTGGGGTGGCGTCGCCGTCGCCACCTCCGTCAGCGACAGTCCGGTGTTCTCTGCTCCGGGCCAGGTCACCACGACCCTCGACGCCGGTGAGCACGCGCTCTGGACCCCGGTCAGCGGGTCGTTCCTGTTCGCCGACGACGTCACCATCACCGGCCCGGGCGGCGAGGTCACCGGCACCGACTACTTCGCGACCAGCGGCTCGGTGTCGGTGACCAAGGGCAACACGTCCTACTCGCCCGAGGTCACCTTCACCGCGCCCACGACCGGCTCGTACACGGTCGTCGTCGCCGAGGGCGGCCCGGCCACCGACGTGCTCGTCGGGCCGCCCAGCGGCATCGTCGGCGACACGCTCGTCATCATCGCCGCCGCCCTCGGCGTCGCCTCGCTGATCGGCGTGATCGGTCTGATCCTGTTCATCGTCGGTCTCGTGAAGCGAGGCCGAGCCAAGCGTGCCGGGCAGCCACCGATGGGCCCCGGCGGCTACGGCGCTCCCGGCGGGTACCCGGGCCAACCTGCCTACGGGCAGCAACCGGGGTACGGCCAACCGCAACCCGGGTACGGCCAACCACAACCCGGGTACGGCCAACCGCAGCCCGGAGCCAGTCAGCCGCCGGCGTACGGGCAACCGCCGGCGACGCCCCCGCCCAGTTCCTGATCGACACGATTGCGTCGATCAGCGCTCACGACGACAGGTGAGGTAGGCGTGAGCCACACTGGTCGGGCCGCAAGTGGACACCGGCACCGAGTCGAGTCGAGTCGAAGGGGAACCTCGCCATGACCTACGCCACCGGACGTGTCGTGCACGATGCCGACGCCCACATCATGGAGACGCCGACCTGGCTCCGTGACCACGCGGACCCGGGTCTGCGCGACCGCATCGAACCGTTGCCGCTGACGAGCGGCAACGAGTTGCGCCAGACCGGCGACCCGGCCGAGCAGCTCCGCGACCTCGAGGCCACCTTCGAGCGCCTCGACGAGAAGCACCGCTCCGAGGCGTACCGGGCCGTCGAAGAGGCCGAGATCATGGCCCGCAAGAACTTCGCCGCCACCGGCTCGTTCATCGCCGACGACCGGCCCCGGGCCCTCGACCTGCTCGGGTTCTCGAGCCAACTCGTCTTCAACACGTTCCACAACAGCCGCCTCCACCGATGGGAGCACAGCGGCGACCTCGATCTCGCCTACGGCACGGCGGTCGCCCACAACCGCGGCATGGTCGAGTTCTGCTCGGTCGACGATCGCCTCCTTGCCACCTGCTACGTGCCCCTCGTCGACTTCGACCGGGCCGCGGCTGCGGCCGATGATGCGATCGCGATGGGCGCCGCCGCCCTGCTCGTCGCGTCGGGTTGCCCCGCGGGCCACTCCCCCAGCCACCGCTCCCTGGATCCCGTGTGGGCCAAGGCCCAGGACGCCGGCATCCCCGTCGTCTTCCACGTCGGCGGCACCGGCGACCTGATCGACCCCGACTACTTCGTCAACGGGCTCCCCATCCCACCAGACTTCCACGGCGGCGAGGAGAACTTCCGCTCGGTCGACTACATGGGCATACCCGGGCCTCCGGCCCAGACCATCGCCACGATGATCTTCGACGGCGTGCTCGAGCGCTTCCCGACGCTGCGCCTCGGGGTCATCGAGCAGGGGGCGATCTGGGTGCCATCGTGGACCCGCCAGATGGAATCGGCCTTCGACGCCTTCGCTCGGCACGAGGATCGGTTGCAGGCCCTGAGCCTTCGCCCCACCGAGTACGTCCAGCGCCAGATCCGCTTCACGCCGTACCCCACCGAGGACGTCGGCTGGATCATCGACCAAGCCGGCCCCGATGTCTGCCTGTTCTCGTCGGATTACCCCCACGTCGAGGGGGGCCGGCGTCCCATCGAGCGCTTCGAGGCATCGCTCGGCGACCGCGACGAGTCGGTGCGCCGGCGCTTCTACTGCGACAACTTCCTCGACCTCATGGGTACCGCCGCCCGCCAGCTCGCGGCGGCCTGACCCCTCCCGAGGCACGCATCGGGCGCGCCTCGGTGCGATGCGCCCGCGACCGACGAAGGTTCACCGATGCGGCCCGAGGTCAGCCGACACCGCGGTCGTGGTCGCCCCAGTAGGGCTGGCGCAGCTCGCGCTTGAGGACCTTCATGGCGCCCGAGAGCGGGAGGGGTTCGGCGCGGAACTCGATGGACTTGGGCACCTTGTACCCGGCGATGGTGGTCTTGGCCCACTCGCGGATCTCGTCCTCGGTCGCCGAGCTGCCCTCGTTGAGCACCACGATGGCGTGCACCGCTTCGCCCCACTTGGGGTCGGGGATGCCGATCACCGCCACCTGCGCCACGGCTTCGTGGGTGGCGATGGCGTTCTCGACCTCCGAGGAGTACACGTTCTCGCCGCCGGTGATGACCATGTCCTTCACCCGGTCCACCAGGTACAGGTAGCCCTGCGCGTCCAGGTAGCCGGCGTCGCCGGTGTGGTACCAGTCCTCGGCGAACGCCTCTTCGGTGGCCTCGGGGTTGCCCCAGTACTCGCGCATGAAGTTGCCGGCCCGGGCCCACACCTCACCGGTCTCGCCGGTGGCGACGGGAGCGCCGTGGCTGTCGCGGATGGTGAGCGAGGCGCCGGGCACCGCCCGTCCTGCGGAGCGGAGCAGCGAACCGCCGCTGCGATGCTCCTCGGGGCCGAGCACGGTGAGCACCGCGCTGGCCTCGGTCATGCCGTAGCCCTGGTACACCCGCAGATCCGGGTACATCGAGAGCAGCCGCTCCAACAGCACGGTCGGCATCGGCGACGCCCCGTACACCAGCACCTCGAGCGACGACATGCGCTCGGGCCGAAACTCGGGGTGGTTGAGCACCAGACCGATCATGGTGGGCACCATCACCGTCCACGTGGCCTTCTCGGCCTCCATGGTGTCGAGCACCCGCACCGGATCGAACAACGACACGAACGTGGAGGTGCCCCCGGCCGCGGGGACCCCGAGGATCCCGCCCATCGTGGCGGCGTGGAACATGGGCGTCTGGTTGAGGTTGACGATGTTCTCGTCGAGCCCGAACAGCATGGCCACGTGGTAGAGGTTGAGCATCTCGGCCCGCTGATCGAGCAGCACGCCCTTCGGGAGACCCGTGGTGCCGCCGGTGTACATGAGCACCACCGGATCGTCCTCGTCGGGCTCGTCGGGGAGCACCGGCTCGCCCGCCGCGATGAGGTCCTCGTACTTCACGTCGTGAGGCCCGTCGAGGTCGCCGATGAGCACGACCTGCTCGATGCCGGCGGCCTCTCGCACCTGTTCGACGACGTTGGCGAAGAGGAAGTCGGTGAACACGACCTTGGTGCCCGAGTTCTTCAGGATGTACTCGAGCTCGGGCGCGGCCAGCCTGAGGTTGAGCGGGTTCATGATCCCGGCGCCGAGGAACGCTGCGTGCCACAGCTCCTCGTACTGGTGGCTGTTGAGCGCGAGCACCGCGAACCGGTCCTCCTTGCCGATGCCGAGCTGGTGCGCAAGGGCATGGGAGAGGCGCGCCACCCGGTCAATGTGCTGGGCGAAGGTGGCCCGGTACTCGCCGTCGATGAACGCCACCTTGTCGGCGTGGCGTTCGATCTGGGGCAACAGCATTCGGTGGTAGACGAGCTCTTTCACGGGAACCCCACAGTCGCTGGCGAACAGCTGCGACGACCGGCGAGCTGGTGCCGTCGGTTCGCCTGACCGGTCGATCCGGTCACTCTCGGATGGTACCCATCGCCCGGCGGCGGTGACGGGCGGTCGACCGCCGAGCGACCCTGATGGCTCCACGCAGGTAGCATCGGCTCGGCGGAACAACGGGTGGAGGGCGACACCACCGATGGCACGACCCAACAACCGCGAGGCACGGGTCGCCGACGCGCTCGACGCTGCGCTGAGGATCATGAACCGCGACGGCATCCAGGCGATGGTGAGCCTGCTGTCGGTCGAGAAGGTCGTGCGCGAGGCGGGTCTCTCCGACACCGCGCGTCGCGACTGGGAGGGTGTCCGGGGCGCGGGGATCCTGCAGGCGTTGGCGAACGAGCGCCTCGACAACTGGGCCGGATCGGGAGCGGGCGCGATCGCCGAGGCGCTCTTCGCCGCGTACCCCGATCCCGACGACCAGCGCTCGTTGCGCGACCGCTTCGTGGATCTGCTCGTCGCCAACCACGAGCTGTCGTTGCAGCTCGAGACGACGATTCCGGTGTGGATGGTGCACGTCGCCGCAGCCGCCGCGTCACCGCTGCGGGGCGATGCTGCGTCGGGGGACGCCGCCGGCCGCGACCTGGCCGAGCTCCGCCGATCGTTCTACGCCGAGATGGCCGCGCTCTACGGCATGGTCCTCGACACCTTCCTCGCGGACATGGGCTGGCGCCCGATCGAGGGGTGGGACACACCTTCGCTCGTGGCGATCCTCACCACGCTCCACGACGGAGCCGTGCTGCGTCGACTCGTCGACCCTGACGCGTTCGGACCCGATGCTCGGCGCATGGCACTCGCGCAACTGGCGCTGCTCGAATCGCTGACCGAGCCCATCGAGACGGAGCTCGCCGACGACAGTGACCTCAGCGCCTGGATCAACGAGACCGCTCCACTCGTCGTGATGGGTCGCAGCGGCGACATCGACTTCGACGAGGTCGCCGACGCGCTCGCGGCGCAGATCAAGCCCACGACCGACCCCGACGACGTCCAGGTCGCCTTCGCCCAGGCCTACCCCGACCCTGCGCTGCTGTGGGACGCCAGCCTCCGGTGGCTGCTCCTCTCGCTGGGCTCGACGTTGCAGCTCCGAGGGATCAAGGCCGACTCGGCCATCCTGCGGGTCGCGGTGCACCGGCTGCGCGAGGCGGCGCTCACCCACCCGAAGCTCGTGGAGGCCGCGCTCGCGACGCGCCACGACGTCGCCGCCAGCTACCTCGACGAGCTCGAGACCGTGCTCGCCGACCTGCTCGCCGACATGGGAGCGTCCGATCCTCGTCCACTCGCGGGGCACATCACCCGGTTCTCGCTCAAGGGCGAGCACGCAACGGTGGTCGCACTGCTCGAGACCGCGGCGCTCCCACCTCCGACCCAGGGTTGGTGAGGTTTCGCGCAGGTGCCGCGCATACGAATCTGCCACCGCGCCGAACTCGTCCGGCTGGGGGCCTTCCGCCCGGCCGCAGCCCCTGCCTACGCTACGACGATCTGGCGGCGGTCCCAGAGGCGGAAACCCCCTCGGTCAGGCTGTGCGACCCGCGTTTCGGTCGCGCAGCCTGATCACGTCGCTCGCTCCCCGGTGCTGCCCCACCGGTCGGGTTTCGGCTGCCCGCCGGGAAGGTCCGCCGGTGGAGCCGCTCGTCAGGTAGTGGCATCTGTTGTGCCAGTTCCGTGGGCCGGGTCCCGCTACCATCGCTCGGACCACACAACCGGGGGGACGATGGTGGCCACCACCAGACCGAACATCTTGCTCATCATGACCGACGAGGAGCGCTACCCGCCCCCCTACGAAGGCGCCGAGCTCGCCGAGTTCCGGCGGACGCAGCTCCCCGCTCGTGAGCGCCTGCGCACCCGCAGCCTCGAGTTCCACCGGCACTACGCCGCGTCGACGGCGTGCATCCCCAGCCGGGCATCGCTGTTCACCGGCCAGTACCCCTCGCTGCACGGGGTCACCGACACCGACGGGCTGACCAAGGCGGCGAACGACCCCTCGATGTGCTGGCTCGATCCCGACGGCGTGCCCACCATGGGCGACTGGTTCCGGGCCACGGGCTACCAGTCGCACTACCGCGGCAAGTGGCACATCTCCCGCCCCGACCTCGTCCCCGTCGGCAGCCATGCCGGGCTCGCGACCAACGACAAGGACGGGAACCTCATCCCCGAAGCCGTCGAGGCCTACGAGCGCGCCAACCGCCTCGACCGCTACGGCTTCAGCGGCTGGATCGGGCGCGAACCCCACGGGGCCGACCCCGCCGACACCGGTCTCACGAAGGACGAGATCTACGCCGACCAGATCGACGCGCTGTTCGATTCGCTCGGGGCCGACCCGGCCGCGGAGCCGTGGCTGACGGTCGCCTCGCTGGTCAACCCCCACGACATCGCGTTCAGCGGCGCCGGTTGGGAGCTCCTGGGGTTCCCGACGCCCGACGAAACGGTGCCCTCGATCCCTGAACCTCCCTCCCAGCGAGACTCGTTCGACGGGCGCCCGTCGGCCCAGCGGGCGTTCACCGAGGTCTGGCCGCAGATGCTCTACGAGCAGCCGACCGACGAGGCGTACCGCCGCCTCTACATCTGGCTGCACAAGGTCGTCGACCACGCCATCGGTCGCATCCTCGACCGGCTCGAGACGTCGCCGTTCGCCGACCGCACCATCGTCGTGTTCACCTCGGACCACGGCGACCTGATGGGCGCCCACGGCGGCATGCAGCAGAAGTGGCACAACGCCTTCGACGAGGCCATCCGGGTCCCCCTGTGGATCTCGGGCCCCGGAATCGCTCCTCGCGACGGTGGCGTGACCATCCCCACGAGCCACGTCGATCTGGTCCCGACGCTGCTCGGCCTGACGAACGCCGACCGCACCGCCGCCGAGCACGCCGTGGCCGAGCACCACGTCGAGGCCCAGCCGCTCGTGGGTCGCGATCTCAGCTCGCTCGTGCACGGCGAGGCCGACGAGACGATCTTCGACGACGCCGTGTACTTCATGACCGAGGACCAGATCAGCCGCGGCCTCAACCACGTGAACCGCTTCACCCAGAGGCCGTTCGAGCCGGTCGCCGCCCCGGCCAAGGTCGAGTCCGTCATCGCCCGGGTCGGTAGCGGACCCGACGGACGCGCCGAGCTCTGGAAGCTGAGCCGCTACTACGACTCGGTCGACGACGACGATGGCGTCGAGTGGGAGCTCTACAACCTCTCGCTCGATCCCGAGGAGCGCAACAACCTGGCGGCGATCCCGGCGGCCGACGAGGTGTGCGCCCACCTGGTGAGCGTGCTTTCCACGCAGCGACTTGGGAAGCGTCGCACGCCCCGGCGGGTCAACGTGGGGTGAGGCCGTCCCGACGTCAATCGAACCCGGCGGAGCCGCCCTGCAGCGGCACCACGCCCGACAGCACCGAGCGCACGGTGTCGGCGACCCGATCGACCTGGAAGGGCTTGACCAGGAAGTCGACGGCGCCGGCGGCGATGGCCTCGGACACCGACTCGTTGCTCCCCATCCCGGAGCACACGACGATCCGGGCGTCGGCGTCGATCTCGATGATCTGGCGGATGGCCCCGATCCCGTCGAGCTCGGGCATGACGAGGTCCATGATGACCGCGTCGGGGCGCAGGTCGGTGAAGAGCCGAACCGCCTCGGCGCCGTCCGCAGCCTCGCCGGCGACGACCATCCCCGCACCTTCGAGCATCTCCCGGAGGCTGGTGCGCATGAAGGCGTTGTCGTCGACGACGAGCACGGTGATGTCGCTGTCGTCGACCGGGATGATCGGGCGCGACGACCCTGGCTCGGCCTCGCCCAGCTTGAGCTTCTGGGCCTTCATCGGGAAATCGGGGCTGTCACTCATGGCGGGGTGTTCCTTGGCTCGACGCAGGTGGCCAGACCGTAGTGCACCGCACCTCTTGCGGGCACCGGACCGCTGGCGCTCGCCAGCCCCTGTCCTCCCGCTCGACGGGTGCGATCGCGGCAATGATGGTCCGGCCTGGCCGCCGGAGACCGGCGGTCGCTCGGGTCCGTCGAGGAGTGCACCATGTCGTGGTTCCGCAACCTGAAGCTCCGACCGAAGTTCCTGGTCGCGTTCGGGATCATCATGTTCGTCGCCGTCGTCCAGGCCTCGGTCAGCTACCAGGCGCTCCAGGACGCCAACGCCGCCGATGTGCGCACGGCCGAGGCCAACGACCTCGTCATCACGACCTGGGAGGCCCGCACCGCGGTGCGGGGCTTCGAGAGCCACTACCGGGGCTACCTCATCACCGCAGACCCCGCCATCCTCGCGGACATCGAGAACGATCGGGCTGAGTACGCCGCCGCGATCGGCGGTCTGCGGTCCCTCGCAGCCGGCGACTCGCAGCTCGAGCAGCGGATGAACCGGATCGACGAGGCCGTCACCATCTGGGTCACCCAGGTCGTGGACCCCGGCATCGAGTTCCGCCGCGCCAACACGTCGCCCGACCTCTCGGTCGAGGAGCTCACCCAGCGCACGGCAGCCCTCTCCACGATCACCCTCGATGGCGACTCCGTGCGCTCCCTCTTCCAGAGCACGGTCAACGAGGCCCAGTCCGACCTCGTCGAAGCCCGCGCCGCCGGCGACGCGGCGGGCAACCGGCTCCGGTTGTCGCTGGTGGGCGGCACGCTGCTCCTCGCGTTCTTCTGCATCCTCCTCGCCATGTACCTCTCGGCGATCATCGCCGAGCCCCTCGAACAGGTGACCACCAGGGCTCGTCGGGTTGGCGAGGGCGACTTCGACATCGACAAGACCGGGATCCTGCGTCGCGACGAGGTCGGCGAGGTGGCCGCGTCGTTCGACGCCACGATCGACACCCTCGGAACGGTGAGCGGGCAGGCCGATGCCATCGCCGGCGGACGGTTGTCGGCCGCGGTGCTCGATGATCCCATCCCCGGCGCGCTGGGCGAGTCGTTCACGGGCATGGTCGCGTACCTGCGCGAGATCCGCACCGTCGCGGCCGATCTCTCCCGGGGTGACCTCGCCGGTGACGTCGCGGTGCGCTCCGACGAGGACGAGCTCGGTCGGTCGCTCCAGGCCATGACCCAGAACCTCCGGGCGACGGTCGACGACGTGCGCAGCGTCGCCGAGTACGTGGGTTCCGGGACGATCGCGCTGGCGGAGGGATCCGAGGAGTCGGCGCACCTGGCCACAGAGGTCGCCGCTGCGGTCAACGGCATCACCGAGGGCATCGCCCTCCAGACCGCGGCGACCGAACAGGTGTCGACCTCGGCGGCGGCGATCGCAGCCGAGGTGCGCGCCGCCACCCTCGCCGTGGCTGATGCCGTCCAGTCCAGCACCGCCGCCGCGGAGCTCGGCAGCAACGGGCGCGACAACGTCGAGCGGGTGGTGACATCGATGGGGAGCATCGCCGAGACCCTGGACCTCACCAACACATCGGTCGAGCAGCTCGAGGAGCACTCCCGACGCGTCGGCGACATCGTCGAGCTCATCCAGGCGATCGCCGACCAGACCAACCTGCTGGCCCTCAACGCCGCCATCGAGGCCGCCCGGGCCGGCGAGGCCGGACGAGGGTTCGCCGTCGTCGCCGACGAGATCAAGGCGCTGGCCGAACAGGCCACCGCGTCGACCCGGGAGGTGTCGCGGATCGTCGAGCGCATGGTGGACCAGGTGGACCAGGTGCACGCCGCGATGACCCACGGTCGTGCCGCGGTCGACGGCGGTCGCGACGCCGTGCGCTCGGCGGGCGCGACCTTCCAGTCGATCGCCGGAGGCATCGACGACATCACCGCCCAGATGGCCGAGGTCGACGCGGCGGTCCACCGGATCAACGACTCGGCGCGGCGGATCAACGAGCGGACGACCGAGCTCGTCGAGGTCTCGAACTCCAACAGCAGCGCCGTGGAGCGGGTCGCCGCAGCCAGCGAGCAGACGGCGGCCACCGCTGAGGAGATCGGCGCCACCGCGCAGGAGATCGCCACCGGGGGTGAGCAGCTCCAGCAGGCCGTCGCAAGGTTCAGCCTTCGCCGCTCCGGCGAGCGCACGCAAGACCGGCGCCGCCAGCGCGTCACCTTCGGCTCCACGCCCGCGGCCGAGGGTACGGCACCCGCACGGCGACCTCGACCGGGACCCGTCGGCGGGACCCCGAACGGCGCGACCGAACCAGCGGCATCCCCCGATGGCGACCGGCGGGTTGCGAGCGCCCCCGAGCGGCCCGCGTCGCCGGACGAATGACGGTGCCGGACCCGGACGACGTCGAGACGCCGGCCGACGACCGGCCCCGACTGGTGCGGTTCGCGCTGGGGGAGCGCTCGTTCCTCGTCGGGGTCGAGTCGGTGCACGAGGTGCTGGTGGCCGGGTCGTGCACCCGCCTTCCGGGTTCGGCGCCGGCCATCCTCGGGGTCACCAGCGTCCGTGGCCGAATCGTCGCCGTGGTCGATCCCCGCCCCCTCCTGCATCCGGGAACCCTTCCGGCCGGTCGCGGGTGGCTCCTCGTCGTCCGGACCCCCGACGGCCCGGTCGGCCTGCTCGTCGACCGCGTCGACCGCGTCGTGCCCGCCGAGCCCGAGCAGCACGCTGACCGCGCGGACCAGGCCATCGGTCGGCCGGTCGTGATCGCGACGGCGGTGGTCGATGGCGACCGCATCGCCGTCCTCGATCCGGT
>Ga0105044_10013291_pt1 | contig 11177 bp, 10 predicted proteins | sample MAT01_FD_78092 | JGI IMG/M metagenome (GOLD analysis project Ga0105044, IMG submission 78092) | Freshwater microbial communities from Lake Fryxell liftoff mats and glacier meltwater in Antarctica - MAT-01 | ecosystem: Environmental > Aquatic > Freshwater > Ice > Liftoff microbial mat | place... | reverse complement strand
GCGGCGCGCGGGTACGCTGCTGAGATGACGAATCTCGCGATAGAGTGGACGTACAACCCGCAACCACGACGGATACTTCCGCGGTGGTTGCGCGGCAGCCGGTGTGCGACGAAGGCCAATGCGAGTGGTGTCCGTCCAACGGGTGAAGCCGGTCGCCGTTCCCGTGAAGACGTACATCTCGTGCCCACGCGAGTGGAGATGATCGAGCCACCGCCACGTATGCACGCAGTCCAGCGGGGAAAAACAGGCAATGCGAAGGGGTTTGTTCATCTGCGGGTGGTCAGTCAGGCAGAAGGCTGCTTCCAGCGGCGCACCAAGCCGGCATGGAGGCGGGGGTGTTTGCGGATCAGGCGATTCAAGCCGGTGCTCTTTACTAGAGCACGGGCCAGAGCTTTGCAAATCCACGGTAGATCCTCCGACTGGCGGGATTGTAAATAACTTTCTTGCGCGAGTTGTTCGGCACAGCGAAGTAGTTTCTGTTGGTCAAAGCCGGTCACACCAAAGTGCCGGTGGGGATCGTCCAATGTCTCGGTCAGCTCATCAAAGGCACTGACGGATGGGTTGGTGGGCGAGTTGGGATGCGAGCGGAGAACGCGCTCATAGAGTTCGCGGTACTGCCGCGCAATGGCTGGGCCAGCAACGTATGCGGCCACCCACGCACGCGATTCGCTTCGGAGGTGTGAGATGGTCGTGGGGGCGATGATGGCTCGCTCCAAGCTCGCCACAATAGACTCCACGGAGTCGACGTTGATGATAGGCGGCACCATCGTCGGGGGCCAGAACGTACTCTTGTCTGACTGGAGTAGAAAATTCGCCATGACTGGGCAGCCGCAGGCCATCGCTTCTATTGCGACGGAACCGGTTGAGCCGCCTGCTAACTCGCAAATGGTGAGGTCAGCGGTTCGGTACCAATCAATCAGTCGCTGCCGTGGCATTTGGGGTACCCAGACTACATTCGGCTCGATCCCGTATTCGCGGATGATGGCCTTAGCAAGCGCTTCGTCTGGATTTCCTTTTTCAATCACGACCAACAAGAAGGGATGCCCGCGACGGCGCAACTGACCGAGTGCACAGTACAGCTTTTCGTTACCGAAGTACTCGGTTTGGTCTGGTCGCAATAATTGGCGTGACGGATGAAAGAGGATGGGGACGTTGGGATAGAGGTGTCGTCCCGGCAGCAGCGATTCGAGCTGTGGGCGTTCACTGGGAGAGAACTGCTCCCCGACGAATGCGAATGGCAAGTGAATGATTCGATGTCTGCAATCCAAGTCGCCGATTAGTTCGAGGCCCTTTTCCCACGCCGCGAACCACCATTGAATCAGAATCGCATCTGCGCCTTGGATCGCTTGGCGAATCTGTTGCACGACCAGCAGTACCTCGGTTTTGGACCACGGCAGCCGTTCGCGCCAGTAGCCGTAAAAAGGTTTGAAATATAGATCAGAACCATGTGGCTGCCAGACATAAGGTTTACCGGTCTTGGCAGCCCAAACCAATCCCACGTCTTGGGCGTGGAGAAGGTCGCATTGCGCCAACTGATACAGGAAAGGTTCCGGTACATCCAGGTAGGGATTTGATCCAATGTCGTCGCGCGTGTAGGGGTGCAACCAGTCCGGCAGCCCACGGGCTAGGCTCGGGTCTTCGGAGATCGGATTTTTCTGAAAATGGTCGTCGCTCGGGTAAAATAAATGAGCATCCACACCGGCTTGTCGCAAAAACTTGACCGCCACATAGTTGGCGTTGCAGGTGTTCTCGATGAAGTGGATGCGCATTAGAATGCCTTGGCGGTGTACTTCACGTAGAAGCTCTTGGGTACCCGGTCGAGCTTGTACAGAACCCAGAAGAGAGGGCGCAAGCGTTCGAAGGTGTGCTTGTAGGTGCGGAAGTCACGGTACGAGCGTTTCGGCATGGTCATTAGGCTTGTGAACTCGGCATCCGAAAAACCCAGCCGTTTTTTTACCATCGTGACGATTTCCTCGTCGCACACCGGTGGGGTGGCCATCAACTGCAAGCCCTCTGCGCGGGACATCTGCCCGCTACGGATGAGGGCTGAGTAACCGTTTGGGCGCTGGTCGATTCCGAAACGGTTGGGGAGAAAATAGCTGTGATAAAAAGCGGTGAAGCGATTCTCGAGGTGGTGGCCGCCGTACCATTGCCAGCCAAACTCCCGCGTCAGAAACGCCTTGGTGTCTTCCTTCCGATAATCCATCCAGTACAGCGGCCTGATCTTCTTTACGCCACCCAAGATGGTGAAATGCAAAAAGGTCGATAGCCAAAGATTGGGGAACGTCCGGAGTTTGTGCCGCCGGTAATTGCCGTGCTGCTTGACCACGCTCTCGATGTATTTGCCGTCCATGTAAAGCCAGCCCAACGGCGAAACGCCCTCGGTGCGAAATGAGTGGCCTTCGAACATGTATTTTACACCGTACTTGTGTGCGGCCCGGTAGAGGGTGGTGGCCAAGCCAATGTCAGTCGGGGCTTCGATATCCGGGACGCCTGCGCGCATGAATGCCCGGTAGATGTCATCGTACTCTTCGTTGTCCACGACGTGGGTGTAGAGTTCGACGCCCAGCTTGTTAAGGACGCGTTGAATGTTCTCAACAGCGATGGTGGAGTTCCACGTATTGTCATAATGCACCGCCAGCGGCCGTAAGCCCAATTCGATCGTCTTGTGAATCAGAAACGATGAATCACAGCCGCCGCTGACGCCGACCACCACGTCGAATTGCGTGTGGCGCTGCTCCTGACGGATTCGGCTGGCGAGATTTCGGAGAATGAGATCACCCGCCGTGCCGGTGGGATACTCGCGATTCATTTCATCGTGCAGTTGGCAGTAATTGCAGACGCCGGTTGAGTCGAAGGTGAGTCCCGGGATGGAATCATCGTAGAGACACCGTTGGCAGGCTTGGGGCATTTAGTGTTCCAGAACTAGCCGCAGTTCCGCTTTGGTCGGGAAGTTGATCAGCACTCCACGTTGTTTCCCTTGGTAAACAAACAGACTACCGGCCGCGACCGCGGCGGCGTCACCCTCGTGTACCGCCCGGCCAAGGTCGGCCAATTCACCGGCGCCGCCACAGGCAATGACCGGGATGTTGACGGCGTTGGTGACTTGCCGGAGTAATTCAAGATCGTATCCCGCCATGGTTCCATCCCGGTCGATGGAAGTGAGAAGGATTTCGCCGGCGCCGTGAGTCGTCAGTTGTGTGGCATACCGGACCGGATCCAGCCGCGTGCGCTGGCGGCCACCGTGGGTCAGCACCTCGTAGCCTCCCAACCGTTTTCGTTTCACATCCATTGATCCGATCACACTCTGGCTGCCGAACTGGTCGGCGGCTCGACGGAGAAAGGTGAGGTCTTCCGCGGTGAAACTGTTGATGGCGATTTTTTCCACGCCCAAACCAAACAAGGTCTGCATGTCGGCCAATTCGCGGACGCCACCGCCGTACGCGACCGGCATGAAACATTCGCTGGCGATGTCCTCCAATAAATCAAACTGCGGTTTCCGCCGTTCGACTGTGGCGGTGATATCGAGGAAAATGAGTTCATCCACTTCCTTCTCGTTGTAAATCCGTACCGTGTTGATCGGATCGCCGACGTACCGGGGATTCTTAAACCCGGTCGTCTTGACCAAGCCGCGGTTACGCAGTAGCAAGCAGGGCATGACGCGGGTGCGGAGCATATCAGTTCAGTGCCGCGAAATTACGCAGCAGTTGCAGGCCGAACCGGTGGCTCTTTTCGGGATGAAACTGGGTGCCGCAAATGTTGTCGCGCTGGACGGCACACGCGAAATTATAGCCGTACTGGGCTTGAGCCAATACGTCGGAATCGTGCTGACAAACTACATGATAAGAATGCACAAAATAGAAGGCAGCTTCATCCGCCAGATCGCGAAAGAGCAGGTGGTCGCGAGTGGGGGTGACGGTGTTCCAGCCCATATGCGGAATCCGCAACTTCGTTTGGTCCCCCGTGAACCGAAACCGCACCGTCGCGCCGGCAATCCAGCCAAGCCCCGGTAACGATCCTTCCTCGCTGCTGTGAGTCAGCAATTGCATGCCCAAACAAATGCCGAGAATGGGCTTCTTCCGCTCCAACGCTTGCTCGCGCAGCACCGGTAGCAGTCCCGATGCGTTCAGGTGTGTCATCCCGGTATCGAAAGCGCCGACCCCCGGTAAGATGAGCCGATCGGCTCGAGAAATCTCCCCGGCATCTGCCGACACCTTGGCTGGTGCGCCAATCTTCCGCAGCATGTTCAGGACAGAACCAACATTCCCCATCCGGTAATCTACAATCACAATCATAATACCGGTCCGACAACGCGACACGGCGAGCCATACGCTTTTTGACCCGCAGGAATACTTTCCAACACGAGGCTGTTGGCGCCGATGATGCAGCCATCGCCAATGGTCACACCTTTCGTGATGATTGTGCCTGATCCGATGAAGCACCGCGAGCCGATTGCCGTTGGCGCGTATTCGTACTCGGCGTTTCCACCGGACAGCGCCCAAGCGACCGTGTCGTGGGAATAGATCTGTACCCCGGCGCTGATGCTGCAATGGCTGCCAATCGTCAACCCGCCTGTTCCGTCCAGCAAAGTGAATGGGCCGATCCACGTCTGCTCGCCCACGCGCACGTCGCCGTAAACGTAGCTATTGTGGTAGATGCTCGCGCCCGTGCCAAATCCAAGTGATTGAGCGCGCTCCCACCGGTCGAATAACAATTCTTCCAGCGGTAGATCTCGTTTCCATTTCAGCCACATCTCGTTCCGTAATGCCTGAAACAACTCTCGGGCCTGGGTGACGAGTTGTGTGCGTTGACTCTCAGTCATCAATCACCCTCTGCAAACTGTTTGAGCCAGCAGTTGAAGTTTAGCAGCGACCAGATGAGCAGTCGCCGGTTCTCTTGGCCGTCGAGATGTTCCGAGACCAACGCCTGTACGGCTCGGCGATCCAGATAATCGTAGATTGCTGCCTGCGGATTGAAGATGACTTGCCGAACATACTCAATGCTCTCGCCCTTGAACCAACTTGCGTCCGGCGCGGAAAAGCCCTTCTTTTGTTGCCGGGTAATCTCCGGCGGGACAATGCGTGACATGGCCTTTCGCAATAAACGCTTTCCGTCTTCTGGCTGGTGCTGGTACCGCGAGATGTCGTTTTCATTCATCCGAACCGCGTCCCCCAGATTGCCGAGTTTGAAGCGGACCGGAGTTCGCATCGCGAAATCTACGAGATCGTTGTCGAGAAATGGCACGCGCGTTTCCAAGCCGTGGGCCATGCTGAGTTTGTCTTCCACGACCAACAGACCGTGGAGAAATGTTTTCGCTTCGAAGTAGAGCGAGTGATTGATGTAATCTTCCGGGCGTGTCAGCTCCGGCGCGTGCGAGGTGAAAACGTCGCGGAAGATGCCCCGTGTCCAGACTTGACTGACGTCCGGCCAGATCGGTTGGAACACATCCTTGATCACCGCATTGGGAATGAGCCGCTGCCAATATTGATAATACTTGTCGATGTAATGCTCGAAGTCGTTATTGACGACAGCCCGGTAGTAGCGCCACGGGTAACCGCCGAAAAGTTCGTCGCCGCCGCAGCCGGAGAGCACCACTTTCACAAACTTACTGGCGAGCTGTGCGACGTAGAAGTTGGGGTAGCTTTGGCCGACGCGCGGTTCTTCCAGATGCCAGGTCAACCGGGTCATAATGCGCTCCATGTCCCCGGCTTTGAGCACCATCTCGTAATGCTCGGTCTTGAACAAGTAGGACATCAACTCCGCGGCGGGTCGTTCGTCGAAACCGAGTTCCAAACCGGATGCCGTTCGCAGATCAAACCCGCACGTGAACGAACGTAAATACGGTGATACTTTGGCGGCGACAGCCGTGATGGATCCAGAATCCATGCCCCCGCTCAAGTAGGCGCCCACCTCCACATCGCTAACCAACTGGCGCTTCACAGCTTGATGGAATAGCCGGTCGAGTTCTTCCACATACGCCTGCTCATCTGCCGGTTGCTCTGGTTCGACAAATTGGTAATCCCAATAGCGCTGCGGCTGGCCGACGCCTTGCGGCCCGGTTGAGACGCGCAGGTAACAACCGGCGGGAAGAAGGTGGACACCCGCAAAGAGTGTCCGGTCAGTGAAAAAATTCTGGAACGTGAAATACTCGAGCAGCGCAGGTTTATCCAACGTGACATGAAACGCCGGATGCGCACGGAACGCTTTCACCTCCGACGCAAAAAGAAACTGCCCGGCAGTCCGGGTGTAATACAGGGGCTTGATGCCATACCGATCCCGTGCGAGGAAGAGTTCGCGACTGCGGTGATCCCACACCGCGAACGCAAACATCCCATTCAGCCGTTCGAGGACTTTCTCACGCCAATGGTCGTACGCGTGGAGCAAAACCTCGGTATCGCTTTGGGAGCGGAACCGGTAGCCGTGAGTTTCCAGTTCCCTACGCAGTTCGCGGAAATTGTAAATCTCGCCGTTGTATGTGATGACAAGATTTCCATCAGCGCTGGTCATCGGCTGCGCACCGGCGGGCGTCAGGTCAATGATCGCGAGCCGCCGGTGACCAAGACCCACCGGCCCGTCGGTAAACTGGCCTTCGCCGTCCGGCCCCCGGTGGGCGATGGCGTCCGTCATCAGCTTGAGGACGCCGGTGTCGACCGGCTCGCCACGAAAATTAATGATACCTGCAATCCCGCACATGGTTCAGTCCTTGATTGCCCGCACGGTGAAACCGGCTTCCTCGGTGTTGAAATAAAAAATATTCAGTCCGCTCTCGGTGCACCACCGGCGGACTTCTTCCTCGGTCTGCCGGAAGGAATACCGGGGACTGTACCAGTCGAAATTCATGTGCTGATTGGCATCGAACGGCAATTTCTCATTCCAGAACATCTTGGCAAAGTTCCAGTAAATCAGTCGCTGCACGTCGTACTTACCGGCTTGGATACCGAGGTAGGGAATGTCCTCTTTGACTTCGACCTCAGTGTGCAATTCCGCCAGTGACTGGCCGAGCTTCGTCAGCGGGATCAGTGCGTCCCATGCCTTTTCAGGCGGCAGTGCCGAGATAACCTCCCGGATATGGTCGTCTGCAAACTCCCGGAGGGGACCTTTTTTCCGGTACACATAAAACATGAGTTCGCCGCCGGACTGCAGTAGCGGAACCAGGGCCTTGAGCGCCCGCTCGGTGGACGGTGTGTGATGCAGCACGCCCTCGGAATAGATCACATCGAACGCCTGTTTCGGAAACGGCAATTGCAGAATGTCCGCCTGCACGAAATGAGTGCCGGGGATTGTTTTCAGCCGGTCAGCCGCCACATCTATCGCCTCGGAAATGTCGGCCCCAATCCACTCCGCCGTCCCACCGGCCTGCCAATCGGGTTCCAGCCACAAAGCCGCTGTGTAGCCGCCACCACAGCCTGCGTCCAGGATTCGAGTTCGACCCGCAAAAAAAGCGCCCAGCTCCATGACTGAACCGAAACCGTACCGGCGGATGAGCCATTCGCGGCCAAACTCATGCACGGGCGGGGTGTCGTATGCTTCCCGGCGTTTCCATTGATAACCAAAACTTCGTTCGGTCTGCCGCTGGTCGGTGTCCTGCGTCATCACAAAGCGGGGGATCCCGTTGACGATTGCGAACTGCCGACCGTCGTCGCCCTGCAGCACATCGCCCGTGCGTGTGAGCGGGGTTTTGGAGATGGGATCGACCAGCAGCTTGAGAAGTGTCGGGTTCATACGATGTCACGCAGGCGTTTCACTACGTGCGCGTAGTCGGTCGCAGACATGCGGTTGTGCAACGGCAGCGCGAGTGTGCCGCGATCACAGTCGCGCGCCACGGGAAAATCGTCCGCGCCAAAGGCGAACCGTTGTCGGTAGTATCCCAGCATGTGGACGGCGTGCGTGCCCGGTCGTGTCTGAATGCCATTCGCTTGGAGGGTTTCCATCAGCGCATTGCGTGGTTGGGCTTTGTCTACATAACAAACGTAGGCCTGCCAAGCGTGGGTGTCGCCGGGTGGAGTGACCGGCGTCCGTAGCCAGCTCACACTTGCCAACTCGGACCGGTAATAATCCGCCCACTGTTGACGCTCGGCAATCAGCCGGTCAAGTTTGCCGAGCTGAACGCGCCCCACTGCGCCTTGTAAGTCAGTCATCCGATAGTTGAATCCCAAAAGGTTGAAATCCGGGAGTAGATAAGGTTTTGGTCCGGCGTGCCGTTGTTCCTCCGAGACGCTGGCCCCATGGTTTCGCAGTTGATTCATTCGTTCCGCCAACGAGCCATCGTCCGTCGTGATCATCCCGCCCTCGCCGGTGGTGATGGATTTGCGCGGATGAAATGAAAATGCCGCTGCCACGCCCAAGGTGCCAGCGGAGCGACCCCGGTAAGTCGCTGCGGCTGCGCACGCCGCGTCTTCGATTATTGGAATACCGGGTGCGACGGCCGCAAGGGCGTCCATGTCAGCACACAATCCAAAGAGATGGACAGCGATGATAGCTTTGGTGTGGGTGGTGATTTTCTTGGCAACCTGAATCGAATCTAGGTTGAAAGTCACCCGGTCCACGTCAACGAAGATTGGTGTGGCGCCGCAATACAGCACCACGTTGGCGGTCGCAACCCAAGTAAACGCCGGGACGATCACTTCATCACCGGGACCGATTCCCAGGGCGACGAGAATCAGGTGTAAGCCGGTGGTGCAACTCGATGTGGCGAGGGCATGAGTGACACTGTGCCGGTGTGCAAACGCCTTTTCAAACGCAGCAACCTGCGGCCCTTGCGAAAGCCAGCCGGTCAAGAGCGGCTCGCGCAGCGCTTGCCATTCGTCGTCGCCGGTTGCGGGCTGAGAGATCTGAATCACAAGTTCACCCCCGCCTGCTGGCGTCGCCGGGCGACTTCTTCCTTGTGGCTGTTGCGCCATTTAATCAACTCGGCCAATCCCTCTCGCAAGGGGGTTTTGGCGGTGAAACCCAGTTCCGCCGTTGCCTTCTTGGGACAGCCCACGCGGTTTTTCACGAAGGTTTGACCGGCGGGCTCGTACTTGATCACGAGATTCGAGCCGGTGATTTCCAGAACCAGCTCGGCTAGTTCCTTGATGGTGGTTTTGGTGCCGGTGCCCACGTTGTAAAATGCGTCCGTCGTGACGGCTTGCATCGCGCAGACGTTGGCGCGGGCGCAGTCACCCACATAAACAAAGTCATACGCCTGGGACCCGTCACCATAGACGACGGGCGGGCGCCCGTTGTCGAGATTGTCCAGCATCTTCATGATGACGGCGATGTAGGCGCCCCGGTAATCTTGGCGGGGACCATACACATTCATGTAGCGCAGACCGACGTAGTCGAGTTGCCGGGGTGTTCCTTTGTGGCGGTGGTGCAGGGCGCGGCACATTTGCTCGCCTGCGACTTTGGTGGCGCCATAGAAATTTGTATTGTGGAACGGGTGTTCCTCCGTCATCGGCTCGGTGACGGCATCCCCGTAAACCGACGCGGAGGAGGAATACACCAGCCGTTTCACGCCGGCAGTGAGGCCGGTTTCGAGGACGTTGAACGTACCGCCCACGTTCACCTCTAAGGCCGACCGGGGATAATCCCAGCAATGCAGTAACCAAAGCGCCGCCAAGTGAAATACTCCATCGATGCCTTTCATGGCTTCGGCAAGGATGTCGCGATGAAGTACGTCGCCGCCCAGCGCAAACACGTTTACGCGCGGGTCACGGCGCGCTGCCGTCAAGTTCTCAGGGCTACCCCGCGTGAAGTTATCGTAAATCCGCACTTCGGCCACATCCTGCTTGAGGAGTTCATCCACCACATGCGATCCAATGAAGCCCGCTCCACCCACTACCAGAAACCTTTTACCAGTGATATTCATGTCCCTCCCTGTCCAAAGTGCCAGCGACCAGTCAGGCGGATAAAACCGTGCAGAGTGTGCCACGGGTAATGATCCGATCCCGTTGCCGCCGTCCGCAAGCCTTCAAATCGCGCCACATCTGTTACGAAATCAATATCACGCCCATCCGTATGCGCCATCAACAAATCGAGCGTGTACAGACGCGGCAACAGAGTGGGATTTAGATCGACCTGAAACACGTGAGTCCCTGCAGCCAGTCGGGCAGCTGGCAGGCTGTCCTGCGTGTTGACGCTCGCGGTCACACGCGTGCCGTCCGTCGTCGAAATGAAAACGCCGAGGACCAAATCGTGAACGGGTTGCCGCGCTTCCACAGTCATGACGATGCGGAATGGCTGGCCAAAGTGCACCTGGGAAACCGCTACGCCGTCCATGCTCTGAAGCGCCACCCGCCGGAATAGCACCTCCTGGGTGCCGGACCGGCTCGACGCATCGGTAATGTCACCGGTAGCGGCGGCGGGACTCACAGCGGCAAGGTAGCGATTGACCAAATGGTCCGGGCAACCATCCGCGACGAGATGGCCATCTTGGATCAACAGGACACGCTCACACAGGGACTTGATCGCACCCATGTTGTGGCTCACCAAAAAGACCGTCCGCCCTAGTTTGGCGACGGCGCCCATTTTGCCCATGCATTTGTTTTGGAATTGAGCGTCGCCGACCGCGAGGACTTCGTCCACCAATAGGATCTCCGGTTCCAAGTGGGCGGCGACGGAGAAGGCGAGGCGCATTTGCATGCCGCTGCTGTAGTGCTTCACCGCGGTATCGAGAAACTTTTCGACTTCGGCGAAGGCGACAATCTCATCGAACTTGCTGATGATTTCGTGCCGCCGCATGCCGAGGATGGCGCCGTTGAGGAAGATGTTTTCGCGGCCGGTGAGTTCGGGGTGGAAACCGGTGCCAACTTCGAGCAGGGAGCCGACGCGACCGTAGATGTCGGCGGTGCCGGTCGTTGGCTCGGTGATCTGCGAAAGGATTTTGAGGAGTGTGCTCTTGCCGGCCCCGTTGCGGCCGATGATGCCGACGACTTCCCCGCGCTTGATCTCAAAGCTGACATCCTTCAGCGCCCAGATCGTTTCGGTCTTCGGCGCGCGTCGGAAAGGATTGGCCAGCACATCGCGCAAGGATTTGTACCGTTCACGCTGCCCCAGCCGGTATTGCTTGCTGAGACCTTCCGCTTTGATCGCCAGCTCGCTCATACGATATCCGCGAAGGTGCGTTCCATGCGGCGGAAATAGATGAGGCCGGTGAGGAGTAGGATGGCGACGGTGATCGCGGAAACGGCCAAGAG
>Ga0105044_10013289_pt1 | contig 11178 bp, 9 predicted proteins | sample MAT01_FD_78092 | JGI IMG/M metagenome (GOLD analysis project Ga0105044, IMG submission 78092) | Freshwater microbial communities from Lake Fryxell liftoff mats and glacier meltwater in Antarctica - MAT-01 | ecosystem: Environmental > Aquatic > Freshwater > Ice > Liftoff microbial mat | place... | reverse complement strand
ATCCGGAGCCACTTCGAGCGGCACTTGATAGGTGGCACCACCGACGCGGCGGGATTTCACTTCCACGCGTGGCTTGGTATTTTCCACGGCGCGCGTGATGACTTCGAGAGGATCGACGGTGTCCACGCCTTCGTTGGCGCGGTCGATGGCAGCGTAAACGATGCGTTGGGCGAGTGAACGCTTGCCGTCTTCCATCACCTTGGTGATGAGGTGACCGACGAGAGGACTGTCATAACGGGGATCGCGACGGTCTGGCTTGGTGAAAATGCGCTTGCGGCGTGGCATGGCGGTGGAAGTTAGTGTTTGGTTAAAACGGATGGATTACTTCTTCCCGCCTTTTTTGGCAGGAGCGGCGACGGCACCGGGTTTCGGGCGTTTCGCGCCGTATTTGGAGCGGGACTGACGGCGCTTATCCACACCGAGGGTATCGAGCGAACCACGGACGATGTGGTAACGCACACCTGGAAGGTCTTTCACCCGTCCACCGCGAACGAGGACGATGGAGTGTTCTTGGAGGTTGTGGCCTTCACCGCCGATGTAAGCGATGACTTCGAATCCGTTGGTAAGGCGCACTTTGGCCACTTTGCGGAGAGCCGAGTTAGGCTTCTTGGGAGTGCGCGTCATCACCTGGAGGCAGACTCCGCGGCGCTGAGGGCAGTTGACAAGAGCGGGTGACTTCGACTTTTCGGCCGGAGTGAGGCGTCCCTTGCGAACGAGTTGATTGATGGTCGGCATGATTTCCTTGCGGTGGTTCTGATTTTCCCATGGGGGCAAACCGGAGCGCCGACGAGGATACCTCGCAAGAGCTTTTTTCCGGAGCTGCACCCGATAAATTTTCCCTGTAATTTAAGCCGCTTCGAACTGAATTCGTCAGCGGCCCTCGCTGTGGGGGGGGCGACTCTAGGAGCCGATCCCATCCTGACAAGCCCTTTTTTAGTTTTTTCTTCTAAATTAGATTCAGAAGCGGCAGATATTTGAAAAACCTGGTGGCAGGGGGCGGATTTGAACCGCCGACCAAAGGCTTATGAGTCCTCTGCTCTACCGCTGAGCTACACTGCCCAGGTTTCCCGGAGGCTTTCGCCCCGTCAGGAGGGGTGTCGGTAACGGGCATCTGGGAATTTGTCCACTCAAAATTCGAAAATTTCGGGTCAACTTTAGAATTCCGCACGCAGCCCCATGACCACTCCCCTCCCCGCAAGCGGCGCGACGTCTTTCAGGAACGATGTGCTCTGGCGGGCTTCCTCGTCCGTGAGATTTACCCCTTTTAGATAGATCGTGGTATCCACCGCACCCAGTTTCAGCTCGTAGCTGACACTGGCATTGACGAGGAAGTAGGCGTCTGTCGGAAGTTCGCCATCGGCATGGCGGTCTTGTTCCGCCGCGTATTGACCTTCTAAGCGAGCACCGAACGGACCTCGCTCGTAGTCGAGCGCAGCACTCATGCGAAATGGAGGGATGCGTGGCAAAGCCTCTCCACGATCGCGATCTTCCGCACGCACGTAATCGGCGCGGAGGATCAAATCCAGCCGCTCGTCACGGGCCGGGATTTTTTCCTTGGAGTCTTTTAAGCTGCTTGCCTCAACCGGCTCCAGCAGGTGGAACGTCGCTTCAATTTCACCACCATAAAAATCCGCCCCGACAGGCTGATAGGCATAGATCGGCAAGTTATCGACCGGATCGACGGCCCCCGTGGGCGAAAGGTTGATGAAATCATCGAAGCGATAGTAAAATCCGCTAATGCTGCCAGTCACACGGCCCGTCCGCTTTCTCACCGATAGATCCAGCGAGATGGAATCCTCCGTGCCAAGGTCCTGGTCGCCGATTTCAAAAATCCCTGTCGCGACGTGAGGACCATTTGCAAACAACTCCACATAAGTCGGCGGGCGCTGCGCGTAGCCTGCTGATAGCGCAAACGCATAGTCCTCTCCCGGAGTGAAAACAACCCCCATCGAGCTGCTGAATGCATCAAAATCCCGACTCATCCCCGGCCCGAACAAAGCATTCGTTTCTGTATCGTGAGTCTGATAGTCATAGCGCGCTCCCAGTTGCAACCGGACGGAATCCAGAGGAATCTCCTCAAAGAAAAACGCGGAGGTCACCCGGCTGTCCACGGGTGGCAGGAATGCTTCCGCCCCAAGCGCGGAGAAATCACTCTGCTGCGCTTCCACACCAAACGCACCTTCCAGCAGACCTGTTTTTTCATGCAGAAGCTCGATGCGCCCGTTGTAGCCATCGATGAGAAACTTCGTACCTGCATCCGCTCCTTCAAACTCGGTGTGCTCATAGTCCGAATATCCAAGCTTGAAATCAATTTCCTTGATCCAGGCCGCCGGACCATACACCGCCCCCCGCATGTCCCAACGCCGCTGCCGGAGATCGATGGTAACATCCGGCTCCCCCACCGTTCCATAGTTGGAGTCCACTCCTGAATAGGAAAACCCGAGGACCCCCCCGTCCCAGACGTAAGATCCGCCGAGAGCTCCACCTTGCGACTCGGTCGCACTGTTAGGCAGTTCCCCTCTGGCCTCCTCCACGCCGGGTGGCAGAGGATCGCTATTCCGCTTTTCCGCAGAACGGGCATATCCCGGGATCTCGATGTCCGACGTCTCACGGTTGAAGCCGTCCAAATGAAATACCAGCGGACCCGCCCCCCAGGTGAGCGCTCCGGATTGAGAAAACAATTCATCCGCCGAACCCACGCTGGTCTCAAATTTTCCGCTTGGATAAGTCCCCGTGAAGCGCTCGGTGGGAGTCCGGTCATCAATCACGTTGATCACTCCACCCATGGTGTTAGGACCATAAAGCAAGGTTGCCGGGCCGCGCACGACTTCCACCGAGCGAATCGAAAGCGGGTCCGTCGCCACCGCGTGATCAGGGCTGACATTGGAAACATCCAGCAAGGAAGTCCCATTCTGGAGAATCCGGACACGATCCTCCCCAAGACCCCGAATGATCGGGCGGCTGGCTCCAGGCCCAAACGAAGTCGAGCTCACACCCGGCTCGTTGTTCAAAGTCTCGCCCAGTGTCGGTTGCAGCTTGAGCTGCAAGTCCTTACCCTTCAGCACCGTGGCTGGCTGGACTTGCTGGAACAACGTTTGATCAAAACGGGCCGCCGTCACCAGCAACTCGTCGAGCTTGGCCGCTGGACGATCATCAAGTTTCTGGGCTGAGGCGATGGCAGCGGTGGAGGCGATCAAGCCTGCCGTGGATGTCAAAATACGAAAAATCGGGTTCATGAGTGTTAGAAAAATGGACGGCGGCGCTCAAAAAAAACGAGGCGGGATCACGACACGCGCCGCCAAAGGCAACATGCTACCGCTCGGAAAAAACAACCAACGACTCGTCCTCAGACTAAGGCCCCCGCGGTGGCGCGTCTGCTAGAACACCGCTAACAGACCCAGCCGCGTCACTCGGATTTCCCAACCGCAGGACCACCACCACTTGCGGCGGCTCACACGTCACATCGACCGGCACGATGTCCGGCAGCACCTCCGTGCATCCCCCTTGCAGAATCAAATCCACCGCACACTCATGCCCCGGGTCCTGCGAGTGCTCGTGGCAACACTCATGCAGTTCCGGGCTTGCCGCCATCGCATACATCACCATCAGCTGCCACATCACCAACCCTGCGGTGATCTTCCAAAATCTTCTGAGTGGTGCCTGCTTGACCATACAACGAACGACGACTCCGAAGTTTGCAAGATCCCGGAAAAATGCAATTGGAAACTTTCTGCGTTAATGCGCCCACCCGCTTCATCACCCAGCAGTTCCCAACGCCGCCGCCGAAACCACCGCAAGCGTAACGGAACATTCATTGCAGCGATTAAAAATCCCTGCTTGAGTCCCCGCATGTTACGCCGCTTGGCTGTCCCTTGCATCCTCATTGCAGCGATCCTCTTCGCCACCGTGGGCCTGACCCGCCTGCGTTTTGACACCGACATTCTTTCCATGATGCCCGGCGAGCTGCCCGAGGTGAAAGGACTCAAAGCCTTCCACGAGGCGTTCTCCCGCAACGATGAAGTGATTCTTGTCATCCAAGGCAGCGAGCAAGACGCCGGCACCCTCGCAGACGCCGCCGAATCCCTCGGAAAAAAACTCCAAGCCGGGTCCTTGGTCAAAAACGCCCGCTGGAAACCCCGCTGGAACGAAGAACCCGAGGGCATCTCCGAGCTGCTCGCCTACCTCTGGCTCAATGGCGACCCCACGCTCACGCAAGCCCAAGCCTCTCGACTCGCCCCCTCAAACTCCGGGAAAACCATTCAAGAATCCCTATCCAAAGTCGCCACTTCGATGGAAGGCATCGACATGGTGCTCCTCGCGCACGATCCCTTCGGCTTCCTCAAGCACCCGGCGATCTCCGCACTGATGAGTTCATCCGGCCAGGGCGGCGAAGCCTTCGAAAGCACGGACGGGCAGACCTATCTGCTATTTGTCGATGCGCCGGGTTCTGTAAAAGGCTACCGGGAGGCGGACGCGTGGCTTGAAAAAATCCGCCAATCCATCCGCGCATGGCAAGCAGGTGACGGCACCGGATTGAAAGTCCGCCTCACCGGAGAACCCGCCTTCTCCTCTGAAATCGGTGTCGCCATGGAAAACGACCTCAGCGGCTCCATCGGCATCACGCTCGGACTCATCGGTCTGTTATTCTGGTGGATGCAGAGGCGCTTCAGTTTGTTACTCGGACTCACAGGCATCCTCATCCTCGTCTTCGCCATGGCCCTGGGCATCGCCGGCTGGCTCTACGGAGAACTGAGCATCATGGCCCTGAGCTCCATCGAAATCCTCATCGGCCTCGCCGTCGATTACGGGCTGGTGATTTGCCAAGAAGCCAAAGTCGCGGGTCATGATCGCAGCGCCCTGCGACGCGCCTGCGGCAAGCCGGTCCTTTTCGGCGCCCTAACCACCACCGTGGTTTTCCTTGCCCTCAACCTCGGCGGGCTGCCGGGGATGGCGCAGTTGGGCAGCATCGTCGCCATCGGCCTGACAGCGGCGGCGATCCTGATGCTCGTCATCTATCTTCCGTTTGTCGTGAAGTTCGGAGTGAACCGCGAGCCAGCCCGTGGGAGTGGGAAAATTTTACCCCGCAGCAAAACCTCCTGGGGAATCACCGCAGCGCTCGTTCTAGCAGCCGCTGTGGTTTTGACCAGCCATGGAATGCCTGATGCCGAGTTCAGCTCCGCGATCATGCGCCCACGCAACAGCGAAGCCATGGCCACCTTCGAGCACCTGCAAAAAGCATTTCCCACTCGCGGAGAAGGATCGCTCGGCCTCGTGGTCGAAGCGCAAACCGACGCGGAAATGCACCACCGCCTCACCGAAGCCCGCAAGCGCATCACCACGCTACAAACCAACGGCTTGGTCAAGGCCAGCACCCTTCCTGAAGGCTGGTGGCCTGATCCAGCAAGGCAAGCCACGAACCGCCCGATCCTCACGGGACTCGCCAATGCGCAAGAGCGCTTGCTTGCCGAAGCGGACGCCGCAGGATTCACTGCCGAAGGACTCGCCCTCGGGCGCGGCGTGTTGGAAAGCCTGGCCCGGCAAAGCACCTCGACTTCCCTGGTCTATCCACAGTCACCCGCCGCGCAGGAAGTCATGCGCCTGTTCCTTTCCCGCAAGGCGGATGGCGGTGGATATCTGCTAGGCTCCGTGGAACCCGCAGCCGGCATCCAACCCGCGGGCAAACACTTCGAGACCTTTCGCGCCATCACCGGCGACGGCATCTGGCTCAGCGGGTGGGAGCTTTTCAAACCCGCCATCGCCAAGCTCGTCAAAGAAGACATGACGCGGATGCTCGTCCCGATGTTTATCCTGTTAGTCGGGATGATGATTCTGATTTTCCGCCGGGTCGCCGATGTGACGCTGGCGCTGTTTGCGATGGCTTTGAGCACCTTGCTCCTGCTTGCCATCATGAGCCTCACCGGACTCAAATGGAACTTCGTCAACCTCATGGCCACTCCCCTGCTGCTCGGCACCGGCATCGACTACGCCATCCACGTCACCCTCAGCCTGCGACGCACCGGCGGTAATTTCAAAGACCTTTGGCAAGGAACCGGCAAGGCCCTGCTGTTCTGCGGCGCTTCCAATGTGATCGGCTTCGGTTCGTTGATGTTTTCCTCCAGCGATGCCCTGGTGAGCCTCGGCAACGTCGCCGTCATCGGCATCCTGCTGAGCATGGGAATCTCCATTTTCCTGCTGCCCGGATGGAGTCAGCGATTGCAAGCATCAGAAAACCCTCGATAATTACCCATGATCTTTCGTGAAATCAGCATCGCTCTCATCGCCGCGTTTTTCGTGATCGCCGGACTTGCGCATTTTGCATCGCCAGCCACCTATCTGCCACTGATGCCGGGCTATCTTCCGTGGCATCTACCGTTGATCTACTTGAGTGGACTCGCCGAAATCGCAGGGGGAATCGGGATCTGTTCCAAACGCACGCGAAGACTTGCCGGATGGGGATTGATTGCCCTGTTAGTGGCAGTATTTCCCTCAAACATCCACATGCTCATGCACAAGGTCCCGCTCAACGCCAAACAAGTCCCGGAATGGATTTACTGGATCAGACTGCCACTTCAAGGCGTGCTCATGGCTTGGATTTATGGATGCTGCGTTGTGCCGACTCGTGTCAAAGAACGCCTGCTTCGCTAAGCTACTTCGCGCGATTCTTTTTCCACTCGGGCACCTTCGGCTTCCATGTCGATGCCGGCAATTCGTCATCAAACTCCGAGCGCTGGCTGATTCCTCGCAAAAGGCTGCTGATTTCCTGGGCTTCGTGCAGAAGTTCCAACATCCGATCCTTGGAAAGTCCGGGTTGTTTCAGCTCTGCCTTCACCGCAGCATCACGGCGCTGCAAAACGGTGCCCGAGAGCAAGGACAACGCCTGCTCCGCCGCCTGCATCCCATCCAAGGTGACTCCCACAAGACCGGAGGTCTCATGCATCAATGCCAAGCGATCCGCCTCGGATAGACCGCTGATGAACAAATTGACCGCTGCATTCGAAGTGGTGTCCGGCGCGGCACCGAGAATGGTTTCCAGCAACGGAATCCCTTCCAACCAGCGGTTCGCCTCATGCAGCGTCTCGAATTGCTCATTCAGAAGCCGTTGCGCGGGCCCCGAAGAAAGCGCCAAATGGCAAAGAAACGCCACTATCCGATGCAGCCGAGTCGGTTCGGCGGAAGGAGGGGCTTCGTCCGGGTTCGTCGCGGCCTCGGTGTGAGCACGCTTCGGCTTGGCCTTGGCCTTGGCACGGGCAATGGCATCTCGCAGCGCAACCGTGGAGGTCTGGAGATACGACGCAACGATGTTGATCTGATTTTCCCGCGATGCGAAATCCGCCATGATCGATAACAAGTCGGCACACTCATTGAGTGCCTTCGAGCGCCCGGCGGCGGAATCCAGATTGCCCACCGTCTTGGCACGTCCGAGTTTGAAGTCAAAAAATTCTTTGGCGTTGGAAATCAGATTCCTGAAAGCGGCCTCGCCATGCGCTTTGAGATAGGAATCCGGATCATCCCCCGCTGGCATTTCCACCACGCGAACTCCAAGCCCTTCGGGAGCCAGTTGCTGATAGGCCTTCTCCGCTGCTGCTAGACCTGCATTATCAGCATCAAAACAAATCAACACGTTGCTGGTATAGCGCTTCAAAATCCTGGCATGGTCGCTTGTGCAAGCCGTGCCGGACGTGGCGATGGCATGGGTGAAGCCATGCTCATGGCAACAAATCGCATCCAGCTGCCCCTCACACAGAAGCGCTGCCTTCTCCGCGAGAATTGGCTTTTTGGCCCGATCTAACGCAAAGAACACCTTGGACTTCTTATAAATCGCGGTCTCAGGAGAGTTGATGTATTTCCCGCTATTCTTGTTCTCACGAAGTTGCCGGGCGGTGAAAGCGATGACATCTCCAAGTTCATTGCGGATGGGAAACATCAAACGGTCCTGAAACCGCACGAACAGTCCGGATCGCGGTTGATCGTCCTCTTTCAGTTTGACGATCCCGGATTCAACCAACTCACGCCCGGTGAATTTTTTCGCCCGCGCCCAATCCAGGAAAACCTTCGGGTTGTCCGGCATCCAACCAACCGACCAGCTTACCGCCATCGCACTGCCGAAGCCCCGAGATTTCATATAGTCTCTCGCATGTCTTGCCGCAGGATCCTTCATCAACAATTCATGAAAGAACACTGTCGCCTCGCGATGGATATCCAGCAATCGACCACGGACCTTGCGGTTTTTGTCCGCATTCGGATCGGAAGCCTCCTCGCTGAGAAAAATATTTGCCCGTCCTGCAAGTTTCCGCACGGCATCGGTGAAAGGGAGATTTTCGTAATCGCAGACGAAAGAAATCGCGTTACCACCTTTGCCACAACCGAAGCAGTGATAGTATTGGCGCGACGGGGTGATCGTGAAGGAAGGCGATTTCTCGTTATGGAAAGGGCAAAGCGCCTTGAACTGGGAGCCAGCCTTTTTGATTTGAATATACGACCCTATCAAATCGACGATGTCCGTCGCTTCGAGCACTTTCTCGATACTATCTTTAGAAATCAGGGCCACGGGATCTTGCTGCCGCCCACACTAGGACCCAGCCACGGGCGACGCGAAGCCGGAATTTAAAAATCGACGGGTAAACACTGATTTGCTTGCCAAGTCCGGTTCAGGTCCCCCATTCTTCGCTCCCGGTAGCCGGGTTTACGGCCATTTCCCGGACAATGCATGCTTAGCTCAGTGGTAGAGCACATCCTTCACACGGATGGGGTCGCAGGTTCGAACCCTGCAGCGTGCACCAACCCGAGAAACCTTTCTACCCTAAGAATTCCAGAAGTCTGGCTGCTGACCCACGATTCCGGCCACCCCGCCGGCGTCTCCCATCAACTCCGCAGCTCCCCCGATCTCCGCGAGACTGCATTCCAAACCATCCTACATAACAGGGTTCAGCGTGGCGGCCTCATAGCACCCGGTGCAGGGCTCATAAAAACACGGGTTCATTTCAAAGCCTGTGACTATGAAACCGACGCACCACGCGAAAATGACAAAGCTTTTAATTGGCCGAAACCTCAAGTGGCTGAAGTAAGCGGATGCCAAGGGTTGTCCCGTCCTAGCTTTGCCCGAAGTTGTTTTTCAAAGGCTTCCCGGGAGAGGTGCTTGCCGCCTGTCAGGGCTTTGACGGATGTTTCCAATGTCGTAAAAACCGCCTCGCCTCGGACCATTTTTCAGCCACGACCGCAAGGCTCGTGATCCATCACGAACCAAACAATTTCAGAATTGGAAAGGTGGTTTTGCCGATCCAGCCCGGTCAACTGATCAAAAAAGAGTCGGTCGATTATCACCGCCATTTTCTTCCCCCATCGGGAAATGGTCGGAACCTTCGTTTGAAGTTGGGGGAGGAGACGTTGCGGTCCCGAGCTTCTCCAGTCTGGACGGCGTTGACCGGCGGGATATTCCAGAACCCCGCCGGATTGAGCGCTGGCCTTGAATTCTTGCATCATGGATGTTCCTGAAAAATAGTTAGGCCGCAGGGAACCACACTTGAAGCGAATTTGTGACTCAACCCCTATTCACCCGCAACTGGCTTTTTCGCGAGCGCAGCTTTGATTTGGGTGATGAATTCTTGATCAGATGGGCTGAACCGGATCGGGAATCTTGAGGGAGACCGTTCTCATGCTTTGAAAGTATGACCAAATCCACAGATTCGCAAAACCGCAGCTACCCGTCTTCTTGCTCACTCTGGCAAGCACCGGATGCCCGCTGATCCACTGCCAGCTTGGATCTGGATCAATCCTTGCGCTTCAACAGCGGAAATAACACGACATCCCGGATGGTGGGTGCGCCGGTAAGCATCATGCAAAGGCGGTCAAGCCCGATACCAATGCCGCCCGCAGGTGGCATACCGTGTTCCAAAGTCTCGATGAAATCATAGTCCACCTTTTGGGTTTCCTCGCCCGATTGCGCTTCGAGCCGCTGGCGCTGCACATCAGGATCGTTGAGCTCGGAATAACCGGGAGAAATCTCCTGCCCATTGATGATGAGTTCGTAAACCTCCACCGTTTGCCCGCCGGGGGTGACCTTGGCAAGCGGCACCAACTCGCTGGAAACGCGGGTGACGAAGCAGGGATCGAAAGTCTTTTCCTCAACCAACTTTTCAAAAATCTGTTGGATGACTTCATGATCGGCCATCTGCCCGGAGATCTGAACTCCCTTTTCCCCGCAGCGGCCGCGGCGGCCATCGGCAGTTAGATCAAAAAAGTCGCTACCCGCAGCCTGCTTGATCAGGTCATGATAACTTGCTCGCTTCCATGGCCGGGAAAGGTCGATGGTGCGGGTGACATTCCCCTCGTCATCCTTATGCTCGATCTGGAGGCCGCCGCAGAATTTTCCGGCGAGGTGGCAGGTCAGCTCTTCGACGAGATCGGCCATTTCCTCGAAATCCGAGAACGCCCAGTAGGCCTCTAACATCGTAAACTCGGGATTGTGCCGGCGCGAGATCCCTTCGTTGCGGAAACTGCGGTTGAGTTCGAAAATCTTGGTGAAGCCACCGACTAACAAACGCTTGAGGAAAAGCTCGGGCGCGATCCGCAAGGTGAGCGGCATCCCCAGGGCGTTGTGATAGGTTTCAAACGGCCTCGCCGCCGCCCCGCCGGCAATGTCCTGGAGCATGGGTGTCTCGACTTCTAAAAATCCACGATCCTGAAGGAAACGGCGGATCTCGGCGATCATCAACGAGCGCTTGACGAAAATCGCCGCGCTGTCTGCATTTCCCATCAGATCCAGGTGCCGCTTGCGATATTTGATCTCGCGGTCCGCAACACCGTGCCACTTGTCAGGCATCGGGCGGAGAGACTTGGAGAGCACCGTGAACTTCTCCATTTTCACGGTTGGTTCGCCGGTCTTGGTGAGGAAGGTCTCGCCCTCGATGCCGATCCAGTCGCCGCGGTCAAGGCACTTCCAAGCGGCCACTCCGGATTCATCCAGAGCCTTGACGTTCATGTAGCCTTGGATGCTGCCAAGCACATCAGAGAGTGCGAAAAAACACGACTTGCCCATATCCCGCAGCGCGGTGATGCGGCCTGCCACTTTTACCGTGAGGCCTTCCGCGAAATTTGCGCGGAGCTCTGCGGGGGTGATCGAGACTTCGAAGCGTGCCCCATAGGCATCGATCCCGAGTTAGCGGAGTTTCGCAAGCTTTT
>Ga0105044_10013285_pt1 | contig 11180 bp, 11 predicted proteins | sample MAT01_FD_78092 | JGI IMG/M metagenome (GOLD analysis project Ga0105044, IMG submission 78092) | Freshwater microbial communities from Lake Fryxell liftoff mats and glacier meltwater in Antarctica - MAT-01 | ecosystem: Environmental > Aquatic > Freshwater > Ice > Liftoff microbial mat | place... | reverse complement strand
TGCACGGACGCTGCGTATCGTCTCGGGCGCTCTCCACGAGGCAACACTACCGCGGCGGAATCTCCGGCAACATCATCGAGCTGAACTCGCTGGTCTGCATGCGCGCACCGCCGCGCAATTGTTGGATGATGTCATCGGCGTGATCATCATCGCACCCGAGCGACCGCAAGCTATGATAGGCCATCCCAAAGGCCAGCTCCCGTTCACCCATCATAGCCTTCTTGACACCAAGCCCCTCGAACATCGCTTGCTCCACGTCGCTATGCGTTCGCACAATGATGTCGATCGCCGGGTTCTTCGCGCGGGCGAGCTCGATGATATGCCGCGCGTGATACGGATCCGGTGATGCAATCACGAGCAGTTTGGCAGTCTCCGGCTTGGCGTGCTCGAGGATCCCTGGACGGGTGGCATCGCCATACACCGCAGAGACGTCGAGCTGGCGCATCACATCCACCACTCGGCGATCCTGCTCAATCACGATAAACGGCATCCCCAAGCGCTGCAGCGCGTCGCCGATCGTTCGCCCCACACGGCCATAGCCAACCAGTACCGCGTGATCGGATTGCGTGGCCACGAACATGTCCGTCGTGATGCGCTGCGGCTCGAGCTGACGCTCCAGATATCGCAGCACGCGAGGATACCGCGCGACAAAATCGGAGAGACGATCAGTGCCGGCATACAAGAGTGGGTTGAGCACGATCGTACACAGCGCCGCGGCAAGAATCAGACTGCGATGCTCCTCGGTCAACACCCCGATCGACACACCGAGTCCGGCCAGCACGAAGGAGAATTCACCAATCTGCCCAAGGCTGGCACCCAGTCGGAGCGACGGACCCAACGGATGGCGCAGCAGGACCATCAGCACCGTGGCCACTACCGTGTTTCCCAGGAAGATCACGCCAACCGTCTGCGCGATCTTTATGGGATCACGCAGAAAAATCACCGGATCAATCAGCATGCCGATGGACACGAAGAACAATACCGCGAAGGCATCCTGCATCGGCAACGCATCGGCGCCCGCTCGATACGAGAGATCACTTTCACTGATCACGACGCCGGCGACGAAGGCGCCGAGCGCGAGCGACACACCAAAGCCTGCGGCGGCGCCTACGGCAACGCCGAGTGCCACCGCCAACACCGCCAGCGTGAACAGTTCCCGACTACCACTGCGCGCCACATGCGTGAGCAACCACGGTACGGCACGTCTCCCGACAACGCCCATCAGCACGATGAAGCCCCCCACCTTGATCAAGGTGAGGGTGATCGTCCACACGAGGCTACCACTTGGCGCGCTCGTCATCACCTGATCACTCCCCATGGTCCGGAATACCGTGGGCAGCAACACCAGCGCAATCACGACGGCGAGATCTTCGACGACCAGCCACCCCACCGCAATGCGCCCGTCAATCGAATCGAGCAGCCCACGCGATTCGAGCACCCGCAACACCACGACGGTGCTCGCGATAGAGACCGACAAGCCGAACAGAATGGCCGCCGGACCGCTCCATCCCCAATACCGTGCGAGCGCGAAGCCCAACGCCACCGAGACCACCACCTGCAGCACTGCTCCGGGAAGCACGATGCGTCGAACGCGCAGCAAGTCACCCGGCGAGAAATGGATTCCCACACCGAACATCAACAGAATGACACCGATCTCGGCCAACTGTGACGCGAGCTCGACGTTCGCCTGCATGCCCGGCGTGTGTGGGCCCAGCAACATGCCGGCAATCAGATAGCCAACGAGCGGCGGCAGCCCGATTTTTGACGCACCAAACCCGAGCACGAACGCGGCCGCGAACGCACCGGCGACGGTGAACAGCAGTGCCGTATCGTGTGGCACTAGGCGCCGAACTGCCGGAGATGGTGGTCCAGATGCTTCCACGCCAACTGGCCCCACTGCGCCCGCGTCAGCGGGCCAAATAACGGATGGTCGGCGAACGTGGTGAGTGCATCCGGCGTCGCAACCTTACGTATCAGGGTGATTAGATGCGTACGCTCTGCATCCCAGGCATCCGGCGTGCGTGCGATCAGTTCGGCAGCGGTCGGAGCGTCTTTGGGAAACGTGAGCACGTTCAGGAACAGCCATTTCACGATGGCCATGCGCGGCAATGCGGCGTGCTTTGGCTTGACCGGGAGATCGCCCAATCCCATGCGCAGCGCATCCGTGCAGTGCGCGAGCATCTGCGGGGCTGACATGCGTCCCCAGAGCCCTTTGGCGTCGGGAGACAAGCGTTCCACGCGCTGGATGAGTGCATCACGGGTGGCGCGATCGGCCAGGGTGGACATAGAGGGTACCGACAAAAGGCCGACAATCGGAGCGACGGGATATCGCGCAATCTATTGCCCGGGACATTATTCAGTTGACTCCTTCCCTCACGCCCGCCATGACCCGTCTCGTTCTTCGGTTCTCTGCCAGCATCTCCGCCGTCGCCTGTCTCGGCGCATCGGCCGTTCGCGCACAATCACCGGCGACCAAGCCGTCGCCGTTCAATGCGGAGATTGAGCGGCGTGTCTCCAGCGTGATGCCGAAGGTCATCGCGTGGCGCCGTGATATCCACGAGCACCCTGAACTCTCCGGCGAAGAAGTGCGGACCTCCAAGCTGGTGGCCGAGGCGCTCACGGCGATGGGGATCGAGGTGCGAACGGGTGTTGGTGGGTACGGTGTGGTCGGATTGCTCAAGGGCGGAAAGCCTGGCCCCGTGGTCGCGCTGCGCGCCGATATGGACGGCTTGCCAGTCGAAGAGCAGACGGAGCTGCCGTTCAAGTCCAAAGCACGCGGATCGTATCGTGGCGCGCCGGTCGGCATCATGCACGCGTGTGGACACGATTCGCACGTCGCCATGCTGCTTGGTGCGGCCGAAGTGCTGGTTGCCATGAAGGCGCAACTTGCCGGCACTGTGAAGTTCATCTTTCAGCCGGCCGAAGAGGGGTTGCCTGACGGCGGTGGCGGCGCGCAGTTGATGATTCGTGATGGCGTCATGGACAACCCGAAGGTCGACGCCGTGTTTGGGCTGCATGTGGGTCCGGGTCCACTCGGTCAGCTGTCGGTGCGTCCTGGTCCTGTCATGGCCGCATCCAACAGCTTTTCGGTGACGGTGCGTGGCAAGCAGTCGCATGGTGCACAGCCGTGGAACGGCGTGGACCCGATCGTCGTGGGTTCGCAGATCGTGATCGGATTGCAGACGATTGTGAGTCGGCAGGTCGACGTCAGCCAGCTTCCCGTGATCATTACCGTTGGCGCATTTCAGGGTGGCGTGCGGAACAACATCATTCCTGATAGCGTGGTCCTGCTGGGCACCATTCGCACGTTCGACATGAACGTGCGGCGTGAAGTGTTACGGCGTGTTGCGCAGACGGCGTCGCAGATTGCGGCAAGTGCCGGCGCCACGGCGCGCGTGCAGATCGATAGCGGGTATCTGGTCACGCGCAACGACAGCGCGTTGACCATGCGCATGACGCCAACACTGCGATGGGCCGCCGGCGACGGGAAACTCGCCGTGCCCGGACTGTGGACGGCCTCAGAAGACTTTTCGTTCTTTCAGGACCGTGTGCCGGGCGTGTACTTCAACCTGGGTGTGACGCCGGCCAATCAAGACTGGCGCACGGTGCCCGTGAACCACTCACCACTCTTCTTCGTTGACGAAGCCGCACTGCCGACGGGCGTCAAGGCGATGACAGCGTTGGCCGTGGACTACTTGATGGGTGCGCCAAAGAAGTGAACGCGCCCGTGGTGACGCAGCGTGTCGTTTTTGGTGAACTGCCTGTACGATTGATTCGTTGGCTGGTGCCAACGTTGATCATCAGCGGACTCGCGCTCGATCAGTTCGGTGGTACGTGGGGACAGCCGTTGGTGGTGGCGAGCACGTGGTTGTGTTTCTTCTTTCTGCTGTACCGACTGGATCGTGCAGGCCGCGCGATGATGCTGATCTGCCTGCTGTATGCCAGCGTCGGCGAGGTGCTGCTGTCATTGGTATGGCGTGTGTACGACTACCGTCTTGGCAACTTGCCGCTGTTCGTGCCACCGGGGCACGTCTTGCTGTTTCTGCTTGGGCTGACCATCGCACCGCGCCTGTCGGTGGGCGTCGTGCGACTTATCGCCATTGCTGCAGGCGTCGGTATAACGGTGCTCGGTATCACAGGTCGCGATACGTTCAGTGTGCTCCTTGGCGCAGTGTTCCTCGCCAGCGTGACGTTGGGACGCGAACGGCGGCTGTATGCCACGATGTTTGTGCTGGCGCTGGCCATGGAACTCTACGGCACGTGGCTTGGCAACTGGGCATGGAATGCGTCCGTAGGTACTACGGGCCTTGTGACGCTCAATCCGCCGATGGCGGCTGGCGCATTTTACTGCGCGCTGGATTTGCTGGTGATGTGGTCGATGCAATGGCGCCGAGCGGATGCGGGCGAGGCGGCCGCGATGCCTGGCGCCGGATAGGGCGTCGGTGGGTCAGCCGTTCGGCAGACGTGTCACTCCACCTTCGATGATACGGCGTACGTTGCCTTCACGGATCAGGTTCTTGAGCGTCGACTTGAGCTTGTTGCCCGCGACGTTGATCTGCTCCATCACGACCTCATGGTAAAGGGAGTGTCCCGGATTTTGCACTGCTCTGCACGGCACTGGTCTCGACGCGCTCACGCGCATCGACCGCGATCTCACGTGGAATTTTCGGTTCGGGACACGGCGCGTCCAGAGCTGGGAAAACACGGTCCCCCGGATGGCCAAGGCCCCGAGCGCGGCATCAACCACTGCGCTCCGACCTCTGCGAAGGCGCCGACGGAGTAGTCCAGGCGGGACGCGTCAAATTAGAACGGAGGGGAGATCGAGAAGGCGCCCGATCCCTGCTCACTGGAGGCGTACCGGCCGAGCACACCGAAACCCACATGCCGCACCACGCGCGGCGCCAACGTGCCGTAGCGCCGCCACCCGACACGTAGTTGCAACGCGTCGGAGTCGGTCACCACTTCGAATCTCTCGATCTGATCGGCATCGCCGCTTTGCCGCGTGAATCGCCCCTGCACGTCGATCAGCCAGGCGTGTCGCGGGCTGGTGAACCGCAGCACGCCGACGCCGCGAAAGTCGGCCGCCGTGAACTCCGCCCCCCACTGGCCGGCGCGAAAGGGCAAACTGTCGACCTGCTGAGCCCCTGAGCGCGTAGTCATACCGACGCGCGCAACCTGGTTCCCTCAGAACTCGAGGTCGACTACGCTACCACAACGCCTCGCTGTAGAACGCGCGAATTGCGCGATTTGAAGACACAAGCGTCGCACGGTGCCGTTGGGCCGTGGCCACGATGATGCGGTCCGCCGGATCGCCATGATCCCAGTCGAGATCGATGACGTCGAGCCACGTCGGCAGATCGACAGCGAGTATCGAGACACTATCCATCGACTGAACGGTGCCGACGAAATCATCGAATGACGCGCCGAGATCGAGACGTCCCCGGCGCACCTCGGCACCGATTTCCCAGAAGGACACGGCGCTGATCAACAGCCCGTTCGGAGGCGATGTCAGCGTAGCGCGCGCGAGCCTCGACAGACGCGCAGGATCGCACATCCACCAGATCAACACCGATGTATCGAGCAACACGGGAGCGGGCGGACGTTCACGCACCTGTCGCGCGGTCCGCGTCGGCGCTGTCGCGGTCGACGCCGCCGGCCGCTTCCGTCGAGGATCAGGGGGCATCACGAAGAGGCACATCTCCCCAAGGGTCATCCCACTCGTCGATCGTCGGCTCGTCGGGATCGCCCACGAATCGAACAGGGCCGTGCGCGCGCGCCCGGAACTCGGCCAGCAGCTCAGCCGCCGGCCGCTTCTGCTGCATCGGCACCACTTGCAGCACGGGCTTCCCGTGATCAGTGACGATGAGCGGCTCGCCCGTCTCTTCGACCTGGCGGAAGTACTCGAGCATGCGCGCCTTGAGCGCGCTCTTGGACACTATGGCCAGAGTCATAAATATAGTCATTTTAGTGACGGGCCGCCAAGATGGCGCGCCAGCCGCAGACGAGGTTCAGAGACGGACGGGGGTCTCGCTGTGCTGGCCGTGGCCGCGCTTTCCTGGCGCGCCGACGCTGGGGCTTTGCTGGGACAACGTGCGCGCAGGCGTCGAGTCGGTGCATGTGTTCACCGATGATGAGCTGCTGGCCGCGGGCGAGACGCCGTCGCGCCTCGCGACGCGGACGGCCTATCAGCTCATGATCCGACACGAGCGGCTCGCCGTTCTCTTCGACCTGAACTCTCCTGGATACTGTCTCCATATCCGTACGTCAGTCGTTTTGGCGTTGGGCCGCAGCGTTGGCACAACAGCGGCTGGTTAGCGGTGCGCGCACCACGCGACCCCATCCACCGCCGTAGCAAGACGATGCCCACCTCAAAGCCTCGGCACGTGCTGCAAAATTCGTGACAGAGGCACGGCGACAATCTGCTGCGTCGCGCCGCCGGATCATCGGCGAGTACGCGAAGGGTGCGAAAGAGATCTGGCCCTGAATGTCACTCGCACACGACGCCCGTCAGCGGCGAATCGCGCGAACGCAGAGCACCAACCACTGGCAGCGACCGACACTAATCGCACGCCTCAGAAGCGGATCGGTGCATAGAGATTGACCCGCCACCGCGCACCGGCCGTCGTCTCCCGCGCGGCATCGAGACGGATGGGCAGGCCATACAATCCGACACCACCACCGAGGCTTGTGCGCACCGTAGGCTGCGCGGTGAAGTCGCGACGATCCCCCGCCCATCCTGCATCCCAGAAGATGCCAGGCTGTAGCCGTCCAACCCGCGCCCACGTCAATTCGCCGCGACCCATCCAGTAGGCGTCACCGCGCATCGACCCGGCCCGCAGTCCACGCACGGTTTGCAATCCGCCGATGTTCCACCAGCGATGCACAGGCAGCGTTCCCGCGCTGGTACCGCCGCTGATGGTGGCGGTGGCGCGAAGCGTGCCGGTGAATGCGCGATTCAACGACAGATCGGTCGCGGCTCGCACATAGTCCCATGCGCCGGTCGCGGCTTCGATACGAAACGCGGAGCCAAGCCGCCACCCTTCCTGATCCACACCGCGCGCGGCCAACAGGCGCCACTGCGCACCGTACGATGCGCCGCGTGCGTATGGCAGTGTATCGATGACCTCTCGGTCGAAGGTGCGCGCACGGTCGAACAGCCACGGTAGTGACACGGTGCTTTGTGTCCCCACGCCCTGCTGCCACTCGGCGAACAGACGGAGCTCACGCCGCGCCGCGCCGGTGCCGCGGCCGTTGTGACGCCACACCGCTTCGGCACCGGCCGCACGCGCGTAGAACTGTTCGTCCTGTGCTCTCAACACGTTTTGCAGTGAAGCAAACGGACCGAACGCGGCGCCGTAATCATCCGCCTGTACCAGACGACGATACCCCGCCACGCTCATCTCGCCGCCGCCGTTGGCGCGCGTTGCACTCCACTCCCCGTTGAGCTGCTGATCACCAAGCGACCCGCGCGCATTCAGCTCCCAACTCCATCCCGCGCCAAGCTGTTGTCGCACCGCACCGCCCACCGACAATGCTTCGACGCGATTGTACCGCAGATATTCCAACCCCGCATGAACGGTGAGCGGCTGCGGGTTGAATTCGGCCTGCACTTCAAGCGCAAGCGCCTCACGCGTTGCCGCATCCATCGTACTGGAGTACACGTCCGCGCGCTTGGCAAACAGGCCGCCCGACAGTTCAGGCGCGTTGGCCAACTTCGCCGAGTCACAGGGAACAGCCACACGCGTTGCGACCGCATCACCAAGGCGTGTGCCCGTCTGGTAGCGCACCCCATCACGAAGACAGTCCGCTTCCGCTTGACGGTCGAAGCGTGTGCCGTATTGCGCCCATGCACTGTCCAGAACGGCCCGACGCGTCTTCCAGAGCACGCTGTCGGTCGCCGTGCGTAAGGTCCGGCGATCACGCCATAACTGTTGCCATGGGCCGTACAACGAATCGTATGCAACGCGCAACATCAGGTTCGCCTCGGGGATCGTTGGCACCTCGGCGAGTGCGTTGACGCTCTGATAGCGAAATCCCTGTTCAATCGTGACGGTGGCTTGCAGTGGTCCAGCGCGCACGATGCCGTCGACTCGCCGTACCCGTGGCAACCAGAAGCGCGACTCATACAAACCATACTCGAGTGTCACGGCTTGCAACTCGCCCTTGAGCGGTTGCGCTAAGGCTTTAACGTACCAAGGCGGCCCCTTCTCTCCCGCATTGGAGACCTCAGTCCACACGTCGTATGGCACCGATAGCCGGTACACCGCGCGCACCAGCTGCATACGCTCCGTATCGAACCAGTACGACCCAACCGACAGGTTCCAGCGCGGTGCGCGCGGCCGAGTGCGCAGCTCCCGCAAGGTGATGCGGCGGCCGTCCTGAGGCGCAATACTCACGCTATCGCCGAGTGCAAATGTGTAGTAGGCCTCGCTGCCTGCGGAGAGCGGATGTACGAGGTCGGTGGTATCGACTTCGGCGGCGCGGCCACCGGTTCCATACGGGCCGCGACTCGATGGCAGCCAGAGGGCGTCCATACCGGGATACCACGGAATGGGGACGAGCTGATCGCCGGTATAGTTGGGGATATTGAAGGCCGTGTTGCGCTCCCGGCGTTGTCCACTCAGAGAAATGTGTGCACCGCCAGCGCGCGACCAGGTGACATCACCAACCGACTCTCGTTTCCCGAGCAGGCGTTCTCGACCCACCGCCGCGACGCTCCCGCCCATGGTCATCCGTTCGTATGAGGTGGCCTTGTAACCCTCCAGCGTGGAGTCGACCAGAAAACGTGCAAGGCGCGCACGCTCGATGAACGAGCGCACCTCGGGCGTGGCAAAAGCGGAGGAGAGTTCCGCCTCTGTGGGCGGTCGGCGACGCGCAGGACGCGGTGGCTCGGTCGGCACTTCCTGCAAGAGGAGCGCGGCAACAAGAAGCAGTGGCAATGGCATGATGGGTACTATGCGTCAACCTCAAAGATTGTTTCGGGATCGGACCTCCGGCGAGGTTCGAAAGGGGACGGGGGTCGCGCCGCGCTAGACAGCGCCGCATACTCCACAAAGCGAAAACCTTCTGTTTCGTCGAGCCTGATCCCATTCCGCTGCGGAGGACCGCCGACCACCGGATTCAGCGGCCTTCGGACGAGGCGCGTGCCTTCGGCCCGGAGACGTCCGCGCCGGTCACGGGTGCGCGACACCTTTGCAATGACACCGTCCCCTCGAGTCGATCGGATCATGGTGATGAACCCGCGTGTTTACGTCTTGTGGATGTCGTCACTGGTCGCTGCGCCACGCGACGCGCAACGGCCGTTGTGGCCGACGACGATGGCGATCGCTGCGCCGTTCTCAGGCGCTACCACGGCGGCCCTTTCTCGCCCCCACCGGCGCGCGGCCGTGACGCAGGACACCGGCGCAATACACCGTGCACTGCGCCAGCGCATCGGCGCGTTCGAGGACGTGTGGCGCGACGCGTGGGAGAAAGTCCAGAAAGCGCAACACCACTATATGCGCTTTCAGACGCTCCGAAGGAACAACGATGCACGGGCGCCGGAGGTGCGTCGGTTCTTCGCGCTCGATTGCTATCGTCTGACGCCGCTCCTCATTCCGATGCAGTTTGACTCACCGGTGGCGCGTCGACCGGTTGCGGCCGCAGTGGATCGTGGCGCCGTATGCCCGATGTGGCTTCCTCCGGATGAAGGGGTTCCCCCGGACGAAGGTGAAGCCATCGACATGGCGTTGTCGAGCGACGCGGCACGCCGAGTACGGCGCTCACGCGACGAACTCCTGCGCGACCTCGACGCCGGCGGCCTGCGATATCCGGATGATGCGTGGATTACCGGACAGCGGGTCCGATTCCTCATCGATCAGCAGCAGGTCCGGCGCGCCACTGACGTCGCCGCGGGCTGTCGTGGCGACGACCGGCTGTGCGCAGAACTCCTGGCGCTCGCGCACTACTCCGCTGGCAACCTCGTGTCCGCCGATTCTGCGCTGCACATCGCTGACGCGGTTGTGCCATCCCCACCGAACGAAAAGGGCGATTGCCTCGGCCAGGATGTCATGTCGCTCTTCGAGGTGGGCAACGCGGCGAAGGTGCGTGAACTGTCGTGCGCCGCACAGCAACAGCTGTCGGACAATCTGTGGTGGCTCAGCGATCCCCTCTGGGCCATCCAGGGCAATGAGCGCTACGTCGCGCACGGCATCCGTCGAATTCAGACACGGTTGCGCGCGGTGAATGCGCGTGACGAGCGGTACATCTGGACCCGGGACGGCGGCGGCGAGTCTGTACGGGAAACCGTGATACGCTACGGCTGGCCAAGCTACACCTATTGGCCAGGACCGCTGTTCGAGCGGTTTCTCGGTTTTGAACTGGAACGGCTCGAACCGATCGCCGCACCGCGACTGGACACTTCCGTCTGGCCGCTCTGGTTGGGGAAGTACATGCCCAGTGACGAGACGGCGTTTCGGCCGCCGAAGGGAATGGCAAGTGTCCGGAAGTCCGAGCGGCTCGACCTGCAGCCGATCAAGCAGTATTTCGCACCGTATACCACCAAGGAGTACACGCCCGACCGCGCCGCATTGGTGCCGGCGTTCAGCACCCTGCTCGATCCCTTCAGCCTCAATGCGACGCACTATGATCTCTACAACCCGACGCCGAAGGAGCCCGATGGCTGGTGGCCGCAGGAGCACATGGCGCTGCCAGCGCGACTGCTGCCGCTCGACGCCGGTCAGGACATCCTCTGGCGCCGGGATACCGTCGTCGCCTACCGCCTCGCGGTAGACAACCCGCTGCGCACGCAGCCAGCCGCCGATACCAATGCGTATCCTGCCGCGCTCGTCGGTGGCACGTCAGAGCTTGACATGCAGGCGTTTGCGCAATCCGATGTTCGCGTGGGCCAGCCGTTGCGGTTGGCCGCAGCAGTGCCGTCGACGCCTCTTGTGCTCAGCGCCGAGGTGTTTTTGCGAACGCAGCCCGCGCACGCGCTACGGTATCGTTACGGCGTGCGGCCGCCGCCGACTCTGCGCGCGATGGGGCCGGCAGACGTCGCCCTGTCCGGTCTGCTGCTTATGCGACTGCCCGACCGCACCATGGCGCCGCCACACGATCCGGAAACCGCGGCACGCTACATGGCGGGCTCGCTGACCTTCGATCGCTCCGCGCCGGTGGCCGTGTATTGGGAAAGCTACGGG
>Ga0105044_10013284_pt1 | contig 11180 bp, 10 predicted proteins | sample MAT01_FD_78092 | JGI IMG/M metagenome (GOLD analysis project Ga0105044, IMG submission 78092) | Freshwater microbial communities from Lake Fryxell liftoff mats and glacier meltwater in Antarctica - MAT-01 | ecosystem: Environmental > Aquatic > Freshwater > Ice > Liftoff microbial mat | place... | reverse complement strand
TTCACTCATCAGTCTTTGAACTTCCTCAATAGCACTCTGGGTTAAAATTACCGGTGTTGATATTGTCGCTTCCATATTTTAAATTATTTATACAAAGGTAAACACAATTTAAAACCGGGCAGTCTGCGGCTTTTGCGAAAGAAGGAAATTATTAGGTACTGTATGCCTTACTTTTGTAAAAAAAATTATGTTGTTATTTGATGTTGGGTTTCCTGAAATACAAGGAATTTTAACCGTAGTCATCTTTGGCCTGTTGTTTTATTTATTAACCGAATTGCGTCAGCTTAGATCATCCATTAATTCCAAACAACCTGCCACCGTGCCCGCAGGCAATGGCCTGTTGCCGCTACAAGCCTATGAGCGGCTTACCTTACTGGCAGACCGCATCTCTTTAAAAAACCTGGTTACAAGGATGCATTCTACCAATTTTACTACGGCTGAATTGCAGGCTGGACTGGTAGAAACGATCCGAACAGAATATGAGCACAATATTACCCAGCAGATTTATATCAACCCCGAGGTTTGGAAAGCAGTCACGAATATGAAAGAACAAAATATTTTCATCATCAACCAGTTGGCTGCTGCGCTGCCTCCGCAATCCAATGCAGTAGAACTGAGTAAATTGATTTTGGAATACACTGCCAATAAAGATGCAGAGCTTGGCAGCATTGTATTGGATGCGATACAGTATGAAGTGAAAAAGTTGGTTTAAATGATGGTTGATGATTGATGGTTGATGGATTGTTGCGGGGTTGGTTACTGATCCGATTTTTTTTGGGGTGATAGATTGTTTTTATTGGTCCAATGATGTTTCCTGCAAAATTCAATATTTTTTGTTCATTCATTTATGGAGCTAGTGTACTGTTAAGCCTACAATCACTCAAAGTGAATACTCGAATTTAAGGCTCGTATTTTAAGTCAGGTACTGTATTAATTCGTGTAATTCGTGCCTTAAAAATTCGTGTAATAAAAATCCATATAATTCGTGCCTTAAAATTCGTGTAATAAAATATACAACCATTTAAATTTAATACAGCACTAAGATAAAAAACGCCGCCAGGCACAAAGGCTTATGAAAAAGAAATTCACCGATTCCAGAATTGAAGTAAAGGAAGTTTATACAGCCGATGATTTACCGGCAATTTCGAAGGCATTACCGGGCGAATTCCCTTTTACCCGAGGCGTGCAGTCTGATATGTATCGCGGCAAATTATGGACGATGCGGCAGTATGCAGGGTTCAGCACAGCCGAAGAAAGCAATAAACGCTACCATTATTTGTTGTCACAGGGCGTAAACGGATTGAGTGTGGCATTTGATCTGCCCACGCAAATTGGTTACGACAGCGATCATGCCCTTTCGGAAGGTGAAGTAGGAAAAGTAGGCGTTGCCATTGATTCCATTGAAGATATGGAAGCCTTATTCAGGGGGATCAGGCTGGAGGATATCACCACGTCCATGACGATTAATTCTACTGGCTTTATACTGCTCGCTTTTTACATCGCACTGGCAAAAAAGCAGGGTGCTGATCTTAGTAAAATTTCAGGTACCATTCAAAATGACATCCTAAAAGAATATGCGGCGAGAGGTACCTATATCTATCCACCCAAACCTTCTATGCGCATCATCACCGATATTTTTGAATGGTGTGCCAAAGAGGTTCCCAAGTGGAATACCATTTCCATTTCAGGTTATCATATCCGGGAAGCAGGCAGTACCGCCGTGCAGGAAATTGCCTTTACCTTAAGTAACGGTAAAGCGTATGTAAAAGCTGCGATTGATAAGGGGATGGACATCAATATTTTTGGCAAACGTCTTTCCTTCTTTTTTAATGCCCACAATAATTTATTTGAAGAAGTAGCCAAATTCAGAGCTGCACGAAAGATGTGGGCTACCATCATGAAAGAACTGGGTGCAACTGATCCTAAGGCGATGATGCTGCGCTTTCATACACAAACCGGCGGAGCAACACTTACTGCACAGCAACCGCTTAACAACGTTACCCGTGTAGCCATACAAACGCTTGCTGCAGTTTTAGGTGGCACCCAAAGTTTACATACCAACGGTTATGATGAAGCGCTTAGTTTGCCAACAGAGGAAGCCGCTGGCATAGCCCTGCGCACTCAACAAATTGTAGCGTTTGAAAGTGGCGCACCGGATACCGCCGATCCATTGGCTGGCAGTTATTTTGTGGAAAGTCTTACCAATGAAGTGGAAACCAATGCCTGGAAACTGATAGAAAAAATAGATGCCATGGGTGGTAGTGTGCCAGCCATAGAACAAGGCTTTATGCAGGATGAAATTGCAAAGAGTGCCTACGAATACCAGCGCCAGATTGAGAGTGGTGAAAAGGTGATTGTGGGGGTAAATAAATTTCAGTCGGCAGAAAGATTTGTAACACCCGGATTTAAAATAAACGACAGCATCCGGCAGGTACAAACCGACCAGCTCAATGCATTGAAGGCAAAGCGTGACCATACAAAAGTGAAGGAATGTTTATCCAGGATCAATGATGCGGCAAAAGGCACAGCCAACCTGATGCCACTGGTAGTAGAAGCGGTAGAGAATTTCTGCACACTCGGTGAAATATCGGATGAATTGAGATCCGTTTTTGGAGAATACAAATAAGGGCATCTCTAAAAACTTACCTTTTCCTCTCTTTTGTCGAAGACCCCGAATTTTTCGGGGGAAAGGAATTAAAGGTGAGGCAAAATAAAAAAATGAGTTTTTAGAGATGCCCATAAGACAATGACTTCTGATAGTTACAATGCATTCATAAAAAACCACCTTCGTTTGAAAGGTGGTTTTTCGTTTTTGAAGAGTGCTGACAACTTTTGGAAGTTTTGCAACCCGTCTGCTAAAGAGTATCTCTGAAGGCATATAATTAAAAAGCACTTTTTTGTCCATTACGCCCACTTTTATATGATTATGCAAGGATTGTTCAGAGTTTAAACTACCTCGTGTGCCGGGGTTAAAGTGATATTCGACAAATACTATTTCTACTGCCTATTATTAGACCGGCTCTTTTATAAAATGATGTGAAGGATTGATCAGGGTATAAAACTACCTCGTGTGCCGGGGTTAAGGTGATATTCGACAAATACTATCTCTGCTGCGTATTATTAGACCGGCTCTTTTATAAAATGATGTGAAGGATTGATCGGGGTAAAAAACTACCTCGTGTGCCGGGGTTGGGAACCTTTCAAAGGTTGGTAACCCAATGGAAAGCTGGATGTGCTGCTATTAAAAAAGGAAAGGAAATTAGGGTTTAAAATTAGCAAGAAACGCCTTTTAGGCATTTCTCAAAATTTAATTGCCGTATTTTTTGCGAACTATTATCAGCAATAAACCCGGTAAGAATAAATATTACCCTGACCTGCTGTAAAATACAAGCAAAAGGCCCCCAAAAGGAGGCCTTGCTAAAAAATATTGACTAACTATTTCATGTGCTTCAAATTAACGCCGTACAAAATTATAAAGACTATCCCTATAAATCCAACCATTACAGATGAGATAATAGACATTAAATTGTCTGTACCGTAGATAACAAACGGGCTAATGACGCCTATGAGTGTGCCGGCAATGTATAAATAAAAGCCGTTCTTTTTGAGTTGCCACATTAAGAAGGCGCCTACCAAACAAAACAATGCACCAACGATGCTGGCAATTCCCGTCTTTTTTAAATTTTCAGCAGTGAATGCTCCCGACATTGAGTTTACCATTTTCTCCGCCATTTTAGTTCCGGCATCGTTCTTATCACCTTTTTGAATATCAGTAGCGACTTGTTCCTTTGTGATACTCATTGACAAAGCTTGCTTATCTGCCGAAAAATACTGTATGGCACCACCGATGAGGCCCCAACCGCTGCCAATAAAAGTTAAGATACACAACACGGTAATGAAAGTTGGCCTTACTGCGGGTACTTCATAATCCTGGAAAACTTCTGACATAATAGTTTATTAGGTTAATTGTTAAAAATAAAGTCCGCTAATATAAACATAAAAACTATTCTTCGTCATCCTCCATGTATTTTAGGTTCGTACCATACACGATAACGAACACTAAACCACCCAGGGCTACCAAAATGGAAATATCCATAACTCCAAAATTATCGCCAAAAAGTAAAAAGTGAGCAATCAGGTCAAAGAAGGTACCCAATGTGAAACTATAAAAGCCAGTTCGTTTTAACTTGAAAATCAGTACAGAACCTACAAGACATAAGATATAGGAAGCAATGCAGCCAATTGAAAATTTTTCATAGTTTTCTATATTAACATTACCAACTTTTATCACTTCATCTGCGTTGGATGATTTTCCACTGGAAAATATATTCTTTAGCTGGGTTTTAGATTTCCCGGATTTTATCAATTCTACTTTGGCGGCGGAATTAAAGTAGCCCATCGTATGGATGATGATACCCGCAACACTTCCGATAAAAGTAACTGCACACAAAATAGTTAAAAACATTGGGCGGATTTTTTTTGCCCCTGTTAGGTTGATGATTTCTTCTGGCATAATAAGTGGGTTAATTACCTAAGGTTAGGACTTTTTTTTGAGATTAACGTAATTGTTTAATATTTTTTTTTCAACTTCCTTTTTTATAATCCATATTTGCGTTTATAAAATGCCTACAAATTTCGCTATAGCCGGCTGTGGAAGAATCAGTCAACGTCATGCAAAACAAATTGCAAAAATAGGGAACGTAAAAGCAGTGTGTGATATTATCCCAGAAAGAGCAAATATTTTAGCCCTTGAGTATGGAGCAACTGCTTACTACTCATTAGAAGAACTTTTGCTAAATGAAAAAAAACTGGACGTGGTAAGCATCTGCACGCCCAATGGCCTGCATGCAATTCACAGCATAAAAGCACTGGAAGCAGGCATCAACGTGCTTTGTGAAAAACCTTTATGTATCAAAGTTAATGATGGAAACAATATGATTGCTGCCGCAGAAAAATCGGGTAAAAAATTATTTGTGGTAAAACAGAACCGGTATAATCCACCAGTAGCTTTTTTAAAAGAACTAATTGATACAAATGCCCTTGGACAAATTTTTAGCTTCCAGGTGAATTGTTTCTGGAACAGACCAACAGCTTATTATACCGATTGGAAGGGCACAAAATCATTGGATGGAGGCACCCTGTTTACGCAATTCAGTCATTTTATTGATTTACTATATTGGTTAATGGGCGATGTAACAGACGTAAAATCATTGACCAAAAACTTTGCCCATCCGGCCATTGAGTTTGAGGATACCGGTATGATCCTGTTTGATATGAAAAGTGGTGCCATCGGCTCAATGAATTATACGGTTAACAGTTTTAATAAAAACATGGAAGGTTCCCTTGCCATTTTTGCAGAAAAAGGTACCATAAAAATTGGAGGCGAGTACCTGAATGAACTCGAATATTTTAATGTAGCTGGGATGGAAGCGCCTGTATTACCCAAGGGCAACCCGGCCAACGGATATGGCTTTTACAAAGGAAGCATGAGCAACCACGATAAAGTGTATGAAAATCTAATAAAGGCACTCAAAGATGAAAACCATCTTTTTGCAAGTGCCGCAGAAGGATTAAAGACAGTAGAAATCATAGCAAAGATCTACCAATCAACAGCCTTGCTACTTCCTTAAAGCTGAAGTTTCCGCTATTTGAATTAAATCGCCCGCTATTTACTTTTAAAATAACCACTTTAAATCTGATCATCATACAGGCCCCTCAAACCATAACACCCACTTTATATTTTTGTGTAACGACCGATCTTACTTACGACCAGCGTATGATTCGCATTTGCAATTCGCTGGCACATGCTGGTTATAAAGTGGTGTTGGTGGGCAGAAAACTAAAGACCTCTCTTCCACTTACAGAACAGCCTTTTAAACAAGAGCGAATCGCATGTTTTTTTGAAAAGGGAAAATTGTTTTATGTTGAGTATAATATCAGGTTATTTTTATTTTTGTTGCTAAAAAAAATGGACTGCATTTGTGCCATTGATCTTGACACCATTCTTCCTTGTTACTTTATTTCCATCCTTAAAAAGGTTCGTCGGGTTTATGATGCACATGAACTCTTTTGCGAAATGAAGGAGATTGTCACCAGACCTAACATTTATAAAATTTGGAAGCGAATTGAAGCTTTCGCTGTTCCAAAATTCACTTTCGGATATACCGTAAACCAGCCCATTGCCGAGGAATTCAGGAGAATGTATGACGTGAATTACCAGGTAATCAGAAATATTGCAATGCTTCGACCGATCACCCCGGCACCAGCAAATGAAAAAGTGATTCTATACCAGGGAGCTGTAAATGAGGGAAGAAGTTTTGAAACCCTGATTCCTGCAATGAAGGAGGTGGCAGCTAAATTATTGATTTGTGGTGATGGCAACTTTATGCAACAGGCCCGGCAATTGGTTATCGACAACCAGTTGGAAGAGAAAGTCATCTTCCGGGGTAAAGTAACTCCCGACGAATTAAGAACCATTACCAGCAAGGCATACATCGGTATCACACTTTTTGAAAACAAGGGTCTAAGTAATTATTTTTCGCTGGGCAACCGGTTTTTCGATTACCTGCATGCAGGCATTCCACAACTTTGTGTTGATTACCCCGTTTATAGAGAAATAAATGACGAATTACCCTTTGCAGTACTTGTAAAGGATCTTAATGCAAGTAATATCGCATCCAAACTGAACAATTTATTGAGTAATGAAGTTGTATATAACATCCTACAGCAAAATTGCCTGAAGGCCAGACTAAAATATAATTGGCAGGAAGAAGAAAAAATATTAATTCACTTTTATAAAGAGCTACGCTTAAAATGAACATTTAAACATGCGTTTATCTAAGCGGCATTATTTGGCTTCAGGTGCATCAACAAAAACAATTGGAAGAAAGACATTTACATATAATTACACATGATGTTCCATGGCCTGCAGATTTCGGAGGGGTGATGGACCAATTTTACAAAATAAAAACATTGCACCAGGCTGGTGTAAAAATTTACCTGCATTGTTTTGTAAATAACCGACCGCCTCAGGATGAATTAAAAAAATATTGTGAAGCCATCTATTATTATAAAAGGCAGGCCAACCTTCGCCATTTTTCTTTTCGTTTACCTTTTATCGTAAACTCCCGGAAAAGCGATGAGTTGATTCGGAATTTAAAGAAAGACAATTATCCCATCCTGATAGAGGCGGTTCATTGCAGCTATTACTTGTTTACCGGTAAACTAACCAACCGGATTGTGATGCTTCGCCTGCACAATGCAGAGTTTGAATATTATCACCACCTGGCACTGAATGAAAGACATCCGTTAAAAAAATGGTACTACCACCATGAAAGTAAGTTGCTGAAAAAATACGAACAGCAACTGGCTGACCGGGTTAAAATAGCGGCACTAAGTAATCAGGATGTACAATTGTACCAGCAGGTTTTTAATGCGCCTGACATTGCTCATTTGCCTGTTTTTTTGCCATACACAGTTGCGGCTGGCAGAGAAGGCAAAGGCTGCTTCTGTTTGTATCATGGCAATTTATCTATTAATGAAAATGAAGCCGCTGCCGTATGGTTATTAAAAAATGTTTTCAATGAGCTGAAAATTCCTTTTGTAATTGCAGGCAAGAACCCTTCCGAGAAGCTTACCTTTCTGGCGCATGAGCATCCGCATACCTGCCTGGTGGCCAATCCCAGCGATAAAGAGTTACAGGATATGATTGCAAAAGCGCAAATAAATATCCTACCTTCCTTCAATAATACCGGAGTGAAATTAAAATTGCTGAATGCATTATTCAACGGGCGGCATTGCCTTGTAAATAAAGCGGGTGTAGAAGGTTCGGGCTTAGATAGTATTTGCGAGATTGCTGAGGACGCAGATGATTTTAAAACAGCCATCAGCTATCTTTATGAGATACCCTACGATGTTTCAGAAAATGACCGGCGTAGTAATTTGTTGGACGAACTGTACAACAATCAAAAAAATCTCGAAAAAATAGTAGAAGTTTTTTGGTCGGAGAAGTAGTAAATGGTTAGATGGTTTTATTGTTGGATTGATGGATTGTTAAATTGATGGTTTGTTGGATTGATGGTTTGTTGCCGCATCAAATTAAATCATGACAAGAATGATTAATCAGGAATATGACATTTTCCTTCCCTCTCTCATTGCTCATAACTCATCACGCATTACTCATCATTCATCTCTCATCCCTCCTCCCTCCTCCCTCTAATCCTCAATACTAGCATTGTCATAAACTTTCCCTCTTTCTGTCTTGATTGTTCTGGCGGGAAATTTTTTGATTACCATATAATCGTGCGTTGCCATTATGATTGCGGTGCCATAATCTTTGGATATATGAAAAAGCAACTGCATTATTTCGTCGCTTGTTTGTGGATCCAGATTACCGGTTGGCTCATCTGCCAATATTAACCGGGGTGAATTTAGAAGTGCTCTAGCCACATCAATACGCTGCTGCTCGCCACCACTCAATTCAAAAGGCATTTTAAAACCCTTTGTTTTCAACCCTACTTTATCCAGTACATCTGAAATTTTTTCATCCATCAGCTTTTCATCCTTCCAACCGGTTGCTTTTAAAACAAACTTCAAATTATCATTTACATTCCGGTCAGTTAATAATTGAAAGTCCTGAAAAACCACGCCCAGGCTACGTCTTAGAAATGGCACTTTTTTCCAATCAAGCTCTTTTAAATTGTATCCCACCACTTCGCCCTCTCCTTCTTTTAGCGTTAAATCGCCATACAAAGTTTTTAGTAAACTACTTTTACCGGTTCCTGTTTTACCCACCAGGTAAACAAACTCTCCTTTATCAACTGAGATGTTTACATCGCTTAAAATAAGACTACTACCCTGGTAAATATTTACATTCTTTAAATCTATAATTGCCTGAGACATATATTGGTTTTGTATTTATTGTTTGTTGTAAATGATTCAAGCGTTTATTTTGAACGACATGCAATAGATCGGATACCTTCAAATGCATATCATTTTGCATCATTATTTAACCGCAATTAAAATTACATTCTTAGTAAGAGCACCGCAAATATAATCATCTTAACGCCAACCATTTCTCTCCAATTCGATATGATCCATTGCGATTAAACATCCGTAAAATAACGCCTGCTTAATTATTCCTCAATACTGCAAATTTAATCCAATGACCTCCCTTGATGAAAATTAATTTCAATCACCAAATGTTAAAACTACTTAATAACTAAAAAAATAGTTGTAAAACTAAATCTTTAGTTATAGGTTTGTTGGATCAAAAATAAAAATATGAAAGTATTGACCAAAGCTGAAGAGCAAATCATGCAGGTGATCTGGAAATTAGATAAAGCATTTTTAAAAGAAATCATTGATGAGCTACCCAACCCGAAACCACACAACAACACAGTTGCCACCATCATAAAAATATTGACTGAGAAAGAATTTGTAGGACTTGAAGTATTTGGTCGAATGCACCAATATTATCCGCTGGTGAGCAAGGATGCCTACAGTAAAACAACCATGAAGAGTTTTGTAAAAGGCTACTTCGAAGGCAACTTTAGCAATGCGGTTTCCTTTATGGTAAAAGAAAATAATTTGAGCATTGATGATTTGGAGTTGCTGTTGAAACAATTAAAGAAGACGAAATAATGTGCTAAATAAATAATGTGCTGATTAGCTAATTTGATAATGTGCTAAATAAAGAAAGAAGAGTCAGTAATCACTCATCTTTCATAACTCATAACTCATTACTCATTACTTATAACTCACAACTCATCATTCATCATTCATAACTCATTTCCCATGCTACCATTCGCCATCTATCTCCTTAAAGTAACGATTTGCTCCGGCATTTTATTTGGCTATTACTGGCTAATGCTTCGTAATAAAATATTTCACCAATACAACCGGTTTTATTTATTGGCCATTGTGGTATTATCGCTGGCCTTGCCGGTTATTCAGGTGAATATCTGGCATGCGGCCAATGCACCGGCAGCACAAGCCATTCAACTATTGCAGGTGGTAAACAGCAGCAATGAATATTTGGATGAAATTATTATAACATCAAAATCAAAAAATATCTCGACCGAGCAAGGCGTGGTGCTTCTCTATTCCTTTATCACACTTGCTTTTTTAGTTATTTTTATACAAACGATTTCCAGGATTTATACCCTATTTAAAAAGCACCGGCACAGCCTGGTAGAAAATGTTTATTTTGTAAATACTACCGCCAAGGGAACTCCCTTTTCATTTTTACAATATATATTTTGGAACGATCACATTGACCCGGAAAGCGCCACCGGACGGCAGATATTTAAACATGAACTGGCGCATGTGCAGCAAAAACACAGCTATGATAAACTCTTCATCAACGCCACGCTGATCGTTTGCTGGTGCAATCCTTTCTTTTGGCTGATAAGAAAGGAACTAAATATGATACATGAATTTATGGCCGACAAAATAGCGGTGGAAAATAGCGATACCGAAACTTTTGCCGCCATGATTTTACAAGCTACTTATCCGCAACATCGGTTTCATTTAACCAATCCATTTTTTTATTCACCCATCAAACGCAGATTACTTATGCTCACAAAAAATAAAAATCCCAAAGTTGGCTACATCGGACGAATACTGGCATTGCCATTGACCCTATTGATTTTTGCAGCATTTACGCTAAAAGCAAAACCATTTAAGAACAGTGACCATCCATTTTATGATGGCAAAAAAATAACCGTGGTAATTGATGCCGGCCACGGCGGAGCAGATGTTGGTGCAAGAAGTATTGATGGTAGCATCACGGAAAAAGAACTGACACTAGCAATAATTAAAAAGATAAAAGCGCTGAACAGCAATGCCAACATCATCCTTGTGCTAACGAGAGAGACAGATGTATTTCAGACTGTGAAAGAAAAGGCGGATTTTACCAAAGCTCAAAACGCAGACTTGTTTGTTTCCATACATGTTGATGCGACATCGGAAAAAGCAGCCAATGCTATGACCGGTCTTTCGGTATATGTTGCAAAAGACAATTTTGCAAATGCCGGCAGCAGTAAATTATTTGCTTTGGCTGTTATCAGCGAATTTAAAAATGACTTCCCGCTCTTAGTTTCAGACCTTCCACTACAAAGAGAACCTGGTACAAAGGTTTTGCAGGAAAGCAACTGCCCGTCAGTTTTGATTGAAGCAGG
>Ga0105044_10013282_pt1 | contig 11181 bp, 10 predicted proteins | sample MAT01_FD_78092 | JGI IMG/M metagenome (GOLD analysis project Ga0105044, IMG submission 78092) | Freshwater microbial communities from Lake Fryxell liftoff mats and glacier meltwater in Antarctica - MAT-01 | ecosystem: Environmental > Aquatic > Freshwater > Ice > Liftoff microbial mat | place... | reverse complement strand
TTCCACGATCGCTTTCGCCCGGCCTTCGGCATCAAAGGCCACCACGCCATAGCGTTCGGGATCGGCGACGTGATAGCCGAACACCGTGCCGCCAGTGGGCTTGGCGTCGGCGGCGGCCAGCACTTCGGGCAGGCCATGGCCGAAAAAGATATTGTCGCCCAGCACCATCGCCGACGGGGCACCGGCCAGAAACTCCTCGGCCAGCAGATAAGCCTGCGCCAGCCCGTCGGGTGACGGCTGGGTGATCCAGGTGAGGGCAAGCCCCCACTGGCTGCCGTCGCCCATCAGGCGGCGGAACTGGTCCTGATCTTCGGGGGTGGTGATCAGTGCAATGTCGCGGATGCCCGCCAGCATCAGCACCGACAGCGGGTAATAGATCATCGGCTTGTCATAGACCGGCAGAAGCTGTTTCGACACCCCCATGGTGATCGGATACAGCCTGGTACCCGAGCCACCGGCCAGAATGATGCCTTTGCGTTGCGGTGTTGTCCGTTGCGGTATTGTCATGGCTTGGCTCCCAGTTCGGTCAACACGCCAGCCAACCCTACTCGCCAGTCGGGGCGCGGAATGCCGAAGGTTTCGGTGAGTGAGGCACAGTCCAGCCGCGAATTGCCGGGGCGCCGCGCCGGTGTCGGATAGTCGCTGGCCGGGATATCGGTGACCGTGGTGGCCATGCCGGCTTGCGCAAAGATCTCGCGGGCAAAATCCGCCCAGCTGACATCGGGGGCACCGGCGAAATGATAGGTTCCGGACGCAACCGGGTTGGCCAGAAGCGTGTCTGTCATGGCCAGAAGCGCAGCGGCAATGTCGCGCGCCGGGGTGGGGCCGCCGATCTGATCGGCCACCACTGTCAGGCTGTCGCGGCTGGCCCCCAGTCGCAGCATGGTTTTCACGAAATTCGCGCCATGGGCCGAAAACACCCAGGAAGTGCGCAGGATGGCATGGCTGCCGCCTGCTGCCCGCACTCCGGCCTCTCCCGCCAGTTTCGAGCGGCCATAGGCACCCAGGGGGCCGGTGGCATCGCCCGGTTGCCATCGGTCAAGGCCGGACCCGTCAAAGACATAATCGGTCGAGATCTGCACAAACGGAATGCCAAGGGCGGCACATTCCCGCGCCATCGCCGTGGGGGCTGCACCGTTGACAAGGGTGGCCAAAGCCTCCTCGGCTTCGGCGCGGTCAACGGCGGTATGGGCGGCGGCATTGATGACCGCCGTAGCCCCGCTGGCGCGGATCGCGGCGGCGCAGGCGGCGGGGTCGGCCAGATCGGCCCTGTCGCGGCCGAGACAGGTCGCACCCGGCCGCAGCTTTGCGAGTTCGCGCGCCACCTGCCCCGTTGCTCCGAATACCAGCAGCTTTTGTGGCAGGCTCATGGGCTGACCCCCAGCCGCTGGCCCACGCCATCGCGCGCCAGGAGGGGCCGCCACCACGCCTCGTTGGCCAGATACCAGTCTACCGTCAGTTCCAGCCCCTGTTCCAGCGTGACCGAGGGCCGCCAGCCCAGTTCTTCGCGGATCCGCGCTGCCTCGATGGCATAGCGGGCATCATGGCCGGGCCGGTCGGCGACAAAGGCGATCTGATCGGCGTAAGGCGCGGTTCTGGGCCGCTTGCGGTCCAGGATGGCGCAGATCAGCCGCACCAGATCAATGTTGCGCGCCTCGTTCTCGCCGCCGACATTGTAGCTGCGGCCCACCACCCCGCGCGCCACCACGCTCAACAAAGCATCGGCGTGATCTTCGACATAAAGCCAGTCGCGCACGTTCAGCCCCAGCCCGTAAACCGGGATCGGTGCCCCCGCCAACGCCTTCAGGATCACCACCGGCACCAGCTTTTCGGGGAAATGAAAGGGCCCGTAATTGTTGGAACAGTTGGTCATCAGCACCGGCAGACCGTAGGTTTCAAACCAGGCCCGCACCAGATGATCCGATGCGGCTTTGCTGGCGGAATAGGGAGAGTTCGGGGCATAGGGCGTGCTTTCGGTGAACTTGCCGGTGGCCCCCAGAGTGCCGAACACCTCATCCGTCGAGATATGGTGAAAGCGAAAGGTATCGGGGCGCCCCTGCCCCGCCCAGTAACTCCGCGCCGCTTCCAGCATATTGTAGGTGCCGGTCACGTTGGTCTCAATGAATGCCCCCGGCGCGTCGATCGAGCGGTCGACATGGCTTTCCGCCGCCAGATGCATCACCGCATCGGGCTGGTGGCGGGCAAAGATCGCATCGAGTGCGGCGCGGTCGCGGATATCGGCATGCTCGAACACATATCCCGGCGCGTTCGACACCGGCGCGACATTCTCCAGACAGGCGGCATAGGTCAGGGCATCGAGGTTGACCACCGAATGGCCCTGCCGCACCGCCAGCCGCACCACGGCTGACCCGATGAAGCCGGCGCCGCCGGTGACCAGCAGCTTCATGGCGCAGCCTCCCAGACAAAGGGGCTGGTAAAGGCGGCAAGGATCGGAGCCGCCGCATCCCTGGCCGACAGCACAGGTTCCCCCGCCCACGGCCAGTCAATGCCGCAGCTGTCCCACCGCACCGCGCCGTCACACGCGGGGGCATAGTGATCGGTGCATTTATAGACGATCTCGGTATCCTCCTGCAGGGTCTGAAAGCCGTGCAGAAAACCGGCAGGCACCCACAACTGCCGCCCGTTCTCAAAGCTCAGCTCCGCGCCCACCCACTGGCCCCAGGTGGGCGAGCCCCTGCGCACATCCACCGCCACATCGAACAGCGCGCCGCGCCCGCAGCGCACCAGCTTGCCCTGCGGATGGGGGGGCGACTGGAAATGCAGGCCCCGCACCGTGCCTGCGCGCGCCGACAGCGAATGGTTGTCCTGCACGAATTCGGGCAGGGTCAGCCCTGCGGCCTCCAGCGTGCGGCGGTTCCAGCTTTCCGAAAAAAAGCCGCGGGCATCGCCATGCCGCGCCGGGGTCAGGGTCACCACGCCGGCAAGGCGGGTCGGTTCGATCATCATCAACGGCACCAAATCCCTGAAAGGCCGCCCGGTTCCCTCCCCCGGCAAGCCGAATGCGACCCTGAGGTAGCAAGCCGGCAAGGCCCTGTCACGCCCAAATGCGGTGGCGGCGCTGCGTTGCCCGGGCAGGGTGCATTTCGGGCAACGCCCCGATTCTGTGCCGCCCCGCCAAAGCGCCGGTGCGATGCGGCGGCAACCGGTTCCGTCACCGGCCCCATCAGCGCGCCAGCCGCACCCGCACATAGCCCAGAAAGGCGGCGTGGGCCGAGCGCAGCCGGGGCCGCCCCGATGCCGCCCAGTAGCCGCGCCAGTCGGCTTCCAGCGCATAGACATCCCAGCCCGGGGCCAGCGCCCGCGCCGCCGCCAGCGTATCGGCATCCAGCGGGGCGGGGCCAGGCAGGCCGGGCGACGGGTCAACCACCGCGCGCGCACTGAAACAGATGATATCGCCCGGCTCCTCCGCCAGGCTGTAATCGGGCAGCGGATCGGCTGCGATCATCTGGCGCAGCATGGCGCGAAACACCCGGCGCGGGCTGGCCGACCCGGATTTCTTCAACAGCACATCGACCGAGATCCGCCACTGGTCCTGCCGCCCGCAATGTTTGCGCGCCAGTTCATAGATCCGCCGCTCCAGCGGTTTGCGCAGCTGAAAATAATCGCGGCTCAGCGTCAGCACCGATTTCGCCAGCACCGCCTGATAGAGCCAGTCCGACAGCGTCACCGAGACCGAGATCATCCGGCCCCCCCGGCTGCGCCGCTCGATCTGCCACGCCTCGATCAGGCCGAAACCGCGGGTCACTTCGGCCTCGCCGGTCACGATATTGGTGGTGATGCGGGTGCCCGCCAGCCGCTCGAAGGCGTCGCGCAGCCGGGCATACCCATCGCCCGAGGTTTCGCGGCTGGTGGCGGCCAACAGATCATGCGCCGTCAGTTGCAACCGGCGCGCCACCGCCCGGCCTCCGTTCACCGCCGCCATCAGCTGGCTGACGCAATAGATCAGGATATCCTTGTCATGGATCGTCGCAAGGCCGCGCACCGAGGGCGTTACCGTGATCTCGGTGCCATTGTGCTGATAGTGCAGGATGCGCAGATCGGGCCGGGTAGCGAGTGAAAACACCGGATGCTCCATCGTCGCCATGTCATCCTTGGGCATGGCATTGAAGATGTCGCACAGAAAAAAATCGCCCTGCAGCGGCAGGGTCCGCTCGACCTTGGTGGCTGGCTGCATCGCCCTCATCTTTGCCCCGCCCCGTTGCCGCCTCGCGACTCGGGGTCTTTGCTTCGTGGTTTCAATGACACCAACCTAGAGTTATCCACAGTTCTGGTCCAGCCCCCGGCCACCATCGGGCGCATCACTGCCGGATCGGCAACGGGGGATCAGAGTCACTTGATCGGGGGATCAGAGTCGCCTTATCGTGGGTTCAGAATCACCTTGGCCCGGAAAATCTGGATTTTTCCCATGTTGCTCAAAGCCTTGTCTCGCAGCCAATTTTCCGTAACACTATAGATAACAAGATGTAACTGACACGGCCAATCCTTGCCCATCCGCCGCCAGAAGGGCTGTGGAATCGGCAGGTGCGCAAAATCCTTTCATGTTCGCGCTTTTGCGGTATATTGGCCAAAACAGCGCACATGAGGCAAAATGCCCAGGGACGAGGCCGAGCAGCCACCCTATGTCAACATCAACCCCGATACGGCTCTGGCCGAACTGGGGCCGGTGGTCGGCACCGCCGGTTTTGCCGATATTGCCGCCGCCTGTGCCCGGGGCCGCGCCGATCTGGCCAGACGGGGCATGGACGAGGCGGGGCACAGGAAACTCCGGCTGTTTTCCACCTGGGAGATTACCCGCTATCTGATCCCGGTGGCACCGCAACATTTCCGCCGGGTGCTCAAGGCCAACCCTGCCCTGCCACAGGGCCGCGCCGAAAGCGAGACCGGGGCGAAATGGTTCACGCTGGATGAGGTGTTGCGCCTGCGTGCCCATTTTGCCGCCGAGGGGTCGAAGGCCAAGCAATATCTGCCATGGCGGCCCAAGGGCCAGCCCGCCAAGATCGTGGCGGTGGCGAATTTCAAGGGCGGGGTCGGCAAAACCAGCACCTGCGCCCATCTGGCAATGTCGGCAGCCCTTGATGGTTACCGGGTGCTGGTGGTCGATCTTGACAGTCAGGGTTCGATGACCTCGATCTTTGGCGGCAGGGTTGCCGATGAATGGCAAACCGTGTTTCCGCTGCTGGCGGGGCATTATGCCCGGCATCTGCTGGCCGAAAATCAGCTGCGCGCCGCGCGGGGCGATGCGCCGTTTCCGCTGGAAGAGACCCTTTCCGAGGCACTGAAGGTTTCCCCGGCAGAGCTGATCCAGAAAACCCACTGGCCCAATATCGACCTGATCGGGGCGCAACTGAACCTCTATTGGGCCGAGTTTCAGATACCGGTGTGGCGGATGCAGGGGCGCGGCTGGAAGTTGTGGGATGCGCTGACCGACAGTTTCGCGGCCGGCGGCCTGCTCGACGACTATGATGTGATTTTCCTCGATACCCCGCCCGCCCTTGGCTACCTGACGATCAACGGCCTGGCCGCCGCCGATATCCTGCTGGTGCCGCTGGGGGCCTCGTTTCTGGAGTTTGACTCGACGGGGCGGTTTTTCGACATGCTGCATTCCACCTTTGCCTCGATCGAGGAAGGGGAAAACATGGCCGCCCGGGCGCTTGGCCGGGCGGAGCTTGCCTTTGAATGGGATGCGGTGCGGGCTGTGATCACACGCTATGATGCCAGCCAGCAGGCCGAACTTGGCGGGCTGATGCAGGCCTATATGGGCCGCAGCCTCAGCCCGGTGCGGCAGGAATTTACCGCACTGATCGGCCAGGCGGGCGAGCGGGTGTCGGGTATCTATGAGGCGGATTATCGCGATTTCAACCGCGATACCTACGCGCGGGGGCGGGAAACGTTTGATGAGACCTATGCCGCGTTCAAGAAGCTGCTGCTCGGGGTCTGGCGGCGGGATGAGTTAAAGGCTGCGGGGGCTGAAACAGGCTCTGTTTCAGCCAAAACACGGTAGGAGCGGCAGATGGCAAAGCGCAGGCGGCTGGATCCGGTGCCAAGCAGTCTCGGGCTGGCGGAACGTGCCCCCGAGACCAAATCGATGTTTTCCGCCCCGCCGATTGCCCAGGTGGCCGGCGAGGCTGCCGCGACCTCGGCCCTGCGCGAGGTCGCGGGCGAACTGGCCGCCGCCCGTGCTGAAGGCCGGATGGTGCAGCGCCTGCCGCTTGGGCTGATTGATGCCGCCCATCTGGTGCGCGACCGCATTCTGTCTGACGCCGCCGAGATGGAGGTGCTGTGCGCCTCGATCCGGGCGCGCGGCCAGCAGACGCCGGTCGAGGTGGTGGATCTGGGCACCGGTCGTTACGGCCTGATCTCCGGCTGGCGGCGGCTGCAGGCGTTGCAGAAGCTTGGCGCGGAGGAGGGGGCCGAATCCGGGGTTGAACCGGGGAAATTCGACACTGTTCTGGCCCTTTTGCGCCGGCCTGAAACTTCCGCCGATGCTTATCTTGCGATGGTCGAGGAGAATGAGATCCGGGTTGGCCTGAGCTATTACGAACGGGCGCGGATCGCCGCACGAGCGGCGGAACTGGGGGTTCATCCCAGCCCGCAAGCCGCGATCCGGGCGTTGTTCAGCGCCGCCAGCCGGGCGAAACGCTCCAAGATCGCCTCGTTTCTGGTGATCCATGCCGCATTGGATGGCGCGCTTGCCTTTGCCTCGGCGATCCCCGAGCGGCTTGGACTGTCGCTGTCGCATATGCTGCAGGAATATGAGGGGCTTGGCCCGCAGTTGCGCCGCGATCTGGCGCGGATCAAACCGGCGCGCGAAGAGGATGAAATGGCGCTGCTGCACCGGGCGTTGTTGACGGCCGTCATCCTGCCGCAGCAGGGCAAAAAAGACCCTGTTGTTGCGGAATTCGAGGCGGATGCCGACGAGGATCCCCCGGCGATCCCCCGCCCCCCTGCCCTGCCCACTGATGCCAGCGAAGTGGCACCGGGGGTCTGGCTGGCGCAATCGGGCAGCCCGGAGCGCCCGAAACTTACGCTTCACGGCCCCAATGTCGATGCGGCCTTTCGGGTGCGGCTGGAGGTCTGGCTGCGCGGCTGACCTGTGGATAAATGTTTCGCGCGCGAAACATTCTGGCCGGAGCGGGTCAGGCCCCCTTAAACTTGGTCAGGCCCCCATGAACTTGGTCAGGCCCCCATGAACTTGGTCAGGTCTGCAAGAACCGCACCTGCCCCGCTTCGATCCATGCCGCCGTCAGCCGCCCGGTGGCCCAGGCCCCGGTATCGACCGCGATCCGCCCCGCCTCGGCCGTTGGTTCGGCCACCACCACATGGCCATGCGCAATCCACAGCCCATCGGGGCGCGGTTTGCCAAACTGCCGGTGGCCCCAGATCAGCGCAGTTTCCTCCTGTTGCGCCATCGGCAACGCCGGATCGGCACCCGCATGAACCACTGCCAACCCGTGATCCTGCCACCAGAGCGGCAGGGCCCGCAGCCAGTTTTCGACCCCGGCGGGCAGCGCCTCGCGGATCCGCACCGCCAGAGCCGCCATCCGCTCAGCCTCACTATCCCCTGGCAATCGCCCGGTGGCGCCAAAACTGGCCCCAAAACTGGCGAGCGTGGTATCGCCACCGTTCAACAGCCAGCGTTGCCCCGCGACCTCTGGCCGGTCGATGGCATCGAGCAGCATCCGTTCATGGTTGCCCATCAGGCAGGTAGCCTTGCCTGTAGCGGTCAATTCCTGAAGTCGGGTCAATACCCTGGCCGATCCCGGCCCGCGATCGATATAGTCGCCGACAAAGATCAGCCGGGCCTGAAGCGCGCCGGGTTCGGCGGCGACCAGCGCCAGCAGCCGGTCCAGCAGATCGGCGCGGCCGTGAATATCACCGATGATGCCGACCGGATGCGCCAGCCGGGGCAGGGGGGGTGGGGTGGGTTCGGATTTGGGGCGCAGGTAGTGCGGCAACCACTGCATCAAGGCCTCCTGCCGGATCTGAAGCCTGTTCTAGCCTGTGCGGGGCAGTGGCGGAAGCCCGGGGTCAGCGCGTGTCGTCAGGCGCTGGTCGTCAGGTGCTGGTTGTCAGGCGCTGGTCCTGGCCATAGGAGACTGCGGGCAATTGGCTGAGCAGGCTGCCAAGCAGGGTGGTGGCAATTCCGGTGAGCACATAGGCCATCAGGGCGACGAGGATCCCCTGGCCAACGATCAGGGCCGCAACCCCGGCCATGAAGCCCGTTGCCATACCGATCATCAGAAAACCCAAGAACATCAACCGCTCCTCCGCTATGCCCGGATGGGCCATTCCGCTGCCGTGACCCCCATCAGGCTCCTGAATTATGGCAAAAGTTTGCTGCCGATCTGGAAACAACGGGGTGATCCGGTTCATGACATCCTTGTGCCCATGGTTGCGCAAAATTATGAATAGTCCCTAAAGAATAGGGGCGGGCCCAGAAGGGCAGGGCGGTTTGGTTTGCCTGATCCGGCCTTCTTCGCTATGCCCAAGGCCAACCCGAAGCCAAACCGCAGTGCCAGCTGGATGTCCCGATGCCCGCCACTCCCCGCCGCGTTCTGATCGTTGTTGAAAACCTGCCGGTGCCGCTGGACCGGCGGGTCTGGCTGGAAGCCACCACCCTGACGGCGCATGGCTATGAGGTTGCGGTGATCTGCCCGACCGGCCGGGGGTGGGACCAGCCTTATGAGTTGATCGAGGGTGTGCATATTCACCGTTACCCCGCCCCGCCCGAGGCCCATTCCGGCGCCAAAGCCTATGCGGTGGAATATCTCTGGTCGCTCTGGCACTGGTTCCGGCTGGCGCGGGTGGTGTGGAGGGCGCGCGGGTTCGAGGTGATCCACGGCTGCAACCCGCCCGATCTGATCTTTGTGCTGGCGCTGTGGTACCGGCTGTGGGGGGTGCGCTATCTGTTTGACCATCACGATGTCTGCCCGGAATTGTTCGAGGCAAAGTTCGGCAAACAGGGTCTGTTGTACCGGATCATGCTGATCTGGGAACGGTTGACCTTTGCCACTGCCGCAGTGTCGATCGCCACCAACGAAAGCTTTCGCGCCATCGCGCTGCGGCGCGGCAAGATGGACCCCGAGGATGTGTTTGTGGTGCGATCGGCCCCACGGGTGGAAAAGTTCGACATTCGCCCGGCCGACCCGGCGCATAAGAAGGGGGCTGCGATCCTGATGGGTTATGTCGGGGTGATCGGCCAGCAAGAGGGTATGGATCTGCTGGTAGAGGCTGCTGATATCCTGATCCGCCGTCTGGGCAAAAGTGATGTGCATTTCGCCATCGCCGGATTTGGCCCGCAACTGCCCGCAGTGCAAGCAGATGTGAAAGCCCGTGGGCTGGAGCCCTGGTTCAGCTTTACCGGTGCGCTTTATGGCGAGGATCTGCTGGCGGTGCTGAATGCCGCCGATATCGGGGTATCGCCTGACCCGAAGAACCCGATGAACGACATTTCCACCATGAACAAGGTGATGGAATACATGACGCTGGAAAAGCCGGTGGTGCAGTTTGATCTGACCGAGGGGCGGGCGAGCGCCGGCGCGGCCTCGCTGTATGCCGCCGCCAACGATCCCGCCGATTTCGCGGCGAAACTGGCGGCGCTGATCGACGATCCTGAGGCGCGGGCCCGGATGGGCAGGCTGGGGCGGGCGCGGGTGCTCGACCATCTGAGCTGGGACCATTCGGTGCCGCATCTGCTGGCCGCCTATAACCGGATTTACCGCAAGCGTCATGGCGGGGTGTGAGGCGACAGACAGAGCCTGTTCCGGCAAAAAGGGGCGGCCTTTTCAGGTCGCCCCCCAGATCACGTCAACAGAGCGCGTCAACAGAGCGCGTCAGTTCAGCTTGGCGACCACGTGATCGGCAAAGGCCGCGAGCATGGCGGTGTAATATTCCCTGCTGTCGGTGGTGATCTTGGTCAGGTCGGTGCCTTCGGGAAAGAACGGGCCGGCATCGGCGAAGCTGACGGCCAGGTCATAGGATTGCGCCGGATCGCTGCCGATACCGCTCACCTTGACCGAACCCATCAGCCAGGATTCGGCGGTGCCGGTCGCGGCCTGCAGACTGTTGGCCAGCGACAGCGAGTCGATGGCAATATCAATCATCGCCCCGCCCTCGGAAACGCCGTTGGGCAGCCGCTTCACGATCGCCGTGCTCAGATCGCCCGACAGCGTGGCCCAATGCGCTGCCGCCTTGTTGTTCTCCAGCGCGGCGGCATCGACAGCAACCTTTACCTCCTGAACTATCGTGACGGCAAAAGACGGGGCAGCAACGGCCAGCAGGGCAGCGACCAGCGCACCCGTGGCGAACTTGTAAAACATCTGTTCTCTCCAGTTTTCGGTTTTGGCGCCCTCTCCGGGCCATGTGCAGACAGAACGCCCAGCAGGCAGAATCGGTTCCCTGACGGGGAATTCTGCGCAAAATTAACATAATCTTTATTATGGGGGAAGCGCATGACTGAAGAGAAACCAGTGTCGGACCCGCCCGAACCACCGCTTCGGGACCGGTCCGGCGAGGCTGCAAAATGGCTGGCCGGGAATGCGGCAGCTCTGGGGAGTTCGAACTGCCATGTGGCAGAAAAGGGCCTGCCACTGGCGCGCTGCCGGATGTTCTGATCAAGCCACACGCGGTTTGCAGGTGCGGACGACCCTAGTCCTGCAGCAACTGCCCCAGATAGCGGCCGTAATCGTTCTTGCCGAACTTTTTCGCCCGGGCTTCCAGCTGGTCGCGGTTGATCCAGCCGAGGCTGAAGGCGATCTCGTCGGGCGATCCGGTCTGCAGCCCCTGGCGGTCCTGCAGGGTGCGCACGAAATTGCCGGCATCCAAGAGGCTGGCATGGGTGCCGGTATCGAGCCAGGCAAAGCCGCGGCCCATGCGCTCGACGCTGAGGGCACCCTCGGCGAGATACATTTCCAACAGCGTCACGATCTCCAGCTCGCCCCGCGCCGAGGGTCTGACCGCGCGGGCCCGCTCCGGTGCCGTGCCATCAAGGAAATAAAGCCCGGTCACCGCATAGTTCGAGGGCGGCACCGCAGGTTTTTCCACGATCGCTTTCGCCCGGCCTTCGGCATCAAAGGCCACCACGCCATAGCGTTCGGGATCGGCGACGTGATAGCCGAACACCGTGCCGCCAGTGGGCTTGGCGTCGGCGGCGGCCAGCAC